>JAABUK010005500.1_pt1 | contig 19669 bp, 29 predicted proteins | sample 5559141 | NCBI WGS metagenome assembly JAABUK01 (sample SAMN10711869, study PRJNA513367) | rock metagenome | isolation source: Antarctica rocks | place: Antarctica: Victoria Land, Pudding Butte nord | collected 2016-01-03 | reverse complement strand
TTCCCTTGAGCCACCTGAGCCTGTCCTGAGCGCTGTCACCGCAAATCGCGAAGATCAAATTCAGAATGCAGTGGCGTTCTTGTCACACCCCAAGGCAATAATTTTTACAAGCCTGATGCAACTGGACAGGCGTGTCGCACTTGATTGCAGGTGAAATCCCCCCATGTGTTTGCAGGTACGTGGCTCGACCACAGACTCGAAGCAGTCTTTTCTGCAGAAGAAAGGCTTGACAGAGGCTGAGATCACTGAAGCTTTCAAGCGCGTTCCTGAGGCTTCAGACACAACTGTCGCAGCACCAGCCAGCAGCACAACCAGCCAACTTGCACAAATCTCACGGCCTCAAAAGCCGTTCCCTACCGCAGCATCCTCTGGACCAGCTTATGGACAAGCAGTTCAGCCTCAGCAGGCCCTGCAGCCAGCTGGGTATCGCTGGAGTCAGGTGAATACTGCATTGTTGTCAGGCATATGTGCTGAGCAAGCTTGCACAAGAGCCATGCCAACAGGCACTGCGCACTGCTGAAGCTGTGCAATGGCAGTTGCAGGTAGCTTTGGGTGCGGGGCTGGTAGCAATCACCTTTTGGGGAGTCCAGCGGGTTGTTTTCCCCTATGCTGCCCACCGGCTCAGATCCTGGAGTGGTAAACCAGACAAGTCTGACAAGCAGCAACAGGAATCACAGATTGCCACGGTAAATACTGCTGCTGGGATTCTGACTAGCGCACTGAGCATCATGTTAATATATTTTCTGGATCTTCCCATTGTCTGTTGCATTGTTGTTCCCTTCACAACTCTTGACACTCATCAATCAAGGCTGCAGTACCTTCCATAGCCCCCTGTACTTGTATCCTGCAATGCGCAAACTGGCTGCATTTCTTTGGGCACTAGCTGCATGTCAGGAGTTTTTTATTATGCTTGCCTCAGTGGAGCACCTTGTTGATTCATGATATTGTGGTAAAGCTGTTGATGCGGTCAAAGGTCAAAACATGACTATGGCAATGTTCAAACACGCAGATCCTTGCTGACGCCATCAAAGCTCAGACAGCTGAGCTGCGCAGTTCAGTAGACAGCATGAAGGAGATGCTGAAGAAGTATGAACGCGGCAAAAAAGGATCAGATGGCAAAGATAGCATTACTCTACCAGAGCTGCGCCAGGAGCTGCGGAGCTTTGCCAGCACTCTGAACGAGTAAGGAATCAGCTTGCCTCAGTACTCTTTTTGAACCCTTCAATAAGCTTTGTAGCAGCAGCAATGTGTTGATTGCTCTCATATTGCATCAGGAGTCAGGCTGTAGAAACAGTGCATTTGGACATTGATGTCTGGCTGGGAAAGCTGTCGTGAGAAGATGGTGCATCCTGCTATCTCTGGTCTAATTGCAAAGCTGGAGCATGTACTGCAGCACCAGGTGCTGTCACTGGTCAGCAGTTGCACCCATGTTGTCATGTGCGCTCAGTATGCAGTCACTTTGAGACACAGCTTGTCACCAGCTCTGCAAGCTTCAGTACAGCTTGGCCGCTGCAAAGCTGCTGCTTAGCTTCAGTCGACACATGCAGGTTTGGCGCGGCACCTTCTGGATCCAACAGTGCGCTGCTCCCAGAAGCCTTCCAGAGACAGCTGAATGAGATCAAGTCCATGCTGACTAGCATGAATGCTCAGGGAGGAGGCCTGCCTGCTGACAGCCACAGAGCTTTGCCCAATGGTATGCCTAGAGAACACTTGACACTTGCATGATACCTCATCTATCAGTGCATGATACCTCACCCAATGGTGTGCCTATAGAATGCTTGACATTTGCATGATACCTCAACTCTCGGTGCATGATACCTCACCTCTCAGTGCATGACATCTCACCTCTCAGTGCATGACACCTCACCTCTCAGTGCATGACACCTCACCTCGCAGTGCATGATACCTCACCTCTCAGTGCATGACACCTCACCTCTCAGTGCATGACACCTCACCTCGCACTGCATGACACCCCACCTCTCAGTGCATGACACCTCACCTCTCAGTGCACTCTTGTCAAGTTGCAGCGCATACCCAGCCTCTGTCCCACGGTGTTGTCTCTGACGCCCCGTCAGCCAGAACGTCTGATACCTCACAACTGGGTTGACAGTACACACTGCAAAGTGGCGACACAAAGTGAAGTGTGAAAGTGTAGCTTGCATGGGTCATGGCTGGCCCAAGGCCATGCAGGAAGAACTCTATAGCTTGCATTGCTTGTTCATGACAATGTGCTTGTACTTCAATGTTGACGTTTGATCAAAGAGCTCAGCACAGACGATCCCAAAAAAGGTGATAATGTAGCATGTAAAAAAGCAGGCACAATGATGATTCAAAGAAGGATCTGCTTGCTGAAGTGAGCGCACTGTCAGGACACCCTTGACATGCTTCTTGTTGTAGGTGAGGCTGCAAGCGTGTCCAGGCAGCTGCCATTCAGCTCAGGGCCTCAGATGAACCACACAGCTGCTGCTGACAGGGGCAGTCCTGTATCTCTGCGCTCTGGCAGCAACAGCCCTCACGCACAGCAACAGGTGAGCTCGCTCGTGTGTTGCTCTTCTTTTGTTGCCTTTTCACAGCAAAGTCAGCTATCTGGTGCTGGTAACACATGCCTAACAGAAGCGTACCCATGTGCAAATTTTAACATGCAAGACTTTCGCTTGGCCAGGACTGCCCCCTATGAGTTGCACAGCCTTGGTACATTAGACTGACCAGGAACTGTGCTCTGAGTTGAGTCAGCACTGTGAACTGAGTTGAGTCAGCACTGTGCACTGAAGTTGAATCAGCGCTGTTGGGCATGCAGTTGTCAGTCTCTCCTTTCCAAACACATGAGGGCAGTCCTGGCCAAGGCCTGGACTCCATCAACGCTAGCCCTGAGGGCCCAGATCACCCTCAATCCTACATGGACATCCTGAACATGCTGCAGGAGGTCAGTCATGCTTTTCTCAACCAAACCCACCCATGCACGCTGCTAGCATCCTTTGTCAGATGGGTCCCTGACTGCTGATCCTTGACAGCACAATCCTGCATTTGCCCCCCTTCGCACAGCTGATGGTTGGATACAACATCTAGTGGCAGACACCACGTCAGGGATCAGGCATGTCAAGGCTTCAACGCTGCCTCTAACAGTGCCAGAGTCTTGACATCTGCACACTACTGCTGATGCGCATGGAGTCACAGCGGCTGTGCACATGACCATAGACAACACGTTTGTCAATTCTGTGTGTGCTTTTATCTCACAGGGGCAGCCTATCCCAGGGATCAAGGACATCGATGACAAGCCCCCCAACCCTGACCAGGCCATTGCAGAGGGCAAGATGAAGCCCCGCCCTAAGCCCTGGGAGCGTGCTGCACAGGTGAATCCAACACCGTGTTTCCTAAAGAATTCTAAGGATTTAGAAAACTTGTTGAGAAAGAATTCACCAAAAAAGTGGATCTGGTCATGGGAGTTTCTCAGTAGGTCAAGTGCGTTTGATGGCAGCAGCAAGCTTCAGCGAGCAGCTTGTTGCTGCCTCTCTGCTTATCTCTTGTCTCAGTCCTGTTGGTGTATACCATAGCAGCATGAGTGCTGGTGCTGAAAGCAAAGATGTCAATGTGGGTTGCTGGGGGGGAATGTCTATGCCTTTCATTTGATGCTGAGAGCTGTCCTGCTTATGGTTGTTTGTGTCTTTGGCTCCTTTCAGGAGTTTGCAGCCATCATCTTACGGGCATGCTCTATGCTGATTTATAGCCCTGCCACACTGCTGCTGTTTAATATTGCTAGTGAGATGCTGCTGGTCAGGTCTATCACATGCCCTATGCCAACTCAAAAGCTTCTCACACTGCTGCTGCAGAATGGTAGCTCAGCTGCAGGAGCAAACTCGTTCTTTTCCGGCAATGCAGCAGACAGTGTTGGTGGTAGCAGCTATGCAGGTATTCACTACTCTCCCTGTCACTTGCACATGCTTGATACCACTGGTGTCAGTCCTCTTGCTGGCCCACTTGCCTGTCTCTCTGCATGCTTTGCTTTCACACCTTTTGCCTGTGACCACAGCGCCTGGTGAATGTGCTGAGATGCTATTGCACTACCAGCAAAAGGCAAGCAAAATCAGGGTACTCACGACTCTCCCTGTCACTTGCTCATGCACAATACTACTGGTGTCAGTCCTCTTGCTGGCCCACTTGCCTTGTTTCTCTGCATGTTTTGCTTTCCTACCTTATGCATGTCGCAAGAGCGCCTAGGTAGTATGCTGAGATGCTATTGCACTACCGAAAAACGGCAAGCAAAACCAGGGGTGTACCAGAGGATATGCATTCAAATTGAATGTGAGATTGAATGTTGTTTTGACCAGGGAGTAATGGCAGCTTGAATGGCGCAGCAGCTGGGTCTACCAATGGCGTCGAGATCACTGAGGTCGCAAACACTCCTGAGCAAGGCAACAGCCCAGCCCCTTGGAGGCCCCCCCCTGTACCACAGTCATCCCTCAACCTGAACAAACACCTCAAGGTTGAGGCCAGCAGCACTGTATAATCAGATGGCTGTATTTGCTTTCTTGAGTGTTTGTGCAAAGAAATGCAAGTCTCCAATGTAGTGTGGTAGCTATAGACGCCGTTCTTCCCCCTGTAACAATATCACTGATTGCTTTGCTATCACAGGTGTGATGTACGTTGTGTTCTGGAGGTTACATTTCTGTTTGTACTGGCCTCAGAGGTCTATGTCTTGTGAATCTTCATGAACTCATCCGTGTTGCAGGATTGAAGGGTGCATTCTAGAAAGTGCGCCATGTGACCACCTGGTGGAAACAAAGCATAAAAATATGTGACTTGAACTATGCGGCCAGATAAACGCATGTCATGCTGATGCAGCTGCACAAAGTAATGTTCTGTCCAAACTGGACCAATAGCAGAAGCAGCATGATCAGTTGCTCCATAATACTTGATGTGTTGCAATGCTGCATTGATTGTGCAGTGTGCTCGATTGATTAATGATGTAGATGGTCCTGCTTGTCGAGATAGACGCGACTGGACTACGTGTGCATGCATTACCTCGAGGCCCTACATTCACGAAAAGGCTGATCAAGGCTTGAAGATGGGAGCCAAAGCCCATCACTAGAGAACCAAAAAGAACCATAACCCACTGGGCAGTTGTATGTTGAAGCGACTAGTATACACCATGGTGTTTTCTCCTATGCCTGCGACTTAGCATCATGCGGCCAGCAGCACTGAGAGACCAGCTTATCTAAACAAAGGGGAATGGCAGGATGCAGATCTGCAAAATACCTTAGGTGCACAAACAAAACTACTTGACAATGCTGCTACAATTCTATGACAGGCTGAAGGATCCTATGAGTCCTTTTTGGCCTTATCCTGAGCTTTGTCCTTTCCGCTGTCAGCTATTGCATTAGCGCTCTTGTTTGCATTCTGATATAGATTGGTGACACTGTTGTCTTGGAAACTCTCCTTTCCCTTGCTTGCAACCTCACTATATCTTGACTGTGGCTGGTTGTCTTCGTTTGCATCCCTGCAACATGCAATGACTGTAAGCATACCAGAGACGGCATGTGTGACACCTCCTCAGTTTCAGTTTCAGCTGAGATGAGCAGCTGCTCAACTTGACGGCGTGAAACACGGTCACAGCATCCACAAAGCAGTGGGGACATGTGCAAGAATTGAATTCTGTGCAAAGCGCAGGTAGCAGTGCAGAACACCTGTTCTCCATGACACCAGCTGGTTCTTGAGACTCATTGCCTGGACTTTTCTGATAGCCGAGAGCTTCTTTTGCTTTCTGCAGGATAACAGATGGCTGTCAGCTCAGACCATTGACCAGACAGCAGAAGACAATTGTAGAATTCACAGCGCCTGATCACCCGCAGGATGACTGCAGGGACAGGCGTGCACCTTGCTGGCGTGTCCCACTGTGGCTTTTACGCCATCTGTAACCCAGTCTGTATCCTCCTTTGCAGTTTTCTGCATTCATCCCATCGAATTAAAAGGAGCGTGAACTTACTCTGTGACATTGCTTGCCTCATTTCGTACCTTGATGTCCGCAAAGCCTCTGATTGCAGTCAAGCTCACGTAGCCAGCAGGCGTCGCTGAATTCAAATTGACAAAGCTGCTTGTTCGGGGAAACAAAGCATTTGCAGTAAGCTTTTGCAGAGCTTGCATGCTTAGATTCAACCCTGGCAGCTAAGTCGCTAGTGTCTACCTCTCGATCGCCAGCACGAACGTCGATCAAACCAAGTTTGGAGACGTCCCGATTTTGCTTCGCACAACCGCTGCAAGTGAGCGTTGCAAACAGCGTGGCACTTACAGCATTCTCACTTCTGGTCATAATTACTTCAAGGTTTTAGTCATGACATGCACAGCACAGGTGTGACAGGTTGCAAACGTTGAAAGAACCAAATTGTAAGGCAGGTCTGTAAGAAATTTGGGAATGCCGTCTGGAGCAAGATTCTTGTGCATCACGCCGTGCACACTGTCCTGCGCAACTTCACAGCAACGATTTATTTCGCCAGGGTGTACAGCCTGATCGATCGTCGCTCTTATGGGATGTCACGGGCATCAACACTGCTTGATCTGTGGCGGACCTGCAAACTGCAGACAGTGGCAGCGTAACCATGTGGGAATAACAGAGGACAATGTTCCTATCGATTTGTTTGACTATGAGGAAGAGTGTGGCGTCTTCCAGATAAACACCACTCACTCCCAGATGAACGCCACTCTCCCAGCAGGAGAGGCAGCATTTCACGTTGGTGGTTTTGGTGAAATTCATGATGGCTTGACGTGCCATGCGGCCTGCTACCAGCTGCTATACAGCAGGCTTGGCTACACGCTTATGTTTGAGGATGTTCTCCCGTTGCTACAATCCCATCGTTACGTGGGAGGGTATGGGGGTATGCCTCTTCAGCTCGGCACAAGCTCCCTTCTCTGGAGTCAGTATGGAAGATTAGAAAACGGCCTGGACCAGGAATTTGCACAGTCCTGTCCTCTGGGACAGAGCAGCATCCTGCAACTGTCCCCACACGATCCTGAGGCCATATACAACTCTAGCTGTAACATGGAGTTCTTGTATAGCTTGCCTTGTTGACAAGTCAACAGGAGCAAGCACAAGTCTCTTCAAGCAAGCTGAACCAGTATGCTCACTTGTGAACTCGACCAAGATCTGTCTATAGTCTGGGATGTGTGTGGGCCCAGCTGCAGACTGAATACAATCTTTGCGCTTGGTCATTTAGTCGCTGTAGACTGCTGCTGTCGAGTCTGCAGGACCGGCTTGGTCTCATTTGCAGCAAACAATTGCAATGGCCATTGTTGGGACCTGCGCTGTGTGCGTGTTTTGCAGGATTGCTCGTACTCTGACAGTGAGTTGTGGATGCTAGAAGACCCGCTGGAAAACGAGCAGAATGCAAAAGGCATCTTGCAGATCTGGCAGCCCTTGATTGAGTCTTTTAGGCAGTCGCCTGCAGACCAGCTCAAGCCAAAGCTGCTAGCCTTATGTGGTAGTTTTGGTATGGCTGCAAGGGCTCTGGAAATGCAAAATGCTGACATCAACAGTGAACAGTGTTTGGTTCACAAGGCAATGGCAGCGATGCCCACCTGTATAGTGCACACTATTGCCCTCAAAGCAGGTCTGATCTGGGACGAGCCAAATGCAGGAGATGAGCAGAACATGCCACATGGGCACATGATGGTACGTGCGTGGCATCCTGCATATGACAAACTTGATGAGCACAGTACACAACCTTTCCTTGAGCTTCTTGGCAAGCTTGCAACTCACTGCGCTGTCTGTGCAGGGCGAAGTCCATCAACTTGGTGTGCACCTTCGCAACAGTACGGTGCTTGCTGAAGTTTTCCACCCAATCCTGCAAGATCTGCTACATACAGGACCCTATCCATCAACAGCTCACTTCCTGCAGCTTGCTGTTGAGTACGCGAGGTGCACAAATTACCCCCAATTTCTAGACAAGTATTACCCTGAGCATGACCACACACATGTAGAGATCCCTGCGTTGATAAAGGACCTTCTCAGGCAGGCAAGGCGTGATTGATGCGTCTGTGCCAATGTTGTAGACGCTCAGGCTGATTGCTTGGCAAAATTTTAACGGCCAAGGCCCTTGCCTGCCCATCATGGTGCATGTTGAGCAGGTGTTGGTTTCAGCGCTGCTCACATTGAACTTCTGTCAGCATTTGCATTCTCTTGTGTCTTGTGTTTAACAGAACATGCAACGACAGTGCAGTGCTTGCTTTGGCGCAGACTGTTCTCATGTTCTTCACTGCTCTCTGTCCATGCATTGACTGAAAACAACTGTCTACCAAGCATAACACCATGCTATTTGAATGTGCAGGCTAGAGCCTACTTCCACAAGGTTGTGAAAGCAAGCGCTACCTCAGTCATACAAGCAAAGGCCAGAGAGGTCTACCTTGACCCAGCAGCATCTGCAGGGTCCTTCCATCTCAGAGATGGTATCTCCCTGACTCAAGGTACTTGGCATAATATTTGCTCTTGTGGTCAGGTGCAACGTGTCGTCTGGTGCAATGTGTTATGTATAGCTGCCATACATGTGTACAATGTGCATAGCTCATTGCCACCATGCATGCATATCTGCTAAGGAATCTGCTTTCATGTCTCCTAGGTCAACAGGATTTGCTTGGGCAAGCGTGACATGTTGCAAGCTCTGTTCAGGCAGATGCTTGGGATGCTAATGCAGATCATCAGTTTAGGGATGTTGGCACTGGTCACTGTAATTCAAAAGCATTTCAGGCATGCCTCATGGCTTACTACATGTGGCGCCAGCAACTGAAACAACCGGTTGCAATATCTGAAGCTTCCTTTACTACGGGAGAGCTGTCATTGGTTTCTGTCGAGGTAAGCAGAAGTTGCTTCAATGGTAGTGGCCTGCTCCTGCTGTCAGAGACAATCCATCTGCATCCAAAGAATTGTCAGCTGTGCCTGCTGGATGAGCAGAGACTGACATGTATCAGTATTGGCTTTATCAAAGGTCATGCGTGAGAGCAGGGGGCAGCAGTATAACTGTAACTTGGGGATTGCATCATAACACATAAGAGGTATACATGATATGAACACGTGCAACATATGTCATGGCTGCGCGCAGGTGCTACGCATACTACATCTGACTCAAGCAGCCCTGCAGCCAGGGCAGCAGATCATTGGCAATAAGTTGACAGCAGACCAATTCCAATCAGAGTATGAAGCGCTTTTTCATGAAAAGGGTGTTGTTGCCGACTTTGGCTTTGATCCCTATATAGACCCCCATCGTGCTCCAAGAACCTGTTACTACCATCACCGCAATGGACTCTAGCCGTTGATTTGTGCTATGGCAGCGCACAAAAGAGTGCAGCTGATCAGCCATAAACGACTCTGATCACAGACAGGTCTGTGAGTTGTGCAAGGCTAAACAGCTTTGTATACACCGACCATGATGTTGGCAGAGTTCATCCTACCCAAACAAGCATGCTGACATAACTTTCATGTCATTTGACCCAACATTGCTGGACTTGTGAGCACATTTCTCTATAGTGACATTTTAGTGGCGGATGTTGTTACATCAATCTGACAACATCTTGAAGTAATGACAATTTGCTTGGGGACAAGTGCAGTCGTTATATCGAGAACTTACTGTACTGTTGACAGCAACTGTCTCATGTAACACGTGCGTCTGCCATCATGTTTTGAACTGCGTTGATGGTGGAGCATCAAGGAGCTCTATAACACGAATTGGCCTTTCCCACCATCGCAATGCGACATCATCATCCTGCCTTTAAATTAAATTTTATCACACTTCAATGACATGTGCCCACTGTCCATTGCATCATCACCTATGGGCCAGCTCCAAGCATCTACACAAGCACAATAGTGCATAGGTGTCTTGGAGAACGTCTTGGAAAATGTGCTGGATGTTGCAAGTTTTCCCTGGGAGCAATGTTTCTGGGCTTGGACACTTGCAGCTCAGCAAACTGCACCAATCCCCTGAACGGCTCGAGTCACCGCTGCTGGCCGAGATCTAGCGATTGCTGTTCAGGTTAGCTCCTTCCTTCACACGTGATGTGGCACGTTGTGAGCACGGCTCAAGGTGACTTACCGACCGCATTGGCAGCGTCAGAGCAGACCGGCCTTCTCGACGAGCAGCCGATGGCCTGGCATCTGAAACATGACGCAAGAGACTCGTCAGGCAGATTAGGTGCCTGCCGTGTGCGCCGAGCGAGTCAGTCGTGAAAGCCTTGTCGCACCCATACTTCGATGCCTGGAATCATCCGGTTAACCCTCATATGTACCTAACCTAACTGTGAGCTCCGGAAATTTTGCATGCCATACTGCAATGTTACCTGCATTTGTGTTGATGCTTCGTTTACTCTTCCTCCTATGGCTGAGTGCATTAAGTAGCAACCCACATGCAATACCTCCTAGAGAGGTGAAGCTATTTTCACAGTAATCTCACTGTGTCACTGCTTTTTGACAGCTTCATAAGGTCAAAAGGTGTTCCTAGAAATGAGCGATGACTGATTTCTGGTGCGCAGCATCCCATAGGTCGTGACCCACGACCGCGGGGGTTGTGCGTAGCATTGAGCATATGTCGTCTCATCGTGGAACGGTCTCTTAGGCCTCTGCAAAGGCCTGTTCAATACCAACAATCAAACAAATCTAACAATCAATCAATTCAATCAATTTACATTTTGTGTCTTTAGGACTCAACAGGGGAGTCAACAGACAATAACTCGATAAATGCTGAGTTTGAATGAAACAAATCATTCAATGCTGTTTTGGGCCCCGAAAAAAGGCCCAAGTTTTGTAAACAAAACAAAGAAACTACACATGTACAAAAGAAAACCCAACATGCTGTACAGTATATCTAACAAGTTGCAAAGAGTTTCTATTTGTCTCAACATGCTTCATCTCTTTGACAGAACAGATAAGAACATAACATTGGTGAGCAAGAAGTGTATAATATTGAGGTTCAGATGCTCATTGCTTGCAATAAACAGAAAGCACTGTTCAAATAAAGCAAGACCAGAGAGGCTGTGAATGCAATCCAAAAATGACAATGATGGTGTCCTATGCAGCAAGTGGGACAGTGTCTGCTTTGTCCTTCTTGCAAACACATGGCTTGTCGTTGCGGCGATACATCAACACTGAGCCTCTGAAGAAGGGCTTGTAGCCCTTTCCTTTCAAAACCTGGAAGTCAGCGCTGAGAGTGTCCCTCTCCTCTTGTTGTCGTTCTGCCAGCCAGTCATCAAGCCTAAGACCGCTTTGACGCAACTGTTTAGACAGCTGCAGAAATTTGTGCTTGTCTTCTATCGAGGGAAACCCAATCAGCACAGGCCTTGGTTTCCTGTTGTCTGGTGAGAACCTGCCCGGCCTCTCCAGCTGGTTTAAAGACCACCCGCTTTCGTTGGCATTTTCAGGCAAAGCAGCAAGCAGCGACTGTGTCAGTGGATCGTCCTTGAGCTCCAAATTTCGTGGTGGTTGGACATCTAGCTCTTTGAGGCCATACAAGACCAGAGCACACTGTCTGTCTTGCCTCTCTCTCTCCTCCAGAATCTCGTCGTGTCTCTTGAGCAAGCGATCATGCCTGTCCAGCTGTTGCTTCAGTTGCTTCAGCTCCTGCTCGTTTGGTGAAGATCTGCTTGGTGATTGATACTTTGCTGACTCCTGCTGTGCAGGCCTCTCGTCCGAGAGCGCGTGTGGCGATTGAGTGACCGGTGTGAAAGGTGAAGTACTACAGGCTGTGGAGATCGTTGGAGGGAGATCTTGGTCACCTGACTGTTTGGAAAGTGATTGAGTGCTTGACGCTCTTCGCAGTGTTGCCTTCAGCGCAGGGTTCTGAGTGAAGGCAATGTTGAGCAGCGCAACCCGTAGTTCTGGCACCTGTTGAGGCACAAAACATGTCGGGTCCACCTTTTTCAAAAGTGCAAGCAGCTCTTTCTTGCTGCCAGTAATCAGTTTGTGTGGCGTGAGCAGTAGGTACTCTGTGTTGTCGCTTGTGCCCGGTTCGGGCGTCATCGCACAACCAAGCAATACAATGAATCTTTAGCGCTCCCTGCACGTGATCCGCGTTCACCCGCACGAGCGATCACGCCAAGTCTGTGGCACAAGTTAGTTTAGATGTGTGAGTGTGTGAATGCGAAAATGCCCTGCGAGAAAGTAGCGAAACAAAGAAAGCAGGTATGAAAAATGGGCTGTGTTGTGCGGCTGCGAACAAATGGGCAAGCTGCCGAGTCGCGTATGCTGCTGTCTGTGAGCTGAGCTGAGGCTGAGTTGGATGTTGCGATGTGTAGTACGCTGTCGAAAGCACGCTGCCGGTCACAAGTTGTCGTGGAGCATGCGCACAAGAGGTCTTCGTGGTGAGGAATACCTGTAAAAGGCAAGTAGAAACGGTCGTATGAAAGGTGGAAGGAGGAAGCGTTGACAGTCTCAGGGTCCAGGCACACGCTCGAACTCGAACACAGGCACAAGCAGGGCTTGCAGGCACACATGCACTCGTGACCGGCTGAGGCTGAGCTGAGCGTCTGAACGTAGAGGTTATGCGAAGTTCCGCTGGAGCGTCGTGAACGACACGAGCAGGGCCTGCAATGCTTCAGCAACAAGGTCGTGCGAAAGGGGCGCGCCCAGAATGGCCCTGGGCGCATCTGAGGAATGACAGTGTAAGCATAACACAGCAGCTGATGATCACAGCAATCTGCTAGGGTATGTATGTGGGCAGAGCATGTAGGGTATGCACATGGACAGAGCATTTAGGGTATGCAAATGGGCAGGGCATTCCGGGTATGCATACGGGCAGAGCAATGAGGGTTTGCATATGGACAGAGCATTTAGTAGGGTGTTGCACATGAGCAGAGCATTGATTTGACGTGCACAAGCTACTTCATGAACGCCATTCTAAAAGAAAGAGGGACTTGCTCATCAGACGAGTCTTGATCAGCTGGCTCAAATGAAGAGCAATGGCTGACCTGAAGAAGAGGACTGATGATTCTCATCAAGCTCAACACCTCCTTCTTGTAATTGATTCCAGCGCCCCCTGATTGGGGGTACGTGAAGACCCCAATCAGCAGGACTAAGTAGCCCAACCCCAGCAGGCCCACCTCACAACTCCACAGCACCAAGATGTAGCTCTGCACACAGGCATGAGGCTCAATGCACTACTCTACATTTCCCCGCCATACAAATGCGTTTGAGTAAAAGCTACAGCATGGACAAGAGGCACTTTCAATAATCGTTAACAGTGGCAGGGTGGCAGACAGCATTCCATGTGGAATCGCAAACTGTTGACATACAGCTAAAGCTAAAGAATGGACAGAAGGTGTTCTGTTTAGTACTCAGAGCACCTCTGCTGCAAGATCACCCCTGCAGCATGCGTGCTGGAACAGCAGAAGCTTCTGCAGAATCAGCTCTACAACACAGATTGCTTCCAACCTGCATTTGTAACAGCTGCAGTGATGATGGACAGTGTTGCTCAGACACCACCCTGTATAACCTCACGAGGCAGAGGATTGGAAGGCAGAAACCAACTCACCACCAAAACGACTGTCAAGGCTCCAAAAGAGACAGCAGCCCTGCCGAAGAGTAGCACTGAAGCCGGGTGGGCTGTGGGTGTTGCCAGTATTGGCATGTGATGCTGCTCCTGTTGTGCCTCTAGCCAACTGCCCAGGTTGGCATGCACTGTGGCCTGCATTCATCATCCCATTTGTACCCCACTCTCATTCTCCAGACTCATTGAGTGTGTTCTTTCACCATGCTCACTCACCAGACTCGTTGAGTATGCTCACTCACCAGACCCATTGAGTATGCTCACTCACCAGACTCATTGAGTATGCTCATTCACCACATTCAGTTACCATGCTCACTTAACAAGCTCACTCACCAGACTCATGCACTATGCTCATTCATGACGCACAGCTGCAATGGAGGTTGCTTTGCTGACTGGCAGGCCAGGTCACATGCAGCTGTTGGAGCTTCGTTTTAACACATGCCATCATGCTTTGGCTCAAACATGCAACTTACAGTGGCCAGACTTGCAGCTTACGAACGCTGTCATGTTTTCAGCAGCTAATGCAGTCTTTGCCATAGAGTCAGCAGATGAGTCAGCAGATGAGTCAGCAGATGATGCAGTCACTGCCTCAAAGTCAGCAGATAAGTCAGCAGCTGAGGCAGTCACTGCCTCAGAACCACATCCCAATGCACATCAGTTCCATGACATCACTCTCAGGTGACATGGAAGCAGTCAAATGACAAGCAAGCATTACACAGGAGCATAAGCAGGCAAAGGCCAATCAGCAGCAACAGGTCTCACATCAAAAGTCAGACAGCATGCAGTTGAAAGGTTAACCTCAAAGAAATCAGTAGCAGCCCGTTGCATCCCTGCTAGTGCACGTGTGAACATGTCTATTCCTTGGTAGCAAGTGTGTCTACTACATCAGTAGCCAGCATGACTACTCCATTAGTAGCATAACAGCATTCTTATCTGTGGACATGTGTCTGAGATCTAGTTTTTCAGAACTCACCAGCAGCAGTACAAGAAGGACTGGCAGCATGCCTTTCAGGACTACTACATCCATAGCCAGCATGTCCACTCCATCAGGAGTGTATCAGCGTTCTTATGTATAGACATGCATCTGAGACTCAGTTCGTCCCAGGGAACTCACCAGCAGCAGTACAAGAAGGACTGGCAGCATGCCTTTCACAACAACTACGTTAACAGCCAGCGTGTCTACTCCATCAGTAGCATATCAGCGTTCTTATGTGTAGACATGCATCTGAGGTTTAGTTTGTCCCAGGGAGCTCACCAGCAGCAGTACGAGAAGGACTGGCAGCATGCCTTTCACGATGCTGGGGTGCCACACCCCCAGGACCTCCAGAACCCCCTGGGCGAGTGAGGGGTGCAGGAGGGTGGGTAGGCCTGGCAGCCATGTCAGCACTGCCAGGTACATCACCACCAGATGACCTGATACGAAGACTCTCAACACCCAATGCTGCAAAACCAGAGTGAAAGTCAGTCTTTACTCAATTTGGGGTCAGCTGGGATCAAATTGGGATCAGGTGGGGTCGATCTTAATACAGCAGGCAGGCAAGGCAAACGGCAAACAGTACCTGTCCTGTTGAGGTTGTTAAGTTTCATTCCTATATCTTGTAGGATGTGACCTTGCATTGTCAACACAAGTGCAGTTTTCAAACGCACATTTGCCATGGCAGTGCTCTCAGCAAGCAGTGGCACACAATGAAACTGAGTGAGCCTGTCAAAACGTGTTCGCTTCTCGCAGAGCCATACTGCTGAAAACCTGCTGAACCATGGAAACTGCTGTCAGCTGAGAGCCATAGCACAGCAGCATTCCAGCTGAACAGCTCTACCAGCAGCAGGCACTTCTGACATGGGGCTCATTCTCATCTAACACTCTACGCTAGCACTCCAAACACGCTACATGCTGTATTTTTGACTTGTGTGCTCTTCTGCAACTGTGAAATTTGAACAACACATGCCCAGCAGAAGGCTAGCACAGCATGCCAGCCAAAGTTCCCCAGGGGGGAGGGGGAGGGGGGGGATTGGACTGAGCCCCAATGGGTCCCCACGTCTTCTTGTGCCAGCTTCACCTTGTATGGTGTTGGTCATTCCCTCCTATGAGCAGTAGTCACAATGCATGTTGACAACCCTCATGCATTGTGACTAATGCCCCTAGGAGGGAATAACCAACACCGTACAAGGTAAGGCTGGCACCAAAACACATAGGACAGGTAAGCTACAGAATACCATGGCCCCATGCAAGTTGTGTGACGCTGATGTAGCTGACACCAGATGTGCCTTAGGCGTTTCAAGCTGTGAATTGTCTTTTGACCTTCTGTTGCCACATCTAAGAAACTTGGGTTGACCAGACTGGGTGTAAATGATGGCATGATGAAGCACAGAAGTTTGCAGAGGGACCGTCATGACGAACGCGCCAGACATAGGGCTTCACAACCTGTTTCCAGATCGTTTGTCACATGGTGCAGTGTTACGCACGCATGCAGCATCCACGACATGATCTATCCTGGGGTCCTGGGAATTGTAACTTGAAGGGTCCACAACAGTCTTTTGGTCTGCGTTGGAAACTCCACACAGAAACTTGGCAAAGGGAACAAATGCCTGTGGGGAGTCTTCAACGCAGACCAACAGACTGTTCTGAGCCCTTCAACTTATAATGTCCAGGACCCATTTGGCCCCCATACAACCCCCCACCCCCCAAAAAAAGATGTAAAACACACAGCCTGAGATCATATGAAGCACACCAAATGTTGCAGCACAGCACAGCACAGCACGGCACCGCACAGCACAGCACAGCACAGCACAGCACAGCACAGCACAGCACAGCACAGCACAGCACAGCACAGCACAGCACAGCACAGCCACTTGCCTGATCAGATCCAAGGGCACCTGCCCTCACATGGGGCTCCAATGAAAGGCTGTGGGCCAGGAACCAAACCACCAGCAGCGCCAAATAGGCAGCATGCAGCAGATTTCGGCTGCTCAGCCCCACCCAAAACAGAATGGCTGGTAGGGCTAAGAACCCTAGGTAGTAAAGTGCCCTTGCTAGGGCTAGTTGGAGGGCTGGCCAGGGGGAGGGCCTGGGTGAGATGAGGCCAGGGCTGGGCTGGGGAGTGCCCTGCCCTGCCTGGCTGATGTCATCCTGCAGCAACAGAACATTGACTACAAATTTGATGGATTGAGATTCTAGGGTGTCGGATTGATGGTGCCATGTAAGCAGACTTGCTGTGGCACAATATGTCAATGCAGGTCATTGTGACAAGTTGTCGGGCAGTATGATTGGCATGACAATGGGCCATGCGTGCATTGGACTGAAGTTGTTATGGTTGTCAAAGCATTGCCAAGGAAGGTGCATGCAACACAATGTAGGCAAGGAAGGTGCGTGCAACACAATGTTGCCAAGCAAGGTGCATGCACCACAATGTTGCCAAGGAAGGTGCATACACGACAATGTTGTAGCAGTCCCAACACTTGTCAGCAAGTCTCCATCTTCAATCAATCGCACCATTTCATGCATGAGCTCCTGAACCACGAACGGTGTAGCAGCAGTGTTTGTGGCGGTGGAGTGTCAGCAAGTGACTTACCAGATCAGCAGGGCGTTGACCTGGAGGGGCAGCCTGACCCACTCGGGTCCTGATTGGGCTCAGGCCCCCCTCACCTCCTTGAGCTGAACGCACCTCAGCTGCTGAGTCAGCTTCACCTGAGCTTCCATTTGGACCGCCAATATCTGCTTGATGCTTGCTGTGATCATGAGACAGACTGTGTCTGCGCCCATGATGCCAGTAGTTAGCAATAGAGTCATGGAGTGTTGGCAGTGGCCCGAGAGATTCCACAGCTGTGGGAAGGGTGGGGTCGTAGCTGGGTGCATGCTCAGGGTCATTCATGTATAGATCTGCCCTAGAAAGCGCAGCTAGCATCATGGCAACAGCTAGCTGAGCCAACAAGTGAGCGACAGCTGAGCTGCCTTGTTTGAATGTGAGCAATCCCAGGGACTGTGCAAGGCTGGGGATGGCCACATGGGCAGTGGCCACAGCTGTGGCAATGTAGCAGGTGACATGCCAGAGGAGGAGCGCTAGGCAGATCCAACGGCTGCTTGCCATGAGGGGATGGCGCCTAGTCTTGCTGGGGATTAGCAAAGCCCCAGTCCCAATCATCATCCCAACTGCAGGCAGCAACAAAACTTGTTGGTGAGGAGCAGCAGAGCAGATTGTGGAAACAGACAGCCAATCACAGGAGATCAACAACTCCTAATCATGCTGCTTGCCTTCTGCAAACTTTCAGCATTGCAAGTGATTGCCACAATGATCACACCCACAGTGTTTGAAAACGGAAATGGATTTGCTCATGCAACTGCAAAAGCAACAGTGACATTTGCTGACTGATCAGCAGCACAGTTAGACAAATGAGCATTGAATCACCTACCAAGGCTAATTGCTGAGGGCTGTAGAAGCGCAAAGCCAACCAGGGCCAGGGCAGGCAGGTAGGGCTGCCGGCAGAGGCCCTCCAGGGCATGCAGCAATGCCCCAGCGGTGAAGGGCAGGACCAAGGAAAGTAAACGAGAGATACTGGTCACTCCTCTTCCTGCAACCACCACATTTGTTTCACGGCCACAGTGCAGCACAGGTTCCACACACCAGAATGCACTTGGCCTAGCTGAGCTGGGCGCTGATGAGAAACAGGCATATATGGCATCTTCAAATTTGCAGAGCCTGCAAACAGTGATGCAGATGCGGAATCCAGAGCGTCTAAAAATTGACTGTACATGCAAGAACAGCAGCAAATAGGCTAGGCAGAGCTTCAAAATTTTAGCCATACCTGCAATGTTAGCAGCAGGGGTAGGAGCATGAGAGGCACTGTTGGGGTCTGCCTCCAAGCCATAGGGGTCCCCGTGCCCCAGCAGGGGGTCGTGAACACTGCTGTCCCTTGCTGCATGCCTCTGTGCCACACACACAAGGTGAGTGTACGATTCCACACCATAACAAGTGATCATTGGCGCCCCTCCCAAAACCCATAGTCACATAGCCACTGTAAAGCAGAACACATACGGCAAGGGAAAGCAGGGTCCAACATACTGCTGTTGCAACAAACGCACCATTGTCTCTCTGAAACCAGTCTCACGAAAATGCTATGCATGATGTGCTGTGCATAGTGGAGAGCAATGGCCAAGAGCTACCTGGTTGTAATGCCAGAGGGCGCTGAATGCTTCCAAGGGGCCGGTGCTGTTGTGACCAGCCTGAGATGAGGGCAGGTGCGGTCTATGACTCTCCCTTGCAGCGGCCAAAAATGCCAACGAAGCAAATAAGACATGAAGGGACGCCATGTGTATCACCTACAGGCAATACTCAGGCTAGCGCATTTCTGGCTTTCACTTGAACATGCATGAACGTACAATGCATGCGAGGTTGCCGCTGTCAGAAGTGATATGAAGCAGCACATGCAACATGCATGCAATGTCATGTGTCTGGACTGCTTATCAGTGAAGCCGACCCTAGCTGTGGGAGCTGTGGTAGCTGTGCAACTCTCACTGCAGTTACGTTACTGTTGAGTATGCAGTTAAATACGCAAACATGTCAAGCATGGATACTCAGCGATTGCGTGCGACACAGCGCCTTGCACTCAAGTTGGGTATGGCATTTGCGGGCGACCCGCACGGGTTCTGTTGCAGCCAAGCCCTAGCGATTGAGCAATATGATGTAGGCGCTACCTGAGCAGCAAGGATGTCAGCAGGGTGGGAGTGATGCAGATGGTAGATGCCCAGCCATGCTGAGGCAGCATGCCACATGGACCTTCGGATGAGGTCAATCTGCCAGAGGTACAACACCAGGATGTGTATGCCTGCAACACAAGCATGAGTGGGTCAACTGGCGGGTAAGGCAGGGCAGGGCAGGGCGGGGCGGGGCAGGGCAGGGCAGGGCAGGGCAGGGCAGGGCAGGGCAGGGCAGGGCAGGGCAGGCTGCAAGCTCACATACACAAGCAAGGCAAACATTATAACAAGAGGCTCAAGGCTGCAAACATGAGGGGTGAAACAAGCAAACATACCTGCATAGACCTGCAGGATGCGCATGCTTCTGCTTCCTGCAGGGCTGGGGGCTGATGCAGACCATGCCAGCACTGCCCCAGCAAGAAGAAGAAGGTAAGGCAGGCACAGCAGGGAGGGCCAGACCACAGCT
>JAABUK010005499.1_pt1 | contig 19672 bp, 22 predicted proteins | sample 5559141 | NCBI WGS metagenome assembly JAABUK01 (sample SAMN10711869, study PRJNA513367) | rock metagenome | isolation source: Antarctica rocks | place: Antarctica: Victoria Land, Pudding Butte nord | collected 2016-01-03 | reverse complement strand
AAGTCCCCAAAAACGCAAAAACGACCCTGAAAACCTGAAAGCATCATATGCCTTGCAGGAGTTGTCATTGCTTCAGGGAGACTTGCCTGATGCCGTTGGAGAGCACAGCAGCTGCATTCAGTTTCAAAAGCTTTGCCCAGCGCCCTTTCTCATCCAACAGCTTCCGCAGCCTTGTGTGTACTTCATGCAACACCAGCCTGCCAGCAATGCCCGCCAGTACATTGTGCAGTAGTTGCAGGGGGTGGGGTGCACCAAGGGGATCCCCTGGGGTCCCATTGGGATTGTCGTTTTCCAAAGGGGCTCGGCCAGATTCTCCTCCCTGTGAAGAAGAAGGGTGGCTAGATTCAGCCCTGGCACTGACTGGCTGCTGACTGGAGCTGGTGACAGGCTCTGGGGCTGTTTGGGCTGGCCCTGATTGAGCTGTGTCTGTCCCATGCTGTGCCTGCTGGGCACGCTGTGCTGCTGCCAGGCTATGCTGTGCTCGGATGTCAGCTGCTTGCCACATCTGAGATTCAAGCTCAGCTTGCAAACCTTTCTGCTGCTCAGGTGTGAGGGCTGTCCTCTCAAAATCTGCATTACAAGGCAGGACATCTCGTCAGTAGCATAATGCCACAGTCTGCTGTACACAGAGATACATTACACAGCGTCGAAAATAGCATGATGCCACAGTGTGTTCTACACAGAGATAGGTTACACAGCATCTAAAAGCTAGACCCAAAATGTTGCCACCTTGTTGATGCAAGGCGTGACAGCACTGGGCTGTTGGTGAAAGCAACCGTAGACACGTAAGTCACACAGCATTCACAGCAGTAGCAAGCCCATTCAGACATCGTCAGGCAGCATAGGATTCCAATGAAACAAGTACAAGTATCTTGAACAAGCTTCTGGTAGCATTTATTGCTGCTGTGTTGGGATGACTAGTGCAAAGGCCACTGATACTGTATGAAATGGTCAATATCAAGGAAAGAAGGCACCTTGCATTTTGGGTTAGATTTTTCAAAAAAGGCTTGAGGGTGAGGTGCGATGGGCTTCCCTGTGGGTTGATGAAGATATACTAGTAGTGACATTTGTTGTGCTGTGTCTGCTTGAGTCTTTGAACAGAGGCTGGTGGCTGATGGAAGTCAGCATGCAGCTGATATGACTGGACAAGCGTGTCAGCAGGACCTGGAGTGATACCTGGCAAGATGTCAAAGGACAGAAGCCTCCATCGATACTTCTCCTTATGAGGCCCCACTTGATCATCCTGACTCACTGCCTTTATGCCACCGCTTGTTACCTCATCAGCCTGTTGATCAACATCCATGGGCTCATCAGACCCTGGCTGCTGCTGCTGGGGATGCCCTGGCTGTTGCTGCTGGGGATGCCCTTGGCTGGGCACACCTTGCTGGGGAGCTCCTTGGGGGTCAGCCTGTGCCTCTGGGGCTTCAGCAAGGGTCAGCACAGCTGTGTAGTATCCCTTGAAGGTCAGCTTTGCATGCCCACTTCCTATGCTGTGGACACGCATGCCGGCAGGGAGCACTTCCTGAGCAGGCATAATAACAATAACAATAATGATAATGATAATGATAATGATAATGATAACAATAACGATAATGATTTACAGGTAATTGTTTTTGCCAGGTACCTACTAGGTATGCCTAAACCCTAGTCCTGTGAGCAGGCATGCTGTACATGATGCAATACAGACTCTTACAGATGAAAGTGTGAAAGAACAGCATGAGCAGCCTTGTTGCCAGAGATACACAAGACGTGGCCATAGAGAATGGCATTCCTGCTGCGGTACACATGCCTGCAGCTCAAAGGCGTCTGCGTTTTTGTTCTTGAGCACCTCACCCTGTTGTCATGATCTAGCTGTGCTGCAGACATGACGTCTCCGATACTCTGTGCTGCACGTTGTCCATCAGCATCTACTTGTTGCAGACAAGATGCTGCTCATGCCTTGAGATGCGCATTGTGTTAAAGAACCGGCATGATGCTCTGAGGGCAGCAGCTGGAGACTGAAGGGAGACTGAAGGGCAGCAGCTGGAGACTGAAGGAGACTGTTGAGCATGACTATGGTGTACCCCGAACCCTCAACAGTCAACCCTTGACAAAGCAGAAGCTGACCTTCAGCAGCTGAGTACAGGGGGAAGTCCTTGACTATGTTTGACCTAAAATTGTTACATAGCAGGAGCTGACCTTGAGCATGATTATGTTTACCCTAAACCTTAGACTCAACAGCAGCTGACCATGAGCATAGGAGGAAATCCATGACTATATTTGTCCCAAATCCTAAACCCTGAATATAGCAAGAGCTGACCTGGAAAGCTGCGTGCAGAGCAGGAAGTCCATGACTGTATGTACCCTACATCCTAAATCCTAAACCCTAAATATAGCAGGTGCTGACCTGGAGCAGCTGCTTGCGGAGGAGGAAGTCCATACCTGTATTTACCCTAAACCTAAATCTCAAACCCTAAATAACAGAAGCTGACCTTGAGCAGCAGGGTGCGGAGGAGGAAAGTCCATGATTACAATTGCTCTAAATCCTAAATCCTAAACCCTGAATGCTGAATGATGCAGGAGCTGACCTGGAGCAGCTTCCTGCGGAAGAGGAAGTCCATGACTGTGTTTACCCTAAATACCTCGAGCCCAAACCCTAAATATAGCAGGAGCTGACCTGGAGGAGCTGCTTGTGGAGGAGGAAGTCCATGACTATCCAACTCCAAATGTTAAATCCTAAATCCTAGAACCTAAACCCTAAATATAGCAGGAGCTGACCTGGAGCAGCTGCTTACGGAGGAGGAAGTCCATGTGGCGCAGGGCAGTCTGGCGCTGCTGTGCTGTGCGCTTTGGAGGCCCACAGACATCGCTGATTGCAGAGGGCAGCGCCTGAAAGCTTCCTGTGAGAGAAAAGTATGGCTTCACACCTTGTGAAGCAAGATGACATTGTGATGTGATGGTGTGGTGATGGGGAGTACAGTAGGCTGTATGGCGCATGTGAAAGGCTGTGCCAAAGCAGACTTGGCATCTTGCAGCTGGTGAAGCAAAAGTGCATGCTTCTGCATTGGGGACAAGAGTTGCACATGCAACTTTCTGAGCACTAGATGCAGCAGGATATCCTGACTGCTGAGGGGGATATCTTGCATAGGTAGTGACCAGAGCAGTCTGTACCTGTCTCCAGCACCTGGCGAGCGGTGTGAACGTCAAGTGCAGGCACACAGCAAGACTGGAGCTCCTGATTGAGGTAGTAGAGCTGATCAGCAGACTCTCTGAGTGCATCAGCATGGCTTTGTGTCCTTGCAAGGATCTTGCCAACTTCCTTGGTTGCTGCAGCCTGACAGTCCAGAATATGTGTCAATTGGCAAGGCTGTAATCTCACTGAGCAGCAGATATCAGGGATGCTGCAAAGGATTTCTGCTGAAGTGCACATGTATTGTGCACTTTCATGCTGTGACTTTGCCTTGAAGGCATATGCCGTGACGTTGCTTACCTTGTTGGACCACTCTATCAGCACGTGCAGGCGCAGGAGCCTCTGACGCGTGCTATGCAGATGGAGCAACAAAGCATGCTTCCTGTATGCACATAAGTACGTGGCTCTGATGCAATTCAAAATTTCGCAGCGTAAATAACTGGATTCACAGATCACTACACAGCAATACCTTTCCTCATCAGACAACGCCGGCAAAGTCGTACTCAGCCCCTGCAGACCTTTGTAAGCGGCTTCAGCTATGTTGTCTATCAGCTGGCTGAGCTGTACAAGCTGCAAAGCATTGCCGGGGTGGACTGCCGCCGGGTCTGCCATGTGGTCCTCAAGCAGCACTCTCGATCACACAGACGCTGGCCGGACGCGCCATGCAACTATCATGTGTGTCATTTACAGCATGATCTTGGTAAAATTTTCTGCCCGTGATGCTTATGCGCCCCAGCACAGAAGCATTCCTGCCGGTCACTGTGCTCCTGCACTGGCCCCTGCATAGAAAGCGAGGACCGACTGTGCTTTGCCTGCTTTGCCAGCTTAATAGCAAAGTCCAAATTGTGAGACAATGCAGTGTGGCATAATCGAAAGCATACAAGGAAGCAAGGTGCAAATTAAACAGACTCGCTAGTTAAATCAGTTTGCTGACCCACTTGTGAAAGTCTCGTCGGAACAAACTACATGCCATGATGAAAGAGAGCTGACAACTGAATATCAGACGACCGATCACAAATAGCTATGAGCTTTCGACAGAAGCGATCGAAAAGATGTGGCTTTCAGCAGCTACACCTCAGGTATTGGAAAATGTGTGCCTGTCAACCAGGTGTCAGAAAGGCATCCTTGTGCAATCCAGCCTGCATAGCATCACTTCACACTTGGACAGAAAACCTGATGGACATGTGTGCTACAAGATGCTCACAAGCACTGGACATTGCATGAATGCACATGCATATACGTAAGGGCGCATCAAGACACAAGAAGAATGAGGCTTGAGTGTGCAGCTGACATGTGTATAGTACGCATCTGCTCAGGTGTTTTGGCATTTCTTTTCTGATTCTGGTACTGCAGAGAAAGAGTGGTGCTTGGGTACCTTGCTGTAAAGGTGAATGAATGGTGAAAAAAAGCGGAAAAACCCATTGCCAACAGCAAGCGCAGTGGTACATTCCTTTCACTCAATGCATCTGGGAAATTGTCCATGCCCTTTGCTTGCCATCTTGAAGCCGGGGAGCACTGTTGATGATGTCACACCTGGACAGAAAGTACATGTGTCTCACAAAGTGCACTCAAACTTTGGACACACAAAACAAAACATCTGGATGAAAAGTGACAACCTCTTTCCTGACACAGGAAACAACGACAGGATCCAGTGTGCCGCCTGCGCAACCAATGTAGACACAGCCAGAAGGAAGCCTCACCGTCAGTTGGGGTTGAGACGCTTGGCTGTGCGGTCATGAATTTTTTGAGCCCAGCTGTCTCGCACAGAGTTTTCCACCAAACCAGCTGATTAGACCAGGACGTGACTTGAGCTGGCGTTAGGTCATTTTTTGGCAAAGTCCCACTCAGATGAAACAATGGGGTAATGGGTTTCCAAGGAGTTGCATTTGCACACTTGCTTGCCTGCGTAATATGGGCACCCAGAAGCCTGCTTTCCTGCCCGGTTTGAAGAGCGCATTTGATACTTGTGCACTTGTCCCTGTGGACACTTCTGGCAATCCCAATGAACAAGCGTGTTGCTGCCAAGAGTGGTGTTGTTGGGATGAATGCCATCTGCAGCATTGCGCTCGTAGTCCCATTCAAGCAGCAGTGGGTGTTGCACTGCTTCAAATGTTGGTCGCTTTGTGTTCCTTCCTTCTTTGTTACTGCAAAGAAGACAACCGCTGTCATTCTGAACATGTTGTGCAACTTGAGCTTGCCACTCATGGCTGCAGACTGGGCACTTCCATTCGGCCCTAAGGTTACTGCCAGCAAGCATCTGCTCAGGTGTCTTGGCATTCTTGTCATGGTTCCAGTATCTTGTTTGTCTCGGTGCCTTGGTAGCAAGAGAGCTGTGCTGACACACAGATCTCCCTTGACAATATGGGCACTTGGCGCCTCTTGTACGGCTACTCACAGTTGCCTTCCAGATATGAGGGCATCCTGCTGGACAGTTGGGGCATGACCACATGACTCTCAGGCCGCTGCCTGGATTGACCTTAATGCCACCAAGCAGAGCGTTGTTGTCAGGATGCCACTCTTGCTGCAGCTGGGGGCTGAGCTCACTGATATCTGGCAAGCCCGGCTGCATGCTTTTTTCTTGCTGCTTGTGTGGTCGTGCTGCTTTGGCATTGCAACACCCTTCAAGAAGTGCAGCAGCATTGTTGCAGTTGAGGGCCAACACTGTTGTGCTTTCTTGACAAGTTGCGCAACAAGCCCACCTGTTTGTAGCTGACTGAACCGCTTTCGACTGAAGCTGAATGCACCTGCGGCAGTCTGTCTTCGACAAGGCTGCAGCCAAGTAAGGCGTTGCCTGCAGACGCATCACCAGAGCAGGACTCAGAACGCTCAGCAACCCTCTGTGGGAACAGAAGCTGCCGAACACTGCTGTTCTACCTGCAAGCTTGATGTTTGCACATAGCGACAGGTCGTGAGCCACGAGACAGGACATTGCCAGGCTCAAACAGAACTTTCAACCGGTATGCCGATACCCTTGTCACCGACAAGTTGTCAGGAATCAAGCGCTGCACTGTGAATGCCAATACTCTGCTTGGCCACCTGCCAGGGAGATGAAGCGTCTTCTTCGTCCAGTGCAACAATTGGATCAACGTCTGCCTACACACACTTGTACACCATCTGGGATGGCAGCAGGATCCATAAAATAATTGCCGAGGATATACAGGTCTGCTGAACTGCCAGCCTCACACTTGAAGCTGCACAGGTGTACAGCACGCACAGCCTGCTCAACAGCAGCAAGTGCTTTGTCACATGCAAGACTTGAACACCCGTTGGAACTTGTCTTTGACCATCCATGCCTGCACCTCTTGTCAGGCAGGGCAGCAGCTCAGATCAAAGACAGCAAATTATGCAGGTCTCACCCAGCTTACTGTGCAAAGGTTTTTGACCCTCAATGCAGACGCAGGGGTGCAACAGTAGTGGTGACTCAGCAACACACACTAAAATTTAATTGCAACTCGTTGTAAGAAAGCACACATGCAGTTGCTCTTGCAGCAGTGGCAGTGGCGCTCAGAGCTGCAGCATTATCTTCTGTCTGCTTGAACTACAGCAGCCACAGCAACAATCGCTTGGACATAGCAGCAGCTGCTATGTCCAAGCGATTGTTGCTGTGGAGCAGCTGCTGCAGTGCATGTTGACTGCCAATTGCAGCAGTCATTATTAGTACTGCCAATGATGCATTGATCATGCAAAAAGCATCATGGACGAGTATGACATTGTTGGTGATGCAACATCAGTATGAGCAGCTGGTTCTTTAGTTTGTAATAGCAGTGATGATAGCAGTGAATATGACATGCTGGTGCGCACTCAGACAGTGACAGCTTCGTTGCAAATGCTGCTGCAGAAGCAGGGACAGCCTTCAGTATTGTACGTGCGACAAAGTATGACGTGTTAGTCTGCTGGATCTACAGCAGCAGCAGCAAGGTCATAGCAGCTTCAGTGCTTGTCTTCAAAGGCCCTTAAGTCATCATTAAGTTGATCGTTAAGTTGATCTTGATCCCTGGTCCATGTGTATCAAATCAGCTGCAGGCCAGCTTTCAACACACCATTCCCAGGGTTCCCAGGGAATGAGTCTGCCAGGGGTTTCTGCAGAACAAGCAACCAAGTCGAGCATGCTGCAGTGGGTGAAAGCAAGGGTTTTGCAATGTCTCTGCCAGGACTTCTGCAACAACAGCAACAGTGCCAGTCATATGATGCGCACAGCAGTAGCAGGAAGTAGCATGTATACAGCATCTATCACAAACAAAGCAGCACTTGATGCCCCACAAAGACAATGCCAACAAGAGTATGATCAAGCAGTCAGCATTGCAGCTGATGCATTCAGCAAGCAAGAAACATCATGGAGAATTGTGAGATTTTCCCCTCCTGCAAACAGTGCTTCTTATTGCCATCCTGTCAATGATGCTTACTAAGGCAATCAAAGTGGCAGGTACAATGCAATAAGAGCGGCAGGTCGGCCTTCTTGCCATCCTGTCATTTACGCTGACTAAGGCAACCACAGTGGCAGGTACAACGCAGCAACAGCAGCAGGTTGGCCTGCAATGACAGCTGAGAGCAGAAGGAACGAAACAACACCTGTGAAGCACTTGGTGGGGGCTTTGCTGAGGTGGCCATGTTGACTGAAAGCTCACTGGTGCAAGGCCCTTACAATTCACTGATCTTGCTCATACCATCCTGAAATGCCACGTGGCAATAGTATGAGCACACCATCAGCAACAACAACAGATTGTAGCGCTCACAAGGCCATGTGCAATGCGAGTATGACAGTCAATCCAGTACACACATGCCACATGCACACAAAGCAATGCCAGCTTTACAGTAGTGTCCATGGCCTGCGTATCAACTGTTGTCAAAGTCCATGGGTTGCATGCCAATTGTTGTCATATTGTCACGCCGGGACACATATAATGCACATTCAGGATACAAAATCTGGAGCTGAACTCCCACACTCCTTGCCAACAAAAGACAGATGCATTATGTGGGCTGCAAAACAAACCACAGCAGCCAACATGGCGTGAACACAGGCTGCAGTTAAGCTCTGGCAACATCACATGCTAAATGTAAGTGCATGCAAGCGCATCTGCATCAAGCAGTCACTCATATCCTGCTTTGCAACTTCATGCCTCTGTATAAGAAGCTGGGTTGTCAATGTACTATGCAACAACAACATGGCAGATGCAGTTGCATGTAGCCAATATGACCTGATTTGCCATCTTCATTTGGGATTGCGTCGAGAGTCTGTGCGGCCATAAATCTGTTGCATCCAGCTGCCTCGCACAGGATTCTCCCACCACACCAGCTGGTTAGACTTAGACGTGACTTGAGCTGGCGTTAGGTCATTTTTGGCAAAGTCCCATTCTGATGAAACCATGGGGTAATGAGTTTGCAAAGAGTTGCATTTGCACACTTGCTTGCCAGCACAATATGGGCAACCTGCTTTTTGCCTATTGGTACGATAATTAGGGGTCATTTGGTAAAGGTGCAGCTGTCCCTTAGGGCAGTTGTGGCAGACCCAGTGCACCAGCTTTCTGCTGCCAAGGGTGGTGGTGCTGGGGTGAATGCCATCTACAGCATTGCGCTGATAGTCCCATTCAAGCAGCAGCTCGTGTTGCGCTTCTTCAAACGTTGGCTGGATTGTTCTCCTTCCAAGTTTACTACTGCAACGAGGACATCCGCTGTCTTGCTGCACACGCCGCGCGACCTGAGCTTGCCACTCGTGGCTGCATTTTGGGCACTTCCACTCAGCCCTGAGCTGAGTGCCAGCAAGCATCTGCTCAGGTGTCTTGGCGTTCTTGTCACGGTTCCAGTACTTCAGTTGGCTTGGTGCTTTGCTGACATACAGTCCTCCCTGTACAATACGGGCAGGAGCCGCCTCTGGTGCGGCTGGCCACATTTGCCTGCCAGATATGAGGGCATCCTGCTGGACAGTTGGGGCATGACCATATAACTCTTCTGCTGCTGTGTGGCTTCACCTTGATGCCGCCAAGCAGAGCGTTGTTGTCAGGGTGCCACTCTTGTTGCAGTCATCTTACTGATGTCTGGCAAGCCTGGATTCAGGTGTTTGCCTTGCTGCTTCTGTGGTTGTGCTGCTGTGGCATCACAATGCACTCCAGGGACTGCAGCATCAATGTACCACCTGAGACCAGTACTGCTCAGAGTTGAGAGTCAAAGTGCATCACAAGCATTACCTTTCTGCAGCTGACTGAACTTCAATTCATTGGTACTCATATTCCCTGTAGCAGTGCTTCTTCGACAAGCCCGTAGCCCGACGTGCCGTTGCCTGCAGCCCCCACAAAGGCACACTTATGAAAGCATACCGCTTGTGTTTAGAAGCTGACGAAAACCGCTCTTTTACCTGTTAGGGTGTTCTTTTCCATATAGCGACTGGTGACGAGCTACGAGGCAGGACATTTCCAGCATCACTTGGAACTTTCAGCACCCTCGCAAGAGCTAAAGGTTGCACATTGAACAGCCGATCCGACCTATGTGCAACCGAGATCGGTAAATATAGGAGCAACGGCACCAACGAGCTGCACGGCACACGCAGACGATCCCAAGCTCTAGCACGTTCACTGCTTCACAAGCTCACAGATAAGGAGACACCTCGTCTGCTCTATCCAGCACGTCACGAACGCATACACGGTATGATACACCTGTCAGACAGTGCATGGCAGCAAATGCTATTTATCAATCAATCAATGTATTTAATGTCCTCCGGGGGCCAACAGACAAGAAGTTCAGTTCAGTGAGTTCATACAGACAAGATTTGCTTCCTACATGCAAAGCATTCCCAAAAAAGACCACCACATGCATTTGGTTCACACAAAGTCTGCAATGGTACAACAGTGCTGCAGGAGGTCTAAATGCTGTGACCTGATGTACTGTACGCTGGGCAATCAAACACAAAGTGCTGCTCGTCCTCCACACAATCCAATGACTTGCACACTAAACATAGCCTGTCTGTCCTATCTAGGTGAGCAGACGGTGTCTGCCCAGCGGCCTGTGTCTACCCGCAGACCATGACATCCAGTACTAAACCTGCTAATTAGCCTTCTATCTGACGCACACTTGACAAAAGACAGATACTCTGCAGGTGTATACTCAAGCTGCATTGTCCTGTACAATATCAAGCTGCTGTGCTGATGATCTGCAAAGTACTCAAATGCATGCTGATGCTTAGCCCTTCCTATGACAGATGCAATGTCAAACTTGTGAAAAAGCTGCTGCTGCCCTCTTGTGAGGTCCTTTCAAGCCGTAGAGTGGTGAACACACCGGCTGACACCTGTAGAAAACCATGTAAGGACTGAACATGTTGCGAGAGCTGATCAAGCTGCCATTACGTGAGCACTGAGCACGGGGAGGCCCTAAACAAAATGTCCTCCAAAATGCTTGAAAGTGAACATCCTACTCTCTAGAAGGGTTTGGGGCTTCCAAGACTGAGAATCAGCATGAGATTCAGCATACAGCAAGAGCAATGACAGCATCAGCAGCAACAGTAATGCCAGAGTCCAAAACAGCGCTGCCACCAATGCATAGCCCATGCCACAAACATCACTGACAGTCGCGACCGTGTTACTCTGCAATGAACTTGGCATTTGGCATCACCGTGCCAGCAGCTGATGCTTGAACAAGGCAGAGTGAATTGCAGTGGAAACTTGGGTTCATGAGGACAAAAAAATGCTTGTATAGTACTTGGCAGGGTCTTGGTGAGAAGGGCTGGATCTCAGCCATCGTTGGGAGGGACTGTCCCAGGATCACTTACAATATTTTGCCCTGCTGCAACATGCAAGGGACATGGTAATTCATTTGTGCAACAATTACCTTGGAATTTGCCCGGTGCATCTAGCAACAGGGTCCAGTGCAGGCAACAGCAAAACTGCATCTGCCATGACGGTGACATGCACACACCATCCAGAAAGGTCTTGTTGCCTTACATCATCATCATCATTATCATCATCATAAGGCAAGCAATGTATTATACAGCTAATGCTCAATGGCTGTGCTTGGCAGACGCGGCTAGAGCAAAGCACACCTGAAGATAAGATCCCATGACAGCTTGGTTCCCCACACTGATGAAAACTCAACTTTATGCAATGCCTATGCACGGTGGAGAGTATACATCCTCGACAGCCTCTATATCCAACTCTTCTTCTTCAGGGCCATCCCTCTGCTGGTGCAAGCAATGTTAGCAATGAGCAGAAGCCATCCAAGTGCCAAACATGTTGTGAATCTCAAGCTGCATACACAAGCAACACAAAGAGATGGACAAGTCCCGGACATGCATGCACATGTGCAGATGTCTGAGTGTATCTACAAGCATTGTATTCATGCAATAAGACAAATGTAAGCTATTACACATTCTTACATGCATATGCTTACATGCACCAACATAAAGCAAGACATGACATGGGTATGCAATGTTACTTACCACCATCATAGACTTTGAAACATCAGCATTCTGTTGTTGTGAGCACAACTTTCGCTGACATGAAGAATAGAAGCAAGCTTCTCATCATTTTTGGTTACCTTACCGAGGGTCTGTGCGGTGATCAATGCGCTGCTGCCACCTGCCACGCACATCATTCTTCCACCAGACCACTTGGTGCGACCTCACCGTGACATTAGCTGGTGTCTTGTCATTCATCTCAAAGTCCCACTCTGATGAGACAAATGGGTCATGAGCTTCCAAAGAATTGCATTTGCATGCTTGCTTGCCAGCACAATACGAGCAACCTGCTCTTGGCTTGTTGGTACGATGATTGGGGGTCATTTGGTAAAGGTGCAGCTGTCCCTCAGGGCATTTGTGACAGACCCAATGCACCAGCTTTTTGCTGCCAAGAGTGGTATTTTGAGGATGAACGCCATCTTTGGAATTGCGCTCGTAGTCCCATTCAAGCAGCAGTGGGTGTTGCGCTGCTTCAAATGTTGGCTGCGTTGATCTCCTTCCAAGTTTGCTACTGCAACGAGGACATCCGCTGTCTTTCTGCACACGTCGTGCAACCTGACCTTGCCACTCATGGTTGCATGTTGGGCATTTCCACTCAGCCCTAAGGCCACTACCAGCAAGTGTCTGCTCAGGCGTCTTGGCATTCTTGTCATGGTTCCAGTACTTCAGTTGGCTCGGTGCCTTGGTAGCAAGAGAGCTGTGCTGACATACAGTCCTCCCTGCACAATATGGGCAGCTGTTGCCTCTGGTGCGGTTGGTCACATTTGCCTGCCAGATATGAGGGCATCCTGCTGGACAGTTGGGGCATGACCACGTAACTTTTCTGCCGCTGCCTGGCTTCACCTTGATGCCGCCAAGCAGAGCGTTGTTGTCAGGGTGCCACTCTTGTTGCAGCTGGGGGCTGAGCTCACTGATGTCTGGCAAGTCCGGATTCAGGCGTTTACCTCGCGTCTTCTGTGGTTGTGCTGCTGTGGCATCACAATGCACTCCATGGACTGCAGCATCAATGTACCACCTGAGACAAATACTGCTCAGAGTTGAAAGTCAAGTTGCACAACCAGCGTTACCTTTCTGCAGCTGACTGAACTTCAAATTATTGGTGCTGGAATTGCTGCTTCTGCGACAAGCCCTCAGCCCGACATGCCGTTGCCTGCAGGTCCAACAAAGGCACACTTATAAAGGCATACCGCTTGTGATCTGAAGCTGACGAAGACCGCTCTTTCACCTAAAAGGTTGATCTTTTGCACATAGCGACTGGTGACGAGCTACGAGGCAAGACATTTCCAAACTCAGGATCGGTGAATATAGGAGCAACGGCACCAGGGATCTGCACTGCACACGCAGACGGTCCCAAGCTCTAGCACAAAGATTGACAGAAGATTGACAGTCACTCCTTCACAGGCGAATAAGGAGACGAATCGTCTGCTCTATCCAGTGAATTAGACATGTCACACAGCGTCACGGCAATGCTCAGCAGGGCCAGCAGCTACTTTTTGCACCGCTCGCCATCCCCGGGGCCTGCGGACAGCGGCTCCGGAGGCACCATGCCTTTCCAGGGCACGCGTGGGGCTAAACGATCTGCAGTATCTGAGGACCTGGTACCCGCTACTGCCCCCGCGACAAAGCTCCACAAGGACGCCAGCGGGGATGTTCGCACGGCAGCCACAGTCACGGCTGCTGTACCGACGGATGCAGCTGGAACGACACCAGCTGCACAGCCCCTAGTCCAGCTCCCACAGTAACATGCCCAAGTAATCTGATGCACTGCTAGCTGTTGCTCGGAACTTTGTTGATTATGTTGACTGCAGATTCTAATAATTGGTACAGGGCCTTGCAGTATTTTGTGTGATGCTGCACCTCCAGGTTGCTCAAACTTTGAAGCTGAATAAAACATCATGTTGATCATGTGATACGAAGGGCCTATGCCTATGTGACGCCCTGGTAAGTCCACTCCTGATTGACTTTGATTGCACATGTCATTGCTTTGCTTGGATTACTAATTACCATGGAGCCTGTGCCATCCATCATGATGCAAATGTCCACCCCCTTTTCTCGAGTCTCAAGGTCCCTGATGACAGACCGCATCCCACTGGTCTTCACACTGGATCTGGTGATGCTGCTGGCCTGCACAATACACCTATTCGAGGTGGAGACAGCTGGCTAGGGCAGAACCTGATCATGATGGCCACATGATGATCAACTGCTGCACTACTAGTATGCAAGCCCGCGGAGCCTACCAAACTCGCCGAGCGTGCATGCGACGCGGCTATGACAGCGGCGCTAGGCCTGGCAACAGTCAGCTTGCTCAAGCCTGAACCGGAAGCCAGAGCCGCCGTAAGCTTTTCGTAACATAGCCGCTACATCCTCTTCCTCGTGTGCACGCTTCACTGTCGATCTGTGGGCTGAGGCTGAGCTCAGTGCGGCCAGCTGCTCCTTCAGTCTTGCGTTGTCCTTTGCCAAGGCAGCCTTGTCAGCTGTAACAAGCGAGCCGGCAGCTGGGACCACCGCTTGTGCCGACGCGGCAGCTTGCTCATCTCGCCGCAGTGCTGCTAATTGCGCTGCGTACTTCTCCTGCTCGGCCTCCAATTGGGCAACAGTATCGCGATCGTCGTCCATAGAGTCCCAGCCGCCTAGCATATCTGGTTCCGTGTGGCTGCCAGCCGTGTGTGCAACTTAGCGGGCCAACAAAAGCAGGACCAGCGGCAGTGGGCAACTACGCCCTTTTGAGTGCACCGCCTGCTTGCACCGTCCCTCCCTACATTGCTAGAGGCGTGAGCTATCAGGGAGGCTTCCGATATATTTGTCGACATGCTCCCGTACGGGCACGCGTGTCGCGCCCGTGTCGCTCACGGCATCTGCTGGGCGCCGCTGCTGATCTTGGCGGGGCAACAGGCTTTGAGAGTTACGATGTAGAATTTCGACCTCCCCACGAACACCAATAAGTCATGGGCACAAGGGCACACATGAGCACTAAGGTGAAGACGGTAGATAATGTTGAGCATAGCATTCAAAGTTTGTTGAACACATGTACATTTGTGCATTGGAACTTCCATTACGGCCGTAGGTCGCCGCGGTCCCAACAGTAGAAACATTTGCTTTTGTGAGGGTGTGTACATCAGAACTTATTACTTAGGTGCAAAGCTTGTCGCCGTTTGAATGTGGCTGTATGAGACCAAATGAGGCCTTGAGCCTTGCAAGCTTGAAAATTTGAAAACTCACAAACAATGCATGACAATGTTCAAAGACTAGATAACACATCAGCCCTATACACAACAACTGCCTCAAGCTGGCCATCAGATGTAATCATCAATGTCCATGTTAGTGCAATGATCATCTGCAGGAATGGCTTCAGCTAGAGATGCATTCACAGCATTTGTGACATCAGATGTGCATGCCTCGCGCATCTGTAATGCTTGATGATATGGATGACCAAATGCAGCCCTGGGTGGGTCCCCAAATGGTGTCCCACTTGACCGCATTTGGGTGGTGAGGAGGCTGGAATGAACTTCCATTGGGACCATGCATTCATTTTCAATCTGGTCTGCAGCCAATATTCCTTTGTCCTGGCTGGGAGAGCTACGTCTACTGGCTGTGCACTGGCAAATGGTGATTGCGGTACTGCCAAACTCACTGACGGACATGAGATGCTGCTTGAACTACTCCCATTAGGAGGAGCTGCAGACACATGCACTGCCAACTTGAGGTTGCTGTCTATGTCCTTGTGTGTTGTGTGCTGCAGCACATGAGGAGCATGCCTGTTCAGGATCTGAATTCTCCGTGCAAGGGGAGATCTGCCTACGAAGCGTCAGGCACCATGTGGAACTCCGAGTATGTCATAGCGCTCATCCTGACAAGCAGCGGCCTCTCAGACGCTGTGCCAGAAGGGTGGCTGGAGCCCCGCGGCAAGCGCAACAAGCTGCCAGCCCAGACACCTGTACCTGCTGCCCTGCTATCCCGGAAACACGAGAGGCGCCTTTGCCAAGAGTAGACTCAAGGTAAACAAGGTGGCAGCTTTGGGTGCATTTGAGTACATAAGCATATGCTAAGGTTGTGCATGCTTGCAGCAGCAGCAGCAGCAGAGATTCCACACCTGTGTACAGGACAATAGCACTGGAGCCCAGCGACACTGGAAGGTAAGCCAGAGGTAGTCAGAGGACTTTCAGCCTGTTTACGGTCTCAGTTGATTTGCTTTCGCTTGCAGGATGAGCAGAGGGCAAAGGCTCATGACCATAGCCTTGAGGAAGCCAGCTCTTGCAGCCAAGCTCTGCAGCTGGTACCAGAAAGACCAACCTGAACACAATCGGATTGAATTCAGCAAGCGGTGCAAAGACTTCTTGGGCAATGGGCGCAAGATCCCTCATGACATGAGAGCTGCACTGGACAAGGTTGAGGTACGCATATGACTCGGCGTCCTCTCCTTTGTATGTATGTATGTATGCGTGTTTGTGTACACCTAATCTGACAATTGTGCTTGCTTGAATGCAGGAATTTTGGAGGCAGAAAGGTGCACACTCTTGTTTCTGCACCATCCAGGACGTCCATGCATTCTTTGAATGGCTGGCCAACAGACTGGTGCACCTGAAAAGTGGGTGGTAGGCGTTTGTCAAGGCTCAGCAGTACGTGGCAAAACTTGCAAAGTTCCAGGGGTATGTCAGCTGGAATTACAGACAGGACGAACACGTGCACTGCCTCAAGGAGCCCATGCAGCGCAGACAGGGTGCCATCACAGTCATCACCAGGCCTGCGACTAACAGGAACCGCTTTGCTCTGACATACCAGCAAGTCGAGCGTCTAATGGAGAAGATTTCATGGGACAAGGCCTGTGCTGATGACACCATACTGCTGCAGCAGTTTGTGTCGACGCAGACACAGACCCTGAAGAGACCAGGGCATCTGCTGGACACATGCAGAGTCAATGTCAAGCTGACAGATCCAGAGGAGGAGTGCCTGGCTTCAGTCTTTGGCACACTGCAGTTCTCTGAGATAGGCACAGCTGGTGCTTTTCACAAGCTCAAGTCTGATGCAGACAACTTTGGGTATGAGATAGGCACCTTCAAGCCCAGCAGCTTGGACCCCCATGCTGCCCATGGCGCCAGGCTCATACACGATTATCTGCGCATGAATGACACTGGCAGCAGCGATGGCACCCTTGGAGGTCTGGCAGAGCTGATCAAGACAGGCGCTACAGGTGTGTGATGTATACATAGGTCTGCTGTATGCTTGTTGTTGTCATGCTTGTTGTTATGTGATTCACCAACACATCATTTTGTTGCCTGCAGCTACAGTGGTTGTTCCTGATGGAGATGACCCTCTGAACAGAGAGGTGGAGGTGGCAGTGCCAGAATGGTATCTGCTCCCAGCCATGCACGGTCCACAGTTGAGGGTTGCTTCAAAGGATGCTCCTTTCAGATTTGTCACACCTGCAGAGCTAGCTGATGCACTGCTCAGACCAGCCTTCAAGGAGATGAAAATCAACCTTTCAAAGCTTGGGACCAAGACAATGGCCCCAAGACAAGGCGCAATCAAGTACCTAACTGAGCAGCACACAGGTAAACTCTCCACGTCAACAAGAAGCGTTTTGTGTCAAAGAAAATCCCCTAGTAAACAGCCTTACTCACAATTCTTGCTGACTGCAGTTCCACAGGAGCGGCTGAAGGAGGTGTCAGATCACATAGTGATCAAGACAGAGCTGGAAGGGACCTACACAGCCAGGGTGTGTAGAGGGATCAAGGTGCTGCTTGTAGCTGCTGGGTATGCTGGTGATCTGCACTCCTCCCATGGACTTGTCCCCTTTGATGACTTCAAATGGCAGCAGCAGTTTGTGCAAGGGCGGCAGCTTATCACCTGGGAGTACATGAGAGCTACCTGGCCAGCAGAGTTTGAGAAGACTGTCAATGGGCTGCTTCCTGGCATGCTTCAGTTGTTGCAGCATGTAGAGCAGCAGGGACAGCGTGAACTCAGCACAGAAGAAAGCAGGGTGTCAGCGCACGTGCACTCTGGCCTATTCTTCATGGCAGCATTCCTACAGCTCAGCGCTTGGAAACTGTATGAACACCCTGACAGCCCCGTCTACACAGACATCCCCCTGTTCAGAGAGGACTGGTTCAGAACATTTCACCTGGAGCAGTACTGCCCTAGGGTGCGCGGCTTTCAGCACATGGCAGAAGCCGTCTCTCAACACATCCTGGACACAAACAACAGCTGCAACAACGTGCTGATCAGAGCTCGGCAGCAGCTGGGCATGCCTTTCAGCAAGAAGTGTACCACAGCCCAGAGCATGCGCATCCTCATGTGCGCCTACACTCTTGCAACAGGAGAGGCGGTCTCTGACACAGAGGCAGTCAGCGAGCTAGAGGCATAGGCACCATCAGCACCGCCACCTGCACCTCTGCCTTGTGCTTGTGCACACAAGTTGGCTCTGCCAACTGACACTCTGCGCTGTTGGTGGCATGCGTGGGAAAATGGGGTCAGAGATTACCAGCCTCTGTGCAACTACTTCTCTCAGACCAAGCCAAAGGTGGGCAAGGCAGAGTTCCTGAATCCAAAAAGTGACCCTCAGAAGGTCTGGCGCAGACAACATATGTTGTGGGAGCTGGAGAAGCAGATTGGACGGGGGCATCAGACCAACAAAGAGAATGCTGACAAGGTCATCAGACGCTGGGATGCAGTCATAGTTAACAATGCCTGTGGCATCAACTGGTCGGTGCCCAAGCTTGCCCAGTGCTTCAGAGCCTTGGCAACAACACAACTTGACATGCTGGTGACCGATCCAGCCTGCCCAGTCGACAAGCCAGATAAATGCAACGCAAATGTGGCACGGGAGGCCTTTGTGCAGGCGTTTGTCCAGTAGTTTTGTGATTAAAGCGATGCAAATATACATGTTTCATTCAATCAAGCAGCACACTCAATCAACCTAGGCTGCTTTGCCTGCAGCGGCCTCTGCTGCTTTCTGCTTTTTAAGACGACGTCTGCTTTGCGCTTCTTTGCCTCTGCAAGTGTGAGCATCTTTGTCTGTAGATCCCCCATGCCAGTGGACACGAAGGCTTGTCTGAGGTCAACCTTGCGGTCTGTGAACTCCTTGATTAGATCCTGCTTTGATAGTTCTCTCAAGCGCGACAGGTCATCACTGACAAACTTATGAAAGCATGTCTCTGCATAACACCTGGCCACCTGGCCCTGCATGTTCAGTATGTCTGGAATGCTGACATGCCTTGGCAGCTGTTGCTGTTTCTTGAAATTGGTTGTTGTCTGTGTGAACCCCAGCACAGCCTGATTTATGTGATTGGCCACTATCTTATACAGTTCGCATCCTGTCTGCCCAAATCCACCAGCAATCAGCTGCTGCAGGCTTGCCTTCTTCAGCTTCTTCAGGTCCTTGCCCTCCAGACGCTTCTTTTGCCAGCTGTCATTGCCCTTTGTATCAGAATCAGCTGGCTGTACAGAGTAGGCTGCTTGACTATCTTGTACCAACTGTTTGCACCACCGTAACTAAAGAGCAAGTTCCTCGCAGTCCTCGTGCCCTGTATCTGGCGGCTCACCCCACTGAAGTACTTCCCACAATACAGTCCCTACTAATGTGACGTCATCCTGAGGTGTAAAGTCAAACGGCTGTAGGAGCTCTTTGGGAACCCTCAGCAATTTCTGCTGAGCAGCAGGCCTTGGAGCAAAGTTGGTAAACTTCACCCAATCTTGAAGCCCAAACATTGTGGAAACATACTGTACATCTTTGGCCACATGACTGACCGAGACTAACTGACCGCAGTGCTGCCCGAGATACTTCTCCACAGTGTACAAGGCCTTCTTGTCAGAGAAAGCTTGTCTAGCCCCTTGGAGTACAGTATTGATGACTCCCTGATCCAGCTCACTTGGCCTACAGGACCCTGAGATTGCATGAGAAAACTCCTCGACTGGACGCAGCTTATGGGGTGTGTACTGCAGAGGTTAGTGCATGACGCAGCAGACGCCCCGTTTGACATTGCAACTTACCCGTCGCTGTGCGATTGCGCCAAATTCAAAATGTGTTGACAATCAGTTGTCAGCTGTCATTCGTTTCAGGTCTTTGC
>JAABUK010005498.1_pt1 | contig 19679 bp, 14 predicted proteins | sample 5559141 | NCBI WGS metagenome assembly JAABUK01 (sample SAMN10711869, study PRJNA513367) | rock metagenome | isolation source: Antarctica rocks | place: Antarctica: Victoria Land, Pudding Butte nord | collected 2016-01-03 | reverse complement strand
TATATACTTATTAAGTAATATTATTACTACCTTATAAACGATTTAGTACGCGCGTACCTTATATATAATAGTTAATACTACTATAATAGTAATATATTAAATAACTCTTTTCCCTTATTTTTCCTATTAGATTTTAAGGTTTTTTAATAAGTATTTATATTACTATATCCTTAGGAATTAGGGCCTAGGAGGGAAGGTAATTATTAGGCTATAATATATATATACCTTATATACTATTATATAGCCTATTTAATAGATCTTCCTTATAAATATAAGGTTATATCTTAATAGATATATATTATCTAAGTACTCCCCTATATTTTCCTAAGTTCCTTAGAGATTAGTTCTAATATATATATTACTTAAGATATTAGTATATTATAGCTTATATTAAGTCCTATTACTTAACTTTATATCTTTTATACTTCTAAGCCGCTAGCTTAAAGCTAGTAGTACCTAGCCTTATAAAGCCTTAGGAGCCCTAGGTTAATCCTAGGAGCTAACTAGATAGGATTTCTATTTATAGATATAAGATATCTAATTATAAGGAGCTTAATATAGTAATAAATATATTAAAGTCCTAAACTCTAGTAATTAACTTCTTTTAACCTTTTAATATTTCTAATAAATTTATCTAAAATCTAACTAAGTAAAATATTAGCCTTATTTACTAACTTACCTCTTTATAATATATATACCTTTTATCTTTAATTGTTAATAGGCTTTAAGATATATCTAATTATTACTATTATAACCTTATTATTACTTTTAGAGAAGCTTAGTTACTTAAAAGCTTATTTTCTTATAATCCTTTCTTTCTTTTATTCTTTTATTCTTATATATATAATAATAGATATATATAATAATAGATATATATAATAATAGATATATATATATAAGAACTTCTAATTAGCTACCTATATAGTTAAAATACCTCCTAGTATTATAATAATAAGGATACTATCTTTCTTTAAAAAAGGTAGTAATTATTATAAATATTAATTTACTAGGTATATTATATTTTAATTAGAAAATACCTATAAAAATCTAGATTTTTATATAATTTATCCTTACTACCTAGTAATCGTAAGTCTTAGCGTAGTTAGTATATGAATTTAAATATATAAATTCATAGAATTAGTTATATCTTTATATTAATAAGCTAATTAATATTATTTTAGGATATATATACTTTATAGGCTTATACGTATAATATATACTATTTATATATATATTATAATAAGTAGACGCTAATTAGTTAGTAGGTAAGAGATATAGATATAATAGGTAAATTAGTACTAAGATATATATAGATTTAGTAGGTAAACTTATTCTATATCCTAGCGAGAAGTTATATCCTCTTTAGAGTCTTAGAAGTTAACTGTTTAAGGCTTAATAGCTAGGTAAACTAGCTATTATAGGCTTAGATAATATATACTTTTAGCTTTAAGTAGTTAGCTTCTAAGCTTTAATAAGGATATAACTTCTTACTAGGATATAAGATAATATTAGTTATATCTTTATTACTAACAAGCTAATTAATATTATTTTAGAATATATATACTTTATAAGCCTATATATATTATTCGTACTATTTTAATATATATTATAATAAGTAGATATTAATTAGTTAGTAAGATAGTTATATACTTAAGTATACTAGTAATATCTTAGTAACATCTTAGTAACATCTTAGCGTAGTTAGTATATAAATTTAGATATATAAATTTATAGAATTAGTTATATCTTTTATACTAATAAGCTAATTAATGTTATTCTAAGGTGTATATACTCTGTAGGCTTATATATATCATTTATACCATTTAAATATATATTATAATAAGTAGATATTAATTAGTTAGTAAGATAGTAGTATACTTAACTATTTTAATAAGGCCTTGATAACGTCTTAGCGTAGTTATATCACACGGATTTAGTATATAAATTAATAGAGTTAGTTATATCCTTTCTACTAATAAATAGTAAAATATGATTTTGATATTATTAGATACTAGTAGTAAATACGTATCTTTTAGTACTAATTAATTAAAATTATATACGTAGGTATATACATATATATATAATACGTAGATACTACTATAAAAGTCTTAATATTCTACTAAAAACACTAAAATTTAGCTTTAATTAAAGAGTATAATAGGAGTATTTATAATTAATAGATAAGGGAGGATAAGAGTAAGAGTCCTAATTACTAGATATTCTATTATCCTCTACTCTAGTATTAAGTTATACCTAGTAGTAGCTAAACCTATAAAGGCTAGACTATAGATTATCTAAACCTATAAACGTTAGTTTACCTAGCTATTAAATCCTAGTAAGTTAGCTATTACTAGGTATAACTTAATACTAGAGTAAGGGATAGTTAAGAGATAAAAGATAGATAAAAAAGAAAAGTTCTTTAAGAAATTAGATTATATAATATAATATACTTAGTAATTAAACCTTAAATAGTTATAATACTATATAGATTATTATAGTACTATTATTTCAGGCTCCTATAATTTATATTAAAGTTTAATAATATTAATTATAAACGTTACATAGAATCACGTTAAAAGAAAAGCTGGGAGGGATCCGAGGGAATCCAGTCACGTGATGTACTTTAGTAAAGTATCCTTGGCGGCACACGATGCGGCTCATGCAGGGCGCCTAGCGCGGTACGAGGACTCGCTACTTCACGGAGTATGGTGCCTACTTTTGTCCTTCGTTCCTTAGGTACTTTAGTAAGTGCTTTTCGACTGGAGCTATCAACATTCCGTCCTCACTCGCCCTGCATTTCTGCCATGTCTCTCGCTGACTACTTAGCTAAGAATTACCTCACCGCTGACTCGAAATCAGACAAGAAGTCCAAGAAGCGCAAACGAAATGACGGCACCGCCTCTGGCCTTATCATCGCTGACGAGGATGCCTTAGGCTGGGACCGTAACTGCACTGCAAATGCAGATGATGACGGGCCCCTCACAGTGAACGCAAGTAGTGCAGAATTTCGAAAGGCGGAGAAAAATGCCTGGCAGACCATTGGAATCCCCGCCCCTTCCTCCACAGATCAAGCCGCCGCGGACGCTATCCTCTCCTCCGCAGCCGCTGAATCCCAGGCGCGTGCTTTGGCCGATGAAGATGCCCCAGCCGTGGATGACTCTGCCATGAGAATGGAGTCAGGCGCTCACGCGGGGCTGCAGACTGCCGACCAGATGACCGCCCAGCTCAAAAGGAAGGAAGCCGAAGAACGGCGACGATTCCTCCTCGATGGAGACGAGCACAGTGGGAAGAGCAAGGAAACAATATATCGAGACGCCAGCGGCCGCATTATCAATGTGCAAATGAAACGGGCCGAAGCCCGCAGAAAAGCAGAAGACGAGGCGGCCAAAGCTGCTGCGGGGCTCGAGGGACAGAAAGGAGACGTCCAGCGAGCTCAAAAGGAGAGGCGGAAGGAGCAGCTGCAGGATGCTAAACTCATGCCTGTTGCGCGATATGCGGATGATGTGGCGCTGAACGAAGAGCTGAAGGGGAGAGAGCGGTGGAATGACCCTGCGGCAGGCTTCCTGGAAATGAAGATGGAGGGGAAGAGTGTCAGTGGGAAGCCGCTATACAAGGGAGCGGCGGCGCCAAATCGGTACGAGATCAGGCCAGGGTATAGATGGGATGGGGTGGATAGGGGCACAGGGTTCGAGAAGGATTATTTCACTGCGAGGAATCGAAGGGAGAATTTGAAGAAGCTGGACTATGCATGGCAGACAGATGAGTGAGGAGATGAAACGTGATATTTCTGAGAGGTTTGCATAGCAAGGAGTTCCCTGGTGGGAAAATACCCAAAATCCATCATTGGGTTGCTGTGTTGCACCAAACAAAAATCACGGTGAATGAACGCTCAATTCGGCTTGAATGTTGTATAGGGGCTGCTTGGATTCCTAGGAATGAGAGTCGCTGAATGCCACGTAGATTTGCGCACAAACACGCTAAAGACCGAACTTTCCCATGGTGTGCCACCACCACTTCATTGTTGCTTCCTGGTCTCCGCTGGTGCCATCCGTTCAATCAAACCAGCTCCTATTCTGGCAGATTCCTCCCAGCTCTGCTGCCGGTTCCAAAAGTGATCCTGAGGTCCACTAGCTCTCATACTCCCCTGTCGAGCTTCTTCCTCCAACGACGCCCTGGTAATCTTCTCATGATCCATGGGCGGGGGAAGCTCCATCGCATCCTCGCCAAAGGCCTCTTGGAAATATCGCTTGCGAACCATGAACCGTTCTGCTCTCTCTTTCTGCATCCCAGGAGAATCCATCTTTGATATTGCCAGACGCACAGCTAGGCGGACTGCAAGGTAGATGTGCTCGGACACAAAGATTGTAAGGAGTAGAGCCCATCCTTTGATGTCTTTTGGCGTACCATCTGGACCTAGGCCGTCATTGCTGAAGAGATAGACCAAGGCCGCGCTTGAAATACTACCTATCCATGTAAGGAAGCCCAAGCTGTCGAGCCATGGACCGATGCTATCTGCACGATATGGCGTAGGCCGCTGCATCTCCACGCAGATTTTGACGGCATCTGAGCGGAGCTCGACCCAGTTATTAATAAGAAATGATACCGACGTAAGTGGCCATACAACCGAAAACAAGGCTAGATATCCAAATTGGACAACCATCTCTCTGAGGTCCGTGCTCACATCATACACATCAAGCTCTGCCTCCTTGCGGACTCTAGCAAGAAATTCAGCCTCCTCAGGGATGTCGTTGGCCTTCGGATCAGCTCCGCCTTGCTTTACCGCTCTCTCGGTCTTGATTTCCTGATACTTGGAAAAGCCGCGGCGCTTGAGATAGGGCACAATGGTTTCCATGGCAAAGTTGACGATCTGCGCGGTAACTGTGAAGTAGATGACCTGCTTTCGGAGTCGTGACGGATTGATCGCAAACCCAGCCTTTGGTGTCGCAAGCTGCTTCTCGCTTTGTGCAAACGGTCTCGCCGTCAACTGAAAAATGTCCAGATATGGTACGATCAGACTGCCGAAGGGCACATAGACGAAAGCCGTTAGGAATATTGGAAGGTAAGACGTGATGAAGTTCAAAATGAACAGCTTCTGAGTCATGGCATTATCGTAAGCGTCGGTTGTCTCCCAGTTCTCGTAATCATTCAGTCGAGTGGCGATCCCTGTTAGTACCGTCGAGATTGTTGGTACTAAACCGGTGAGAAGGACTGTTGGGAGGTACACCTGCAATAGTCGTCAATTCCTGACCTTCAATGTGTCCTGAAAGATGACATACCAAATAGCTCTCAAAAGGTCCATTGTAGACTTCAGATAAGAAGATCTCAATGCCGAAACAGGTGGCAATGATTGTTCCCAGGGCCAAGGATGCGAAGATAGCAAACGGCAGCTGAAGAAGCTGTCTACTAAGCCTGGATGTCGCTGGGAAAATCTGCACCGTCTCTCCAGTTATGGGATCCTTAATTTCCTTTTCATGCTGGAAGTCTCTTCGCTTCTCTTGGACCGTCGACACACCTCTCACTCCCCAACGAACGGCAAGATCTACTTCTTGATGCTTCCAGTACTCAACGAACGTGACGCACCACAAAGAATTGACGATCGCATAGATGGCGGAGAAGTGCCCCAGTAAGACCCATGAGGATAACCCAAATGCGGCTGGAAAGAGAAGAAATGCGAAATAGGACTGCGTAAATGCAAAGTAAAAGGCGATCTTCTCCCCAAAACGATTTCTGATGCCATCTAGGTCCTCAATCTTGAGGAAGGTCATCGTGGCCCACGTTTTAATCCATTCTTTGTTGAAGGTGTGGTCGTGTAGCGGGAAAATGGATTCTACCTCCTTCCATTGACCATGTTTAGGTGTGATACCAGCGCCGCCTTCTTCTCTTGGACTTGTTATCATGTGATGCACAATGCGGTATCGTTCTGCTTCGGTGAGAGGTTGGCTGGTTATGAGGCTTTGTGTTTCTCGATCGGGCTGAGCTGCGCGGATGCCATAAAGCCAGTCTTTGACTCTACGAAGATTGTCAACTAGGCCCGATCCCACCCAGGCAGGCCTATCTCTACCTGGACCTGTAAACAGCATTGTTCAAGCGCTCATCCGTAGCCACCTTGACAAAGACGAGCAGAGAGCAATCTTCTCCATTTCTGACCTCAATTGCCAGACCAACCCTTGCAAGAGCTTGCACCAGGTTCTGGAAGCCTTTCGCTGCTTCTACTTTACCTGTGACCGCCTTATGTCAGTCAAAGTGTGTTTAAATCAAGCGGGCACCTCACCTGTGTCATGGAATCTGTAAGTAATCACATAGTCGACGTCGAAATTGGCTTGAAGCGCGTTGGTTCGAGGAGCCATTGTTGAGCGAAGTGCAGAGGCTCGCACCTGAGGACAGTGAGCGTTGCGTGTCTTAAAAGAGCAGGATATCAAGATATAATCAATGTCGCAAGCTTGGAAGTTCGCGCGTTGAACTTGGCGCTTGTCAGAACGTCACCGTGCAGGTGACTTGAGTTGTGTCAATCTGCCACGCAGCACCGCCGAGGTGAGTATCAACTCACCAGGGCTAAGTGCAATCTTTGTGACTCGCTGATATCATATAGTCAATTGGAGCTCTAAGACATCGCTAGAATTGTACCCCACAACCATGGTCTCTCTCTTCAAACCCCCGTCGTCCTCGTTTGAACCTCCCTCTGTCCCCTACCGCATACTCAACTCCCCTCTCAGATTTCTCGCCCAAACACTCTATAGCCTTTTCCTCCAGCTACGCGGTTCTGCCGTACGTAAGCCTCCACCTATGTCCGCCGTCCGTATCGTTGGTATCTCGGACACTCACACCCATAAGCCAATGATTCTTCCACCTGGCGATGTCCTTGTCCATGCTGGTGATTTATCAAACGATGGCACATTGGCGGAGATTCAAGATCAAATTGATTGGCTATCGTCCCTACCTTATGACCATAAGATAGTAATCTGCGGTAATCACGATGGCTTCTTCGACCCTAGATCCAGGCGGAAGGAAGACCTGAAAATAGACGTTGAATGGGGAGACGTGCGTTATCTGCAGCATTCGAGCCTTGAGCTAAAATTCACAAAAAAAGCGAATCGCCAATTGAACTTTTTTGGTGCCCCTCAAATACCACAATGTGGAGGCAACGATTTTGCTTTTCAGTATCCGCGGACTGATGACGCCTGGTCAGGTACAATACCTCCGGAAACCGATGTCTTGATCACACATACGCCGCCGAGGCACCATTTAGACCTACCAACAGGAATGGGATGCGATTTCTTGTTGAGAGAAGTCTGGAAGGTCAGACCTAGCCTCCATATCTTTGGCCATGTGCACGCGGGGAGTGGAAGGGAAGAGGTAGGCTGGGATGAAACCCAGAGAATTTTCGAGAAGCTATGCGCCAGAAGCGAGAGAGGAGTGCTCATAGATATACTCGCTGTCAGGGCCTGGATAGACTTAGTGAAGTTAGCCGTATATGGAATTTTGGGTATCTTCTGGAGTCGAATTTGGGGCGGAGATGGCTATGGAAGTATCTTAGTCAATTCGGCCCTTATGTATAGATCGTCAGGTCAGCTAGGAAATCCTCCACAGGTCGTCGAAATTTAAACGCCCCTGAGGATGTGGTGGGGCTGAGCAAGGGTCATACACAGAAGAATACTGCCAGACGACCTGTGATGCCAGTGACTACTTCGGAGCATTATCTTTGTACATTGACTACACTTTGGGTCGTCCAAAAACGATACACTGTATAAGGCAGAATGACAAGCTCCTGGCTTAAATTTACGCCAGTGCGGCTGCCTTCGTTCCCTACTTGAGTCAAATGGGCACGGTCTTCAACTTAACGTGACTTGACAGCTTGCTCTTCCTGCTCAACTCAAATCGGCTCCTGAAGGACTATCCAACGTTAAGAAATAAACGTCTAGTGCCTATCGCTTGACGCACAATACTATCCGAAACCCTAGAGTACAATCGCGCTTTGCTTCGGCCATCAGAAAAGTGGGATCTCTTAATGAGATGGAGCGATCAAGGTTGATAAAGATGCGGGGGAGTAGACGGCAGGTTATCAGACGGAAAACCAGAAATCTGATAGCTGAAACCACGAGTATGGGGGAACCGAGAATGGACACATGAACACAGCTCGCAAATCCTTCGTCAAATTGTACCACAGTAAAGGGAACATTGAAAAAGAGAATCAATTTTCAGGACTTACTAATTCAATTGTTGGCGGATTGCAACGCCAAGAAGAAGTGAACGATGGGCGGTAGAGCATTCAGGAATCGCATGAACAGGATACGTAACAAATTGAGAAGGCGCAGGACGTTCGAAGGTACATGCAGGCCCAGCTGACTTGTACACACGAATCGTCCAAATAGCTACCTCTGCACGACACATTCAGCAACATGCTTCGTAGTCCCTTCTAGCTTATGCTTCATTCTCGTAGGTATCAAACATCCTTACATATGTACAAGGTGAGTATTCGCCAACGGTGATATCACCTAGCTTAACCCAATGCTGCTTTACACGACTTTGTCAAAGTTTCGCTTTCTCCTGAGGGCTGACAAGCGCATCATACACCGATAGCCCCAGAGAATCGATAGGCACAGACGTGCTATGTATATGCAATCCTCTTGTGTCCACAAGCGTTGGATTAAGCTGGTCTACGCTCGAGCAACCTATCAGTCTCATGTTCATCTCCATCTCATCCTTGAGAAGCTGCATAGCACGATCCACGCCGGGCAACCCATAAGCGCTCATTGCGTAAAGGAATGGGCGGCCGATACCAACACCCTTAGCACCCAAGCAAAGAGCCTTGATGATGTCTGTGGCGCGGCGTACTCCACCGTCCACGTATATCTCGATTCGATCTTGCAAATTGGCGTCACGCAAGACTGGCATAACTTCCGCAAGCACCTGATTGATGCTGGAGTCAGCGTTCCTTCATTGAAGCATAACTCTTGCTAATCAGGCATGTTCAAAACGGGATCTCTCCTGAAACAAGTGTTTTGACTCCCAACAATGCCATCTTTCACAATGAATCGAGCAGGAAATACAACCTACCTCGATGCCTGACCGAGCAAAATCGAGCTGGCGACCACCATGGTTTGATAAAACCACGCCTTGGACCCCGGCCTCGATCGCTCTAAGGACGTCCTCGACCCTTTGAACCCCTTTGAGAATGATTGGCATTTTGGTGACGCTTAGAAACCATGGGATGTCCTTCCAACTGAGGGAGGGGTCGATGAAACTAGATATAGCACGAGCAGCTCCTTGGGACTTGTCGGTTTTGTCTCCCCCCTGTACGTTACTCCCTACATCAGAGAATTTACTCCTCATATCCTTTTCCCGTCGGCCTAGCTGAGGAGCATCGACGGTGATAAAGAGCCCCTTACATCCTCGCTTCTCTGCATGTTTAATGATTCGTTCTGTGATGGCACGATCCTTATTGACGTAGAGTTGCAGCCATTGGCATTGGTCTCCTTCTCTTGCATCAACTATTTCGTCAAACGAGCAACTGGCAAGGGTTGGGATCATCCTACGCACATTTGGGGATCAGCATTGTCCAATGAAGACATTAGGGATAGGAAGGCAATAAGGTGCTCGGAAAAGTGGCATGCTCGAACAACATTGACCAGCCAACAAGGATAGTAGGATAGAAAGGCTGAAGGGAAGGGCATGTTCCCAAAGCTTGGATTGCATCCATGGGAGATGACTCGGAAGATTTCTTACTGAATTACGCCATGTTTCTTCGCGCCTCTCGTAAGTATCACCTCGCCTTCAGGGTTCCCAAGTTTACCCAAGGCAGTAGCTGTGACATAAAACGGGATCGCGACCTTGGTGCCTAGCATTCTCGAAGACAGGTCTACGTTCTCCACGTCGTGCAGGATCCTTGGTCGAAACCTGAATGATTACGAAGTCAGCATTTCCTTACCAAGGTGCAGCCATATTCAGAAGACATGCTCGGGACTGAATGCTCCATGAAGATGCTTTGCGACTCGTAGCCTTGTCTGTATGGGCAACGAATCCAAATGGGAAACACAAATTACCATATTTTGTGGTAAGCAGAGTGGTTTTCCCTCATGGTCTACAGTCATGTTAGAAGCGGATAAAGTGAACGGGAGCAATGACCTACTATCTCATCATCGGCCCCACTTGAGTAATATGCCCAAGCAGTCTTCTTCATCACACGCCGAGCGACTGCCTCAAAATCCATAAGATTATAGCATTGTTCCAGTATAGGTTGGCGCTTGATTCTCTCTTTCCGCTCATCCTCATCTGGGTCGAATTCCTTTTCTTGTTCGACTGAATCCATGTTCACCTCTCCTACATGCTTGGATTTGTCCAGATATTTGTCGAGAGTATCGGGTGGATGTATGGGCTCATATGTCTCTGTGGCATCTTTGCCCGCCCACTTGAGGATTATCGATTTCCCTCCAGGATGCTCCTCTTTGAACTCGGTAACATCATAAGCCCTACCGTGGATGATCACCCTACGCGATCGATCAGTCAGCTCTGGCGGGGGGCCTCGAGAGAGGAAATGGGAAATAACCAGCAATCTTTGTCATTATTGTGTTTAGCCACCTCTTCGCCACTCCACTTCTGGTTCTGGGGCAATTTGTTTGGCTCGTCGATGTTCATGTTGCTCAGTCTTTGTGTAGATTTGGATTCTGGAAGTAGGGCTATTTACGCTTGATGCAGCGAGAGGAAAGGATGTTCTGCCACAGTAATGAGAGCGATCGCAAGAGCGAACAACGTTCTGAAGAGCGCGGAGAGAAGCCGATCAAGGCGGGTGAATGCGACTTCGCGGTTTCAAGCATCGGCAAGCAGGCTCGGCAAGCTAGCTATCAAAATGACTTGCAGCTGGCGGGGTAGGACTACTAAAATAAGTACAAACCTCAGAATATGACTCGTCACAACTCACAAGAGCATGGTGTTGGTACATCAAGAACTTTGCTGCTGGACGAACTTTGGACAATCTCAACTATACTAGAACGTATCAGGATGTATAGGACAACAAAGAACGAATCAGTCCTCGATATTATCGATGTCTCGAAGCAAGATAGCATGGCGTGCATGGAAGCTAATTCCACTAGTCAGCTCTCGTGCCGACACTCTTGTCAAGAACACGGTACCGACCCCACAACCCCCTTCTGGGCACCCCGGGTGCCCGGCACTTGACTAAAGTAGTAGTACGCTTGTAGGCGCCGTAACCGGGGTTTAGGCCCAGTAGCCCTGTAACCCTGTAGACTGCCTCTTCCAGGTATGCCTCCCTTTCAGGTGAACCCTTCTAGGGCTTACAGGGTCTAACACCAAAAACGTCCACCTTAAACTACCATATCCTATAAAATTGAACGAGTATAGGCAAACTTAAGCATAGTATATATGCACGTTATCAGTCTATTGATGGTGAGAAAGGAGCGCTATACGCAAAAGTTATGTAGGTCCATACTGTTACCCCAGAGAAAAGTCTGCCAAGCTGTGGCTAAGTGTATGGGCCTGTCCGTACCCTGGTTGAGAGATCAAAATAGTTTAGCATAGTCACTGCGAATTCGGAGGGCCTTTTGCCCGCGGCGGCGATATGCCTCGAACAGCTGTCTTATTTATTATCTGCTGATCATGCTCTAGAGCTCACGACAGATGCTTTACAAGATGTCGCCGTCCACGTCAAAAGCGAACTTGTAACCAACCTCAGGGCCCACTACGAGCCAAGAATACCGATCGACTTCAACGCCATTCGAGAGGGCTGTGACGCCCGGCAGAATAGGGCCATTCTTGCTATATTGCAGCTCCGACAACGCATGATCACCTCAGCTCCAATAGAGAATCTTACACCCTCGCCTCCAAATCTGCCCAACGCTTCGAGTCGGACCAGTGCAACCTCACCTTCCCACAAGATGGCCGAGGACACAGAAACAACTTCCATCTTCTTCACTACTTGCGCCGACAGTACCAGTGACATCATCAAGCCGTCATGCAATTCGATGCTTTCTTCCTCTGAAGCTCTCACGCCTCCGACATCACCGCATCTCACACAAATATCACCTCGCCAGATATCCTCGATTTCGCGCATAGCTAGAGAGCGGCAACATTGCCAGAAGAAATTTCGGTCCGTACAAACCAGTCGCGACTACAGTGACTAAGACCGGCTTGTTTGGTATTGGTAAACGGACGAAAATGGAGCGAATAGTGAGTCCACCAGATAACCCGCTTGTGGATGAATACTTTGCAGATGCCGTCGAGAGTGGCTCGAAAAGATTTTCATGTAGTCCTTCCATCACCACCACCACCAATCCCTTAATCTACGAGCCCGACCATGCCACAACCCATTCTTCGCGAGAATCACAATTTCCAAGTTCTACTTCCTTACAGTGGCCTGAAGAGCTTGAATGCTCCTTTGACTCGATTCGCCGGTTTCCTACAGATGCCACAGATCTTTTCACATCAGATCCAGCATTCCACTCCAACAATTCCGTGGATCTGCTGCCAAGCGAGATGAACAATTTTGCCGGTTTCTGCAAAGGTGCTTGGAGGCAGCAGATCGGCGACACCGAACGAGCTATGGAGGAGCGGGTACGGCCAGGGGGCATGTATAATCAAGCCAAGTATTAGCAATGCAAACATTGCAAATTCGAGGGTCGATTGGTACCGATCGACAGGAAGAAGAATGGTTATGACACGAGAGTCTTCAAGCTCGTGGAAGGGGTACAGTTCCGCTGGAAGTTTATGTTCAAGACCCATGTCGCGAATAACACAAGTGAACCAAACCCGACCAGGGCTACCTTTGGATGCATCTTTTGTTGTTCCAATGGTAGAGCGACGCCCGTATTCAATGGGATTCAAAGCTTTATGGACCATCTGGCGGAGCATAGGCAGAATTTACCCAACGGAGAGGTACTCTATCGCATGAATACCCTAATTGGGAGACAAGCTACCGTTCACGAGGACTTTGACGTTAACTTCGTTAGCCTAGATGAAGGTAAAATATAGCACAAGCGTCATGCTCTGTTACGCATATGAAATAAGAATGATCCTGTTGTGTGGGTCCATGACTTTGGTCTCTAAGCTTCAAGAGTCCCTGTATAGTACTTATCATCTCGTTGCGGTCTGATAATCATAAACACGCTCTTACCGCTTTAGGGCGGCTCGGTCGTTAGCGAATTCGTTTCCTTGAGCACATCGGAGATCGAAGTCTGCCAATATCAGCATTGTAAAAGTCAATTTCATCGTTACGGAAGCGCTAGACTATATTCACTCATAGCGTTCCCACGGCCTTCCATTAGCTACCTTTGCGTCCTCGGCCCTTGCAAGTCATATCGTAGCCTTACATGGGCTGTCTACCTTTAGTCATTCGACATGCTGTTTGCTTTGTCGGAAATTCCTTGACGATGTTGCATATTTGTACATTCTATAGAGATGAAAGAAGTGGACTGCTGATGAGTAACTGTTTCGAGTCATTCGAAGAGGTTCCGGGAAGGACTGATGATACTGAGAAATTTCTGGCAAAGTGAGACACAGCAAAACCGTTATCCAAACCGCTTGAATAAAACTACATAATGACACAACACGAGTTCTGCTGCTTCGCCTGTTTATAAAACATCTTCGATTGAGCGCTCAGACCGTCACTCTTTTCGACCAAACTATCAATCTTCTCCCCACGCTCCAACACGCTTTCAATGGTTTTGTGTAATACGATCTTGGTCTCGTCTAGCTCCTTCTGTATTTTCATTATGCTATCGGCTTGTTGTGGATCCTGGTATTTATCGAGATACTCTTTGAGCGGAGGGAAAGCAAGCGTGGGGCTCGAATTTGCAAAGGCGGAGCGTGGATAACGTGAAAGAAATTCGTCGACGACCTTCGACAGTAGTTGATGTGCGACCAGTGCAGGGTAGTCGGGATCGCTAATTATAATGCCGGCGACACCTTCGGTGCGGCCGTAGGCGTGAAATGTATAGGCTGAAGGAGAACGTTAATCTCAAAGACCCAAATTGGGGCGTTGCGGGAAGCTGTTTGCATGGCGGGCAGAGATCGCAATGAGAGAGGGACGTGCGGAGCAGTACCTTTTTCTTCCACGTCTTGTCTCTGGCCGGGCTTTGTTCGTTCGGCGACTGTCTTGCTGAAAAGGGACATAAATTGGCCATAGCTGAAGGGCAAATAGGGTATTAGCACTTGCTCCTCTATTCTAGAGCCGATAAATCATACTTGTCTCTTGTGAATCTCGAGTAGCTGCTCAAGTTCTTCTCCACACACAATTCATGCGCTGGCTTGCTCTCATTGTTGAGAATCTGTTGTAGGCGTCAGCAACGCCCTGGCAGCGCCAGAGCACGGGGCTTACACCGATGTAGAAGATTTGCATGGTGGGATGAAGTCAGTCGCTCTTGTAGCAGGCTTGATGTGTGTGGCTTTAGGCAAAGAGGAACGAGCGGAATGAGATCAAACAGTCCCTTGTCTCGGACGTTTCAACTGGAAGGATGAGGGTTAGGGCTAACGATCATGATCGTCTAAGTTTCGGGAAGGCCGCTATGATATCTCCTCGTAGTCTAGCTCAATGACAATAATGGGTCTAACATATGGTACTTTATGAACGTTTTCGGTTTCGGTGGCGATTTCCTCGCTCTTCGTTTGATCGCTATCAACTTGGACTCTATCTCCGATGAGGATGTCACCTTCACATGAGACAGCAGGATCACAATGGCGTTCTCAGCTCACAGCCATGCGTCAAGCCATTGCAGACCTCAAGTTAGATCAGCCAAACGAGCAACCTCAAACATATGGGCAGGACATCCTCGTCGATGACGGCGACCTCACAGGCAGCGGCTCTGATGATCTTTGGAATGTATTCAGTGAAGAAGAGGACGATGAATATAGCAGTGACATGCTCGACGGTGTTGCGGACTTTGGCTCTGAGCTGGAGATACATGGTCTTGACTATAGACCGACATGGCTCAAGACCAGATGCCTTGCCTTTGCCAGCCGAAGTGCAGGCTTAGATGCAGAAGAACTACAGCAGCAGTTGACTGCGATGCTAGCGTCAGATATGAAGGACGATGAGCTCCAGATGTCTCTTGCTGACATCATAGGCTACGAGGAATTAGATTTCGTTATTGAAATTATCGCGCATCGTAAGCAGATACTGACACCACAATCTCAAGACGCCAGAGCTATCAACGGAAAGCTCGGACACCTTCAGACAAAGCAACAACGAGAGCAAGCCCTGCAACGTAGAGACTTTCAACACAAAAATGCAGAACTAGCACCAGCACTCAACCGGGATGGACATCAATACCCTCATGTTTACAAGACCCACAATGCAGGAAACACTTTAGCTGCCGGCGGTAGAAAATATGGGTTGCCAGAGGGAAGTCAACGAAAAGAACACGAAAAGTACGAGGAATACTCAATCCCAGCCGCAAAAGTGGGTATAGTTGGGGTTGGAAGGAAGTTGGTCGAAGTGGCAGAGATGGATGGGCTTTGTAAGAAAACTTTTAGAGGATACACGTCGCTGAACCGCATGCAAAGCCTGGTTTATCCAGTGGCGTACAAGACAAACGAGAACATCTTGATCTGCGCTCCCACTGGTGCTGGTAAGACGGATGCCGCCATGCTTACGATTTTGAATACAATCAGCCACAATCTTACCCCAAGTCCAGTTGAGGAGCCAGAGGCTTCGGATTTTGTCGTCAAATTGGGAGACTTCAAGATCATTTACGTCGCTCCAATGAAGGCTTTGGCGGCTGAGATTACGGAAAAGCTGGGTAGACGTCTTTCGTGGCTGGGCATCCAGGTGCGCGAATTTACTGGTGATATGCACCTCACCAAGAAAGAAATTACTCAAACACAAATCATTGTGACCACGCCCGAAAAGTGGGATGTCGTCACTCGTAAGAGTACTGGTGATACTGAGCTCGTACACAAGGTACGTCTACTTATTATCGATGAAGTCCACATGCTCCACGATGAACGCGGTGCCGTGATCGAGTCTCTTGTAGCCCGTACGGAGAGACAAGTGGAAAGTACTCAGTCTCTCATTAGGGTGGTAGGGCTTTCTGCAACTCTACCGAATTACATCGATGTTGCCGATTTTCTAAAGGTCAATCGCATGGCAGGTTTGTTCTACTTCGATGCCTCTTTCCGCCCTGTACCTCTAGAGCAACATTTCATTGGAGTCAAGGGTAAGGCAGGAACCAAATCATCAAGAGACAACATCGACCAGACTACGTTTGAGAAGGTCAAGGACATGCTAGAGCAAGGTCACCAGATTATGGTCTTTGTACACGGGAGGAAAGATACTGTCAATACAAGCAGGACGTTCATACGGATGGCTCAGGAGCAGCAATGCGAAGATCTCTTTGACTGCAGCAAGGTGGAAGGTTATGCAAACGCTATCAAAGACCTCAAGAGTACTAGGGGCCGAGAATTACGAGAGCTCGTCCCCAAAGGCTTTGCTACACATCACGCTGGGATGCCAAGATCTGATAGAAACAGAGTGGAACATCTCTTCGCTCATGGACATATAAATGTGCTTTGCTGTACAGCAACCCTCGCTTGGGGTGTCAACCTCCCAGCAGCCGCTGTGATCATCAAAGGTACTCAACTGTATAGCTCCCAAGAGGGTAAATTCGTGGACCTTGGCATCCTGGACGTCCTCCAGATCTTTGGAAGAGCAGGTCGGCCCCAATTTCAGGCCACTGGTGTTGGCTTCATATGTACTACAATCGACAGGCTAGATCACTATCTCTCCGCTGTAACCCAACAGCAGCCCATAGAGTCGAAGTTCTCCAGGAAGTTGGTCGATAACTTGAACGCAGAAATCGCTTTGGGGACTGTTACTTCGATTTCGGAAGCGATTCAATGGCTAGGATATTCCTATCTGTTTGTCCGGATGCAGCGCAATCCGCTCACGTATGGTATCGACTGGGCCGAAATACGTGATGATCCCCAACTTGTCCAGAGGAGGCGCAAGCTAGCCATAGACGCAGCCCGCGTACTGCAGCAGAGTCAAATGATCATTTTCAATGAGATTACGGAGGAGCTCCGAGCCAAGGACGTTGGTAGAATTGCGAGCCAGTACTATGTCTTGCAAACAAGTATCGAAATCTTTAATACCATGATGCGGCCACAAGCTACTGAGGCTGATATTCTCAAGATGATCAGCATGAGCGGAGAGTTCGACAACATTCAGGCGCGCGACAACGAGTCAAAGGAGCTCACAAGGCTTAAAGAGGAATCAACGCACTGTGATGTACAAGGTGGCACTGACGTTGCGTCTGTGAAGACAAATATCCTTCTCCAATCCTACATTTCTCGAGCCCGCGTCGAGGACTTCGCCCTAGTTTCCGACTCTGCGTACGTGGCACAAAATGCTGCAAGAATGTGCCGCGCGTTGTTTATGATAGCTTTGAATCGAAGATGGGGCCACCAGTGTCTAGTCCTACTCTCTATGTGCAAGTCAATCGAAAAACAAATCTGGCCGTTCCAGCATCCGTTTCACCAGTTTGATCTCCCACAGCCTATCCTGAGAAACCTCGACGAGAAATCTCACATCTCTTCCGTTGAATCACTGCGGGATATGGAGCCTGCGGAGATTGGCCAGCTAGTTCACAACACTCGAATGGGCAACACAATTGCAAAGCTCCTAGACAACTTTCCTACCGTGACCGTCGAAGCTGAGATTGCTCCGTTAAATCGGGACGTTCTTCGCATCCATCTGTACCTGACCGCTGATTTCCGCTGGAATGACAGGCATAACGGCAGCTCCGAATCGTACTGGATTTGGGTGGAAAATTCCGAAACTTCGGAGATCTACCACCATGAGTACTTTATCTTGACACGAAAGAAACTCTATGATGACCACGAACTCAACTTTACAATTCCACTCTCTGACCCTATGCCTACGCAGATCTACGTCCGTGCTGTATCCGACCGTTGGCTCGGTGCGGAAACGGTGATACCAGTATCTTTCCAACACCTCATCAGGCCCGATACAGAGAGTGTGTATACAGACTTGCTAGACCTCCAACCTCTTCCTGTCAGTGCTCTTCAAAATCCTCTACTAGAGGAAATATACGGACAAAGGTTCCCATTCTTCAATCCGATGCAAACGCAAATATTTCACACCCTATATCACACACCATCCAATGTACTCCTAGGTTCTCCAACGGGCAGTGGAAAAACCGTTGCCGCAGAGCTAGCTATGTGGTGGGCGTTCCGGGAGAAGCCCGGCTCTAAGGTCGTTTATATTGCCCCAATGAAAGCACTTGTGCGCGAGCGTGTGCAAGACTGGCGCAAACGTCTAACGCGCCAAATGGGTCTTAAGCTTGTTGAGCTGACTGGTGACAATACGCCGGACACTCGCACCATTCGGGATGCAGATATCATCGTCACCACACCAGAGAAGTGGGATGGTATCAGTCGTAGCTGGCAAACCAGAGGCTACGTGCGACAAGTCAGCTTGGTGATTATTGACGAGATTCATCTTCTTGGAGGAGATCGAGGCCCCATTCTTGAGATTATCGTCTCGCGAATGAATTACATTGCTTCACAGTCAAAGGGCTCAGTAAGACTCGTAGGGATGTCGACTGCTTGTGCTAATGCTATGGACCTGAGTAATTGGCTTGGAGTCAAGGAGGGACTGTTTAATTTCCGTCATTCTGTCCGTCCTGTGCCTTTAGAAATCTTCATTGATGGTTTCCCTGAACAAAGAGGTTTCTGCCCGCTGATGCAGAGCATGAACCGTCCCACGTTCCTAGCCATCAAAACACATTCCCCAGAGAAACCGGTCATTGTCTTCGTAGCCTCTCGAAGGCAGACGCGGTTGACAGCGAAAGACCTGATCAACCTTTGTGGTATGGAGGACAACCCGCGGCGTTTCGTGCGCATGTCGGAGGAAGATTTGCAGCTCAATCTGTCGCGGGTCAAGGATGAGGCCCTCAGGGAGGCTTTGAGCTTTGGAATAGGGCTTCATCACGCAGGCCTGGTGGAGGCTGACAGATCACTTTCCGAAGAGCTCTTCGCCAACAATAAGATTCAGATACTCGTTGCCACCAGTACGCTTGCATGGGGAGTGAATTTACCAGCGCATCTGGTAGTGGTGAAGGGAACTCAGTACTTCGATGCCAAGATTGAAGGATACAAAGACATGGACTTAACAGATGTTCTTCAAATGCTGGGCCGTGCGGGTCGTCCCCAGTTTGACTCCTCCGGAATTGCGCGTATCTTTACCCAGGACGCCAAGAAGGCCTTCTACAAGCATTTTCTTCACACGGGATTCCCCGTCGAATCTTCTCTCCACAACGTTCTTGACAACCATCTTGGAGCTGAGGTATCTGCAGGCACTATCGGTACCAAGCAAGATGCTTTGGACTATTTGACCTGGACGTTCTTTTTCCGGCGACTGCATAAAAACCCATCTTACTATGGTCTAGAGATATCTGCCGAAGAGCACAATACAATTGTGGCTCAGCAGCTAGCCAATGACTTCATGATCGAGCTCGTGGACAGGTCCTTGAGTGAGCTTGCCGGATCGGGTTGTATTGCTTTATATCCGAATGGAGACGTAGATCCGACCTCTTTTGGGAAGATCATGAGCTACTATTATTTGTCTCACACAACGATCCGTCAGTTGGTGAAACATGCCAAAAGAAATGCGAGCTTCGAAGATGTCATGTCTTGGATGTGCGGCGCGACCG
>JAABUK010005497.1_pt1 | contig 19685 bp, 20 predicted proteins | sample 5559141 | NCBI WGS metagenome assembly JAABUK01 (sample SAMN10711869, study PRJNA513367) | rock metagenome | isolation source: Antarctica rocks | place: Antarctica: Victoria Land, Pudding Butte nord | collected 2016-01-03 | reverse complement strand
TGGAGTAGATATCGGAAGTAGATTTTAGAAGTGGGATGTGGAGGGGATGTTATGAAGTAGATGGTGGAAGAGAGATTTGTAAGGGGGGGGTTATGGAGGAGATGGTGTAAGATATTGTAAGATAGTTATGCTAGTGTAGAGGTTAGTTGGTTTTAGGGTGTGTTAGTATGGAGTGGATGGTGTAAAGGGGATGTTAGGGAGTTTTAAGATAGTTATGGTAGTATAGAGGTTAGTTGGTTTTAGGGTGTGGAGTGGGGTGTAGGGGTGTGGAGGGGATATTGTGAAGTGGATGTTATGGAGTTATAGGATGGTTATACGGATGTGGTGATATAGGGATTTAAGGGTATAGATTCGGGAAGTCGCAGAGAGGGTTTAGTATGATATGTAATGGGGGTGTATGTAAGGGAGCTTTGGTAGGAGATATATACTAATAAGTACACACCAACATCTAAGATCCTCCCTACATGAACCGCAAGATCAAAGGAGATCTATCAGGCCGACGCTGACATCTAGCTCTTCCTCCGCGCAATTCCCACAAGCTCACGTGCATAAATACTCAATTCACCATTGCCAACTTACTCCACAATCATTCAGTCTCAATCACATCCAATTGCATTCTCCTTTATTGATTCACGTATCTAGTCCATATGACCGTCCATGTTATCGTCTATACCATCGTCTATATCACACACATCCCCTCGTAGCCAGATAGGCTATGCACACTTTCCTACCAACTCGCTGCGACTCAAGTGCTACATAGCACCGACGCTACTACATAGAAAACCCTCCATATTACGGTCGGCGCTCTAGCGTTATTAGAGGTAGCAGCGGCCTTTGGCTCGCCAGTACTAGGTGTATGAGGCACAGGCGGGGGATTGGTAGAGGTGGGATCCAAGCTGCTCGCATCCGGAGTTGTGGATATAGACGCATTGATCGTAGGCGACGGGACAGCGCTAGTTCCTGTGATAAAATTGTTAGAGTGCACTCCCATAGATTTCCCACTAATACTGGTTCCAGGTTTGCCATCTGTCAAAGCGGCACCATCGAAAGCTACCAGCCCACCTCCTTCCAGTGTGGGTGTTTGGCCATCTGTCGTGAAAACCGAAAGCGGGAGATTCCCCAATGGAATCGTAGACGTGCCGACGATGGGCGATCCCGAGGGGTTCAATGAGATTGGTCTGCCACTGGTTGTTAGACCCGGCTGTCCAGGTGCTACACTCGTCCCTGCAACTGCGAGGCCCGTAGGATTTGCTATGAGTGACTGGCCGCCAAGTGTGAAGACAGGCGAGTGGAGCTGATCGGGCAATAAGGATGTAGTGCTACCGATGACCGGAGCTCCTGAAGGGCCAAGATGGATAGGAGTGCCAGACACTAATACAGCGGGTCCTCCGGCCGATAGAATAGTTCCACCGAGGGAGAACGCGGTTGGGTTTGCTGTGAAAGTCTGGCTACCAACGGTGAAGATAGACGAGTGGGGCTGATCGGGCAATAAGGATGTAGTGCTACCGATGACCGGAGCTCCTGAAGGGCCAAGATGGATAGGAGTGCCAGACACTAATACAGCGGGTCCTCCGGCCGGTAGAGTAGTTCCAGCGATGGAGAACGCGGTTGGGTTTGCTGTCAAAGTCAGGCCACCAACGGTGACAACAGACGGAGACGGCGACCCAGTCAATTTTGTTGTAGAATTGCCCACGACCAGAACGCCAGATGTGCCAAGACTGACTGCGGTACCCGCCAGTAGTACTGCAGAACCGCCAGCGGCGACAGTGGTGTCAGCTACGGCGAACCCAGCACTATGCGCCGTAGATATTTGATCGCCAGCAGTGATGATTGCTGATTGCTGGGTAGCAGCAGTGGCTCCAATGACAAGATCTCCGCCAGAAGCTAGACTTACTGGCGTGCCTGCAATGGTAGCTTGGGCACCACCAGGAGTCAGCACCGTGCCGGCTATTGAGACGGAAGAGGGATCTGAGATTGTCAAGGTGTTTCCGGCCACTATTACCCTTGGATTGGCAGCATCCGTACTGGATGTCTTCGTGCCTGACCCGTCTTTGGGGTTCGCTACTGAGACGGCGTCTCCGTTGAAGTTCGCTGCCAACCCAAAATTGTTTGGATCTCTGTTTATTTCGCTTCCCAAAAAGATAACAGCTGGCTTTGAGCCCGTTTGAGGTCCTAGTCGGGTCGTGGTAGGGAACGTTCCTGTGTTTGGAGGCGGCGAATTATCGGAACCTGGCTTTGGGGGCCCTCCATCACTTCCGGCGGGTTGACGTGACTGCACACCGTTTTCTACAGATGCGCTTGAGGGGCCCGGAGTCGGAACTGGAGGATTACTTGAAACGGGCTGTAGAGACTGAACCCCGTCTTCTGCGATTGATTTTGATGGGCCTGAAAGTTGAGAGTCGCTTGTGATTGGCTGCGGAAATTGGTCGCCATTCATTGTGTGAGAATCTGAGGAACCTGGAGCGACCACTGAATCTGGTTGTACGGGAGTGCTAGCAGGCTGATTGGCAACAGGTCGGGTCGTTTTTAGTGGATCTTGCGGGCTTACAGGCGGAACTGGTCCTAGGACTTTATGCAGTGTAGACATCTGGGCTGCAAACTCATCATTGGGATTGGATGGACCTTGGTTGGCAGCAGGCGGGTTGGCAATATTTGTACCAGTAGCAGGTTTTTTGAAATTAAGAACGTGATAATCGCGTTCTACAAAGTTAGCAGCAGGGTCCCAAGATAGTCCTTGTGGCAGGGATGGGTCGCTTGGCTTCACTTCCGGAGGATGGACGTTATTTCCTGCAGATGGATCCGCATGGTCAGAGCTCTCAAGCGAACAATGTGCATCTCGTAGTATAGATGTGCTATTAGAATATGAGCCCATACTTGACGAAGCCTTACGTTGCGATACCTCAAGAGGCGCGGTGGTGATGGGACCAGCTATGAAGTTCCTAGAGTGAATAGGTGCAGGAGACGTCCAGAGGCTAGCCCGCTGGTCCTTCGATGTCGGCTTAGCTGATATCATACTTGGAGATGCCAGAGTATTGCAAGCTGTGATGGAAACGCATTTGCCATTGTAGTAGCCCATGGAGGTGCATGACAGACAAGCCTTGACAGGGGATTATTAGATGAGCCCTTCTCTTTTCATGATGTTACCATACTCACAGGGGCTGCGGTATAGGCACACTGCGAACTGATATCATTCTGCGCAATCGATGCGGACGGCGTCATAATGGGCCACGACTCTGTCTCCAGAACCTCTCCACACTCACTGACTCAAATCTAGGAGTTAGCATCACCTCTAGTGGACAGTAGCGCTAGGCAACGTAAAATGACTGTGAGGTCGAGCCGGGGGACAGCCTTGATGAGGAAGAAATGACGCTGAAGATAACGAACCAGAACGGTGATGCGATGCCTAGATTCGGATCTTCACCTCGGTAGTCGCAGTGAAATGTTGCAGCGGCGGTAATTTTTGCAGCAGCTGTAGCAGTATTCCCGTAGTCAGGAACCATCCCAGAGATATTCATTTGAGATTGACTGAAAGCATGGCTTGGTCCTAATCCGAGAAGCAAGAGAAGACATGAGGATATAATTGCAACAAGCATTTGGTACGATATTTGAGTAGAGCAAAACATGTGTCTTTTTGATCAAAGACAGTGCGATGACTAGTGATCTTGAAAGATGCGATGGCCGCGACGGACGAGCTTAAGCGAGATCAGGTACAAGGCTACGGCTTTGACGACCATGTCATAAGGTTTGGAAATTAGCAGAGAGAAGGATATAGCTCGATTTGAGCAGCTCAGCAAAGCGAAGGCGGTGTAACACTAGGTCAAAGAATCGCGCCTGAAGTTCCGGAAGGAGGCTGTGATTGTTCTTTAGGCCGTCAGCTCGCATATGTTGTATCTCGCCAACAAATCGGCTTGTGGTGTTTCATGTCAGGAATACACCTGGACCTCAGCTCACCCTGCCGCCGCTGCTTTTAATGCAGCATATAGCCTTGAGGTACCTTCATCACATGCAGACTGTGCTTGAGCAGTTGAGCTCTGCAGGATCTCTTTGTCTCATGCAGGTTTCTCTCGTGACGATTGGGGAGAATTTCCAGCTCTGCGCCACAACGAGAGTGATGACCAGGGAGCGCCGTCCACACCTTCAGCTTAGCGGACGCTTGAGGCCCATTGGTGATCAAGACTACGGCGAGCCAGAATTCTGCCCGTTGTATTGATGTGAGATCATTTAGCAGATGATGGAAATCTAAGCGGAGATTACTGTTGTATGTCGTAAGTAGTTGCAGGGTATCTATGCCTCGCCGTAGAAGTGCGCAAAAGGGGCTAAACCCCCTGCTTGAGTGCCTGGTTTTCAAAACCGGCTCTCATGTGTTGACAGCATCCTCCAACCATACCCAATAGACCACCCGCATACTTTGAGACCAGCTCTCCGTACAACGGAGCTCGTGTGTATCATGTTTTGGGTGTATCGTAGAAGGATCATCGATGTCCTATATGACGGCGCGTAGGTAAATGTACTCCGCCATTGCAGGACAAAGATGACAGCTGCATGAACCCGTTTCAACTCCTGATCTAGACTCGGCCACCACCCTGCATCGGAGACGATAGATGGTGGTATTGTTCCAGGCAGGTTCTGAGAGGTACAAGCCAACACATAAGTCAATTTCTGGATAACTAGCGCCGACTCCTAGCGGTACATATCACTCATTTTTCACAGCCTTCCCAGGCTTCGCGCACGGCGTTATAGGGCAAAACTCCGGACCTGGTTTAACGTGGGGAAAATTAGGAGAACTAGCGAGCCTAGCTCTTCCATTCAATGAAGTCATGTGACCTGGATCACCCTGAGGGATTCCAAAAAATACTGACTCAGATCTCTAATCCTGTATGGCCTGACGCTCTACCCTCATGACTTGAACACTCAGAGTTTGGAGCCAGATATTCTGGGAGGGCAAGACAGTCCTAGCTTATAGTGATAGATCACCATTCAAGATGACCGAAGCTCTGAGACATCATGAACGACAGAGTGAGACCCTCCTTCCTTCCAGTTTCAACCACATACAGCTTGTTTGTCAGAAGAGCTATTTCTTGCAGATCCACCAGCATGGTCCCATTTGTCATTCCTCTACGTCTCGATCTACCCCGTTAATCGCGTTGACCACTCTCTGCCCCCTCCCAGGCATCACCCTACCAATGTCAAACTTGAACAACAACATGAAACCCAACACCGTGGCTATGAAGACAAGATAGCCCCACTCGTACAGCCATCGTGGCACGACGAGACCGATCGTAGTAATTGCGACGGTATCCGGGCATGCATGTAGAACAAATCGAGAGACTCCCGCTTGTTCTTCGATAGCGAGACACTCTTCGTCTAAAGAGTGTCGACACGCTTTCAGACATTCCCAGATGGCTAAGAGGAAAGTCGATACAGCTGCTTTGAGCAAATCCATCAAGGCTAGGAAGAGGCTGGAGATGGTGGAGTCTATTGATTCTGGGGCGAGTGCTGGACACTTAGACCCATATAGGATGGCAAGTAGGGCGAATGGAGTCATGGTTCAGTGGAAGCTGGGAGGAAGGTATATGGTTTGATTTTGGTGCTTGATTATTGGTGCTTTAATTTTGGTGTAACCTGAATCAAGGTGGATCTATTGGTAATGATCGAAGAGAGAAATAATCCGAAGTGGTGGGATATATATATACATATACACAAGTAAGGTTTGGAAAATATGGAGTCAATGAGATTAAGATTTGAAAAAAGAGGAATTTAGACTTTGAGCAATCTCTGAATAAATCGGAATATTCCCACATGGTAGCCACTATCTTGGCCTAAACCATTTTCAACCCCACAAGACGATAAGACGCTGACCAGAAAGATTCTGGCAAACCCAAGAGCCATGCCTGCCGTGACTTTCTCGTCTCTCGGCTTCGAAATCGTTATCGTATTTCGTGCAGTGGGTGCTTGACAACATCTTTCTTCGTTCTATGACTGTAGCTTTGGATGTCTGTCGGTGGTAAAGTCTGTATTTCTTGTTCTTGAATAGCAGCTGAATAGACCTGGGTTAGACAGCTTTAGGCTGGTTGATATCCTTATCGTGACTGGTGGGGACCATGACGAGCTATTCATGATTACTGATTTCGTAAATTGCTCAACAAGCACATGATTTTTTCGCTCGTACAACGACCCTCAGCGAGACGATATGCCTTATTCATAAAGAGAACTTTGCCGAAGCCTTTCTCTAATTGTCAGCAGTATTGACCAATGGACAATCGGATGAATGCGAGCCAGTTTGCTCTACAATCTCAGCGTCTGAAAACAGGCCAAGTGCTAGAATACCTGTCCCACGTTTCGTCGCAAGACCCAGAAGAGGATTGCAGAATGCTCCACAGTGTTCACCATGGCCAGGCGCAGGTACTTCTCTCCAAGTTAAAGCTTAGTGATGGACACTTGACATAATTCGGCAATATAGAGGCAGGCCCGATTTAAGTGATCCGAGCGATTTGATGTAGTCTCCTTTGCAACGCTGACAGTCCCGCTGGACTGAAGACATGTTATCCGATGCACATGGGAGGATCGGACTAATTGCTTGAGCCAATTCTTCTCACATTAGTAAAACCATTTGGCCCTCTGAGACGGAACATTGACCCCTCAGGTTAGTGGTTCTTGGTCAAGTTAGCTACATGCAACAGCCGTTCGACCAACAAAATTACAGCCCATAAGGTCATGTATCTAGGGCCCGACCTATTCACAAGTGACATCGTATGCTATCCCGGTAAGTCCACACAAGCAACCAATCAGTAGATGAAACATTGTCTGGGCAGGATTCGAGGGTCGGCTACTTGTACGATCGTCAGCGGGATACATTCTTGTTGTAAGGCCCCGTGAAAAGTCCGATGAAAGGTGACCAAGATGTCATAACAAGATCCCATCTGCAATCTGCAGAGACAAGGTATTCCGTAGTTCCATTCCTCCTTTCGGTAACCATCTTATTTTATGCCGCTGACCAGAGCTGAATGATCCGGGCCTGGGTTCGGCTCGTTCGTGTAAGTACAGGAGCCAGCATCCGCGTACCAAGACTGAGATGCCATCAGTGGGAACAAGACACACCAGGAGCTGTACAATTAGAGGGTCATCATATAGAACGACATCTTGAAGCACAAAAAAAAGTATAAATCACGGAATGATTCCGCTATTGCATCGATCCGATAATGACCCAAAGTTGAATTGATATCGATGTTTTTGGTGTAGTTGGTCCAAACAATTCCAATGCTACGGCTAGATCTCCTGGATGAAGCTGCTCAGCTTTGGTACTAGAGGCCTCCACATGAGTGGAGTTGGAACGACCTGAGCGGACGACCAGATGGAACAGAATGGATCGGCGCAATACAAGGATGTCACCGCCCAGTACAATGATGCGAAAGATCGAGGGGTACAGGGTCGTGATGTCGCCGATACCAATCGTCGGAAAGAGATCCAGTTCAAAGCTTCTCATTTCCTGCTTCTAGGATTCTTCTCTTGGATATTGTATGTTCCTTCACATGCTCAGTCTTGCAGTACTCTAATGATGCAAGTCTTTTGCACGGGATAGGGATATATTTCTTTACCAAGGGTTTTCTCCTCACCCGCCTAGTCCTCGACCAGAAGTCCGAATGCGCATCGCCCCCAATAGACCTTGGTGGCAGGAGCCCAGGCTCTTATGCAGATGGATGCTGGCATCCCAAGACCTTTGACAAGGCAGTAATCATAATCATCGACGCCCTCCGCTATGATTTTACCGTCCCTTTCTCTGGCGACCCACACCATTTCCACAACGCACTTGTGGTTCTGGACGAGACTGCACGACAAAACCCCGAAAACGCCTTCCTTCTACCTTTCATAGCAGATCCTCCCACTACAACCCTACAGAGACTGAAAGGTCTTACGACAGGAACACTCCCTACCTTTATTGATGCGGGCTCTAACTTTGCTGGAACAGCGATTGAAGAGGATAATTTGGTTGCACAGCTGCGGGACGCAGGCAAAACGCTGGTACATCTGGGGGACGATACATGGCATTCATTATTTCCGGACTACTTCGATGCGAATCTTACGCACGCCTACGATTCATTCAATGTTTGGGACCTGCATACGGTTGACAATGGGGTCACCAAACACCTGCTCCCACTGCTGAAGCCCGAGAACAAGGGCAAGTGGGATGTAATATTTGGTCACTATCTAGGTGTCGATCATGCGGGCCATCGTTACGGCCCTGATCATCCAGCCACGAACGCAAAATTACGCGAGATGGATACCGTGCTGAGGGATATCGTTGCCACGATTGATAAGGACACGTTGCTGGTGGTGATGGGCGACCATGGCATGGACGTCAAAGGAGATCATGGTGGCGAATCCGAGGATGAGGTGGAAGCGGCCCTGTGGATGTACTCCAAGAGAGGAGTCTTTGGAAGGGGCCACAATGGCTTCTTGGAACCCCCTGCAACTGCCAAAGAGCGCCCTGTGGGCCAGATTGATCTTGTCCCAACATTGTCTTTGCTACTGGGTATGCCTATTCCATTCAACAATCTTGGAGCTCCTATTTCAGAGGCATTTGTCGGCCCAGGTAAGCCCGACTGGCAGAATTTGGCAGCGGTGAACGCTTTGTCCGCTTCCCAGATTGGCAGGTACCAAGAAGAATACTCCCGCGCTCGAGGCCTGGATGATACTCTCTTCTCTCTACCTCAGGGGATGTTGAGAAATGGACTTCAGTCGTGGCAAGAGGCAGTGAAATTAGTTCGAGCAGGCGAGCGATATATCTCTGCGTTTAGGCAGTTTTCAAGGTATCAGTACGAGACGTTACAGATATGTCGAAGCCTTTGGGCAAGATTCGATGTTCCGAGTATGATGCAAGGCATCGCGATCTTGACCTGTGCTGTAGCAATCCTGGGAGTATATGCACGATCATCGAGATCAGCGGATCTCGACCTGGTTCCGGTGTATCTGGTGCAGATGACGATGCTCGGCGTTACAGGTGCTGCCCTAGCCTCGGTAGCCGCCGTACTGATCTTTGGTATTAGCATGAGAGATGCTTCCCTGCTTGGCCTCGCATTCGGTGGCATCGCTGGGTTCGTCTACGTTTCGATCAAAGTACCCCAATTATATACGCCTCCTTTTCCCAGGTCTCTATGGGGTTGGCTCGCGGTTGTATTCACATTAAGTCAGTCGATCGGATTTGCATCAAACTCGTACACGATCTGGGAAGATGAGATTTTACTCTTCTTCTTGGGCACATTCGCCTTTGTTGCGTTCGCCTCGTCAATCCGTCAAGAATTCTTCATCGAGCGAATTCTGGGCATGTTCCAGGCAGGGGTATTTCTGGTCCTCACACGCTTTGCGGCGTGCTCCCGTCTCTGCCGCGAAGAGCAGATGCCATACTGCAGATCAACGTATTACGCCTCTTCTACATCTTCGACATCCGCGCCGTGGCAATTGGTCATCCCGCTGATATCAGCGACACTCTTGCCTGCTATCATCAAGAAATATTATCAAGGAACTCGATCCTATCAAGGATCAGCAACTCTCTGGATCGGTGTGGCATTAAGACTAGGCTTATTGATGTGCGCCATCTTTTGGGTCCTCGATGCAGCAGACGACAATGATTGGTTGAGCATGGACCATGAACTTTTACAAACCATCAAGATAACTGTGGCTCGGCTAGTACTAGGTGTGGCTCTCATAGTGGGCACAACAACCTTCATGTGGGGAAATCCGTGTATAAGCATCCAGGTCACACCAGAAGTTAACGGCGATGCGGATAGCGGTATTGCTCCAAGACCGAAGTCTGTTAAGGTATTCGGATATGCCAACGTACACGGGACACGCTATTTCCTACTGCTCACCAATTGGCTCATGGCGATCGTCCTCGTAGAAAAGCCCATGGGAGCCGGCGCTATCGGCGTCCTGACGCTCAAGATCCTTGCTCTCCTCGAAATCATTGATACGAACAATTTATCTCAAAGTGCCATTGGTCCAATCGTCCTCGGTCTCTTGGGCAGCTTTCACTTCTTCAAAACAGGCCACCAAGCGACACTCTCAAGCATACAATGGGAGTCGGCCTTTGTCGCTCTGAAGACTATACGCTATCCTTGGTCTCCACTGCTAGTGGTTCTCAACACCTATGGAGGGCAAATACTCACCACCGTTGCTGTTCCACTCATCGCTCTGTGGAAGCAGCCGCCGAAGAAGCCACGACTGTTGGGCGATGTTGCTAAGGCATTGGCTACTCTGGTACTGTACTACGCTGTTATCAATTTGGCTACTACAGTGTGGGCCGGATGGCTACGCAGACATCTCATGCTGTACAGAATCTTCAATCCTAGATTCATGACCGGAGCAGCTGCTCTTTTGGTTGTTGATTTGGTTGGCATTTTGGTGAGTCTAGGGAGCTTGAGGTGGAATTTTGCCAGCATAGCGGAGGTCTTTGGATGGAACTAGCGGGTATGTGTATTGGCATTGTATTCTATGTATTACCAGAAGATACCCAATGTTTGTACATCAATCTCAATACCGCAATCGTCAACCCTCTTATCGGCTGGACAGTGTGTTCGCACCGTCGAGGAAAACTTTCACAATTTATCTGTTCCTACGCTTGTGCTCATCATGTTCGAAGCTAGTCGCATCAGTCTGAGGGTCTGATTTAGATCCATATCAAAGTCCCCCACATTTTAGTCCCTGCAGCCGTTGACAGAAGGGTCCGACACTAGGCCAGATTAAGAGCCCCAGCTGCCTTAGCGCCAACGGTGTATGTACTCAAGTAGTCTAGCACCTATCAATTTCCCCGCACGCTGACGCCAGAACCAGAAACTAACAACGGCCATAAGCTCACTAGAGGTGTCAATAACGCTCCTTCTGGACTGATTCCACAACATCGCCACATCCAGAACAATTCAATCAGAAATCCTAGCCTTTGACCCAATCGATCCACGGCACCATCTCGGAGATTTCTAGCGAGATCCTGTCCGCATCTGGATCTACCAACAGAGATCTCTTGATTCCCATGTGTCATCTAGATCCCCATAGTGATGCTTTCTCAAAACGGCAAAAACGAGAACGGTTCTCCAGATCGAACCAGGCATCTGAACTCGCTACTCGAATCTACTTGTAGCTATAGCTCGCTATTGACCTGAGGAGAAAGCTTATCTCCTCCAGTTCAGATTGGGGAACTGACTCGGCGTATGTCTATGTGCGATCTGATTGCGACTCTTCAGGAAGCGCGCCAATGTGGTGGCTCGTTTCTATTCAGCCCCTCGGTCTTTGTGGGTCGGAGCCGGACCTAAAACACAGAGACTAGGCTAGATTGTACTGTTAGCAACAACATTGACGTTTTCCTTGCTAACTGCTGGCTTCCTGACTTTGCAATGGCTCTGCCATTGTGCCGAATTGCCCACTGGTGAGCCCGCATTCATGGCAACGATTCTGTTCAGGTACCCTAGCCGTAAGCTCATACTAAAGCCTTTCCTTTCGTCCTTCTGGTCTCAAGCTCTCATAGTTCTACGCTCAGTCCGACTATGCGATCTACAGTCTACACTATCGAAAGCGGACTATCTTTCGAGCACCGTGAATGGTCCTAGTCAATTCTTGACTGGGGATGGACTATATTACGAGATGTAAAGAGATGATTGGATCTGTGTCAATCACACACACACAGATTCTGGTTGACTCTAAATCTGTCAGGGACCGATTGTACATGATATATGGCCAAAGAAACCCTGCACAGACATCTCTTCGTCCTTCATCTGCTTTTGGATTTCCATTCGAAAACGCTCGGTATTCGGCCTACAGCAGTCTCTCGTAGCACTATCGAACTTCAAGTACCTCTCTAACCAATTATGTATTTGATTGCTCATCTTCTGGTGGCCTTCGCCAGCCTCACCTTCATATTCGCTCAGACTATACAGCAAAGCACGCCACCGGTGCCGGCAGGCTACAGCTACATCGGATGTTATACGGACAGCGCTGCCACACGGGGCTTGACCGGCGGCGCGCATGACGATCCTGATGGAAATACTGCCCTCGAATGTGCATCCGTCTGTGGCGGTACCGTCTATTTCGGACTTGAATTCGGTTAGCATAACCCTCCCATCAAAATCACTATCCGTTGTGCTAACCTGAACTTACACATAGGCTCCCAGTGCTTCTGTGGAGATGTCCTTGGGCCAACAAGCGTTAAAACAGACGAATCACAATGCATGGACTACAACTATGTATGCCCCGGCCACTACAACGACTATTTCTGCGGAGGTAACAATGCTTTCGCGGTCTACCAAATCAATCCAGCTGCTCCGATTATGGCTGTGACGTCCACTGTCACTGTCACTGCCACCGTAATCCAGAGTCCCACTTGTGCCATACCCGTCGCGCCGGCCACCGTCACCATCACTGCCACCGTAATCCAGAGTCCCACTTGTGCCATGACCGTGGCGCCAGCCACCACACCAGCCAGCAGCAAATCTTCGTTCCAGACCTCAACCTCGCCTATCAAGACAAAGACTAAGGACAAGAATGACAAATCAGATGGAGGCGATAACAAGACCAGTTAATGAGACGAATACGGGGAACCAGGTCCATATTTCGGCCAGGAATGTTGGAGAAGAAATACTGGGCGTAAAAATCAGGAAGAAATCTCGTTCAATTGTGGACCTCCAAATCTCTTGCGCTTGAATTTAATCTAGTCACCCAATCAATGCCATTAAACCAAACACGCAATGGGCAAGGCTAGTGACTTTCAGGGCTTTGAAAGCTGTTCTGGACCAAGTATTCACACGGCAATAGGGTGCCCATCCTTGTGATGTCGCAGACGTCAAGATGGCATTGGCATCCAAAATCACGTTATCTGGTCACTGCATTGCGTATTGTCCACTGACATTGCAACGCCCTCACCTGGACTGCGCTGAAGACAAATCAAGGCCTCTACCGGCTTGACTTTAGCCGCTTGATACGCGATTCTATGAATGGGAGCTTGATGAGCTCTAGTGTAATGTCTTAATGATTCCTTTGAACACTCACATACTGTCCTAACAATCCTAGGGCGCCTTTGCATTCCTGCACTTACAATACTTGGTACTAACAAGCCATGCCTCAGTGCTGTGGCCGTTCCTTTACTCAAAATGGCATGCGTAATCACCTTGATAATAGTGTCAACCACTTGAACGAGATCGAATGCCGTTGGTGCTATGCTCGCTGGCCTACACACGCGGGACATCTCCGTCGGAGACATGAACAGGCCGAACATTGGTACGCGTGCGACAGTTGCAATTTGATATTCGAGACCGAAGATGGTCGTCAAGAGCACGTTGCCGATGAACATCCTCCCAATTACTGCTACGGATGCAAGCGGCAATTCATGAATTTGAACAACTTGAATCAGGTACGTCCATGACTAATAGACATATTCTGATACTACTTCTGACAGACCTTTCTTGGATCAGCATCTGAAATCTTCTGTCCATGTTGGGAAAAACGTCAAATGTCCTTGGTGCCCGGGCAAATTCACCAACCTCACGGGCGTATGTCTGCACCTCGAGTCTGGCGTCTGTCCGTCTGGGATCGACCGCCAGCAGATCAATCGATACTGTCGCCAGGTCGACCCAGATCACGTCTTCACGACAAAGCAAATCGGATGGCATGATACCAACGCTGCCCCCAATATAGCCACCAGCGCTGCATGGGATGGTTCATGGTATCGATGCTACCTTTGCCAGACCGGCTTTGGCACTCTACAAAGCCTGAACCAGCATCTTGGTAGCCCGGCCCATCGAGAGAAGACTTACCATTGTCCACGCTGTCGTAGAGAGTATGTCTCGCTGAGTGGACTTGTCAATCATCTGGAGAGCGAGAGCTGTGGTGCTTTCCGCTTCGGAGGTAATTCGGTCGGTCTTGGATTTGTGGATCAGTTGAGGATCCAAGCATGAGGTGAAGTCGAGGTTCACTTCGGTCTACAAAGTACACCTCGCAGTGTCTTTCCATTGGTCTGTCTGTTGATATCATGCACACATGCTCTTTTGCTTACGCTGAATACCTTCAATTATGTTGTATTATAGTACTTTCGGCGCTTTGAGGGAGAAATCGTGGAATGTTGTTCTGGAAGCATTTCGCAGTGCGACCTTATATTTCCACTCGCACGAGAGAAGCTCAGGATGTAGCTTTTCATCCAGAATTCACCTGGATGGGTAAGGAATGTAGTGTAAGAGGGCTGGTAGCTGGTGTGGGAATTCTGCGTTCTGAACAGGTTTCAGTGCACAAAGAAATCTTGCTACGCCTCTTGGCTCCAGCAGGTTACAGGACCTGAATCTCAAAATGAAACAACTTCATGCATGGTGGAGTCGAGACAATTGCCCTGAAAGTAAACGTTCTGAAGGCTCATAGTTCAGCCTCCAAGAGATGAAAGGAGAAGGATGAGCAGAGATTTGTCAGAGCCTTTCATTTCCGCCTTTGGCACAACTTTCGGCTCTCCTGTTCTTCCACTGAGACCCAAATACATCTTTCTTGGGGACCCGACGTTCGGGCTTGGACACAATCAATTTTCGCCCTTTTTTTAATTTACTCTTCTGTGGATCGTAACATTTGGCAACCTCCTAGGTTCAAGTTGTGATAGTATTATCCAATAGCATCAGATATCATAAAGCGCTCTAATCGAAAATATCTTTAGAGATCGAGAGAAACCCGACCAGACGAACTTGACCTCCTTTCTCCCCTTTTCCTCTCTCTATGAGGACGTGGATACGTAGATGTATGATAAATATGATGATGATGTGTCAATCTACGTGGTTGCGGGCAAGGTATGTGCGTGCCAAGCATTTATGCCAAGACTCGATCACGTGATTGGCGTCGTTCCGCGACACGCAGATCTCTGGCACATAGATTCGACATCAATGTCAATTGATCATAGTAAGCTCGCCCCTCTCTCAGAAGATACCAGATCGGTGGAAGTCCGGTATGGGGAGTGAAGCTCCAGATCCCAAGGCCTTCGCGTCATGGGAAGAGGCTTTTCAATATCCTATTCCTGCCGTGAGGGGCATGGAGAAACAGCTCCGGAGAGACATTGATACAAATCGTCAGCAGCTACGTACATTGGTAGGGTGAGATGCTACATTCCTTGACCACTCCGTATATTCAGAAGACCCCATCTCAGACGACACAGCGGCTGATGATACGGGAATTTTGCAGTGCAAGCTACCGCGACCTTTTAGGTACCGCCGAATCGATAATCTCTATGGACTCGCAAATGCACGATGTCGAAGCATTGATGGGGGAACTTGGAAGAAGATGCAATACAAGGGCATTGGAGAAGAAGGGGTCAAACCTGCGGACCTGGAGTAAGGAGGTCGAAGCCTCAAGTACGCGAACCCCTTAGCTTGACACCTATGCCTATACCAATGGCACGCTCATACTGGCCCTGGCAGATAATGCCCGCTACATTTTCGCATCTCACCTAACCCTATTGCGCAGCTGCCCGGATATCATATCCAAACTACTCAAGAGCGGAGGATCGGTACTGCTGGCGGCCAAGGTGCTCGTGATATCGAGACTGCTCCATACGAAATTGTCGCAGCGCACCAACCCACCACCATATCTTGAATCCTTGAGGAATAAGATCGGAAGCCTCCGGCGAAGGCTGTTGATTAGGATAGATCGACGGTTCAAGAGCTTGGACATAGCACGAGATGTTCTGGTCGAGGCCATGTGTGCGTTCGCGCTGGCTACAAGCTCCTCAGCAAAGGATATATTACGGCATTTTCATCACATCCGGCAAGAGGCCATGTCTGAGAGTATGACGGAAAGCGGCATTGGGCATGAGAGCATTTTGCTGGCACTACGGCTATATGTGAGAACAGTGCGGGACACACAGGCCGTCGTACCCAGTCAAATTGCTCACGCCCTTGAAAAGCTGAAGTCGACGTCATTGCTCAAGAGTCACGACGTCTACTCCTTGATGGAGCTGAATCTTGATGTCCACGAGCGGTGGATAGCTGACGACATCAAGACTTTCACACCATACATACGGCACGACGACCTTTCGAAAGCGGAAGCAGAAAGGTCGGTCAAGCAGTGGGCGAAACAGGCACTTTCATACTTCCTCGGCGGTCTGCGAAATAGATCCTTAGACGTGCAGGAGCTGCAAGAGTTGATGCAGCTGCGAGGACAGGTACTCGAATTATGGCTTGCGAACCACCAACAATTGATGGGTATTGATACTGCTGAAAGTTTTGATGGAATTCGGGATGTTTTCAACCTACAAGCCACAAGTATCATACACAGCCAAACTACCAAGCTGGACCGCGTGAGTACGATAGTTTACGATGTATTGCAGAGTTGGCAGTCTAGTATATTTGATTCGTCACTGTCACTATGGGATCCTTCAATGACATCAATCGATATAGCTGATGGAGGCAAAGTTTTCCGGAAAACTCTAACAGCTCGCTCCTTCGCCAGAAATGGGCCATTGGACCGTCTTTGTCGCGAGTACATGATGTTCCTTGCAAGTATCGAGGCTATAGAAGCAACCATCAAGACCTTACGAGAGACTAAATGGCAAGACGGCATGGATGATGTAGACAACGACGACGATTTATTAGACAACAAGCAAGTCCTTCTCAGCGAAGACGACCCACGGCTATTGCAAGAGGAGCTCAACAACGCTCTACACGAAGCTTATACAAATCTGCAATCCTCACTCAGCAAAACACAGGCAGACATACACAAGGAAGACTCCAGTCGCGGCCAGAAGAGTTGCTTCCTTATCCGCACTTGGAGAGAACTACGGCAGCATCTCCCACAAAGCTCCCAAAACCCAAGACTAGGACTCAGTTCTATACCCGAATTACAGGACATGATTGCGGACTCGGTCCTTAATCCTCCCCTGCAGCGATGTTCCAGGCGCCTCCAAAAGGGGGCAAATTCCGCAGGTGTTCTGCCATCACGACCACTATGGGAAGGTGACCCGGAACTGCCAGTCCTACCTTCGCCATGGACGTATCGATTCCTACTCGACGTTATGTCGTCAATGATAGCTTGTGGAAGCGATATTTGGAGTCCACAGGCCACAGATGCGTTGAAGAAGCAGATGATCGTGCAAATGGCCTCTTTGCTAGAAGAAACATTCAGTCATAAAGCGACGAAAATGAACGGGCATGTGAACGGAGAATCTGACGGCGGTCAGGATACGACTATCACTACGGACACAGCTCCAAAAGAAACATATGGAGACATGAGAGCATCACAGCTAGAACATGCCAGTGAGGAGGCTACACCCGTCACGGCCGTCAATGGCACACCTGCCGATGGCGAAAGTCATCTAACTGAACCAACAGAGTTTCTGGTAAACGACACCAATATCCAAACCTATTTCGATACAGCCTATCTCATCAACGCCACCTCCATCAAAATGTTAGCCACCGAAGACAGCGAGCTGGTATCACTACAGAACAAGCTGTTGCGTGATCTGACAATAGAGGCGAAGTCAGCAGACCGAATGAAGAAGGATGCTGCCGAGTACTGGAAGCGAACGAGTCTGCTGTTTGGATTGTTGGCTTGATGGAATTTCCTCGCACTGTCTCCAGATAGCACCTGAGAGGTTCGATTGAGCGAACAATCTGTAATATGAGCAACATGGAAAACTAGCTTGAGACGCTCACTGGCTGGTGAACCCCACTCTACAAATTCCTACCCTTTGTCGAGTTGTCGGTGGCATTTAATTAGGGCGTGAGAGAGAAGAATCACGTTACGTACCTTGCGTTATCTTGAAGAAAGCGCGTAGCAAAAACGTTCTTGACTGGGCCATGCCAGAAGAATAAGCCGAATCTTTTTAATCCCGTTCAGTATGCAATTGCATGCAAGGGAAAGCCAAAGTTGGGAATGGCTAACAGAATGCGGTTTACGATGATTGTTCAAATTCTTGCAATACGCTGCATCCCAACTCTCAAGGTAAGTGGAGCAGAAGAAAAGCACCAGGTCAGGTTTGATGGGTTCATACATTAGTATACTTCCAATTGATAAGATCGCCTTTCCTATTAACAATTTGGGGGCAAACCGCTTCTGAGTAGGTATTTACTGTGATGAAGCGCCAATTGTGTAATCAACTCAGCATTGCAGACTTCCTGAGTTCGAGTCACCTGACTAGTTATCCTGCTATTCCTCTGCCCCTGAACGAACCTGATACGGCGTCTTGCCAGCCACGCGGTGAGCAAAGTAATTCGGACACTAGGACTAAGTAAGCACCCACCAAGTGTTTCTGCTCACCACGTGCCAGCATACCAAGCTTTATGCAGGGTCGATGGCTATCGGCCCGCTCCGAGACCATAAAACCGGGCTAGTCGGACAAAGATCAACTCCACTCCTCCGACGTCGGTATTTACTTCACCACAACGTGAAGATGTCCTTCCCTCGCCTCCCATTCCTCTACCCACATCTCTTCAAACAAGCTCTTCTCCACGAGACCAGCCACGCCCCTGTCCGCGTCAGACACGTCCAATTGCAAAGAGCAGGCATCAGCACCTGCAAACCCCTCAAGCAGGAAACGTACGCCCAACGTTATGGCACAGCAGCCGAGCCCGAACCGCCGCCATCCGGCTCGTCAATGCCTTCGAAACCACAAGACGAGGCATCACTGGCAGGCGCCATTGAAAAAGAAGTGAAAGGCCCCCCAAAGCCCGAAGAACAGAAAAAGATATCCGTCCCACCATCAGCAAGCAAAGAACCCGCCAAAGCGTCACCATCGAAAGAAAAAGACAAACCCGACAGCGATCGCGACGATGCCATCTCCACCACCCTCCGCGACCCCTCCGCCCGCGTCACCGAACTGAACACTTCGGAATCCCATCTTGCCGAATCTGCCGACGCAGCCACAGCGGCAAAGAATAGTGAGAATGCCCGGAAACCGAAGCCGTTAGAGACGATAATGCAAATGCACACACCGACGGTGGAAAAGCCCGAGGAGCATGAGGCGCCGCACCTGCAGGCACGGCCTTACGTGCATCATTTCGACACCTATACACTAGTGAAAGATTTGCAAGGCGGTGGATTCACAGAGGATCAGAGCGTGACCATGATGAAAGCCGTGCGAGGATTATTAGCTATAAATCTCGATGTAGCTAAGGAGGAATTAGAGAGCAAATCGGATGTAGAAAACGTACTTCCTCCCCCAAACCACCCAGAAATCCACAATTACATACATCTAATAAAACACAGGAAACATACCTCTTCCGCGCCGCCTGCTCCGAACTCCGCACCGAAATCCTCAACACCCGCAAATCCTCCAGCACAAAAACGCGCACCCAACTCTCCCACCTCCAACACACCTACGACATCCTCTCCCAACGCACCTCTCAAGAAACCCTCGCCCTCAAAGACGAGCTACGCGGCATGCTCAACGACCGCCGCATGGCCACCCGCATGCAGACCCAGTCTCGAGACAGCGAGATCAGCGAACTGAACTACAAAATCAGTGTAAGGTTGGGGTCGGATACCAAATCTGAAGTGGAGGGGTTGAGATGGGTGCTGACGCGACGGGCGGCGATGGCGATTGGGGTTATGGCGTTGTTGATCTTGGGGAGTTTGAGGTATAGCACTTATAAGTTGCATATGAGGGAGATGCAGGCGAGGAAGGCGCAGAGTTTGGCGGGTGGGCAGGGGACGACGAGTACTGGTAGCGGGGGAGGGGG
>JAABUK010005495.1_pt1 | contig 19694 bp, 18 predicted proteins | sample 5559141 | NCBI WGS metagenome assembly JAABUK01 (sample SAMN10711869, study PRJNA513367) | rock metagenome | isolation source: Antarctica rocks | place: Antarctica: Victoria Land, Pudding Butte nord | collected 2016-01-03 | reverse complement strand
AGGTGCCGGCGGGGACGGCCAGCGGCCGCACGCTGCGGGTACGCGGCAAGGGCGTCCACCGCAAGGACGGCAGCGCCGGCGACCTGCTCGTCACCGTCGAGGTGGCGGTGCCGGCCAAGGTGTCCAATGAGGCCCGCGAGGCGCTTCGCGCCTATGACGCCGCGTCCCCGGGTGACCCGCGGGCTCATCTGCGACAGGTGGTCGGCGATGACTGAGCCCTCCGTGCTCGGTGAGGCCTACCTCATCTCGATAGCGGCCGAGCTGGCCGGCATGCACCCGCAGACGCTACGGGCCTACGACAGACTGGGCCTGGTCACTCCACAGCGCACCGCCGGCGGCGGCCGCCGCTACAGCGCCCGGGACGTGGACCGGCTGCGGGAGGTGCAGCGCCTGAGCCAGGACGAGGGGATCAACCTGGCCGGCATCAAGCGGATCACCTCGTTGGAGTCGCAGGTGGACGCCCTGCAGGCCCGCATCGCCGAGCTGCGTCGCGAACTGGCCGACGCCCAGCGCGCCACCGGTGCAGCCGAGGCTGCGGTGCACGCCTCGTACCGCCGCGATCTGGTCCCCGTCCGAGAGCGTCCCCTGCTGATCTGGAAGCCCGCCCGACCATCCCGAGGGTGACGATGGACAGCAATAAGCTGACGACGAAGAGCCAGGAGGCCGTGGCTGCCGCCGTGCGCCTTGCGGCTGCGCGTGGGCATGCCGACGTGGGTCCTGTGCACCTGATGTCGGCGCTGCTGGAGTCCGACGGCGGAGTGGCCGTGCCCCTGCTGGAGTCGGTCGGGGTCGACCCGGTGGAGCTGCGCGGCCTGGTGAAGGCCGACCTGGACCGGATCCCCAGCGCGGCCGGCGCAACCGTAGCTGCGCCGAACCTCTCGCGCCCCGGCTACGCCGTGCTGACCGCCGCCGCCGAGTCGGCCTCGGCCCTAGGCGACGACTACATCTCCACCGAGCACCTGCTCGTCGGGATCGCCGTCGCCGGACGCGAGGTGGCGCAAGCGCTGCGTGCCCGGGGGGCGACTCCGGAGGTGCTGACCGAGAAGTTCGACGTGGTGCGTGGCGGCTCGCGCCGGGTCACCAGCCAGGACCCGGAGTCGACCTACCAGGCCCTGGCCAAGTACGGCGTCGACCTCACCGAGCGGGCCCGAGAGGGGCGCCTGGACCCGGTCATCGGCCGCGACTCCGAAATCCGCCGGGTCGTCCAGGTGCTGTCCCGGCGCACCAAGAACAATCCCGTACTCATCGGTGAGCCCGGCGTCGGGAAGACCGCTGTCGTGGAGGGTCTGGCGCAGCGCATTGTCGACGGCGACGTGCCGGAGTCCCTGCGCGGCAAGCGTTTGATTGCCCTCGACCTCGGTTCCATGGTCGCCGGCGCGAAATATCGCGGTGAGTTCGAGGAGCGCCTCAAGTCCGTCCTGGATGAGATTAGAGGCTCCGAAGGACAGGTCATCACCTTCATCGACGAGTTGCACACGGTCATCGGCGCCGGCCGGGCCGAGGGCTCGATGGATGCCGGCAACATGCTCAAGCCGATGCTCGCCCGCGGGGAACTGCGGATGGTCGGCGCGACCACCCTGGATGAGTACCGCGAGCACATCGAGAAGGACCCGGCGTTCGAGCGCCGCTTCCAGCAGGTCCTGGTCGGCGAGCCCAGCGTGCCGGACACGATTGCGATTCTGCGCGGCCTCAAGGGTCGCTACGAGGCTCATCACCAGGTGGCCATCGGTGATGCCGCGCTGGTCGCGGCGGCGACGCTGTCCGACCGCTATATCACCGGCCGCTTCCTCCCCGACAAGGCGATCGACCTCGTCGACGAGGCGGCGTCGCGGCTGCGCATGGAGATCGACTCCCGCCCGGTGGAGATCGACGAGCTCCAGCGGGCGGTCGACCGGCTGCGCATGGAGGAGATGGCGCTGGCCAACGAGGACGACGCCGGCTCCCGGGACCGCCTGGAGCGGCTGCGGGCCGACCTCGCCGACAAGCAGGAGCAGCTCGACGCCCTCAATGCCCGGTGGGAGAAGGAGAAGGCCGGCCTCAACCGGGTCGGTGAGCTCAAGAAGGAGCTCGACGAGCTGCGGAGCCAGGCCGAGCGCGCCCAGCGCGATGGGGACTGGGGGGCCGCCTCCCGACTGCTCTATGGCCGGATCCCCGAACTCGAAGGCGAGATCGCCGAAGCCGCGGCGGAGAGTGCGGTGACCCAGGCCAACGCGATGGTCAAGGAGGAGGTCGAGCCCGACGACGTCGCCGACGTGGTCAGCGCCTGGACCGGCATCCCGGCCGGCCGGCTGCTGGAGGGCGAGACCGCCAAGCTGCTGCGGATGGAGTCCGAGCTCGGCAAGCGTCTCGTCGGCCAGGACCAGGCTGTGCGTGCGGTGTCCGACGCGGTGCGTCGCGCGCGGGCCGGTGTGGCTGACCCAGATCGACCCACGGGATCCTTCCTCTTCCTCGGCCCCACCGGCGTCGGCAAGACCGAGCTGGCGAAGGCGCTCGCCGCGTTCCTGTTCGACGACGAGCGCGCCATGGTGCGCATCGACATGAGCGAGTACGCCGAGAAGCACTCCGTCGCCCGCCTCGTGGGTGCGCCACCCGGCTACATCGGCTATGAGGAGGGCGGCCAGCTGACCGAGGCTGTCCGTCGCCGGCCGTACTCGGTGATCCTGCTCGACGAGGTGGAGAAGGCACATCCGGATGTGTTCGACGTCCTGTTGGCAGTCCTCGACGACGGCCGGCTCACCGACGGGCAGGGCCGCACGGTCGACTTCCGCAACACGATCTTGGTGTTGACGTCCAACCTGGGCTCGGCTTTTCTGGCCGATCCGACGGTGGACCCCGGCGCCCGACGGGATGGCGTGATGGCCGTGGTGCGCGACCACTTCAAGCCGGAGTTCCTCAACCGGCTCGACGACGTGGTCATCTTCGACGCGCTGACCACCGGTGAGCTGGCGCGCATCGTTGGTCTGCAGATCGCGCTGCTTGCCCGTCGGGTGGCCGAGCGCAGGATCAACCTGTCCGTGACCGACGCCGCGCGGGAATGGTTGGCGGTGACGGGCTTCGACCCGATGTACGGCGCCCGGCCACTGCGCCGGCTGGTGCAGTCGGCGATCGGAGACTCCCTCGCCCGGGCGCTGCTGGCCGGCGAGGTGCGGGACGGCGATTCGGTGCTCGTGGACCTCAACGCCGAGGGCAGTGGTCTGTCGGTCGGGGTGGGCGCAAGCGCCGGCGTAGTCCCCCGCCGGTGAGGATGTGGCGGTGGCCGGACAGATAAGGGATGTGGGCGCTGCGGGGTCGGACGAGGAGCGCTTCACCGCGCTCTTTCGACAGCACTACGACGCGGTCCTGCGGTACGCGCAGCGGCGGACCGGTGACCCGATCGCCGGTGACGTGACCGCCGAGGTGTTCCTGACCGCCTGGCGCCGGCTGGCCGACGTGCCGGCCGAGCCTTTGCCGTGGCTGATCGGGACGGCCCGCCGAGTGCTCGCCAACCAGCGACGCGGCCTGGATCGCGTCGATGCGCTGCGGTTACGCCTGAGGGGTGAGGGCTTGCCCCCGGTGGTCGCCGTGGACGAGCAGGTCAGCGTCACCACAACCTGGTACGCAGCGATGCAGCGGCTGTCCGACGACGATCAGGAAGTCCTGGCCCTGCTGGCCTGGGACGGGCTCACCGCCCGGGAGGCGGCGGTGTCGCTTGGCTGCAGCGAAGCCGCCTTTGTTATGCGGCTGCACCGGGCCCGGCGGCGGCTGAGCCGGCACCTGCACGACGTCGACCCGCCGGCTGCCGTGTCCGGCGTCCGACCACCCACGACGGGGTCGGCGATGCCGGCAGTCGGTGAGAGGACCAACCCATGACGACCATCCGCAGCCTGCCGCCGGCCATGGCGGACCGCATCAAGGACCTGGACCCGGTTGCCGGCCAGCCGCCCGTCAGCGCCGACGACCGCGAAGCGGCTCTGGCCCGGATCCTGGTTAATGCAACGGTGCCAGACGTGCGACAGACGGCTTCGGTCACGGCGCCTTGGGTGCCGCGACACCGGCGGGCCTGGCTGCCGCTCGGGGCGGCCGGGGCTGTGGTGGCGATCATCCTCGCGGCGTCGGTGCTCGGGTCGCACCAGGGGCAGCCGGCGAAGCCGAGGGCGCCAGAGCTGACCGGACGGCTGGTGCTCGACTGGTCCACGGTCCGCGCGGGTACGCCGATCAAGGGTGCGTTGCTCGTCACCAATCACGGTGATCGGGCGATCAATCTCAACACCCGCTGTCGCCCGAACTTCTACGTGGTTCTCACGCACGGAGGACGGCCCCCTGAGGAGCTGCCGTCCCGCGGCATCTGCTCCCATGCACCGCTGATCGTGAAGCCCGGCCAGAACCGGCTACCGCTAGCTGTCTTCACCACTTATTCGGCGTGCAGCCCGGAGCCGCAAGGGGCCATGCCCCGGTGCCTCGCCATCGGCATGCCGCCACTGCCGCCCGGCCGTTACACCGCCGTGCTGGTCGGCGCCGGAGAGCTTCGGTTGCCGGCGCCGGCGCCCGTTCCGGTGCTGCTCACGCCGATTCCGAAGCCGGAGAATGGCTGCCTGGGCACGATCCGGGTTGCCGCCACAGGTCGGCCACCGCAGATCCTGGCCCACCAAGATCTGATCGATCTGACGGTGAAGGTCGGCGACGTCGTCACGGTGAGCGCGTCGGGAAGCTGTGGTGCCGCGGTGACCGTGACTGCGCAGAATCCGGCTGTCCTCGCCGGAGATCGCACCGGTCACCGCTTCACCGTCCAGCGCGTCGGCATCAGCCGCCTCATGGTCACTCACGGTATGTGCGCTGGAGTCGCGAATGTGGCGTGTTACGGCGGCATCGCCATCGACGGCGCGGTCGATGTCACGGCCGCCGCGCAGTAGATCCGGGGCGCCGTATAAAGCGCTATGACGCGCATCGGTCCACACAGCGGCGCCGCGCCACGCCCGGGCGCATGCTGGCGCCCGCGGGGTCAGAGCTGCAGCTGCTCGCTGGCCTGCTCCACCCCGCGTACCCGCGAGGTGATCTTCTGAAAGGCGACGTCGCGGGCGAAGTCCGGCGAGCCGTGCTTGGGCTTGTCATCGATGCTGAACGGTGAGAAGCCGCAGTCATCGGTGGCGCCGAGCCGCTCCTTGGGGATGTATTTCGCTGCCGTGACCAGGGCGTCAGCGACCTGCGACGGCGTCTCGACTGTCGGGCTCAGCGGGTCGATCACCCCGACGAACGCAACCTGGGGCACGCCGTCGGCGTCGTCGCGGCTGTGCTCCCCGATCAGCCGGTAGACGCGTTCCTTGTCCTGCTCACTCGCCAGCTGGATGAGGAAATAGCCGGCGTTCATCTTGAACATCGACGGCAGGAGCTCGGCGTAGTCGACGTCGGCACTGTGGACCGAGTCCATGTCGCCGCCCGGGCAGGTGTGGATGCCGAGGTTGACCCGCTCGTCGGCACTGAAGCGGTCGATCACCCGGTTGTTCAGCTCGATGAAATGCTGCAGCATCGCCCGCCCGGTCCACGGATTGCGCGGGTCGTTCTTGGCGGCCAGTCGGCCCTCGGTGAAGTCAATCGACACCCGCGTAGCGCCGGCCGCGAAGGCCTGTCGGATGTCCTTCTCCGCCTCGTCGCACAGGTCGGCCAGAAACTGCTCACGCGAATAGCCGTCGATCTCGCCGTCGAGCGGGTACAGCAGCGACAGCATCGACGGTGCGATGACCGCCTGCTTCATCGGCTTATTTGCCATGGGCAGCGACTTCTCGAGGTAGTCCGAGGCAAACGTCTTGTACCGGAAAGGGCCGCCGGTCAGGCGCGGCAACTGCCGGTGGTGACCATCGTCGAAGATGGCGAAGTACTGGCCGTCGCCGACCAGGTTGTCGGCCAGCCCGGTGCCGGCGAGGGTGTCGGTGATGGGATAGGTCGCGAAGCTCGACGCCCGCTGCTCTCCGTCGGACACGATCGGCGCGCCGGTCGCCTCCATCCGCTCGATCGAGTCCCGGCAGGCTCGGTCCTGCTCGGCGGCGAGGTCGGCAAAAGCGATCTCGCCCCGGTCGTACGCGGCGATGGCGGCCTGCAGCGTTGCCGGGCGGGGCAGCGATCCGACGTTCTCGGTGGGTAGTGGCATGTGCGCTCCTTCGTCGCGCCGACCCTAGTGCAGCGTCGAGGGAAGAGACGCCGGCGGGCTGCGGTTGCGGCCAGGTACATCCCGTCAACGGAGGTCCCTCTTGCCCACGCTGACCGTCGCCACCGAGAACGACGCTCCCATCGAGCTCCACTACGCCGACGTCGGTGCCGGCAAGCCCGTGGTGCTCATTCACGGCTGGCCCCTGAGTGCGCGCTCCTGGGAAAGTCAGGTTCCGGCTCTGGTCGACGCCGGCTACCGCGTCATCGCCTACGACCGTCGTGGCTTCGGCGGGTCATCGCAGCCGTGGGGCGGCTACGACTACGACACCTTCGCTGCCGACCTCGACGCACTGCTGCGCCACCTGGACCTCCGGGAGGCCACGCTGGTGGGCTTCTCCATGGGCGGCGGCGAGGTTGTCCGCTATCTCGCTACCTATGGCAGCGAGCGGGTGGCCAAGGCCGTGCTGGCCTCAGCCGTGCCGCCGTACCTCTACAAGTCGGAGGACAATCCCGACGGTGGACTCGACGATGCCACGATCGCCGGCTTCCAGGCTGCGGTGTCAGGCGACCGGCTCGCCTTCCTAGACGAGTTCACGAAGGGCTTCTTCAGTGCGAACGGGAACCTGAAGGTCAGCGAACAGCAACGGCAGTACGCCATGGACATCGGCGCCTTTGCATCGCCGAAGGGCACCTTGGATTGCATTTCTGCCTTCGGCCGCACTGATTTCCGCGGCGACGTCGGCAAGGTGGACGTGCCGACGCTGGTGATCCACGGTGACGCCGACGCGGTCGTGCCTTTCGAGGTCAGCGGGAAGCGTTCGGCCGCGGCGATCGCCGGCAGCGTGCTCGTGGTGATCAAGGACGGCCCGCACGGGGTGAACGCCTCCCACCCCAAGGAATTCAACCAGGCTCTGCTGGGATTTCTCGCCGGCTGAGCCACGAGTCCGCGCCAGGGCCGGAAGTGTGGCAGCTATTCCGCGTCATAGCGTGGGAAATCCGCCACACTTCGATGCGAGGGGCGGATCAGGCCAGGAAGCCCAATGGCCGCCCGGCGGCCGCGCCGGGGAGCACCCGCGCCGGCTCGGCGTCGAGCACCCGGTGCAGTAGTTCCCCGTACACCGAGCGGAAGTCGGTGGTGACGTGCAGGTCGCCGGCGTCCAGGGCGCTCAGGCTGGGCTGGTCGCCATAGAAGCCGCCGCGGACTGGTGCGCCGGCCACGAACATCACGCCGGCCGTGCCGTGGTCGGTCCCGTCGCCGGCGTTGGCGCCGACCCGCCGGCCGAACTCGGAGTATGCCGCCAGGACCACCGACCGGCCGACCGAATTCCGCCCCACCGCGGTCAGGAAATCGGCGACCGCGGTGTCGACCTCACCGAGCAGCTGGGCCTGGGTTGCCTTCTCGTCGGCGTGCGTGTCGAACCCGCCGAGGCTGACGCAGTAGACCCGGGTCGGGGCGCCGGCGGTGATGCAACGGGCGACGATGTCGAGCTGCGCGGCCAGCTCGCCCTGTGCGCCGGTAGACCCGCCACTGTTGACCGCCGGACCGAGCCGGCCGGCGACCGTGAACAAGTCGGCGTTGGCGACGGCTGCAGCGGCCTGCATGGCCGGCTCACCGCCCTCGGGGCGAGCCAGGGCGGCGAGCCCGTCGCGCAGCGGCCCGGTCGGCAGGCTGAGCCGGCCGATCGGCAGGGCGGAGCCGGCACCTTTCTCACCGGCGAGCAGCGGCGGCAATACCGGGCCTAGGGAGACCGCCCGCAGTGGGTCGTGCGGCAGCGTGTCGAGCCAGCGGCCAAGCCAGCCGGTGTGCACCGGCCCGTCAGGCGAGCCGCTCTGCCAGATGTCCATCGACCGGAAGTGGCTGTGGTCCGGCTTCGGATAGCCGACGCCGCGGATGATCGCCAGCGACTTGTTCTGCCACAGCGCGTGCAGTCCCTTGAGCGCCGGGTTCAACCCGAGATCCGAGCCGAGCGGCAGGACCTCGGCCTGGGTGTAGGCCAGGTGCGGCCGGGCGCTGGCGTAGCCGGGGTCGGCGTACGGGATGACCGTGCCGAGACCGTCGTTGCCGCCGTACATGGTCAGCAGGACCAGCACCCGCGCGTCGGCCGGGCGGGGATTCGTCGCGCCCGCGCTGATCAGGTCCAGCCAGGATCGTGAGGTCGCGCCGGCAGCCAATGCGCCGGCCGCCACGACGCCCGATGCGGCGAGGAAACGCCGGCGGGTCAGGGTGTCCATCAGCTCACCACATATTCGGGAGCGACCAGGGCCAGGGTGACCAGGCGAGGAGTGTCGACGCTGGCGGCGGCCAGGGCGGTGCGGGTACGCGGGGTCCACGCGTCCACCGACAGCAGGCGTGCCACGGCGTCGGGGCGGGCGGCCGGCGGCTCGTGCTGCACGACGGTGAGGTCGGCTCGCGCGACAGCCCACTGGGCGAAGCCGAGGCGAGCCTGCGCCGACGATGTCGTCAGCCAGGCCGAGCCCGCCGGCCACCCACCGACGGTCGGTGGCGCGAACGGCACCTGCCCCAGGTCGCGGAGCGCCGTCGACACGTCCGGGGCCGGATCGACCCGCAGCGCGCGGAGGACGCCGACGACGTACTCGATGGGCTGCTTGACCAAGGCGTTGCGGATCTCCGTCGAGCGGAAGACCGGGTCGAGCAATATTGCCCGCGCGAGCGCGCGCACGTCACGATGGGGGCCGTACGCCTGCAGCAGCCTGGCCATGGCGTCAGCCGGCGGGTCGGCCGGCGCGACGAACCGTCGCCACAGCCGGGTGACGACGAATCGAGCCGAGGCCGCCTGGGCCACGAGCAGGTCGACCAGCGACTGGTCGTCGAGGTCGGCGGTCGTGCAGAGCACCGTCTTTGGCCGGTCGTCGTGCTGCGCCGGCCGCAGTGCCGCGCTGCCCGAGGCCTTGTTGACCCGCCAGCCGGTCAGCGCGCGGGCGGCCTCGCGGACGTCGTCCTCGGTGTAATGGCCGATCCCGAGGGTGAACAGCTCCATCAGCTCACGGGCGAGGTTCTCGTTAGGGAGGGTCTTGCGGTTACGCGGCCCGTCCAGCCACACGAGCAACGCCGGGTCTCTCACCATCGCCCGGGCCAGCACTCGGAAGTCGCCGGCGGCGTGGGTGCGCAACGTCTCGTTCTGGGCCAGCATCAGCCGGGCGCTATTGACCTTGCGGATGGACGTGGCCCAGTGGCCGTGCCAGAACAGGGTCAGTTTCTCGGGAAACGGATGTTCCGCGCCGGCCATCCGGTGCAGCCACCATGCGGTGATCGCCTGCTGCTGGGCTCGGCGGGCCGTCCGGTACTGCTGCTTGGCAGCCGGGTCCCCCTGCTTGCCGGGGCGCCGCGGCTCTGGCCCGAGATCTGGTGGCGGCGCGGCGGCGGCCGCCGGGCGCAGAAGCGCGTCGACGGTGGCGGTGTAGCCGGCGCGCTGGGCGGCGTCGAGTTCGGCCGACCAGGCCCCGAAGCCGGCGCGGCGGAACAGGTGCGCGAGCTCAGCCCGCTGCGGATCCACCTGCTCATGGTGCGGCCCGTGCGTTCGGGGCGGGTAAAGAAGGGTCGAGGCCCTGGTCAACCCGTTCACCGCGCTCGGCGCTCTAGAGTCGCTCTGTGCCCACCGCCTTGATCACCGGAGCGACCGCCGGCCTGGGCGCCGCCTTCGCCCGCAAGCTGGCCGGCGAGGGCTACGACCTGGTGCTCGTGGCTCGCAACACCGACCGGCTGGCCGCCACACGGGCCCGGTTGCGCACCGAGCAGATCATCGACGTCGAGACAATGACCGCCGACCTGTCGACCGAAGCCGGATGCGCGGGCGTGGTCGACCGTCTCGGCGACCGCGACCACCCGGTAGACCTGCTCGTCAACAACGCCGGCATGGGCCTGGGCGCCGGCTTCAGTGACGGGCCGGCCGAGAACTCGCTGCGGCTGACCCGGCTCAACGTCGTGGCCGTCCTGCGGCTGGCGCACGCTGCGCTGGGCCCCATGCGGGCCCGCGGCAGTGGCGACATCATCAACGTGTCGTCCGTCGCCGGCTTCACGCCGGCCACCAAGAACGCCGCGTACTCGGCAAGCAAGGCATGGGTGACCAGCTTCAGTGAGTCGCTGCACGCCCACCATGCCGGCACCGGAGTCCGGGTCCTGGCGCTCTGCCCGGGGCTGGTGCACACCGAGTTCCACCAGCGGGCCGGCCTGGACATGTCGCGGGTGCCGCACTGGCTGTGGACGGACGCCGACGACGTGGTCGGTGACGCGCTGCGCGCCCTGCGCCGGGGCCAGTCGATCTGCGTGCCCGGCCGGCAGAATCAAGCGATCGTCGGCGCGACACGGTTCATTCCACGGCGGTTGCTGGAGCGGGCCGCCGTCCGCGTGGGCTCCCGGACGACCTGATGCGACTCCTGGTGATCGGCGGCGGCCACTTCCTCGGGCCGGCGGTAGTGCAGGCCGGCCTGGATGCCGGCGCGCAGGTGACGACGCTCACCCGGACCGGCGCCGGCGTCCCGGCCGGCGCCGAATCACTGCTGGGCGACCGCGAGGGGGACCTCGCGGTGCTCGCCGGCCGCGAGTGGGACGCCCTTGTCGACACCTGTGGCTACGTGCCGCGCGTCGTGGGGGCTAATGCGAGAGCCCTGGCCGGCGCCGTCGGCCACTACGTCTTCGTGTCGAGCATCTCTGCCTACGACGGCTGGCCCGAGCAGCCCATCACCAGCGACACGCCGGCACTGCCCTGTCCGCCCGATGCCGGGCCTGACGACGCGGAGTACGGCCACCTCAAGGCCGGGTGCGAGCGCGCCGTGCTGGAGCACTTTCCCGGCCGCTGCCTGCTCGCCCGCGCCGGCCACCTGGTGGGGGCCGGCGACGACGTCGGGCGGCTGGCGTACTGGATCGCGCGCGTGGCCCGGGGCGGTGACGTGCTTGCCCCGAGCCCACCGGAGCGGCCCCTGTCGCTGGTGGACGTACGCGACCTCGGCGCCTGGCTCGTGCACAGCGCGGCCACTCGGGTGAGTGGTGCGATGGCTGCGTCGGGCCCGATCGGCCAGACGTCGTTCGGTGCCCTGCTGGCCGACACGAGGGAGGCGACGGGCTCGGCGGCGACTTTCGTCTGGGCCGAAGACGACTTCCTGCTGGAGCAGGGCGTCGAGCCGTGGCTGGAGCTGCCGTACTGGCTGCCTGCGCGGCAGTTCCCGGGCGCCGAGTCGGTGGACACCTCGACCGCGCACGCTGCCGGACTGCACTGTCGGCCCGTCCCGGAGACGCTGCGCGACGTCTGGACTTGGCTGCAGGCGGCCGGCGCTCCGCCGCACCGGGCCGACCGGCCTACGCCGGGACTTGACCCCGCCCGCGAGCAAGCCATCATCGCGGCCTGGCAGGCCCGCGGGTGACAGACAGCGAGGCACTGCTGGATCTCATCCGCGAGGTGGCCGTCGTGCACGGCCGGGTGACGCTGTCCAGCGGGCGTCAGGCCGACTCCTACGTCGACCTGCGCCGGATCACCCTGCACCACCGGGGCGCCCCCCTGGTGGGCGACGTGATGCTGTCCACCACCGCGGGCTGGGACTACGACGCCGTCGGCGGGCTGACCCTGGGCGCCGACCCGGTGGCTGCGGCCATGCTGCACGCCGGCGCGGCAGTCGGCCGAGCGCTGGACGCCTTTGTGGTCCGCAAGGAGGGCAAGGCCCACGGCCTGCAGCGGCGAATCGAGGGTCCTGATGTCGCCGGCCGGCGGGTGCTCGCCGTCGAGGACACCTCGACGACGGGCGCGAGCGTGCTGGCCGCGGTGCAGGCGTTGCGAGAGGCAGGTGCGGAGGTCGTCGGCGTTGCGGTGATCGTCGATCGCGGCGCCGGCCCCGCCGTCCGGGCCGCTGGGCTCGACTATCTTGCCGCGTACAACCTCGACGACCTTGACCTGGGAGCAGCGTGACGTATCAGCCCGCCGAAGACCGCTACGACGCCATGAACTACCGCCGTACCGGGCGAAGCGGGCTGATGCTCCCAGCGGTGTCGTTGGGTCTGTGGCAGAACTTCGGTCATGACCGGCCGCGCGACCTGATTAGTGACATCATCTGCCGGGCGTTCGACCTGGGTATCACCCACTTCGATTTGGCCAACAACTACGGCCCGCCGTACGGCTCGGCCGAGGAGAACTTCGGCCGGGTCCTGCACACCGAGCTGCGGGGCTACCGCGATCAGTTGGTCATCTCGTCCAAGGCGGGCTACGACATGTGGCCAGGGCCGTACGGCGACCTCGGCTCGCGGAAGTATCTGCTGGCGAGCCTTGATGCGAGTCTTTCGCGGCTGGGCGTGGACTACGTCGACATCTTCTACTCGCACCGCTTCGACCCCGACACGCCGCTGGAGGAGACGCTCGGAGCGCTCGACTCGGCCGTACGCCAAGGAAAGGCGTTGTACGCCGGCATCTCGTCCTACTCCCCGGAGCGCACCCGGGAGGCGGCGGCAATCCTGCGTGCCCTGGGCACGCCACTGCTGATCCACCAGCCGTCGTACTCGATGCTCAACCGCTGGATCGAAGGCGGCCTGCTCGACGCGCTCGACGACGAGGGCGTCGGCTGCATCGTGTTCTCGCCGCTGGCACAAGGGATGCTGACCGACCGCTACCTCGACGGAATTCCGGCCGGGTCGCGGGCCAGCTCCGCCGGCAGCCTCGGCAAGGACCTGCTGAACGAGGACAACCTGACGAAGGTGCGTGAGCTCAACGAGATCGCGCGAGAACGCGGACAGACACTCGCGCAGCTGGCGCTGGCCTGGACGCTGCGCGACCGGCGGGTCACCTCCACGCTGATCGGCGCGAGCAGCGTCAAGCAACTCGAGGACAACGTCGCCGCCCTGAAAAAGTTGGACTTCACCGCTGACGAGCTGGCCGAGATCGACAAGCGTGCAACGGACGGCGACATTAACCTCTGGGCGGACTCCAGCCGGCATTAGCCGACAACGGCGAGCCCCGCACGGGGGCTCGCCGTTTCGCGGCTAGCTGGTGGCGAAGGCGTCGATGTCGATGCGCCCGCTGGTCACCCGGAGCATCACCGTGTGATGGCCGGTATGACTGCACGACCGGCAATCTCGACCCCAACGGGACCACCATCGACGACAGCTACTCCATCGTCGTGCTGAATGCCTCGACGCTGGCCAGGGTCGACAAGTGGACGGTGCCCGCCGGTCAGCAGGAGGATCTTGACTTCGGCAGCTCCCCGACGCTGTTCACCGGCGCCTTCGGGTGGCAGCAGGCGCTGCCATGCGGGGTCATCGGGACGCCCGTGGTGAATGCGCTGACCCGGGTCCTCGCGGTTGCCCAGGCCAACTGCCCCACCGGGGCCCACCCGTCCGTGCGGCTGTTCAACGAGGACACCGGTGCCCCACTCGGCGCTGTCGCCTCTGCCGGTGACGTCTTCGCCCAGCCGATCTTCGCCGAAGGCAAGCTGTTCGTCGCCGGCGAGGCCGGCCGGCTCATCGCCTACTCGCCCTAGGCCCGGGCTGCGGGCGGGACTGCCGTCACTGCCGGTCCCACCACAGGCAGGCCAGACTGCGCGCCGAGGGCGGTGGCTCCGAGCTGAGGGCTTTGTCCACCTCAGCGTCGCGGCCGGCCGGAAGGCACAGCCGCCGGCGGGTGACGGCGACCAGGACGTCGCGCGGCACCGGTCGGGCCGGCCGGGTGAACAGCTCGAGCGTCGCCGCAATCCCGGCCTCGGCGAGCACTGCGGCGGCGAGGTCGGCGGTGGGACCGGTAGGTCGGTCGAGCCCGTGGAAGTGTTGCCACATCCGGTTGGTCCAGGCGAGTGCGTGCCGGTCGGTGAGTTCCAGGACCACCCGCCCCCGCGTCCGGCCGGCCAAGGCGGAGGCAAAGGCGGCCAGATCCGGCACGTTGTAGACGACGTGGTGGCAAATCACCAGGTCAGCCGGCAGCACGTGAGCAGCTGCCTGCGGCCAGGCGCCGAGCACCTCCTGGTGGGCTACGCCGACAGCCTCCGCGGCCGACGCGAACGCGGCCAGTAGCTCGGGTGAGGGGTCGACCCCGACCAGCCGGCCCGCGGGCGGGACAAGGGCAAGGGCGGCGGTGCCCCCGCCGCACCCGACGTCGAGTACCGAGCCCCCGGCCGGCAGTGCCTCCTGAGCCCGCCGCACCGACGGCGTATCGGTCTCCGGTGGCCGGGCCTCGACTCCGAACAGCTCGACCGGAAAGCCCCAGGGCGACTCGGGGGCAGCGGCCAGGATCGGCTCGGGGATGGCCCATGCGGCCAGCTCTTGGCGCCAGCGCTGGGCCGCCGTCGCGGTCAGCGGATTGTCCCGGGCCGCCCGTCGGCCCCGACGACCGGCAGACCCGACCGAACCCAGGACTGCATCCCGCCGGCCAGGTTGCGCGCGTCGAGGCCGAGGCCACGCAGCGCCTCGGCCACCGCTCCGGAGCGGTGACCCGAACGGCAGACCGCGATGATCACCTGATCGGCCGGCAGCATGGCCGGGCGCAGCTGCCCCATCGGGATGTGGGTCGCTGCGGCGGCGTGACCGGCGGCCCACTCGTCGGCCTCGCGTACGTCTAGGAGCAGCACCTCGCCGGCACCGGCCAGCCGGGCCGCCTCCTGCGCATCGATGTCTCCGGGGTCGATGGCCACCGACCCAGGATCGCATCCGATAGGGCGGAGGGTCCTACCCGGCTGGCCGCTGGCGGCGCTACTTGAGTCGGTCCGACCTTCAAGGGCAGGTCGCCGAAGCCTCGACGGGTACCGGCCTAGACTCGCGACCGATGGACGGGTCCTGGCGCCGAGTGGCCGGCCGCTCCGAGGTCACCCTGGAGCGGCCGCTGCCGGTCGAAGTGGATGGCGTGGGTTACGCGCTGGTCCGGCTCACGGCCGGTGGCCCGGTCGAGGCATTCCTTGACCACTGCCCGCATCGCCTGGTGCCGCTGACGGCCGGCACGGTGGTAGACGGCCGGCTGCGCTGCGCCTACCACGGCTGGGAGTTCGGCAGCGGCGGCACCTGCACGGCGGTGCCCTCCCTGGGGGACACCGGCGCCATCCCGCCACGCGCCACCCTGTCAGCGGTCCAAGTCCGCGAGGCCGACGGCGGCGTGTGGCTGGCGGCTGGTTCGCCGGCGTCGCCGGTTGACGCCCTGCGCAACACCGACCCCGCCTTGCTGCGGGGCTGGCACCCGGTCGCGCTGTCCCGCGAGGTCGGCGTCAGGCCGGCCGAGGTACGCCTGCTCGGCCAGGACTGGACGCTCCGGCGTGCTGGGGGCGGTGTCGTGGCCGAGCCGGCGCCGTACGCGGTGCACGAGGGCGGCGGCATCATCTGGCTCGCGCCGCTCGAGCCGGCCGTCGGCCGGCTGCAGGTGCCGCAAGACGACGACCCGGGCTATCCGGGCGACTGGCTGACACCCGCGCGGACCACCTCGCCGGCCGGTCTGATGGCCGACAACTTCCTCGACGTGGCGCACTTCCCGTTCGTGCACACCGCCACGTTCGGCGCCGGCCAGCAGACCGACGTGCCGGCGTACGACGTGCAGGCCCAGCCCGGAGGCTTCACGAGCGTGCAGGAGCAGTGGTTCGCCAACCCCGAGGACCCGGGCGTGGTCGCCGGCATCCGGCCGGTGCGGCAGCGCCGGCGCGCAACGTACGTCTATCGGCTTCCGTTCCAGCTGCTGCTGACCCTGGAGGAGCTGGATGCCGGCGCGGTTAAGGTCATCTTCTTCCTGCTACAGCCGGAGGACGACCGCAGCACCCGCGTCTATACCAAGCTGCTGGTGCACGGGATCGGCGGCGTGGCCGTGCCGCCGGCCGAGGTCGTAGCCCGCGAGATGGCTTTCGAGCAGGCGGTCCTGGACGAGGACCTGGCTTTGCAGGCGCGGATCGGACTGGCCGGGCTGCCGCTGCGGCCGCGTGACGAGCTGCACGTGCGGGCCGACCGATCCGGGGTCGCCCTGCGGCGGGCGCTGCGGGAGTTCACTGCCGGCTGAGTGCGCCCCGCCAGCCGCCTTTCGGTGCGGACGCACCGAAAACGCTCCGCGTGTGCACACCAGGCGCGAAGTGCTCGGGCGCTACGGTGCTGCCGTGATCGATCTCCTGCTGACCAACGCCCGGCCCGTCGGCTCGACCGGACCGGTAGACCTTGCCGTCGACGCCGGCCGGCTGGTCGCGGCGCCGGCGGACGGCGAGGCCCGCGAGACCATCGACCTCGGCGGCCGGCTGGTCACGCCGCCGCTGGTGGAGCCGCACATCCACCTCGACGCGGTGCTGACCGTCGGCCAGCCCCGGGAGAACGTCTCCGGCTCGCTGTTCGAGGGCATAGCCGTCTGGGCCGAGCGCGTGCAGTCACTGACCGCCGATGACGTGACCACCCGCGCCCGCGAGGTGCTGAAGTGGCAGCTGGCCAACGGAGTCCAACACGTCCGCGCCCACGTCGACGTGTGCGACCCGAAGCTGACGGCGCTGCGGGCGCTCGTCGACCTCAAGGCGGAGGCCGCCGGCCAGGTCGACCTGCAGCTCGTCGCCTTCCCGCAGCTGGGCATCCTCTCCTTTGACGGTGGCCGGGAGCTGATGCGTGAGGCGCTCGAGCTCGGCGCCGACGTGGTCGGGGGCATCCCGCACTACGAGCTGACCCGAGAGGACGGCGTCGCGTCGGTGGTCTACGCCTTCGATCTCGCCCAGGAGTACGGCGCCCGGGTCGACATCCACTGCGACGAGACCGACGACGACCACGCCCGCTTCGTCGAGGTGATGGTCGCGGAGACGATCCGGCGCGGGATGTCGGGGCGGGTGACCGCCAGCCATACGACCGCGATGCACTCCTACAACAACGCATATGCCGCCCGGTTGATCACCAATATCGCCCGCGCCGGCCTGCACATGGTGACCAACCCGCTGGACAACGCCGTGCTCCAGGGACGCTTTGACACCGGCCCGATCCGCCGTGGGCACACCCGGGTCAAGGCGCTGCAGGCGGCCGGCGTCAATGTCTGCATCGGCCACGACTCGGTGATGGACCCGTGGTATCCGATGGGCTACGGCGACCCGCTGCAGGCGGCGTACGTGCTGGCGCACCTGGGCCAGCTGAGTGGCGCCGACGAGCTTCGCCGGCTGATGGAGATGATCACCGTCAACTCTGCGGCCGCGCTGGGGGTCGCCGACTACGGCCTGCACGAGGGCGGCAGCGCCGACCTGGTCGTGTTCGACGCCCCGACCGACGTCGACGCGCTGCGCCTGGTCGCGCCGCGCTACCTCGTCCTGCGGGCCGGTCAGGTGCTGGCGCGCACGGAGCCGGCGCGGACGACGGTGACCTGGGGCGGCGCGGAGTCCCCGGTCACCTTCTTGCGCCCGGACAGCTAGTCCGGCAGGACCAGCGTCTCGGACTTGCGGTCGTGCTGCAGGAAGAAGAACACCGCGTACAGCACGACGGCGAGGGCGAAGCCGACCTCAAAGGTGACGTCGCCGAATCCCGGATAGTGCTTGGGGATCACCCCGATGTACTTGGTCTGATTGGAGAACAGCCAGATCGAGACCACCATGGCGATCGCCATGGCGGCGAAGCCGGCCCAGGGGTTGTGCCTGCGGTCGAACAGGAAGCCGTCGACCCGGTTGGGCCGGCGCAGGAACCAGTCGGTGAGGTACACGCCCAGCCACGGGCCGATCCAGTACGCGATGACCAGCAGGAAGTTCTCGTACTTCGCGCCGGCGTCGTTCAGGCCGTACAGCGCGAGGATGAAGCCGACCGTGCCGGCGGCGACGGCGACGATCGCCCGGCGCAGAGCGAGCGGCAGGCGTACGCCCAGAGCCAGAAAAGACATCGCGCCGGAGTAGATGTTGATGACGTTGGCCGCGACGGCGCCGAGCGCGATGGCAAGCAGGGTGAGGTCGGCGACCAGCGTCGGCAGGTGCCCGGTGAAGTCGACGGTCGGGTTGGCCGAGGCCTTTCCCGTGATGGTGACTGAGGCGGCTCCGACGATCTCCAGCAGCGTGCACGAGACGAAGACGCCCAACCCCGACCACAGCGCGGTGGCCCGGCGGTCGGTGTCGGGCCGGAAGTAGCGGGTGTAGTCGGCGGCGTAGGGGTTCCAGCCGGCGGCGTAGCCGTAGGCCGCGCCGACCGTGATCAGGAAACCGCCGGGAATGCCCTTCACCGGCGTGCCGGGGTGCGACTTGGACAGGATGATGACCGCAGTGATGGCGAAGATGATCGCGAGCACCGGGAAGGCATAGCGCTCGAACACGTGCACCAGGTTGTGGCCGAAGGACCCGATGACGATCTGGGCGACGACCACGATGACCAAGCACAGGGCATTGGGCAGTGACGTCAGCGCGGCCAGGGCCAGCGCACCGCTGACGCTGTTGACGGCGAACCACCCCATGCTGGCGGTCACTGCGTTCAGCCCGGCCGGCAGGATGTTGCCGAGATAGCCGAAGGAGATCCGGCTCAGCACCATCTGCGGTACGCCGAAAGCCGGGCCGCGCGCGGACAGGATGCCCATCGACACCGACCCCAGCGCGGTGCCGAGGACGATGGCGGCGACGGCCCGCCAGAAGGAGAGCCCGAAGTACAGCACGGCGATGACGCCCACGAAGACGGTCGCGAACTCGAGGTTGGGCGACATCCAGGTCCAGAACAGCTGCAGCGGGCGGCCGTGGCGCTCCGAGAGCGGGATGAGCTCGGCGCCGCCCGGCTCGATGGCCAGCACCCGGTCGCCGTAGTCGCCCTCCCGCACCTCGGCAGCGATGACCCCCGGCTGGCCGGCGGGGCCGTGGGCAGAACCTGGGCTCGTGGTCGCCATGTGGGGCCTTCCCTCGCCGGAGCTGTGCTACCGATCACCTGATGTGGGGCACCGTAGTCTGCCCGGATGGCCGATGGCGGCAGGCGCGACGGCCGGCCCGGCCCGGACGTGCCTGAGCCTGCGCTTGCGCTTGCGCCTGCGGCCCTGAGCACACCGGCCGAGATCGCCGGGCACCCGGCGATCTGCCGGGCGCAGGCCTACGCCGCTCAGGTGCTCGTCCCGGCTGCCCAGCAGGTCGATATGGACGGACTTCCGGAGGGGCACATTGCCGCGGCCCGGGCTGCCGGTCTGATCGGGCTGGCCGGGCCGGTAGAAGCCGGCGGCGCCGGGGTCCCCCCACCCGTCGCCCGCGAGATGACGGAAACCCTGAGCGGGGCGTGCGGCACAACCTGGTTCGTGCTCACCCAGCATGGAACGCCGCTGGCGATGGTCGAGCGCTCCCCCTTCGCCGCCGTCCGAGCGGAGTACCTGCGCCCGCTGGCCATCGGAGACAGCCTTGCCGGCGTGGCGGTCTCTCACCTACGCCGTCCTGGACCGCCGGCGGTCGCGGCGGAGGCCCGCGACGGTGGGTGGCGCATCGACGGGACGGTGGCCTGGTACACCGGGTGGGGTCTGTCGCAGGTCTTCCTCCTCGGCGCCCAGCACGGGGACGACCACCTGTTCTTCCTCGTCGACGCCGTGGAGCAGCCGGGCCTGGTCGCCGGCGCCGAGCTGCCGCTGGCCGCGATGGGCGGCACCCACACGGTCGCGTTGGAGTTGCACGGCCTCCACCTGGCGGCGGACCGGTTGGTCGACGTGCGGTCA
>JAABUK010005494.1_pt1 | contig 19694 bp, 22 predicted proteins | sample 5559141 | NCBI WGS metagenome assembly JAABUK01 (sample SAMN10711869, study PRJNA513367) | rock metagenome | isolation source: Antarctica rocks | place: Antarctica: Victoria Land, Pudding Butte nord | collected 2016-01-03 | reverse complement strand
TCAAACTTGATCACGTAATCCCCAGTGATGAGCTGACTCATGATACCAAGGCAGTTGGGGATGCAAAGGAATGCTGCAATGTACAGCAATGCAAATGTTTGGATGCAGACTTTTGACTGCTGCTGTAGTACTGTCGACGACATGCAACATTCATCGTGCAGAGACTTCCTTTGGTGAGGTGCGATGGTCACATCTGCTGCAAGCTGTGGATGCAACCTTGCCCTCAGATGCCAAGAAGGGCCTCACCAAGCAGTTTTATCTGCTCTTCTGGAGGCTCACCTTCTCAGACATCAGCAACGCCTCCCCTGAGTAAGCCTGCTGCCTGCTGCTGCCTCTAGTCACCCCACACCGGCTTTCTCAGTGTCCATGCCAAGCTTGAAGGTTGGACGCATCATGCAAGTTTGTCAAATATCCTTGTGTTTGTCAAACCTAGTAGCATCCTCACGCTGTCGATGCACCTACGATGTGGATAATATATGTTCATTGCTCTGGTGTAAAGTGGCACATGCATACACTTCACGACATAGTGCAGTACATTCATCTCCGTACTTGTTGCTTTGTTGCAGGTATGACAAGCAGATCCGGCTGTTGCAGCGCGAAGTGAAAGATGCGGAGGAGGAGGCTGTCATGTGCAACACAGCTACTATAGCAGGCGCGTATGGGCAGATGGCAAATTCTAAATACATATCATCCTCTGAGGACCGCAAGCTGGCGCTGAAGCACTACAAGAACAAGCAGGACATGCTGAAGGTGAGCAACCCTGCAACTGTTTGGAGCTGTAACATTACAGATGAGCATCCCCAGATGTGCTGTCTGTCTCGAATGACAGTCATGCTGAATGTCACACCCTCATACATGCAGCAAGTTACCACTATTGCTCAGCTGTACTGGACGCCCACTTGCTGGAACTCCAGGTAGCTGAGACCATCTGTTTGCATCCTGCCTTTGTCTTGCTTCACACAAACTCTCCCATGCTGTTTACCTGAATCACCTGGCCATTTCAGCGATTGTCTGTCTCTCCCTGCCTCCCTGTCTGTTTGTCTGTCTGTCTGTCTGTCTGTCTGTCTGTCTGTCTGTCTGTCTGTCTGTCTGTCTGTTTCTGCCTGTCACCTGACTACATGTCTGCCCTGTGCACAGGACCAGATGAGGCTGCTGGAGAGGGAGAAGTCCAAGATGGAGGAGCGGCGCAGGGAGGGCGTGCACCTCTTCAGGCAGTGGAAGGACCACCTGCTGGCAGACGCTGACCACAGCAAAACTATTCCGGCCTTCATTGGTCACTGCCTGCTGCCCCGCTGCGTCATGACGCCTGAGGATGCCATGTACTGTGCCGCATTCATCCGCCGCCTGACCCTGGAGGACACTCCCTACTTCAGCTTCATGCTGTGTGCCCAGCTGGTATGGACACACTCCCACTGTGCCAGTCTACAAGCCAGTGCTGTGATGAACTGTCTGTGCATTGCAGTGCCAATTCACTCCCTGCTTCAGCTGCATGCTGCATGTCCAGCAGTGTCTGCACCCCTGGCTGTGACAGTCTGCAAACTGATGCCCCAACAGACTATCTATGCATAGCATTACCACAGTTTGATATGAACTGCGCCTCCTGCACCCATACCCATCCTTTGGCATCCACATGTTGTGCTGCATTCTGTGACGTTATGCAATTATGCCACAAGACAACTTGCAGGCCTGAAAGACTGCAAGCTTGTCCAGCAGCACGGGCGCCTTTGGATTGTCCCTCTGGATTGGGTTGGCCCTATGGCTTGTCACAGAATCAAGCCAGCGGCCAGATACTGTCGTGATGCCATTTGCATTCTGGTGTGATACTCAAACATGTGTTTTTCCTGCAGCTGGTGCCAACTGGCTTGACAATGTTGTACACCATGACAGAGCGGGAGGCCGACAACTTTGGTATCTTCTACAGAGAAGTGCTGTCCACCATCAAGGGTTGGTGGGTGAGTCCCTGCCTGTCCACTTGCATCACAGTTGCTGCGCAGTACTACCGACACTGCCTTGACTTCTGCTACTCATTGTGCATGCCTGCACAAGCACATGCACTGCACTTGTGTACACAGACCCCAAGTGTGTAATGATACGCAATCCTGCGTTAGCAGCGGCAGTGGGATTTATGCTTCATATGCGTGTGTGCGACAGTAGCTTTAGTGGGCCTTGCATTCAATGCCACATGCAATGTCATACAGATGTGTAATCTAGCCAGCAGCTGTAGGCCCTGTGATGTCAGCCTGCATCTGCTACACAAAACTTGACCAGCTCTGCTGTATTCAGGTCAACCAGGAGGAGTTGAAAGGGTTGCTACCCAGGCAGGGATTCCGCAGGGATGGCAAGCTCTTTGCCCTTTCTGCCGAGACTGCCAAGCATGCTGATGCGCAAGGTTACGGTGCATTCTTGCAGCAGCTGCAAGGTCACAGTGTGACCAAGTTTGCGGAGATCTTCAGGGCTAATGCAAAGAACAATGTGAACTTGCGTGCTGCTGGGAATGCCATGCTGGTGCTGAATAAGATCAAGACGGTAAGGCTTCTGAGTCAGCTTGTTAAACCCCTTGTCTGCTTGGCGTCTATCCAGCAGCACTGGTTCTTGCTCAATCATGAGGAACTGAGCTCCAATGGTACAATAGTAAATGTCCCAAAAGGCATTTACATCTTACAGAAGGTATTTTGGTGTGCACCTTTTAGCATGTGTGATGGCGCCATGCCCCATGCAGTACTCAACATCATGTACCTATTAGACAAAGAAATGAACAGACGAACAAACTTTGTCTAATAGTGTATGAACAGACGAACAAACGAACGCACAAACAAATGAATGAATGAATCAATGAATTAGTGAGGTAATGAATGAATGGATGATTGGATGGATGATACATAAATGATTAAAGTAGCGCTGGCTGCTGCAGGTGTGTCCAATGATCCGTCATAATGCCACAGCCATAGTGAGTTTTCTGAAGCCTATTTTCACCAGGCTGGAGCCGCCCAAGGATGCACAAGGCAACTTCATGGAGGCGCCGGTGCCGCTGTACAACCTGGCCTTCAGGTGTCACACCGATCTCAACAACACAGTGCAGGCCAATGCCAAATTTGACAGCGGCGCATCGTCCACTGTGCCTGCCATCAGGTGAGGGCACCGCTTCAAAATGCCTGCACTTTGGGAGTCCTGTCATTGTGTAGCATTCAGAGCAAAGCTTGAATGAGGTCAGATTTTGCATAGTAGAGACAGCTTTGTATGACCCCTGTCTACAATGGCAGGCACACTCAAGACAGACAAGACAGCTCATGCAGGGTTTACTATCATGAGCACGCTATACGCCGGTTATGAAGATAGTCCCTTGCTGTCAGGAAACTGCAACGCCTGGTGATGGCATCTCAGCGAGGCATGTCTTGCGTCTGCATGTGTATGACTCCTGCGCACTGGCAAGCTTGGTGACTAACGGAATTTGCAGTCAATCACTGGTCCTGCGTCGTTGCATAGCATATATGTCACAGCAATGCAAATACAAATGACAGCCATCCATTGACAGTACAAGCTTAGTGACCTGTGGCTGGTGACACAGGCTGTATGATAGAAAAATGTGGGACCCACAGTACTCCAGCAGGCCAACACCTGCTGCTCCCCCACCCCAGCGGCGCCCCCCCTCAGCTGCAGCCAAACCAGCAGCTCCAGCAGCAACCCCTGCCAGCACAGCTGCTGCAGCACCTGCTGCAACAGCTGCTGCTACACCTGCTGCTGCAGAAGCTCCTGCAGCCGGCACAACACCAGCTGCTGCTACAGCTGACAGCGTTAGGCAGGATGCAGCAACTTCAACCAGAGCTGCACAAGATGGAGGTGCGAGGGCAAGCACAACTGGCAGGGGCAGTAGGGAAACTGCTGGTAAGGAACCCACTTCCCACAGAGCTAGTAAGGAGGCTACCGCAAGGAATGGCACTGCTGTCAGGGAGGGTAAGGAGCCTGCTGTCAAAGACAGCAGGGACACTAAGGAGCCTGCTGCTAGGGATGGCAGGGATGCAGCAGGGACCAGGGGCAGGGATGGCAGCACCAGAGGTGGTAAAGAGCATAATGACAGAGGTACAACCGCTAGGGAGGGCAGGGATGGCAGCCGAGCAGCAGCTGCAACTGGCAAAGCAGCTGATGACAAACAGTTAGCAGAGGTCAGAGCGGCTGCCTTGAAACGGCAGTCTTCTGTCAATGGGGAGGCTGCAAATGGCAGCAGAAAAGGCTCGCCTGTCAAGCGAGAGGAGGCAACCAAAGGTGGAAAGGCAGCTGTTGCCAATGGCTTGGCTGCTGCTTCTGGCACCAAAAGAAGAGCTCCTGACCTAACACCTGCAGAAACCAGGTACCAAGCATGACTGCAACAGGTCAACTGCCCTTGTTGGTTGACTCTGCGTTCTGCATCCCATGCCAAAACTATCTCAGCAAAGGATGCAACGTCTAGAATGCTTTCCTTGTACTGTTGGTGCCACAAGATGGTTAGATGTTGTGTGATATGGTGTCCTCTGCTTGTTCAGGGGTGCTAAGGCAGCAAAGACAGATGCAGCAGCAGCACCTCAGGCTGAGGCAGCTAAATCCAGTGCTGCTGCACCACCAGGGCTGTCATCTACCAGGAGAACTGAGACGACAGCTGGTAAAACTACATTCTTGTCACCTTTGGAACTAATTGGTAAAGGTTATGCAACTTACCTGTATTGCAAGCAAGCTTGTCCAAATCCTTGCTGCCTGTCTGCCTGCAAGGGCGCCTTTTTGCCTTTCAGACTGTAAGGTATACCTGTTTTGAGGGGTGGCTTCCAAAATAGTGAGATGATGTTCTGAAAGGCACATCTGCAAGTCTGCCCTGTATGCGGCATGCAAAGCTGCTTAGTACGGCAGGCTGCTGTGAACAGCTCCATTCTGAAGCTGCAGGCGACAAATCTGAGCTGCGCTCGGATGCTCCTGAGTTCAAGCCAACTCCAAAGCATGCCGCAGACGCCCCCGCCAAGCGCCCTACTGTGGCAGCTGACAAACGCCTCAAGGCTGATCAGGAGAAGCCCTCAGGGGCTGCTTCAGACAAGCCCTCAGGGGCTGCTTCAGACAAGCCCTCAGGGTCCAGTGTTAAGAAGCCCTCAGAGGCTGCTGCAGACAAGCCCTCAGGTGTTAGCGCCAGACCCCCTGTGCATCCCGAGTCATCCCCCAGGACAGCCATCAAGAGGGCGCGTGACTCTGATTCTTCTGCTGAAGCGGCCAAGAATGTGCCTTCTGAGGTTGGCAAGGCTGCTGGTGATGAGCAACAGCCCAAAAGGGTCAAGGTATGACAGCTGCATGATAGCCTGCAAACAGCTATCCTCACAATAATATCGCAAACATTGGACACATGAACTTGGGGTAGCAAGTGCTGCTGCTCTAGTGCAGTCAAAGTTTCTTTCTGTTCTCAAGTTGCATCAGACTCCCCTAGCCTCTGTCAGTTGCCCAGTGTCTTGATGCTCAGCATTCTGTCTGCCTGGCTGGCAGAATATTTCACGCTTTCTTTCCAAGAATACATCAAGAGTCTTGATTCAAGACTTACACATCTGACAATTTTGAGCATTAAACTGCATGCCAGATAATGTACTGTGATTTTATGTGTAGACTCTGCAATAAAATTTCACTGAACGGTGCAGCGCAAGCCAATTGCATGGGCGCCTCCACCAGCAGCAGCAGCTGACACACAGGAGCTCAGCATCAGACGCACATCTGCAGAGAAGCGTGAGGAGTCAGCAGCAAGGGTTGAGCCCCGCAGGACTGCCAGCGACGTTGCCAGAGCATCTCCAAATGCATCTGCTGAAGCAAAGCAGGATCAGCGTGATGTCAGAGCAAAGCCAGAGGAGGACAGACGGCGCGCACCCTCAGACGTGGCAAGAGATCCTGATGACAGGAAGCATGCACAGCGTGATGGGCCTCGCGCAGAGCCTGAGAGCAGGCAGGCTCAGCGTGACTCAAAGCGTGAACCTGAGGCAGAGCGTGCACAGCGTGGGAGTCACAGGGATCCAATGTCCCCTCGCGACCTGCACAGGCACAAAGGACCAGAAGATGGTTCAAGGCGCAGCTCTGCTGACAAGCGGCAAAGCAGTTTGAAGTGAGTGTGGTATGCTTGTGGCGTATATGGTTGTCAGTGGTTCAGCTGCTGCTCTGTCATGCATGGCAAATGCCAGCATGCTGGGCATGCTATGGCACGATTTGAACCCTACTGGACACAGTCACATAGTCTAGCACTGACCAGTCATGATCAGGCACCATGGCAGTTCTCGTCACTTGACACACTGCTTCTCTCAGGTCACAGCGCTGAATGTCAGCTCTGTCAAGTTTTCTTGGTCTTACTATCTATGATAACGTGCATGTCCAGCATGCTTAGCATCAAGGCATGCAGCTGTGCGGTTTGTGAAAACACTGGAGCTGTCACACATTAGTTTCTACTTTGTGGCACTGTCGCGCCGATGGGTCAGGAGGCTCTATACTCCGATCTGTGCTTTAGGGTTTAGGGTTTCTACTTTGTGGCACTGTGGCGCTGATGGGTCAGGAGGCTCTATACACCGATCTGTGGTTTAGGGTTTCTACTTTGTGGCACTGTGGTTTGCCCAGCTGCTGCTGTCAAGATGCTGCAGTACATACAGCTCTTGCTGGCATTCAGGTCTAACAGCATGCATGCCTGAATGCAAGAATGCGAGGGTGGATGCATGCAGGAAGGAAGCATTGAACAAATGCATGATACAATGAACTGCTGGCATCCAGGTCTGATGACAGGAAAGCGGCTGCCGTGGTGTCAGCACCTTCCGAAGAGCAAGAGGATGGGGAGGTCCAGATGGCAGAGCCTGCTGCAAAGCCTGCTCCTGGTGCGTGTGTCAACCAGTCATCACAGCTTCATTGCCATGCTGTGCAGCCTACTCAATCTGCACTTGAGGCTGCTGCTCACAGAGTAACGTGCACCACCTTGCTATCTGCTCTATTTCTTAGGGACCTCTTTAAACCCTAGAAATCACCATGCATGTCCTCCCCTCAGCAACGCCTTCTCAACATGTACCACCAGTGATGCTTGTCACTGCCCAAAGGAGTTGTCCCAGCACTACCCCGCCTGTGAGTGCGTACCCCACCGCCTGCCTGGGAGTAACCAAATCCCTGATTTGGCTGTTGCAGAAAGGGCGTCAGAGCAGAACGGTCTTGTTGTGGCCGACTCTCGACCGGCCAGCCCCGTTGGTAATGACACCAAGGTACGCATTTCACATGCAACAAGCTGTCTGGCAGCTTTCAGGTGACTAGCTGCATGACCAGCAGCGTTTCTTACTGCCCCCACCTATGCACTGTCTAACCCCCAAGCCCGAGATGCTTCTGTTGATGTTCCCAGCACCCCTTTCAGCTGTTCCTGGCCGTTGACACAAGCCTGTCCCCACAGGCAGGTGTACAGTACACCAGCACATCAGTGGCAAGCCCCTTGCATCAGCATGCGCCTGAGTCAACAGTGGTGTCTATTTTGATGCATGTAGGCAGCTAGTCAGGCTTGTATGTACCTTACCACAGGGAAAGACATATGGGCAATGAGTGAATGAATGGACGCTTAGATATATGTATGTCTTACAGCATCATACAGCTTTATCACTAACTGCAAATTGGTGACCCTGGTACGCAGTAAAACAAAACAAGCGCAATAACTAGTGCTGTTGGTTTACACTTTTGAGTATGACAGGATGATTCTGATGGCAAGGAGAGCAAGCGCAGCCACAGGAAAGGACACAAGAAGGACAAGAAGGAGCATAAGGATAAGGACAAGAAGAGGAAGCATAGAGAGAAGAAGGAGCACAAGGAGAAGGACCCTGAGAAGGAGAAAGCAAAGGTGAGCCGGCAGATGTTGCCCTGAATCAAGCTGTGCTCTCACACATGAGTCCATGCTGGCAGTGCTGTGCACACATGTCAACTTATGTAATAAGTTTGTCCGGGTGAAAGGCTGTTGTGTGCAATTGCACTCCCATACCTGCTATGTCAGCAGGCGCGAACCAGCAAAATAAAAATTAACACGGCACTGAAAGGCTTCACTTGTGATGCACAGGCAGAGAAGAAAGCAGAAAAAGCTGCAGCTGCAGCAGACAAAGCTACTGCTGATGTTTCAGCTTCCATACAGCCTGTGGCTGTTGCCAAAGCTGTCAGTCCTGTCCCCAAAGCAGTTGACACAGCAGCTGGTGCTCCTGCTGTCTCCAGACTGGCATCCTCCATTGCCAAACCAGGCAACACAGCCAGCCCTACTGCCGCATCTCGGCTAGAACCCAGACTGTCAGGTGGGACCAGGGAGGGGGGAAGGGAGGGCTCGGACCCACCTCCGGCTTCTTCTTCCAGGCAGCCTGCCCTTGCCTCTTCTGCCACAAGGCAGGTGCCCAGCAGGATGGCAGATGGCAGCAGGGATGTAGAAGACACTGCAGTACGGCTGGGCAGAGGAGGTGAGCATTTAGGGTTTAGGGTTCCAGGCCAGGCAGAGAGGTTTGGTTGTGAAAGTCACAGTAGATAATTTGCGGCTTTATCTGAGCGGCATGGATCCCCACACAATCTGTAGACCACCATCGGCAGTCTTTACTGTCCTTTGTCAAATTTCACTAATGCTTGTATTTGGGTTTGAACGGATCTCACTACCTTTGCCACGTGGGGCACAGATGCATTGCTTCCGCACTGCATGACCATAGCAAGATAGCGGGAGAGTTGCTGTTGAGCTTTGCACGACACAGGTCACCTGTTTGCAGATAGGAGAGATGGATCTGGTGAGAGGAATACAGCTGCTGGCTCAAACTCTGCTGCTGAGGTCTGGTTGAAACTTTGCAATGTTGCTGCCTGCTTGATCCAGTATTTGATGTGCGGGACCTCGTGCTTGATGTCTGCAGCATAATGCACCATGCTTCATGACTTCATGAACAATCAGTCTCGTTCATCCAAAAAGAAGCCATGCCTGCCTGGATTTATATGTCATGCATGCCTGTAATACTTTTGCTTGTCAGACTCTTTGATCAATCCGTTGACGTATTTTCGACGGTGATGTGCAGGCAGCCCCACAACCTGACTTGAGAGATGTTTTGAAAAAGAAACGCAAAGCTGACCAGACATCAAGGCCAGACCCACCAGTTGTCAAGCAGGGCATGCCTATCAGGCATCAGAAGAGTCAGCAGCCATCTGGACATGCACCCCGACACTGGCCCTGATGGACAGCAGTCACCAGGCGTTCCTGTGCTTAAAAGATGGCCTGACAATTATATCAACTCTGTGACTGTCTTGCTTGAATAAGGCAAAGTGCTGCATGAGCAGAGCTTTGAACGAAGTGTTTGATGCGAGTGTAAACTCAACAGGCACATGATGCAGCATTAGTGCGCGCAAAGTTTGTAATTAGTGAGTAGAGGCTGCACAGCAGACATAGCAAAAACATATTGCAAGACAACTTGCAAGGTTTGCTGCACCGGTGTTGGCCGCAAAGTAGTCCAAAGTCAATAGCCCTTGCGCCACAAGGTCGACACAGCGATACAAACAAGCTTGTGCGTCACGCCGTGGAGCCGCAACCACTTTGTCTGACTGATCTGAAAGTACGGGTGCCACCGAGCACACGACTATGGCCACCGAAGTCAGGCAGAGGCCTATAGGGCATTCTGCGATCGATACGGATAGCCCTGCCGCTTCCTCCGCGGCAGTTGCGGTCGACCGATCTGTAGCAGTTGCTGGGAGCTGCAGGCGAGTTTTGTATCTTTGGCGCTGCCGCACAAGATATGCTAATTGGCATTTCAAAACTGACATGTTTGCGGCTGCAGCCAGTCAACCGCTAGTGTCTCTACCAGCCTTGGACAAGAGGGAGCCTTTGTGGTGCATGCTTTTGCGTTGCTGTGCTATGTGCGGGTCTGGCTGTGGCATCTGACACCTGCAGCACAGCTTTTGCCAGGATCTACTGGCTTTGGCTGGTTCTTCCGATACCTGACCTTCTACTCCTTTTCATGGCAAATGCTGCAGCTATTCATTGCTTGCTTGGCAGACATCTCAAAGGTAGCAATTCTTGGAATGGATGCTGGAATCTCGCTGCTGTTGCCATGCATAGTCTGCAAATCTGTCACATGTTTCACAGCCATGTGCAAAGTATTGCTAGTATGCTGCAGGACCCCCATAACAGCAGGATGTTGAACATGTGGGCGGATGATCTGTCATGTGCGCTCTTTGGCATGGCAAACAGTGTCACAGCAATGTTTTACCTGATTGATGCTACAACTGGGAAGGACGCCTTGGTGGAGGGTGGCGAAATTGACAGGCCCCCCTGGTTGGGCTTCTCGGTGCATGTCTTCAACACAATTGTGGCATGGGCTGACATCTTCTGTGCTCACCCTAGAAGCTTCTCCAAAAGATCTGGTCGCTTGTCTGTTGGCATCATAGCATTTTACACAGTCTGGATTCTCATCTGCAGCCACTTCAACGGCGCCTTTCCATATCCAATATTGAACCAGCTACCGTGGCCAGCGGTGAGTGACGTTGTGAAGTCTTGCTCATGACTGCAGACTTTTGAGGAGCTGATGCACATTGCGAAGCCTTTTAGAATTTAGCATTCACATTGACAACAATGTCAAATGCACGTCAGCCCAAGTGCAGCTTTGGCTCAATCGTTGTCTTGTACGTGTGCATATGTGATGAAATCAATCAGACAGACAGGAGCGTCAGCTCTTTGCATAAGGCATTCGACAGCAATGTTGCAAGAGCTGCTTACAGACATTGCAGCAGTTGCAAAATGTCACGCAAGTGTCCTGTGTATCTCTCACTCTGTACTTTCTTGTCTTGCACATGTCACAAGTGTTATGACACAAGTGCGTACTGCAGGGGTTCATTGGAATGGCAACAACAAGCATTGTTCTCTTCTACTTGATGTTCTTGGCTGGCAGGCAGCTGTGCAAGAGATTGCTGCTCAAGAGGTCCAAGGTTGAATAATGCTTGCCCAAGCCATGGCCCCAGCAGATACTGAGTAAGAGTGAGTGATGAGAGATGCAAACAACTTTGCGAGACAACACTGCAGACTTTCCAGTCTTTTGGAAAGCTATATGTGTATCTCAAGAGGTTGTGACTTGTACGGACGTAGTGTATCTGATTGTCTGAAGGTATTGACCAACTTAGTGCTTTGACATAGTGACGTCCTGACTGCAGTTTTGCCATGTGACTAGATCTGTTTGCAAACTGAATGCCATTCTGAAGTGACTCTGAGACATGGGAACCCTGTTGAGTGGTTACAATACATGTGTACATGGTGTTTACAACACATGTGTATATAGTGTTAAGGGGAGAAGTCAGGGAGCTCCACTAGCAATAACAATAAAGTGAAAGCAATATGTGGGTTGGCTGTACTGCATTGACTGCGACCCTGAGTCAACCTGAGCAATTTGGGTAAGTTTAGTGGTAACTTGCAGCTGGTGTTGCTTGTTTTGGCTACACAGGCTGTTCCTGTTTTGTTCCTGCTAGACTTGGCAGCTGTTCAGGTGCCAAAGAAGGCCTTGCCAAGAGGACCTGATGATTTGCCCTCATCCATTGTTCCCTGTATTTGGCTGCACTGCAGGCGCCCTACGGGTTCTCGAAAGCAGGTGTCAATCGCACTGACCTGCAGAAACATAAAGCGCTACTTGAACAGGGACTCCAGAGGCAGTCAAAAGAAATCATGACATGCTTGCATGGGTGATGTCTAAAGCACAGTCCAAATGCCTGCAACTTTCAGCATCTGCAGGCACTTGGTTGCACTTGCAGGCACTTGATCACGCCAACTATTAGTACCACAGTCAAACAACGCTTGTGCATTGAGCCCGCACATCATCAATTTCTTTGTACATTTTGTTGGCTCACACACAGAACTGCACACAGGCATGATTTCTTTGGCACCGAGTCAAGCACTCACCGCATTGACAATAGCTGACTCTTCGCCGCTGCTCTGCCAATACTTCTTCACTCCATACTTACTTGCCAACCGTGGCCAGAAGTTCTGCAACAACGGAATGCAACAATGTCTACCAGACAGCTATTATGCTAACAATATATGGGACAGTTGAAACACCTGTGTCACAATCAACCTCAATGCACCATGGCAATCACAGTTTCCTGCTGATGAGCCCGCGAGATGTCAAACAGGCAAAACGTGCACAGCATGATGCATTCTCTGGATGCCAACACTCACGCTGGGAACCATAAGATCAACATTTCCCCCCACATTGAAGTTTAGAATGTTGCCTAGACCAGGATCAGCAACAAAGACAACTGTGTCAGCGTCCACTCCCCAGAAGTCTCTGATTGCTAGCCCTGCAGCATGAGCAAAGACATCAGTAGTGCATGATCTGTGGCGTCACTGCCCCTATATGCCGTACTTTTAGCCGTAATGCGCATGATGCAGTTATACACAATGCTTCCGCGAGCAAGCAAGCAGCAATGCAACTTGATTGCTCTTGCACCGTTCTGAGGGAACATCGATGGTAGGTATATCAAGGCAGGAACAGGGCCAGTGGGAGCTCTCAGCTCTTATCCACTTTATTGCCAAATGTAAATGACCTGCTTGATCAATGCATCCAAAGGCAGCTTGCGCAATCTGGACAACATATCAGGCAAGCAGTGCAACTAACACGCACCAGGAGTGTTGGGATAGTTTTGGGCAAGGACCCTGAGCTTTACTCCCTTGTCCCGCTCAAGGCCTTGGATTTCCTTTTTTATGCGCTTTTCCTGTATCATGAGCATTTGGGAGGGAGTCAGGATTGGAGTTTGGTATGCTGGAGGCAAAATCGCACAGAACCAATTTTGAGCACACATGCATTAGCTGTGTTTAGTTTCCTACCTCTCCTTCTGTTAAAAAGCCAGCTACATCTATGACTGTGGTGAACTCTTTGGGCAACAGTTCAGGCTTGTTGACCCCTTCCAAACGAGCCACAGCACCTGTAGATGCTCGAGCCAAGATTAGGTCAGAGCTTTGAGGCTTTGAAGACAAAATACTGATATAGAACTTACTTCCGACGAGGCAGAGACCGCTGAGAGCAAGAGCAGCTGCACTCAGCCCCGCATGTTGCGCACGCTGACGCAAACTGTTGCGCACCGCCCCGGCACAAGTCAGAACAGGTCGCCGTTGCCGCATGTCATGTTTAGATCGCACGCAAAAGGGCTCGCAAAATGGTACGGAGCCAGGCCGAAGGCGGCAAGACTGCTGCATGACCTCCAAGTGGCAGAGTTGAACGTGTGAAGTTGCGCACAGCGATGTTCAGCTGCTGGTCAATGCTCTCAAGTGACTGGACCACGCAAAAGATTTGTTTGTGCTGCATGCGGGGATCACATCAAATCCCCGCCTGCAGCATCTGTCAGAAGCTTTGGTCAGAGTCGCACGTGCAGTCTACAGACCAGATGTCTTGACATAGCATGTTCACGGAACTAGCTGTTCAAACATGTTACGTTTTAACAGAACTGATTATTTCTGGCACATGCACCAAGGATCATCGTGATGAAAGTGTGGCACGACTCGTGAGCCTGACTGAAGTCAAAGGCTTCAGCTGCATATGATACGTGAGGCTGTTTGATCTGCAGCTGCTGCAAACTTGATGACATGCAGCATTGCACTTAACTGCCTTTACAGAGTTATGTCACAGGGTAAGCAAATTGATCATCAACATCAATTGAGCATCATATTGGTCATAGTCTGTATGAAGGCAATCGAGTGCTGTTCCCCACAGGGAGCAGTTTGCTGAACAGCTGCAATCTGGGCGCCTTCAAGTGACCAAGAATGGCTGCAACACAACAAAGCTTCCACCTGGCATCATGCAACCTTATTGAAACAGCTTACGTGGCAGGTCAGCTGACAAGTGATGTTCACAAGCGTTTCTGCCTGATCAGATCAGCTACATATACAGCAAAGCTGTTCAAAGGGAAACCCATGACATTGAAGTAGTCCCCTTGTATGCTCTTGACAAAAACACTGGCTGCTCCTTGGATGCCATAGGCTCCAGCTTTCCCATAACACTCACCTGCGTGATAGTATGTATACAAACACATGTTTTTGCGGAGAGTCTGACAGCTGCATGCAAGGAAGTGCTGCATGTATTGAAACAGCAAAAGAGCTCACACAAACACGCGCAGCAGCATCCAAAAGATGCTGAAGCTTGCTGCTGTGTTTGCATCAATACAGAGGCAACAGAATCTGTCACTTTTGCAGAAGGACCAAGTGTGTACCTGTGGCTATGTATGCCGCAATCTCCTGCTCTGACAATTTGCTAAAGTGGACAGCTGTTGTTTCCGCAGATGTATGCACCTCAAACTTTGTGGTACTGCCCTGACCCAAGCCTAGGAAGTGCCACAACAGTCAGCAACCTTGTGACAGTGATGATGTGCTTCCGTGACACTCATCTACATAAGGCATGCTATTTCTTACCATTTGAACACAGCACAAGGGTTGTTCCTGTGTGGACATGATGCTGTCGGTCACTTAGTCTGGCAGCAGGACCAGTTTGAGACACACCGCTTCATTGACAAATTCAGCAGAAGCGCAGTGTTATCAGCAGTGCTGTAGTCACCTGCCCAGCATTTGGGCTGCATGTGTGGCATCAACTGGCTTTTCTAATATGTCTCCATCAACTTCTACCACCTGTTCCAATGAACCAACAAGGTAAGGTCAAAATATGACATTTCCAGAAAGCAGGATTCTTGTGCAAGCGTCTGCAAGGGCTTGATGTACCGTGTCAGCGCCAATGACAAGATCAGCTGGCTCGTTGGATTCGGACAATCTTTCGGCAACCTCCAGTGCTTTGCCTTTACTAGTGGCAACTGCATAGTCAGCAGCTGACTTGTAGTCGGATTTTGGCAACGTCTCCTCAAACGTGCTGACTACAACCTTGGGGTTGAGGCCAACAAGCTGGAGAAGCTGTAGTCGTCGTGGAGAGGCAGACGCAAGGAGGATCTTCTTGCTTGCAAGGTGCGGCAAGTGTTCCAGTATCATCACGCAGCTGTCAGGCGGTTGGAATGATGAACAAACCACGCCCTTTGTTGCGTGAGTAGTGGCAATACGTGTCAGTGCAAACCTGAATGAGTCTCAAGTGCCTAGAGCGGATTGCGTTGATGTCAGGCTTTGACAGTCAGAGTCGCGCAGCCGAAAGTAGTAAGTAATGTTCATCCATTTATGCACAAACGTACCTACAAATTCTTACACATTCAAATTTCTACAAATAGCAGTGGTCCTGCAACGCTACCTTGCGCAACAGCGCCACAAGAGTGCGTTTGCTTTGACAGCAGGACAACCCTCCGACACACGCGATTTATATACTAGGGTGGTGTTTGCAGTGATGCTGAGACCTCAGATTCAAAAGCTTGCGAGGCATATGTACTGTCATGGGGCATCAAGTATCAGCAGAAAACATCAGCAACGCAACGACCCACAGGTGGGCGCATCGTGATGGCTGACTTAAGTAAAACCAAAAACACTTGACTATGCTGAACAGAGCAAGTCAATCGTTTCCTGCACAGCATCACCTAGAATGCGATTGTTCATGCTGCTTAAAGCATATACCAACATAATAAAATACTTTGTATGCTTTGCAGCAAAGGCTACCAAACTACGACAGCCATACTGCCATAGTGCATAACCAAATTTTACAGCAAACAGAAAAGTGACCTCAAGGTCTAAGCAAAAAGAGAGCGGGCAATGCAACTCCTCAAGCACGTTCTGACTCCAGTCACCGCCCCAAATACCAAGTTCGCTCCCGGCAAAGGAAAAGATAGTGTATACGTGAGGAAAGTATCGCTACTGGTACATGCATGCAGAGAGCCTCAGCCATAGCAAGTAGGACACAAGGAACTGAAACCACAACATATCAACAAAAGCTCTACCAGGGAGGGGGGGCGCATTCATCAGCATCCATCTTCTTCAAATTCCTGCCCCAACCCCACCTTGATGAGCCCACTTCCTACCCGGGGGCTATCTACATCCCTGAGAGCGTTCTGTGCCAACCAAGCAGCCTTTGATGAACCAGGCTCGATGTTCTGGTTGGTGATGCGTCGCTTTGGCAGGCCCTTGTCGGCTTTCTGCATCTGCAGCTGTGACCGCAGCGAAGGTGAGGCACCACCGTCGTCATCAGTTCCTCTGACAAGAAACTGCCTAGAGGAGCGGGTGGCAAGGTCTGCCCTTTGAAAACAGTGCCTGTTGGAGGTAGATCGCCCATTGGCATCTAGCACTATGTTTGCCGGAAGGGCCAAGCTCTGGCTTCGCTTCATGAGGAGCTGGCCACCAGTGTCACCAGGTGGTGACTGCTGCATGTGACCAGCTTCTGGCTCCAGCCCATTACTGCCGTACAGCTTCATGTATGCGTAAGCTGTGAGGTGGTTGGGGTGGATTGGGTGGGAGGTGGCACCCCTCAAGACATCCTGGGGTCCCCTCTGAGCAGCCGCATAGTCTGTGAAGTTGCTGCTGCTTCCACCAGTGACCATGTCTGCATGCAAAGAAGCACAAATTGAGCAGGTGAGGGAGCAATGTACTGAGAAAACATAACACGTGTACAGTGCAGGTGCAAACAAGCATGTGTGAGAGTCTGAGTGGGTTCATGCACAATGGCCACACTGCCCAAGTGACCTGTAACAGCACAGCTTTGCAGAGGAGAACACTGCCAGTAGCAGTGAACATGAATGTGTAGCAGGGGGGATGTGCATGGCTAGTGATTGAAGGAAACGCAGAGGAGAAAAGTGCGTACTTGGCCCTCCCATAGCACAGCGCCTGGAGATGGCGTCGGCAAGCGGCTTGCTGGCCAGGTGGTCTGCAAAGGGGCTGTTTGTGATCCTAGAGTCCCTCAGAGCCACCCCAGGCACAGCCTGCCTTGCCACCCCCTCTGGATTGGGGGTTGCATCTGTCATAGCCAATGCGCCACCAGTCATGGTCTTCGGAGGCGGAGGCGCTTTCCCTCCATTGCCCGGTAACTCACGCGCCTTGCGTCCCTGCTGCATTTCTGCCAACATCTGCTGCACAGGTTGAACCGGCTGTGATGGCTGCGAGGTCAGAGTTGGGGGTGGTGAGTGTGACCCTGCTTCCCGGTGTGACTCAAGGCGACTGAGAGCTGCAGCCTTGCTGCTGGGCTGGAAGTTGCCCTTCAAACCGGAAGTTGGCAGAGAAGCTGCCGTAGTAAGGGGCATGCCCTGCACTGATGTCAGCTCCAGACTGGGCTTGAAGGAGCGGCCCTGCCCTGAAGTGGTAGATGTCAAGTCCAGACTTGGCTTGAAGCTCCTGCTCAGTGGTGCATCTGATGCAGATGTTACATCCAGACTAGGCTTGGATGGTCTGAGCTGTGCTGCATCCGAGATATATGTCAGATCTAGACTGGGCTTGAAAGATCTGATCTGGGCTGCATCTGAGCCAGCAGGGGAGAGGACCAGGCTAGACTTGCTGGATCTGAGGGATGACTCAGGAGAGCCTTGAGATAAGTTTTGGCTAGCAATAGGGCTCAGCATGGCTGCAGAGGGGCTCTGGGAAGTGCCCTTGAAGGAGGGGATCTGCTTAGGATACAGGTTCATTGCTCTGCCACTCATGCTAGGCCCAGCCCCTGCTGTTCGGCCGCCAGGAGGGCTGTTTGGCAGGAATGTGGCATTCCCAGGCTGCTGGCTTGATGCCGAGGGTTTCTGAGGGTTTGAAGAGGCGGCCACAGCTGCAGCAGCTGCATCTTGGGTGGATTTAGAGTCCTTCCCAGAGCCCTTGCTGAGCATCTTCAGCATGCCTCGCTTGAGAGAAGCAGTCCAAGTAGTCTGCCTCTGACCCTCTTCAGAGTCCTCAGAATCCTACACTCACCAAAATCAGTCAAAATGCATCCCCAGCAAAGAATGTGGCCCGCATCATGTTGCCTTGGTGTAAGCCAGACTTTTCATTGGAGAATTTTAAGGTCACAATCTGTTGAGCACAGACCTGAGACTGTCAAGAAACACAACACCTGACAGCAAGCATCTTGGGGTGTGCACTCCAGATTGCTCAATGCATCTCACAAACAAGCACACCGAACAACACATGACAAGGACTATTGTGACCAATGTCTGGATGGGATATGCATACGCCAAAGTACACTGCTGACAACACCACCCTCTGAATATCTTACATCATTTTTGGACATAGCTTGTAATCCAGATCAATTTCTGTCACACAAGAGGCACATACCTGCATAGAATATGCTCTGTTCCAACAGTCACCATGGTTGACAGCAATCACTCAGGACAAGTGCACATTTTGACAGCAGTGCTTTGAAAGTGAATTTATGGCCAAACCCCTACCTTGTTGGAAATAGAGCCCGGGGACGCCCACCCCTGAATGAGTGGGGGCTGCCCCCTGTCCTGGAAGGAGCGCTGGGGGGTGATTCCACCAGCAGTCGTCCTGCAAGCCACCACTCCTTTCTTACAGTGTCGCACAGTACAGTCATATCAACATAGAGTCAATTCTGCTGATTTGAGACAAACTGAATGCTGAGATGTGTGATGACAGCCCTGCTGTGTGTGACCGCACATGTCACTGCTAAGATGTCAGCATCAGCTGTTGCTGGCTATCATGAACTATTGAGGTGCTGATGACGGCTACTGACAGCTAACATACTGAGCCACTGTCATGCCCACATTGAGCGCAATCATGCCTGCAAAATAGCTGCTGCACTGCAGCTGCCACAGTCATCATGCAACACAGGGTCTGCCAACCGTGCTTGGGGGAGCCTTTAGGCACAGTCAAATTGGTGTGCCAAATGTAGTACGTCAAAGCTGGCTTACTGGCATCCAGAAAAGCCACATGCAACTTGTCATATCTGAAAATGAGTGCAGAGCTGATGGAACATACCTGCTGTCAGGGGATGGCATTTCACAGCTGAGCATGGTCTCCTCAGAGGCAGTGGTGCAAGGGGACATGCCCTGATGCTGCCGCCCCTCCTCAGGCATGGGGGTGTGGGGCCCATCTGTGGGGGCCAAGCCCAGGGGGGATGGCCCTGGAGAGCTAGGAGCGATTGTCAGCTGTAGCTGGGGGGTGGGCAGGGGTGCGCCTGGGGTGGGCAGGGGTGCACCTGGGGTGGGCAGCGCCAGCCAGGGGTGGATCAACATGTTTGCCAGGGCAGGCCTTTTCCGAGCAGCCTGCAGCAGAGAACTGCTAAGCACATCATTGCTCCCCATTGACTACATCATTGCTGCCCATTGACAAGGCAACCAGTTGTATGACAAGGCATATAGATGTATAGTACATTCACAGCATCCAGATTGATTAGCTGATGCTTTGATTGCGCCCTCATTGCTGGTCAGAAACAAATGGGAGACACAGCATAGGAGCTGAATTTGTTGTAAGGTGGTTTGATCCATCTATGACATGTAGCCACAAGTTGCTACAAAGGCTTGCTGCTGAAGGCAGACCCAGATAGCTATAAAGCATTGACGCTGACAGCAGACACAAGAGGGTATACAGTCCTGACTCTAAAAGCTGATTGAGTCAACAAGTACTTCAGAGCTGGGACGACACGACACAATGCTTTGTGCTGCTTGCAAAACTGACACTCCCAACATGCAAGTGCTGCATGACTTGTCAGCTGACAGGCATACCTTGGTCAGAGCCAAGAAGACAAAGTCCTTGGCATCTGCGCTCATGGTGACAGGGAACTCAGGCTTGCGGTACATGATGTGCTCATAGGTGGCGGCCCTGGACTGCTTCTCGAAGGGAGGCTTGCCCACTA
>JAABUK010005493.1_pt1 | contig 19694 bp, 19 predicted proteins | sample 5559141 | NCBI WGS metagenome assembly JAABUK01 (sample SAMN10711869, study PRJNA513367) | rock metagenome | isolation source: Antarctica rocks | place: Antarctica: Victoria Land, Pudding Butte nord | collected 2016-01-03 | reverse complement strand
TGTTAGCCTCAGTGCCTGGAATGTAGCTCATCAGCCCGCCACCAGTGTTGCTGCCAGTGTTGTTGCTGCCAGAGGTGTAGGTGTTGGGGTCCTGACCACTTGCAGCACGTGACTCCCTGTTGGCCTCAGTACCTGGGATGTAGCTCATCAGCCCGCCACCAGTGTTGCTGCTGGTGTTGCTGCTGCTGCCATACCCTTGGTTGCCAGAGTTGCCAGAGGTGTAGGTGTTGGGGTTCTGGCCGTGTGCAACACGGGATTCCCTGTTGGCCTCAGTCCCTGGGACGTAGCTCTTGGCATTCTCTGTGGCTGATCCAGTGCCTGCAGCAAAGGCACCATTGCATCACAATCACATCAATGTCCAAATAATTCTGTGAACAAGTTTGGAAATGCAAAGCTGAAAACAACAGGCAAAGCTAGCCAAGCTGTGAAACGCCCTGGGTGTAACAGGCAGAAAATGAGCAAGGCTCTGCAAAGATGCCACAGTTCATCCTCCTTATGCAAGGTCATCTTGTCTACATCGTGCAAATAATGTCCTTCACCCAAATCGCGATTGTCAACAAGCTCAAATCTACGTACAACAAGTCAGCAGCGTACACTGTGACATCATATACAAAAACAAGTCCTGTCAGTCAGAAGGAAGCACCTCAAGTGATCCAGAGGGTCACTCTGGATCACTTGAGGCGCGCGTGCTGTCAAGCAGTTGACATCTGCATCATGTGTGCACATGTCAACAGCTTGTCTGCACGCGCTCCTTGTCATGACCAGCAAAGGCTTGCACGCATCAGCCTGACAGATCATCTGCCAGCTTGTCTTCTGCTGGAAGACTCAGGATCCTCTAGGCATCAGTCACTGCCCAAAGCCCACAAGTTAGCTGGGATGCAGCACATTGCAAGAGCGAGGAGGATTCCCACCAATTCTACAGGCACATCCAGATATGCCAGTAGTAATTGCTGGGAATCCTCCTGACTCCTGCAATCCCCAACTAACATGTGGGAAATGCAAGACATGGTCAAGCAACAGCATTGCTCCCAAATACTCTGGTAGACAAGACCACACCATAGGATCTAAATGACCTGAGTTGCATGCACAATGGCCTGCGTGCAAACAGTGCAGCTACTGAGGGGTATACCTGAGCCAGTGTTGCTGCCATAGCCCTGGTTGCTGCCAGACCCAGTGTAGCGGTTGAGGTCCTGACCACTTGCAGCACGAGACTCCCTGTTGGCCTCAGTGCCTGGAATGTAGCTGGCCACTCCACCACCAGTGTTGCTTCCAGTGTTGCTGCTGCCATACCCTTGGTTGCCAGTGTTGCCAGAGGTGTAGGTGTTGGGGTTCTGGCCGTGTGCAACACGGGATTCCCTGTTGGCCTCAGTCCCTGGGACGTAGCTCTTGGCATTCTCTGTGGCTGAGCCAGTGTTCTGGCTGCCGTAGCCAGTGCCTGTGTACACACAATAATGTGGTAAAAATACAGCCTGAACAACATGTATGTGTCAGGCATGGTTACATAGAAATGGTCAGGAAGAAAGGCTGAATGCAGTGCAGAGTGCAGTGCAGAATGCTGTGCAAAATGCTATAATGATCATCAACAAAGTCTAGAATCAAGAGACCAAAACCTGCCGGGAGTGGGTGGAGCATCACATGCATGTTGCAGCAAGGACTGACTGTACCACTGTACAGTGAAACAGGCGGTTCATATTGCTGTACAAGGGTTTGCTAACAAGACAATGGGACAAAACAGTTTTGGCCAAAGTACAAATGAGCATGATCTAACTCCAGAGTGCCAAATGCATGGATGAGACAACAGGATAAAAAGGAAAGCAGCCAGTATCTATATGTAAGGTTTTGCTGCATAGCTCATCAGGCTGGCAGGCACCAAATGCAACAGGTCAAAAAGCTCAAACTGGTAAATGTTGTGATAAATGCTGACCTGAGCCAGAGCCAGTGTTGCTGCCATAGCCCTGGTTGCTGCCCGAGCCAGTGTAGCGGTTGGGGTCCTGACCACTTGCAGCACGAGACTCCCTGTTGGCCTCTGTGCCTGGGATGTAACTGGCTACTCCACCACCAGTGTTGCTGCCAGTGTTGCCACTGCCATAGCCCTGGTTGCTACCAGTGTTGTTGCCTGAGCTGTAACGGTTGGGGTCCTGACCACTTGCAGCACGTGACTCCCTGTTGGCCTCAGTGCCTGGGATGTAGCTAGCTACTCCACCACCAGTGTTGCTGCCAGTGTTGCTGCTGCCATAGCCCTGGTTGCTACCAGTGTTGTTGCCAGAGCTGTAGCGGTTGGGGTCCTGGCCATGAGCAGCACGAGACTCCCTGTTGGCCTCAGTGCCTGGAACATAGCTGGCCACTCCACCACCAGTGTTGCTGCCGGTGTTGCGGCCAGTGTTGGATGAGTAGTCTGAGCCAGAGGCAGAGCCTGTGCTGCCGTGGTGGCGGTGGCGGCCCTCTGTCTCAGCCACACCAGCAGCACCAACTCCTGAGCAGCAGCAGGTACCAGTCAGCAGGCTCACAATGGACTCAAGCAACTTGAAATTTGCTTGGACCACAGCTGGTCAATGGGCTTTGTTACACACACACTGATATACAGCGCTGTGCAGTGCACAGCTGTTTGATAATTTGCCTTTTACCAAACATAAGCAGCCTCAAAACCAGAGGAACCAGAGCACGCAACCGAGACTTATCTGTGCAATGTAATTTTGCCTTTTACCAAACAAAAGCAGCCTCAGAACCGGAGCACGCAACCGAGGCTTATCTGTGCCGCTGCAGAATGTGATACCAGGCATGAACAAAAGTGGCAAACAACAGTACCCAGGGCAATGGCTCTGCTTTTGCACTGGAAATCAGATGTTCAACTGGTTTGTGCTTGCGGTCAGTGCTAATACAGGACACTCACAAGACTGCAAGGACAGAGGTAAACGCACAGAATATAAAGTGTCTACTGACCTGCTGCAGCACCTGCTCCTGCATGCTCATGCCCGTGGTGCCCATGGTGGTGACCATGCTGCCCACTGCCACTGCCAACACCACCACTGCCAGTGTTGCGCCCCTCATAGTAGTTGTTGTCATGAGTGCCAGACCCCCCACCGCTCCCGGTGTTGCTGCCACCGCCCTGGCCAAGGCCAGCACCTTCGAAGTCATCGCCCTGCCTGACATGCTTGTCCCTGTAGGCCTGGGTGCCAGGGATAACACTGGCAAGACCACCGCCACCGCCACCGCGGCTGCTGCCACCGCTGGTGGCAGATCCTGGGCCAGAGTTGTAGTCCATGTTTGTGCCAGAGGCTGTGCCTCGGCCTGAGTTGTAGTCACTGCCAGTGCCTGTGCCACTGCCGGTGTTGCCGCTGCCATGGGTGTCCCTGTGAGACTGAGTGCCTGGGACATGGCTCGACACACCACCACCGCTGCGGCCAGTGTCAGCCCGAGAGCCTTGGTTGGCAGCTGAGTCATACGCGCTGGGTCTGCCAGAGGTGGTGCTGACAGTCTGGCCAGGAGTCAGACTGTTGCTGCCAGTACCTACTGCTTGGCCATCAGCGTTGTAGACTGCTGCGCCTGACTGTGAGACGGGTGCTTGGGGGTTGTTGAAGCTGTCGGTACCCTGGGCGCCATACTGGCCCCCAGTGCCTGAGCCCATGCCGCTGCCTGAGTGATGCTTGTTGCGCTCATGCTCAGCCAAGCCACCCACACCAGCTCCTACAAAGCAAACTTTGCTTTTAGAGCATTTATGCCAGCAGTCATGTGTCAGTCAGGCATGCAAGTGGCCTTGGTGTACATGCAAAGCAGCCTGAAGCCAACTATCCTAGATGTCTTGTATCTGTTGCTGAAGGCTATGAGGCAGACATTAAGCAGCATCAGTCTTGCTGCTTCATGTGCTTTGTCGTAGCCTTCAGCAACAAACAGAACCATGAAGGTTGGTTGGGATAAACACAGACTGAAATACCGGGACATCCCAGCAAGACACATATCCACAGTTTGCTCCTGAGGAGCACTGAGCAAGCAGTGACATAGCACACTGGGCAGTCGACAACAATCAATACTGCAGTAAGCTCTGCTACTGCTGCTGTCATGTGCACTTTGAGATATTAACTGTAGCAAAGAACTTAGATCAAAACAAAGGCTGCCATTTTCACACAGCAAAAACAGCTATGTACTTCTCAAAAAGAACAACAGGGCAATACACTGACCTGCAGCAGCATCTCTGCCCAGGTGGTGGCCAGACCCAGATCCAGTGTTTCCAGACCCTAGATGGTGGCCAGACCCTGATCCTGTGTTGCCAGACCCATACCCTGTGTTGCCACTGTCATAGCCTGAGCCTATGCCAGAGCCTGTGTTGCTGCCTGAGCCAGTAGCAGCCTTCTTCTCCTTGTTCTCAGCAGTTCCTGGGATGTAAGACTTGAGGCCGCCGCCAGTGCCTGAGCCGGATGACTGATAGCTGGAGCCGTAGTCACTGCCTGTACCGATGGCTGTGCCAGTGCCAGTGCCGCGCTGGCCCCTGTAACAGGATCAGAGAAGATCAGCAATAATAATAAATATTAATATTCATTAATAAAAATAATGATGATAACAACGATGATAATATAATTGCTTTCCAGCTCATGATGAGCTAGGTACGTCCGAGTCGCTCCAAAGCAGCCTGTCGTGCGCATCTCTATAAGGTGGAGAACAAAAGTTGCAAGATTGCACAAAAAGCTGCAAGATTCAATTTTGCCTGAAGTGAGAGTGGGGGCTTTGCTGCAGCTGTAGGTCAAAGGTGATAATGTGATAACGCACGAGTGGTCTGCAACAGAGTGCCATGCAAGGACTCACATCAACAGCAGAAAGATCCAGATGTTTTTTGAAACTGAAATTAAGATGATGCCACTGTCCCTGCATATAACTCATGCACGCAAACAGAGGCATGCAATGCAGCCCATTCTCATCATTGTGCTTATGCAAGATAACTGCGTGTAACCCAGGGGGTACAACCAAAACAATCAGAGCGCGATGAGATTGTATGATGCTGCAGCAAAATTACATGAGAAGAAGACTTACGTGAGCTCCTGTGATCCTGGGATGGGGTTTCTGACATGGGAGCCAGTGTTGCCACTGCTGCCGTAGCCCTGGTCTGATCCAAAGCCTGAGCCTGAGCCTGATCCAGTGCCAGTGCCAGAGTGATGCTTGGTGTACTCACGCTCAGCCAGACCACTTGCTCCTGCTCCTGTAAAGACACAGGAAGCTTCTGAGAAGGAATGTGGTCGGAGCAGATTGCTCCAGGTAAGGGGGGAAATCAGCAGATTATGGACAAAAGGCAAGAGACATGCACTGTAGCTGTGCATGCAGTTACAATAGGGGTGGACAAGACATGAGACATGCACTGTAGCTGTGCATACAGCCAAAATCAATGCCTTTAGGGGTGGACAAGACATGAGACAAGACACGAGACGTGCAGTGCATGCACAGGTGCAGATCAGAGACATCAGCACTGCAGAGTGCTGGCTTAGCAATGACAGGCAGGCACTCAAGACAGCTGACTGAAATCTGCTATCAGCACTCAGAAGCAATGCCGATGAAGGGACTTACTCAAACAGGGCAAGTGCACAGATGAGCAAGTGCACAGATGAGTCAAACAACATCAATAGAGGCAGGGGTTTGGCACTAACCTGCAGCAGCGTCTCTGCCAGTGTGAGATCCAGACCCAGTGTTGCCAGTGTTGCTGGTGTTACCAGTGTTGCTGCCATAGCCAGAGTCTGAGCCAGAGCCTGTGCCAGTGCCAGTGCCACCCTTCCCGTGAGCAGCCTTGTACTCCTTAGTACCAGGCAGGTGAGCCTTTAGCTTGGCTGCAGCTCCACCACCGCCGCTCCCAGTGGTGGTGTCATTGGCGCCACTGCCAGTGCCAGTGTTGGAGCCAGAGATGCCACTGCCGCTGTTGAGGGAGCCACCGCCGACGCCCTGGCCGTAGTGCTGCTCAGGCTTGCCCCTGGAGTCCTCGGTTCCTGGCAGGTGGCTGCGCACGTTGCCTGTGGTCAAGGCTGCGCCCTGGTTGCTGCCAGTGTCGTAGTTGCTGCCTGTGCCTGTTGCGCCGACACCCCTGGTGCCACCGCTCAGAGCTGCGCCGTCGCCACTGCCACTACCGTAGTTGCCACCGCTGCCACTGCCAGTGCCGTAGTTGCCACCGCTGCCACTGCCTGTGCCAGAGTGGTGCTTGTTGCGCTCGTGCTCAGCCAAGCCGCCCGCACCAGCTCCTACAAAAGCACAGGTGAAAGAGTCAACACTTGAAAACAACCTTGAGGAAAAGCTGTATGAGAAGAGAGGAAAGATGCTGTGACTAGCCACAGTAGAAATATCAGATTTTGTGACAGCTGACCCAAAGGATCAGATCCTTGTGGTCTGTCATGTTGCACTGCAGGTTGACTTGTCAGTAGAAACAGTCATGCATGTAGCACCACACACAGCAGAGGAAGTCTGCAGCTGTTTGTGCGCCTCAGAAAGCAACAAAGGATGTGACAGACAGCAGAATGCAAAGTAGTAACACAACATGCAAGTACAGCTGATAAACCTGCCTATCCCTGCATTTCACTGATAAAAGAGACACTAAATTGGACATTCTGACTCACAGTACATGCAAAAGCAGACCAGACATGAAAGTTGCATGCTCACCTGCAGCTGCATCTCTGCCCAGGTGTGATCCAGAGCCGGAACCAGTGCCAGAGGCCAGGCCTGTTCCAGGGCTGGATCCAGAGCCAGTCCCTGATCCATGGGCCAGACCATAGGCCTCAGTGCCTGGGATCTTGCTCTTGATGCCACCAGTGTTGCTGCCACTGCCACTGCCAGTGTTGGTGTCACCACCGCTGTAGCCGGTGCTTTGGCCACTGCCAATACCAGAGTTGCCGCTGCTGCTGCCCAGCCCAGTGTTGCCAAGGCCATGACCGGTGCTGCCACTGCTTGTGTTGTTGCCATAGCCAGTGCCGGTGTTACCAACGCCAGTGCCTGTGCCTGCCATGGTACCGCCACTGCCGCTGCCAGTGTTGCCACTGCCATAGCCTGAACCTGTGCCACTGCCGTAGCCAGTGTTGCTGCCAGTGTTCTGGCCATAGCCGCTGCCTGTGCCACTGCCATGAGTCTCCCTATGCTGCTCAGTTCCAGGGACATGACTCTTGATGCCACCGCCAGTACCAGCGGTGGCACCAACGCCGACACCACCAGCAGTGCTAGCGGGAAGAGCATGCTGACCTGTGCTGCCAGCGGCTGAGTTGACAGCTACACCATCAGCGTTGTACACCTTGTTGCCTTGCTGTGGTGCTTGTTCATGCCCAAAGTTGGTGGTGGCTCCGGTGCTGTAACCAGCACCAGTCACATCCTTGGCGCCACCAGTGTTGCTGCCATAGCCAGTGCCGGAGCCGGTAGTGTTGCTGCTGTAGCCGCTACCACTGCCAGTGCCACTGCCGGTGCCACGGGAGGTTTGGTTCTCGGCTGTGCCAGGGACGTAGCTCTTGGCCTTGGCTGCTGTGGAGCTTTCAGTGCCGCTGCCAGTGTTGCTACCGTACCCAGTGCCAGTACCTGTGCTGCTGCTACCATAGCCTGTGCCTGTGCCTGAGCCAGAGCCAGTGTGGCTGCCATAGCCAGTGCCAGCACCAGCGCTAGCACCAGCACCAGCGCCTACTGCACCACCAGCTAGAGCACCTGCATAGCAGAACCAGGGGATCAACAGCAGCAACTAAACGTGATATATGGCTATGATTTTCTCATGAGCTGCAACTGCTATGATCAAGCTGAGCCAGGTAAATGCACTTTCACAGGACAATACAGCAATAGTACAACGCCGCGAACAAGCATATGCAACACAGCGGAGGGAAGGCAGACTTGGCAGCAACATGCAGATCTGAGTGAGCTCAAGGTTGATGACCTCTGCAGCGCTGCACAACAGTTTGGCAAAAAGCAGAAGCAGATGGTACAAGAAAAATGCAGCATGCTGCCTGACCTGTGGCTCCTGAGCCGGTGCCAGTGCCGGTTCCTGTACCAGATCCATTGGAACCTGTACAGCAACGTTTGCATTAGATGACAACATAGTATACCATGGTGCTATTGTAACATGCAATGATCGGATTTCTGTGACTGCAACCACAAGTGCAGTCTCAAAGCAGCAGGGCTCAGGGTGCAACCACGAGTGTATCAGGCAATGTCAAGTGCACAGAGCAAGGTGCACAAATGTGTGATCTGTGCCTGCTGCACAGCCAAGGGACTGCAACTACGGTTGCACATGTAATCCCATGTGACTGCTGCATGGAATTTACCTGTGACTGCAGAGCCGCCAGTGCCGGTGCCAGTGCCACTTCCAGAGCCTGTATAGAACAGGCTGCTGCTGAGGCATCAGGCAACTAACCACTTTCCAGCACAAAGTGAAGAAGGACTAAGGGCATGGCAACACTGATGAAGAGAGCAGCAACAACAAGTGGACGCAGCTTGAGACTACAATCTGTGCAAAGCTAGGTCATGGAACGGTGGAGCGTGATGCGGAAGCCTACTCACTTCCGTAGCCTCCAGTGTTGACGCTGGCCAAGAACTCGCCGGATCTGTCGCCAGACTTGTCGGTGAGAGGAACCCTAAGCTGTTCACTGCCTGAGATCCGATTCAAAGGGTACTCTGCAGCAAACAGTGTGTTACGGCAAAGGGGTTACAACGCGACCAATTGTTTGATACGTGAAGCCGTCAACGTGTATTACCTGCTGAACCCACAAGCGTATCAGGAAGCAGTGTGTGCTTGGCATACACTGCGACTGACAGCTCTGTGTGATTTAGGCTAGGATGCTCGAAAGTGAGAGTGTCGCTCCATGAAGGTGAACGAGCATCTGTTGTGTTCAACGATGTGTTTTGATGGTGCCCACCAATCGAAACATACGCGTACAGTTTTCCCTGCACACCAAAGCGCAAGCTCAAACGTGGCCAGATCGAACTTCCGGAACGCGGATGCTGTTAGCGGACGATGAGTGCATTGGCAACTAGATTGCAGCAGATGCGAACTTGCGCATGCATCAAAACGCGAATGCCAATTGGCCGTCAACTGGTAGACTGCAATCCCTCTAGGCGCTTGCATGCACAGACTTCAGGCCTGCCTAGGCAGTCCTAGGGACACACACCTTCGTGTTTGTTAGTCCGCTGGAAGAGATGTTTGTGAACGTGAAGCTACCGGCGCCTGCGCCAGTACCGCTACCAGTGCTGGTACCAGTCCCGGTAGTGCCAGAACGTCCGGAACCACTGTGAGAGCTGTGCAGAGCACTTGCCATTATTGCAAACTAGTGAACGAGCAGTGTCAACTTGTCAACCGTGTCTGATTGTCGCTGTAAATCAAATGGAGAATGGAAAAGTGTTGTCGCGGTGATTTCAGCAAAGTGTATGATGACTTGAGCTCGTGACACAAAGGTAGATACTTCCGGGTGTGAGGTGGCTTCCACGTGCTGACTTCTTCTCCAGAAATTGCACTGTCACTCAGTCAGTACTTTGGATTAAACCTTATCCTGTGCACGTTGAGCAGCTGCATGAGAGCTGCGCCTCGGCTGCAGTCGAGGCCCTCGACTCGAGGGGTGTCGATGACTGACGTCTCCAGAGACAGCTTTTGTGCATCTGCTTCTGGGCAAGCATGCAAGCCTGTCTCTCACAGCTGGTAGAATGGGCACAGGATGTATGCGGCAATGGCCTTAAGCTGCCGCAGTGCACATGCATACAGTGTTCTACATACTTTTCAGACGCATTGCATGCAGGACATCGTAAATGATCTGCCCCCGCATAAATGGTCAGGGGCGCGAAAAAGGGAGGTGCCAACTGAATCCCCTGAGGCCTAGGCCCAGGCCTGTTACACATCTCAGCTGCAGCTTTCATCAATACTGGCATGTATCAAGCGTGCATGCCACCTGGCAAAGCACCACACTTTCAGGGCAACTGAGTCTTAAGACTTGCAAGACAGCAGCACATGCGCAACACCTCAAATTCGACAAACCCCTGCGAAAAATTCATCAGTACCCTGGGAATCTAGGTTTTCCTGGCTGCGCCTTAATGTCAAGGAGGCACAATTCTTTGCATATATGAAATGAATGAATTTCCAAGCTCAACATCTAATACACAACAGGGCTCCGAAGTACAAGCTGAAAAGGTAGCTGGCCTATACTGCACTTCACTTCAATACGACTGCGACAAGACACTCCTGCCGTGGGTCATGTACGCGAAGCTGCTGATAAACATCCTGACAACCTGGGATGAGAAACATGGTGTGCTTGTTAGAATTGGACTTAAAGTTCACCACACCAGCTCTCTGCTTTTCAGTAAGATACTCACAGAAGTCGTGGAACTGCAGACTATTCCCTGTGTCACCTGTAGACACAATGCACCGTATGACCACATTCTGAGGTGCATGTGCCTTAGACTGCTCTAGAGCACGCGCAACCACTACTCTGGCACGGACATCCAGCAGTTTTGGCCAGGGCAGCAGTGCATCAGCGGGACCAGCGCTCAAGCACTCTGCTCTGCACTTGGGCACGCCAGTCTTGGCAAGATGCCCACGCCATGCCACTGGTAAGCTCGGTGGCGGCTTTGCTGCTTCAGCAACTCCTTGCAAGCCTGACAGCTGTATTGGCTGAGGCAGATCAGACTGTGGCCCTGTCCGCTGTGGATCTGTGACAGGAACTGCATGTCTGACTGGTTTCTGTGATTCATGCCGCAGATCTGCTTGAGGCACAGGCCCTGGTGCATGCTGCGTCTGAGGCTGACCAGGATCTGGCCTGTGGTTCAGGCCAGTCAGATGAGGTGGCAAAAGATGAGCAGGCACAGCTGCTGCAGCAGCTTCTGGCATGATGGGCTTGAATGCGGGTGGTGACTGCAGGGGCAGGGGTGGGGGAGGTGAGGGCGCCTGCTGCATGGCATGTTGTGTGGGGTGCTGACCCTTGGCTCCAGCCTGCAGCATGTTCACAGTAATCTTGCACAGTTAATCATGACATTAGAGCAACACTGATCAAAGGTTGATACTGGACACATACCAACAGCCCAGCAGCATTGATTGTGTCCCAGTATGGGGCTGAAAGCAAGGCAGAAATGCAGAGGTGCTCTTGGTCACGTCACAGCCCTGATCAAGGCAGATAATTTTGGTATCGACACAACACAAAGTGTCTGCAAGACACACTTGACGTAGATGGGCAGTTTGTAATACACACAAGCAGGGCTCAATGCATAGGTACAGGGCCTCCTTCACGCTGAGACAACTTTACATCTTGATAACTCCCCTGCAGGAGGAGACTACCACATGCCAAATGCCCAGACGCCATCAGCAAAGAGTCCAGCAAATGTCTGTAAGCAGTACCTGTGAGGCTGGTGACGCATCAGAAGTGGGTATATCAGGCTCCTGTTGGTCCCATTTGTTGGCTCTGGGCTTCTTTCTGGGCTGCTCATCCAGTCCTCCTGCTTCAATTTCTCTTTTATGGACTCTGCCTCCTTGAGCAACAAGACCTTTTGCAGCAGTGAAGTCAGGAGCTTGCTGGGAGGAGGCTGTACTGATGGCCCGAGAGATGGCAGGGGGCAGGCTGGGGGGTGGGACAGGAGGGGTCCTATGTGGGGAGGCGGGGCGGCTGTCAGGGGCTGACTGTAAGTGAGCAGGGAAAGGGTCCTGGGAAGGGGGATAAGCCCCGCTGCTACCCCTGGGAGACCTTTGTGGAGATGCTGGCAAGCTGCCACGCCTGCAGATGACATCAGATTACTATTTAGGTTATGAACATAAGACAACTGGTCAGATTGTGGACGTCACGCTGGCAAAATCCCCAATGTTGGAAGCCACTTGCAACACAGAGATAGCGCAGCAACACCCGCACATAATGTGCAGCTTAATTGTACCAGTATGTTTGATTGGCAGTCTGAGCTGCACAACAATAAGCTGCCTTGTTTAGTCCCCCTTTTATGTATGATGCTGCAAGCATGTCATTCTGATGGGCAGCACCTTTAGCCAGCATCACAGTTTCTGGACATGAAATAGATGGCAATTTACCCAAAGCGAGAGGGGCTAGGACGCTGGTCATATGGCGCATTGCCAGGAGGGGCCCTGCTGCTTCGGCTCCTGCCCCTTGGGGACACCATACGTCCACCCCTGACACCCCGGCCCCTTGGGGGAGAGGAGAACCCATCTCTTCTTGGAGGAGCTGAATTGCTGTGTTGGCCCTGACACATGCCAGGCAACGATCACAAGCTGTTTCTTGCTTTGCAGTTATTGCTGCACAGCTCTTGTTCATTGTCTGGCCGGCAGATTTGTGACCCCAACCAGTGTATGACACCATGCGCATCAACTCTTACCTATGCACAGCAGTGCTGGGGCACATCTGCACCCAATCATTACAGCTGCAGCATATTTAACACACATGCAGCAAGGGCAGCAGATCCTGAGAGCAGCAGCACAGCCAGACTTTGTTGTTGGGCACTGCATGAGCCTGCCACTTCTGGAAGGAGACTGCTCACCTTGAAGAAACAAAAGAAAAGAAAAGACTACGCCTTTTGTCAATTAAATGAGAAGCCAAGTATTATACCGGCCTTCCCAACTGCTCACCTTGAACTCTACACGCAAGGCTGACCCGCACAAGAAGGCTCCATTCATGGCCCTTCTTGCTCTTGTGGCTGATTCAGCTTCCTCAAAGTCAATGTAGGCACAGTGGGTCTTCCACATGACGGTGCAGCCCACCACTGGGCCGAATACTTTGAAGACCTTTTGTAGCTCATCTTCAGTGGTTTTGGCATTGAGCTGCACACATTGTACATTGTGTTAGCAGTGGCCTGAGAATCAACTGCTGTGCTATGGATTACGAGCGTTGGGTTTGTCAATTCAATTCAATGGCAAACATTGTAATTGTGGGCAGATAACATGCAGTTTAGTGCTGTGCATTGCGAAGAGGGAAATGATGCTTTCGAGTCCAGCATAGCACAGCATAGCATGGCACAGCACAGCATAGTAGTACAGCACCAGATACAACCCTTGCTTGAATGGCATTCAGGCAGGCAGACAAATGCACCAAGTTGATGCAGCAGACAATGAGAAACTTGGGTTGTCATGCAGATGCCTTCCCAGAGGGCTCAATGATGTGCCATGCGCAATGCTGGGCTTGAAGCATGCATTGCACAGCCAGGGTGCAGATGACATTGGCACAGTTCCAACAAATTAGCTCAAAACCAAAACAATCGCAGCAATGACATCTCAAAAAGTGCCAGTGATGATATATGGCCAGGTTGATAGGTGGCTGTGCGTAAAAGACATCACATACAGCTGTGACTGCAGGGTGTTGTGATTGCTGCACCTGGCCAACCCAGACTGTTTTGATGTTGCGCTCGCTGCCTCCAGGCCCAAGGCGCGACTGCCCACCCCTGCCAGAGGGGTGACCAGAAGCCCCTGAAGGGCCCATGTCAAAGCCTGCAGTTGATGGGCTTCTGCCCAAGGAGCGCACAGGGCTTGAGCCACGGGAAGGGCTCATGTATCGCCCCACAGGCGGCCCTCCTGATTCATGCAAACCACACTGATGACAAACCTCTGCTAGGACAGAACCCTTTCACTGATCACAAAGGCATGGTTGATCAAGCACAGTAAGTTGATGAGTGATGCCTGGCTGCAAAATGTGCATAACAACAGGTATATGCATTTGCATCAACTTGTCATGCCACACAACAACACCATGCTTAAAAATGAAAGGACATGATGCTCTGAATAAAATGGCTGATGTGGGCTGCACAGCTTGGTATCAAGCCTGTCAGCTCAATGCACACGGTAAATATGCATGAGACAAGCCTGGGAAGCTGTGTTTTTTCCACGGATGTCGCACATACATGATACGGATGTTCTAGAGAATTGTTTGCCAAGTACCTGCTGAGTGTGCCTAAACCCACGTCTGCACGCCAATATGCACTACATTGGTCTGCAGCGTGTGCCTGATCATTTTACAATGGCTTTCAAAGCACAGCGCACTCCTACAACACTCCTACAATGCATAGTGAATGGGTGATGAACCTGAAAAGCCTGGCCTGGCTTCATGCACCAAGGCATGCAGGACATCTGCCACCATGGCGGGCCTGCTGAAGCGCATCAGCAAGCCTGCAACTCCAGTGCTGTGGATGATCTCGCTGTGCTCAGGCCTGGGAGCATGACCCTCATCCAGGTCCCTGAACACTGCTGCTTCGGTTCCTGGCGTGGCCACGTTTGGAACAAAGACATGCGCTGGGGGTGGGGGTTCAAGCCTGCAGTTAAGTCAAGGCAAATTGTCCATGTGAGCAAGCGATGCTGATGTGTGTTAAGAGTTGCTGCCTGTCAGCTGTCTGTACTGGAATTGAGCTGCTGGCTGATACGCATTTGTGTGGAAGCAGCGGAAGGTTAACGACATCTTCTCAAATGCTTTGCATCAAAGCAAAGGGGTTGTTGTCACACATGTTGCCAAATGGCACCAAGTAGTTGTGGATTGCTAGGATGTGAGCTACAATGCAGAGTGGATGTGCACCACTGGGCTGTGGCTTGTACCATACAGCTGTGTCCTGCTAGGCAAAAGCAAGGCCCACCTGCGATCCATTCTGGGATCAGAGGGCTCAGAGGGGCAGAATCTGAGCATGAGAGGGCGCCCACCAAAGACTGGCCTGTTGTTCATGTCCTCCCAGCACATCAGGGCACCCCTGCATCCAAGCAAACAGCATTACGAGCCTATGATACATCAAGATATGGTGAAATGTGTTGGCAAAAGGATGAAGCTGGGTTTCCAGATCCCCAGGCCAGCTGATATGGGTTTTCAGAACTCACTGTTGCCATGCAGACAGTGGCAATGCTGCTAGTAACGTTGCACAAGAGCGGATGCCCCCTCATGGGGTAGGGCCTTAGCCTTGGCAGGAATGTAAAGTTATGCCAGCAACCATTGGTTTACGCCATGTACACCAGGCCAATCACGACTACATTATAAAAAAATCCAGCAGTAAGTGCAGTAGCAGAATGTTTGAAGCTTGGAGTCGCACTTGAAAGTCGCAAAGGTCACCAAGGCCTCGTCCCTGTTGGGGCACTCAGGAAAGACTATGAACTGTACGTCCCCAACTTTGCTGGCTTCTCTGGCAAGATCTGCCTCAAGGATGTTAGGAGGCAGGCCTCCAAACCAGATGCAGCGTGTGACTGCTGTGATGCCGAGGCCAGGCCTGGGCAGCGGCGCAAGTGACCAATCTGCAGCCAAGGAAATTTTTCGATATTACTGTTTTAGTCGAAAAGCAGGTCACATTTATCAAAGAAATAGTCTACAATGGCAAAAAAGCTATTGCTGAGATGATGCTGTGCTGTGAAAGGGCAAGACAGAGATGACAATGCACAGCTCACCATTATGGGCTGTGCTGAGGAGCAGAGCACTGCAACGCTGCCCATCTAACAGATCTTTGCTGTCTGAGATGCTTGCAAGAGAAGAAGGGGACAGTACAGCACTTGCAAATGTGATTGCAGTGCAGCTTCAACCAAACTTGGTGAAGGTTAGCATACATGCAGCCACGACCACAGCAGCCTCTACCAGCCATGCAAAGAGGATGTGGTTCAGGTGTTGATGCTGTCAAACACCGCGTGAGCAAGCAAACAGCCTGAGCATGTGACAGCAGCTCACCAGGTCCTGATTTGACAAGGCCAGGGCGCACAGGCATGAAGGGGCTTGCATAAGTTGAGGGGGATGATCCACGTGGTGAAGCACGGCGGCCCCCAGATGATGCAGGCGAGTCTCTTGAACGCCGCCGCACCTTGCTCGGTGAGTCAGAGCGTCTGCAGGACAGTGCAGTTGCTTACGCCAAGAGAGCACAACTGCAGCCAAGTCTGAGCTGTCACAGTCACGCGTATCTGGAGAGTACAAAAGCGCCCAAAACAGCTGCTGAGCTCAGCAATAACTATGATGTAGGCAGGATGCTATCTGATGCCTCACTTTATCCTGCACCTTTCAGCTTGTTTTGATGCATTCACGACACTTTCCCTTCCCCATTTTCATGTGCATGTGTAAAACTCAGCAGCCTGTGCAGAAGGAGCAAAAGCCTCACCTAGGGCGAAGGGTGCTGGCTGAACGCTTCTGCCCTCGACTGCCCAAGCTGAGCATGCGAGGTGAGCTGCCCGCTGGTGACCCTCGTGACCTGGCTGGCGACTGCTTGCGCTGGGGCGACAGGCGCATGACAGGAGGTGGACTGATGACCATGTCAACGGAGGAGGTGTGCTCTGGTGATGACAGGCTCTGGGGAGGGCCAGCAGGTGTGGGCTTGTGGGCTGCCAACGGGGGGACCATCTGTGCTGCCAGCTGCTCAAGCAGCTTCTGCCAGCCAGCAACATCCTTCGAATTCCCTGTCAAAGGAGGAATGCAGAAGTTCAGCACTTTGTAATTGCTATCTTGCCCCTGTTGCAAGGTTGGCAGAAGCAATGTGCTGAAGATGTTGCATGAACTAAAGACAGCAGTGTGACGTCATTACAAAGATGCTGTGCACTTCTTCCAGGATGCATTGCCAATGACAGGCCCAAGGTCCAAAAGGTTTGCATTGCTTACCTGACAGGTTTTGAGCAGATTGCCTCAAGGTGTTCACAACACCTAGCTGCTCAAAGGCTTCTTTGGCCAAAGAAGGTCGGTCAGGATCACAGTTTTCTAGATCTGGGTGTGGGCCAGGAAAGTCCTCTGGCATTGGAGCAAGAAGATGCTGATGCAGGAACACACATACTGCACTGCTGAGCTGATCATCATGTCTATTCAGCAGTTGCAGGCATACGAGGCAGCATGACCTGGCGCAGGCCTTGAACAGCGCACAGAGCCCTGCTGCAGCGCTGCTGGACTCCAGCCTGCGCTCCTTGGGGCACTCTGACCCAACAGCTGGCTGAAAGTGCCTACAAGGGTGCAGACTATTCTGTAATCAGGGATCAAAAAGCAAGACATTTCATATTCTGTATGGTGTTGTACCTGAACAGTAGCTCTGTGGTCTGTTGCAGAGCAATGTGGCCTGGTGACAACTTGCAAAGTTCACCAACTGTGAGCCCCAGCCCCTTGAGAGCATCTTGAAGGATTGCAGACGCTGTTGCAGACCTCACAGTCTCAGCAGTATATGCTTTGGTTAAGTCTCTGAGAACTTGCACAGACCTTTCATAGTCTGATGGGAAGTGACAAGCAAATTTGGTGATCAGACGTGCTGCAAGACGCTGTTGACCAGGCCCGCCTGCGTGTGCGGGAGGCTAGCTTTGCATTTCGCTCCACAACAAGAAGGGCTATCACAGAAGGCGTAACTTGCCTGCTCCTGCTTTTAAAACTTGGCGAAACGCAGAGTGGCCGTTGCTGGGATCGCTAGATAGACTTTGATAAGCAGTGTATAGAGCTTGACATAAGCGAAACTCCTGCTCCTTAGAGATCTTTGGCTTGCTAGCGCTCTCAAGCACGCGGGACGGTGAAGCGAGCGAGTCTCCCTTAGCTCGCGCACGGCGGCCATCGGCTCGATGCGACATGCTGCCGTGAGCAGATTTGTCATGGATGCTGTCGCTAGGAAATTTATTGCTTGTCTCTGGAGCTGTGCTCAGCGTGTATAATTGGTCGCAGATGCATTTTGGAGACCTAACTGACTGCCTAACATTGTTTTGTGTCTACAATTGTTGTAGACAATATGTCTACACCAGTTGTAGACATAAAACAGCAGTATGTCCTGCTAACTGACCTTAGGGGTTTTTCTGTGATTTGTCAAATAATCAATAATGTCAAGCAGTAGGGCTGGGGTGTGTGACTAAACGTCTTACAAGAAAGGACTACTTGTGTGCATAGTCTCTAGAGATCTCCCAGGGTCTCTCCCAAGATTCTACCTTGGGGTGCACATGTGTGACCAAGCTAGAACTCTTAGACAGCGAACAACAATGTACAAGGCGGTTGGTGGCAGCAGCGCCAGAGTGCTTGTGCCTGGCATTTCAGCAAGATTCCACTGAGCAGATCTGCTCTAGAGCTTTATTTGTCCAAGCAGCTGCTGACTACATAGCTGTTGCAGCTCATGGCTGGGAGAGCCTCTACATCCCAAGAAAGCTCCACAGACCAGCACCAACAATGCAGGCTTGCCTCATGCAGACTACATGCCTTAGCAGTTCAGTTTTGGCAAGCTTGTCTTTGCAGCTGCAAACTGCAGGATAGGAATTATTTAGAAGCAAACATGCCATTGGCAGGCTGCTGACCAGAAGTAGTATCAACATAAAAACAACTGGCTGAACCTCTGCATGCAAATGCCTCCTCACCCACAGTGCACGAGCAGACACCACTTCTTCTTTCATCAGTCACTGGGTATGACTGACAGGCAGAGCCTATAATGGACCAGAATACAGATGACACCGTGTTATCGTTGGTTGACTATGGGCTCAGCCTGTAAGTGAAACTCAACTCACTTGATATGATCCACAGCACAACAATGAAGCCAGGGGAAGTGCAGCATGTGGGAAACGACGGAGGCAATGTGGGCCTTGGCTTTGTGGCTATGCCATGCCTGGCACTGCCTCTGGCTGAGCTGGCAGAAGAGGGGCGGCAGCCGCACAGCGGCACCTTGAGAATCAAGGCTTGATTGGCTTGCCAGGCAGACATTGGGATTGCCAGGCAGATAGCGCCAGCAGTAGGTGCCCCATCATAGCCGTTCAGCATGTAGCGGCAACAGAAAAGGCGCCAACTTTTCTGAAGCATATTGAGCCAAGGTTTTCACTTGTTACAGTCAATCCCCCCCAGAGGTCCACCCAGCCTTTGGTATAAGCTGCTATGTGTCAGGATGTGACGCAGCAGGTCACGGGTTCAAGCCTCAGCGGTAACATGCTGATTTTCCAGGCTTCCATGTCGGGTAGTGGGCAGAGATTTTCTGCCTCGCAAGTGCTTCTATGGCACTCGCCCTGTCAGCGCACACCCCTTGGATGCAACTAGTGTCTCATGATAGTGCACGTTGGCTCACAGGACTAGGGTTTAGGCACACCTAGCAGGTACCTGGCAAGAACGATTAGCTGGAATGCCTGTAAACTATTATTATTATTATTATATTGAGCCAAGGTTTTCACTTGTCACAGTCACCTTGATCTGCAAATTGACATCAGTTTTGTGTTCATTGCGTTGATGAAAGCTTGTCGCAATTGTGCAACTGCAGGGTCCTGACGTCATAAGCATGAGGCATATGGTTGTATAAGACCAGCCAGTTCTTGTTTTGACAAACCAACCTCGGTGTGTCAAACAGATCTGGCCCAGGTTCCCAGTGCAAGCCGTTGCTGTTTGACCTCTGCTGATTCATTCTGCGCCACATATTATGTGTGTCGTTTGAAACGGTCTGAAATTGCAATAGCGCTATACCCCTTTCAGCAACGCTCGTTCGACCAGGACGCTTCAGGAAACAAACACGTCCTGACAACATGGCACGCACACCAGGCACATCATGTGGAGAACGACTTTCAACATGTGCTATCTTTTTGCTTGTAGCGTTGTTTCTGATCGGACTACCGCTATCCTCTGTCGTGCTGGCATCAACGGGAATCTCAAACACACCATCAATCATGTTCTGGTCTTTTGGCTTAGACATGCCTCGATATGAATTTAGTGTTCTGGCGACATGAGGGCTCAGGGTTTTGACCAAATTGACCAGCATGCCCTCCCAAAACGCCCCAGTCGCGAAGAAAGACAGTCATCATAGCTCGAGGCTCAGCGAACCACAAGCGGACTTGTTCTCGTCGTGGCCTTTCG
>JAABUK010005492.1_pt1 | contig 19694 bp, 23 predicted proteins | sample 5559141 | NCBI WGS metagenome assembly JAABUK01 (sample SAMN10711869, study PRJNA513367) | rock metagenome | isolation source: Antarctica rocks | place: Antarctica: Victoria Land, Pudding Butte nord | collected 2016-01-03 | reverse complement strand
CACCGTTTGCCCTCCAGTATCGGCTACCAAATCCCGCATATCGCTCACCAACAATCACTTCAAACTACTGCCCTAAACTGTCCAGCCTAACTCGACCACCTCACTCAATGACCGCCTGCTCGGCAAACAGGCGCAGCACGTCGTCGACCCCGGCGTTGAAGGCGGCGAACAGGACGTGGAGCAGCTGCTGGCCAGGATTAATTTCGGAAGTGGGCATGAGGTAAAGTTTTTAGGTTAGGTGTATAGTCCTAGCGTGAGGTGGGTCGGGTCACGAATAAAGATAGTCGGGTCTTTTTGCCACTGCGTACAGACAAATTCATAGGGGGTTTGTCCGCGCAGCCGTTTGAGCCGTTTGGCGTGATTGTAAGCCAGTAAAAAGGCTTGCAGATGCTCGTTAAGTTGGGCCGTGGTCTGGTAGTGGTAGCGCTGCACGGTGGCTTCTTTCAGGGTCCGGTTGAAGCGCTCGACCTGGCCATTGGTCCAGGGATGGGCCGGCTTGGTGAAGCGGTGCTCGATGCCGTGCTCGTCGCACACGCGGTCGAAAATATGCCGTCCCGCCTAGACTTGGTGGGGCATATTGCCGAACTGCGTCCCATTGTCGGTCAGCACTTTGTGCCCCTTGTACGGGATAGCCGCCAGGACCCGGCGCAGGAAGTCCGCCGTCCCCATCTTTGTGGCCCGCGGCTGCCACTCGGCGAAGGCCAGCTTACTGGTGTGGTCGATGGCGACAACTAAGTACCCGTGTCCTTCTTCGGTCTGCACTTCGGCAAAATCCACGTGCAGGTAGCCCACCGGATAGTCCTGGAATTTCTTTTTCTTTTCCGCCGGTTCCGGGGCGGGCAGCCGGCTGATGCCGTGGCGCTGGAAGAGGCGGTGCAGGGCCGAGTGGGAAAGGTGGGGAATCCTTTCCTGCAAGGCGTAGCGGCAGTCGTCGAGGGGCGGGTGGGTGTACTGGCGAAAGGCCACCGCGATGGCTTCTTCTTCAGTTGTGAGCACGGTAGCGGCCGCCTTTGGTCCCATCGGGGCGTCGGCCGTGGTCGTCCGACTGCGCCATTTGGTGACGGTTTTGGGATTGACCCCGTGCCGGGCAGCTAAGCTTTGTAAGCTTTCCGCACTTTGCTGGATACTGCGCCGTACGGCTGGAGTTGTCCGGGCGCTGCCGTACAGTACTTGTCCCATAAGTGTTGGCGAATTGTAGCCTCGAAAGGTACACCTCTACATCTTGGGACTATACAGCTAGAGGTTCATTCCACCCGACACTTCAATGCGCTGGGCATTAATCCAGCCGGCCTCGTCGGAGCAGAGGAAGGCCACTACGCCGCCGATGTCGTCGGGCCGGCCCACGCGGCCCAGGGCCGTGACGCCGGCCAGCTGCGCGTTTACCTGGGGGTTGTCGCGGACTACGCCGCCGCCAAAATCGGTTTCGATGGCGCCGGGGGCCACCACGTTGGCTGTGATGCCCCGCGGCCCCAACTCCTGGGCCAGGTAGCGGGTGAAGACCTCCACGGCGCCTTTCAGGCTGGCGTAGGCCGCGTAGCCGGGGCCGACGAAGCGTGCCAGTCCCGAGGAAATGTTGATGACCCGGCCCCCGTCCTGGAGCAGGGGTAGGGCCTGCTAGGTCAGAAAGTATACGCCCTTGAAATGCACGTTCAGCAGGGCATCGAAGGCCGCTTTCCGGGTGTCGGCGATGGCGACGTTAAGACCCGTGCCGGCATTGTTGAGGAGAAAATCGAAACGGTCCGCGCCAAAGGTCTCGCGCAAGACCACCCGCGCCCGCTCGAAGAACGCGCCGAAGGTGCTGACCGCGCCGGTATCGAGGGGCAGGGCCGCCGCCCGTTGGCCCAGGGCTTCGATGGCCGCCACCGTGGCGTGGGCTTCTCGCTCGTTTTGGTGGTAAGTCAGCAGTACGTCGCTGCCATTTTTGGCCAGGCTCAGGGCCAGGTCTTTGCCCCGGCCCCGGCTACCGCCGGTTACGAGGGCTATTTTGGCAGTGCTCATGGGTTCGTGATTCGGTTAAACGGACAATGGATTAATGTATCGAGCCGCCGTTCACCTGGAGGTGGTGGCCGTGCACGAAAGCGCCCCCGTCCGAAGCCAGAAAGGCCACCACGTCGGCCACGTCGGCCGGGGTGCCGAGCCGGTTGAACGGGCTGCCCGCCCGCATCTGCTGCTTGACGCTTTCTGGCTGGTCGGTGATGACTCCGGCGTTGTCGATAATGCCGGGCATCACCGAGTTGACTGAAATCTGGCGGGCACCCAATTCCTTGGCCAGCACGTCCACGAATAGTTTGGAGGCCGCTTTGCTGGCCGCGTAAATCGCGGCACCGGCATCGGGGTGGATGCTCATGGTGGAGGAAATCAGCACCAGCCGCCCGCCATCCACCAAGTGCTGGGCGGCCTGCTGCATGACGAAGAATGTTCCTTTCACATTCAGATTGAATACCTTATCAAAATCCGCTTCGGTAGAGTCCAAAACCGGCGTTTCAATTAATTCGATTCCCGCGTTGGCCACGACAATATCCAGTCGGCCAAAGTGAGCCAGCGCGTCCGCATAGAGTTGGGCAATAGCGGCCGGGCTGGAAGCATCAGCCTTTACCAACAGGTACTCCACCCCGTATTGCTCCACCACTTGCCGGGTAACTTCGGCCGAAGATTCGTCCGAAGAGTAGTTCAGCACCAGTCGGAGGCCCAGGGCGGCAAATTTTTCGGCGATGCCCCTGCCGATTCCCTTGGTAGCACCCGTAATCAGGGCCACTTTGCCTTTTAATTCGTCATACATTGTCTTGCGTAGTAAAGGGTTAACTCTTGCCCGCCCCGTTCGCCGGGCTTTTCAGCTTGTGCATAAAAGCCCGGAACGCCGGCCGCAATTCTTCAAACAGGGGGTGACTGCGATTCTTCAGCATCACCTCGCTGAACAGCTTGAGGCCGATGGCCAGCTCCGTGGCCTGCTGCGTATCCTGAAACGGGTCCTTGGCCTGCAACTTCTGGATGATGTCGAACAGCTCATCGTGGTTTTCAAACTCTAGTTGCAGCGGTTCCGCCGAGCCTGTCGCCCCACTGGCCAGGACCAGTTGCTCCAGGGTCAGCCGGTAGGTATTGGTGCGTTTGTTCACGGGTGCTTTCCGAAAAGAAATGGGGAGCCGCATTCACCGCCAACCCCGGCATCTTTAGGCTGGTTTGGCAGTAAGTTGGGAATAAGCCGGCGCTAAAACGCTTCCAGGGTATTGGCCGCGGCATTCCAGAACTGGCCGCTTGCGGTATTGGTCACGATGCCCTGGTAGAGGCCGTCGGCGGCTTGCTCCGGCGTGAGGGGCGCCTGGTCGCCGCCCAGCTTGGTTTGCACCCAGCCGGGGTGCATGGGCGTGACCCGGATGTGGCGCTCGGCCAGGCGCGTGGCCAGCATGGCCGCGTACATGTTCACCGCCGCTTTCGACAGCCGGTAGCCCGGCCCGTTGGGGGCCGCGTTGCGGGGCAGGCCCATGTTGCTGGAAATGAACACCACCTGGCCGCCGTCCTTCAGCTGCGGCAGCAGCGGCTCGGTGAAGAAGACCGTCCCGGTCACGTTGGTGGCCAGCGTCTGCTGGAAAGCGTCGCGTTCGGGCGTCACCGCGAAGACGTCGGGGGCCGCGCCGGCATTGTTCACCAGCAGGTCCACGCCCCCGGTCAGCCTCGCGATGTGGCCGACGGCTTGCGCGATGCTGGCCTCGTCGGTGGCTTCCAGGCCAATGACCTGCAAATTTGGGTGAGCCAGGCCGTCCACCTGGCCCGAGCGGGTAGTCCCGATGACGTGGTAGCCTTCGGCCAGTAGCTTTTTGGCCATCGCCAGACCGATGCCGCTGCTGATGCCGGTAACCACGGCGGTTTTAGAGGGAGTGCTCATTGATTTTTGTTGCGTCAGGATGAAAAAAGTTGTTTGGGTGGCGCGCCGCCGGCCTTATCCCTGATATTGGGCCGAGAAGATGGCGTAGGGCATAAAGGCCCCTGCTTCCAGGTGCCAGGTATGGGTGAGTTTGCCGTCGTGGAGGTGGTGGAACTCGTGCAGGGCGATGCTGACTCTTTGGCCGGTGCCCGCCACGCCCGGCACCGCGTGCCGATTGGTGAAGGAGATTTCGGCCCGCACCCCGGCGCGCTCGTGCGTGCCGAAGATTTCGTGGATGATGATTTCGGTGTCGGGGAAAGCGGTGGTGAACTGCCGAATGATGGCTCCCAGACCCTGCGGGCCCAGTGCCTGCCCCGGACCCAGCGGGATGTCTTGCCAGTCCGGCGTACAGACTTCCTCCAGCAAGTCGGGCCGCTGCTGCTTCCAGGCCCCGTAGAAGGTTTCGATGGCGTAGCGCTCGGCCGCCGCCAGGGCTGCTACCGTTGCCGGTGCTTCGCTTGGGTTGGTCATTTCAGTAAGTCGTTTAGTGAGGTGAAAGCTGCTGGACTGATGCAGCACGACAAAGGTCGGGAAGCCGTGGGCGGGGCTCTGGTGAGGATTTAAGGAATTATGGGGAAGATTTAAGTTGCTGCCGGTGTTCTTGCTCAACGCGAGGGAAGCAGCGGTTAGACCGCAAGCGACCGGCACGCAAAAGGGCCAGATGAGTAAACCATCCGGCCCTTTTGTGCAGGGAATACGAGGGTAATTGCGTGTTCAGGTCGTAATCAGGCTACCAGGCGCAAGGCAGATTCGCGTTCAGCCAGCGGTGGCAATGCCGGGGTTGCGACGCTAAGCTTGCGGCGGTATTCGGTCGGCGTCATGCCCGCGTACAGCTTGAAGAATTTAGTGAAATTGGACGCATCGTACGTTAAGCGGCCCGCTACCTCGCCCACCGAAAGGGTTGCGTCGGCGAGCAGCGCCTTCGCTTCGTGCACGATTCGAAGCTCATAAAAGTGGCAGGGATGAAAGCCGGTGTATTGCTTAATCACGCTGCTGACGTGCACCGGGTGCAGGCACAGCAGCCCGGCCAGGTCTTTTAGGTGCAGGAATTCCTGCGCCCGGCCGGCCATAAAGTCATCCATGTGCGCGTTCATCACCCGCAGAAAAGATTCCGTAATCTCCGCCTGCCGGCTCAAATAGTGGGGTGGAATCTTCATGACCTTTTCTACTTCATCCGGGGAAGTTCATCGTGGCGGCAAAGTTCGAGCTTGTAAACGTAAAGCCGTGGTGAGGATTTAAGCTTTTGCAACCCGTATGCCTGCCGGATTTTCAGGTGTATAAAATGTTTAATACAATAAAAATGAGCATGTTGGTGTCGGAAGAACAGCGGTAAATTTAGCAATCCCAGACTATGTCTTGTTCAATTTTATCCGACCACCTTAGTTTACTGCCCTAAATTCTTCCGCTCAATTGGCCTACCTCAGACTATCTCATTCTTGGTCCAATTACTAAAGGAGCCCCAACACTATCTCTGCTCATCAGGTAGCCGCTTCCGCCCGTCGGAAGCATCCAGGGTCAGTTGAATGAGCGCCGGAAATCGAGCGGCGACTGGTTAGTTTTGCTTTTGAATAATTTGCTGAACGACTGCGAATGCTCAAAGCCTAATTGATAGGCAATTTCCCCCACCGATAGCCCGGTCGTGGACAGCTTTTCCTTGGCCTTGTCGATTACCTTGTCCTGAATGTGCTGCTGGGTGCTTTGGCCGGTCATCTCCTTGAGCAGCGCACTCAAGTAGTTCGGCGAGACGTGCAGGGTATCGGCGACGAACTGCACCGTCGGCAATCCCTTCCGCAGCGAGGCGTCGCTGTTGACGTACTCGGCCAGCACCGCTTCCAGGCGACTGAGAATTTGGTGATTGACGATTTTTCGGGTAATGAATTGCCGGTGATAAAACCGGTCCGCGTACGTCAGCAATAACTCAAGCTGGGCAGTGATGACGGACTGGCTGAATTTGTCGATGTTGGCGTGGTGCTCGCACGCGATGTTTTGCAGGATGCCGAGGAGTAATTGAAGTGCAGCAGTATGTGCGCCGCTACGAGCAGGGCCACGTCTTGCCGCTCGAACTGCCCGGCCTGCCGGCCCCGGCCTACGACGGCACCACAGAGCTGTGGTTCGACACGGCCGAGGACATCCAAGGTGTTTACCGCCGAAAGCTACCTGCGCCCGATTCGGCCCGACGAAGCCCAGTTTCTCGACCTGCATGGCTGCGGCTTTTTAGTGCTCGCCGAAAACCCGGTGATGTAGTGGCGGTGGCAAGTGAAGCCAGGCGCTCCAGAGTAGCTGGCTGAGCGAAGCATGCACCGCCCTACTTGCCCAGCCACTCCTTGAAATCGGCCACCCGCTCGCCGCTGACGAAGACTTCGTGGCGTGGGGTAGGGGACAGTTCCAGCCTGAGCCGGCCCGCCGAATAGGCGTGCACGGTCTGGATGGCCGACAGGCTTACCAGGTACTGGCGGCTCACCCGAAAAAACTGCCGGGGATTAAGCTGCTGGGCCACTTTTTCGAGGCTGTAGTCGAGCGGCAGGCGGGTGCCCTGGCGCGTGGTGAGCCAGGTAGCCCGCTCTTCCAGCAGGAAGTAGGCGATATCGGCCACCTCTACGCTGCGCAGCTGGTCGGCGATGCTCACCATAAACCGGTCGCGGTAGGCCGGCTCGGCGGGCCGGGCCAGCTGCTGCAAAAGGGCCGCCAGGTCGGGCGGTGGGCCGTAATGCTGGCGCAGCGCCTGGTACTTGTCCAGGGCCGCCGCCAACTCCTCATAGCGGATGGGCTTGAGCAGGTAGTCGAGGCTGTGGACCCTGAAGGCTTGCAGCATATACTCGTCATAGGCCGTGGTAAAGAGGCAGGGCGTTTGAATGGCGACCTGCTCAAACAGCCGGAACACCCGGTCGTCTTCCAGGTGAATATCGAGCAGCAGCAGGTCGGGCGCGGGGTGGGTACGGAGCCACGCCACCGCCCCGGCCACCGACGGCAGGCAGGCCAGCACCTCCAGGGCCGGGTCGTAGCGGTGCAGCTGGCCTTCGAGCCGGCGGGCCGTCAGGGGCTCGTCTTCGAGCAGCAGGACTCTCATGCGGGCAGTAGCGGAATGCGCACCACGAATTCCGGCCCTACCGCGCCCGCCGCCACGGGCCGGGGCGTGAGCAGCCGGTAGCGGTTGCGGATGTTGAGCAAGCCCAGCCCGGTGGACGCAACGGCCGGGCGCAGCTGCAACGTATTGCGCACCACCAGCTCCTGGTCGTCCAGCTCAATCGACACGTGCAGGGGGCGCAGGGCAGACATTTGATTGTGTTTCACGGCGTTTTCTATCAGCAGCTGCAAGGTAAGCGGGGCTATCTGGTAGCCGAGCCGGGCCGCGTCGGGCAAGTCGAGCCGGAGCCTGAACTTATCGGCAAAGCGGAGCTTGAGCAGAAAGGTATAGGCGTTGATGAACTCCACTTCCGTGCCCAGCGGCACCAGGTCGTGGTCCTTCTGTTCCAGCGCGTAGCGGTAGGCGAGGGCCAACTGCTCGACAAACTGCTCGGCCAGGTCGGCATCGGTGTGCACCAGCGAGGAAAGGATGCTGAGGCTGTTAAACAGAAAATGCGGGTTCACCTGGTTCTTGAGGGCGGCCAGCTGGGCCTGGAGGTTCTCTTTTTCCAGCTGCTCGGTGCGCTGGCGCGAGGCTTCGAGCCGCAAAACCGCCAGCCGGTTGTTGAGCTGATAAAACACCGCGAGCATCAGCAGCAGGAAAAACCCCTGATTGGCCCGTTGAAACAACACCCAGTACTCGGCGCTGTGCGGCTGCCCGGTTTCGTAGCGCAGCTGCGGCAGCACATACTGCTGTACGGGGTTCAGGGCGCTGGTCCAGGCCAGCAAGAAGCTGATGCCCAGTACCAGCGACAGCCCGAACAGCGTGAGCTGCGCGGGCAGCTTCATGTCCAGGATAAAGTCGGCCCCCAGCCAGCGGGCCAGGCGGTAGTGCAGCCACTCGGCCACCAGCACCCACACAAAATAGAAGGGCAGCATCGTGCCCAGGTTCACCAGCAAGCCCGGCAGCTCGCGCGGCCAGCCCGTCCAGTGCAGCGTGAACACGTAGTAGAGGACGGGGTAATACACGAGCAGCGTACTCAGCACCAGCTTCCATTGCTGGCGGCGGCTGAGCCGGTAAGTGGTCGTGGGGGGCCGTGGGGTCATGAGGAGATGTTAGGCGTTTTTTCGGGCAACGGGACGCCTTACGAGGCCCCCCTCGGCAAGGTACCTACCCCCCCCCATTCCCCGCCCCGGCCCCTTTCAGGTCGTCGTTGTGCACCTCCTTTTTCGGGCGCCGCGCCGCCTCGGCGCTCAGCTTGCCCAACCGGTAGCTGAAGCCCAGGCGAACGCTGAGCATGTGCCGCGTTTCGAGGCTGTGCTGGGTGAGCAGGGGCGAGGCCAACTCAGTCGGCACCTGAAAGGTCGGCGAAAAGAGGTTGTCGGCCACGAAGTTCAGGCTGGCCTTTTTGTCCCAGAAGGTGCGCCGCACGCTGAGGCTGTACGCCCCAAAGCCGCCCTGATAGCCCTGGGCCAGCACCTCCCGGCCGTGCCGGAAGCCGAAGGCTTGCGCCGACCAGCCGGGCGCAAACGCATAGGTGACTGAGGCGTTGCCGTTGAGCGTCCAGCCCTGGTTTCGGGCCGCGTAGCGCGGGTCGGCTACGCTGTTGCGCAGGCTCGTATAATAGGTATCGGCGCTGCCGGTAAGGGTGACTTTCTTACCCAGGCTCACGTTGACATACCCGCTGCCGCCCAGGGCGCTGGCCTGCCCCAGGTTGGCGTAGCTCGTGCGGATGGTGTCGCCCCGCACCTGGCTCAGGGCCTGAATGGAACCGGTGGTGGTGCGGGCAAAGGTGCTGAAATTCAGCGCGGCCCCTTTCAGCGTGGTGCTGTAGGCCAGCTCGTAGTTGTTCGTGTATTCGGGGCGGAGCAACGGGTTGCCCTGCGTTACGTTCAGCGGGTTGGAGGCTTGCAGGTTGGGGTTCAGAAATTGCAGCGACGGCCGCTGGATGCGCCGGTTGTAGGCGGCTTTCAGCAGGTTGCCGTTGGCCAGCTTGCGCGAAAAGTTCAGGCTGGGCACCAGCACGTCGTAGCCGGGCAGGTCCACCGTTTCGCCGGTCTGAAAATCGGCCCCGATGGTGGTGTGCTCGTAGCGCACGCCGGCCTTGAGGCTGTAGGCCGGGCCCAGGCTGGTCGTGGCCGAGAGGTAGGCCGCCGCCACGTTCTGACGGTAGCGGAACGTATTGGTCAGCCCCGCGCCCGGCAGCGGCTGGTAGGCCCCGTCGGGGCCGCTGGCCGTGCGGTAGGCGTAGTCGCTGCGCACCCGCCGCAGAATGTCCTTGCCGCCTACTTCCAGCAGTTGCTTCGGCCCCAGGGGCACCTGGTAGTCGGCCTGCACGGTGGCCTCCTGGTTGGTGCTGGGGTTGTTGTTTTGCAGGCGCTGCGTCACCGGGCCGTCGGGGGTGGCCAGCAGGGTATTGGTGTAGTCGTTGGTGGCGTTGGTGCGGCTATAGAGCGTAAGCAGGCTGAACTCGTGCTGCGGCTTGTCGAACAAGTGCGTGTAATTCAGGCTGACATCCAGGTTGTTGAGCTTGTTCAGGTCACGCACGTCGCGCAGGTCGCGCCGGGCCAGGGTGCCGCCCTGGTACGTCTGGGTGAGCAGGCCGTCCTGGTACGAGTCGAAGGTGAATAAGCCCAGCTGGGCCGTGGCGGCCAGCGCGTTATGCGCGTCGAGGTCGAAGTCCCAGCCGAAGCTGTAGCGGCCGTTCACCTGCTGGTGGTGGGTGGCGGCCTGCTGGGTGGTCAGCGCCTGCTGGCCGGTGTTGGGGTCAGTGGTGAGCTGCGTGTTGCCAAAGCTGCCGGGCGTGTGGTATTCCCAGCGCTGGCTGCCGCCCAGCGAGAAGCCCATTTTGCCTACCCGGTAGCCGGCCTGGAGGCCGATGTTGGCACTGCGCAGGCCGCCGCTGCCGCGCACGTCCAGAGTTTTACCCTGCAAGTTGTCCTTCTTGGTCACAATGTTGATAATGCCGCCCGCGCCCTCCGCGTCATACTTAGCTGAAGGCGCGGTAATCACCTCCACCCGCAGAATCTGGTCGGCCGGTAGCTGCTTGAGCGCATCGGCTACGCTGCCGGCCGTGATGGTCGAGGGCTTGTTGTTGAGGAGCACCTTGACGTTGCGCGAGCCGCGCAGGCTGACGTTGCCGTCCAGGTCCACGCTCAGCAGGGGCACGTGCCGGAGCACGTCGGTGGCATCGCCGCCCTGGGTGGTGTGGTCCTGCTCGGCGTGGTAGATGGTGCGGTCGACTTTTTCCTCCACCAGGGCTTTCTGGCCGGTCACCACCACTTCACCCAGCCGGGCCGGGGCGCTGGCCAGGGGTAGGGCATCCAGTGCCAGCGCCTCGCCCTTGCTCGTAAAAACCAGCCCCGCCTGGTCGAGCGGCTGGTAGCCCACGAAGCTGATTTGCAGCGCGTAGCTGCCCGCCGCGATGCTGCTCAGGCTAAAACGGCCGGTCTCGTCGCAGGCAGTGCCATCCACGGGCTGGCCGGTGGCCGTGCGCAGCAGCGCCACCGTGGCGAAGGGAATGGGCTGTTTCGTCGTGGCATCGACGACGGTCCCCGTGAGCCGGCCGTGGCCCGTGGCGGCCGGGAGCGGCGCGGCGGGCGGCGCGGCCTGCGCGCGAGCCAACTCATGGACAGTTAATAAGAGCAGGCTAAAAAGCACTCGTTTCATGGCTGAAGGTCAGGCTGAAGCTAGGCAGAGGGGCCGAAAGCAGCCCGTTACTACCCATCAGCCCTGCAAAGCTGCCCACGTGCTTCCCCCGGCAAAAATCAAGGTTGCGGAGTGCCGCTTTTTACTGCCTGAGCCGGCCAATAGCAGCGCGGAGCCAGGACGACCAGGTCGTCTTCCTCGTCTTCCTCTTCATCCCGTGGCCAACTGGCGGCCTTAGCCTCAACCCGCCAGCTCGCCGTACTCACGCTGCTCAGGTTGATGCTGCGTTGGCGTACCTTTCCAAACCTGGAAAAGAAACTCCGGTTCGAAAAATATATCAGCACCATTCGGGAAGATATCGCTAGCCTCGTGGTTATGGGGGGTATCCGCCAGGGCACGCCAAGCCGGAGTGAATACGTGGCTTTACCGCCCGCCCCCCTTTCTCGCCGCCATGCAACCTGCCGAATCCCTGCGCCAGTTTCACCAAGCTCATCTGCAAGCCTACGCGCTGGGAGAGCCTCAGACTTTCATGATGTTCTCCCTGGAGGGGGGCATCCCGCCGGCGAGTGTGCCCTATACCCGGCGCGACTTCTACCACATCAGCCTGTACACGGGCGGCACCACCCAAATGCGCTACGCCGGCCACACGATGAGGGTCGAAAGCCCCGCCCTGCTGCTGGGCAACCCGCTGGCCCCGTATGCCTGCGACCAGCTTACGCCGCTGACCGGGTTTTGCTGTCTGTTCACCGCCGACTTCCTGGCTGGCCCCGGCGGCCTGGCGCCGTGGCAGGAAACGCCTTTGTTCCAGATTGGCGTTAACCCCGTGTATTTGCTCACGGAGGAGCAGCTGGCGTTTCTGACTCAGCTGTTTCGGCAAATGCTGGCCGAAGTCAACTCTGCCTACCGCTACAAGCTCGACCTGCTGCGCACCCACGTCCAGCTGCTGCTGCACGAGGCCCTGCGGATGCAGCCCGACCAGCCGCAATGGGCCGGCCCCAACGCCGCCAGCCGGCTAGCGGCGCAATTCCTACAGGTGCTGGAGCAGCAGTTTCCCGTGGCCTCCCCGGCGCGGCCCTTGGCACTGCACACCGCCGAAGCCTTCGCCGCGCACTTGGCGGTTCACGTTAATTACCTGAGCCGGGTGCTGCGCGAAGTCACCGGCAAGCCCACGAGCGCCCACCTGGCGGGCCGCATCGCCCAGGAAGCCCGGATGCTACTGCGCCACTCCGACTGGGCCATTGCCGACATTGCCGAGGGCCTGGGCTTCGCCGACCCTACGTACTTCAACCACTTCTTTCGCAAGCACGCCGGCACTTCGCCCAATGTCTTCCGCCAGCAAGCTGCCCTGCATTCCCCAGCGCCTGCAGCCGGATAAATCTTCCAGCCCGGCCCAATGGCTTGCGATAGTGCGCATTAGAGCCGGGTGCGCCGGCCGGCTACTCCTTCCAGGCGGTACTCCTACCCCCCCTGCGCCGTGGGCCGGATAACAATCTCGCCCACATCCACGTCGGCGGGCTGCTCGATGGCGAAGGCAATGGCGCGGGCAATGGCCGCCGGCGGAATGGCTATTTCGCCCATCTTTTCCACCACCTGGGCCTTTATTTCCAGATTGGTCATCGAGTCCGCCAAGTCCGTTTGCACGAAGCCCGGCGAAATGCCCGTCACGCGCAGCTGGGCCCCCGCCTCCTGGCGCAGCCCTTCGGTGAGGGTGCGCACGGCGTTTTTGGTGGCAGCGTACACGGCCATCGTCGGTTTGATGAGAAGGCCCGCCGTAGAAATGATGTGGACGAAATGGCCAAAGCCCTGCCGACGGAAAACGGGCAGCGCAGCGGCAATGCCGTACAGCACGCCTTTGAGGTTGATGTCAATCATGGCCTCCCAATCCGCCACGCGCAGCTCGTCAAGGAGCGAATTGGGGCCGATGCCCGCGTTGCTGATGAGCACGTCGAGCTGGCCGTACCGCTCGCCGGCCAGCCGCACGAGGTGGGCCAAGTCATCGCGCCGGCTCACGTCGGCAACAGCGTAACTGGCTTCTCCGCCCGCCGCCGTAATGCGGGCCGCCAGCGCCGCCAGGCGCTCCGGGCGTCGGGCACCGAGGACAACTTTGGCCCCGCGCTCGGCGAGCAGCAGCGCCGTGGCTTCGCCGATGCCGCTGCTCGCGCCGGTGATGATAATGACTTTGCCGGTGATGCCGTTTTCCATAAGGGTAAGTGGTGGTGAACTTTCCACAAAGTTCGCGCTGGCTCCCGGCGGTGGCGTATGCCCATCAATCCAAAACTTATGAAAGTACCACTACCTGCCGGCGGTAGTGATTAGGCGATTGCCTGGTATGCTTTTTAAAGAAATTGCTGAAGTTGGAAGCGTAGTCGAAGCCCAGGCAATAGCCAATTTCGGCCAGGCTCCAGTTGCTGTGCCGTAGCAGGGCTTTGGCTTCTTCAAGCAGCTTTTCGGCCAGGTGGGCGGTCGTGGTTTGGCCGGTTATTTCCCGCAAGGCCTTGTTCAGGTGGTTGGGATGCACGGCCAGGTGCCGGGCAAATTCGTTCGCGTTGCGTAATGGAATGGGTTTGCGACGGCGAAGTGAGGGGAAACTGCTGGTCGAGCAAGTCTAGAAACCGGGCGCTAAGGCGGGCGGCCGCAGTGCCCGGCTGGTAGCGGGGCGCGGCCGGCGCGAGCTTCAGCGACTCGTGCAGCAGGAGCTGCACGTAGGTGCGCGCCAGGTCATACTTGTGCGCATACGACGATTGCAGCTCCGCTGGCAGCAGCTCGAAGATGCCGCTGAGCCGCTGCACTACCTCCGGCAGCGGAAACAAAACCGGACTACCCCCAACCCGAAACAGCGGCGAACCGGCCACGCTGGCGGTTTTCATCTGCTGGGTGATAAACTCCTCCGTGAATAAACAGGCAAAGCCCGTTTCGCGGCCGGCGGTGCGCTCCCAGGAATGCGGCAGCAGCGGGTTCGCAAAAATCAGGGCGCCCGACTGCACGGCCACCCGCTGGTCGGCATACGAGAGGATGCCCTGCGCATTGCACAGCAGTTTTATCTTGTAAAAATCTCGCCGGATGTGCGGGAAAGAACCGGGCGTGGCCACGCCTTCCAGGCGGTATGCTGCTACTTGCCCGGTGGCCGGGTACCCCCGGCCGTAGCGCTGGTAATGGTCGGCAATAGTTTCCCGGACTGACATACCCTAAAGTTATGCAATTCACTTTATTCCCTGCCTTGTTCTTCCTGCTCAACTTCGGTCAAGACGCATTGGTTTGGAAAATGCAACTTCTGGTTAGCTATTCGCTATGAGCTCGGGATACGGGGGCCGGACCTTTGTCAGGTCAACCAAGCGGCTACCCGGTATGCCCTGCCGACTAGAGCGTGAGGACAATAACGCGAGCTAATATATCTTTGCAGTAAAGTCAATTTATTATGCGTCGCCACGAAGTTTCGGATGCTACCTGGGTTCTTGTCGCGCCCCACCTGTCGGGCAAAGTCAGCGATTGCGGGGTAACAGCCAAAGATAACCGCCTCTTTTTCAAGGCGGTGCTCTGGATTGCGCGCACTGGCTGTCCCTGGGCCGATTTGCCCGACCGCTTCGGTAAGACTAATTCCGTGTGCCGCCGCTTTCGCCGCCTGGCCAAAAAAGGGGGGTGGCAGCGCCTTTTTGAAGCCGTCCAGGCCCCCGACCTGGTCTGGGTCATGCTCGACTCGACCGTGCTGCGGGCCCATCAGCATTCGGCGGGCCAAAAAAAAAGCGACCCTCAAACCGAGTGTCTCGGGCGCAGCCGCGGGGGTATCAGCACCAAGATTCACGCCTGCGTCGAGGCCCAGGGACAGGGGGTTCGCTTGATTGCTACGGCCGGCCAAGCCGGCGATTCGCCGCAGACGCTGCCCTTGCTGGCCGACTTGCAGCCGGGTAAAGTACTGGCTGATACCGCTTATGCTAGCGACGCAACCCGTGCCTACTGTGCGCAAAAGGGCATTGAGGCGGTGATTCCCAACCGGCCTAATCGCGTCGAGCCCTTCGTGCTGGACGAAGCCGCCTACCGGGACCGTAACAAAATCGAACGCTTTTTTGGCCGCCTCAAACACTACCGCCGCCTGGCCACGCGCTATGAAAAAACAATCGTTTCGTTTTTAGCCTTCTGGTATATTGGAGCGGCGATGGATTGGTTTAGATGATTGGTTATTTGTCCTCATGCCCTAGTCAAAATAGGTGGCGACACTGGCCTGCGCATCGGTCAGGTCGGTAAAAGCCGGCCACTCGCGGGCTTTGAGCACCTCCGTTTTGAGGCGCGACCATAGACTTTCGGCCTGGGCATTGTCGTCGTACGCGCCGCGTCGGCGGTAGTACTCCCAAAGCTTGGATAGTTTCGGCAGGCTACCTTACTCACCGCTGAGCCCCCTTCTTTTGCCCGCTCCTATGACTGCTGCTACTACTTCCCAGGCCACGGCGGCCGGCTCCCTCATTGCCCTCGGTATCGTCTATGGCGATATCGGCACCTCGCCCCTTTACACCGTCCGCGGCGTCTTCGAAGGACGGCCCATCACGGAAGACGTGGTGCTCGGCACGGTGTCGGCCATTATCTGGACCCTAACCCTGCTCACAACCGTGAAGTACGTGCTCATTGCTATGCGGGCCGACAACAATGGGGAAGGGGGCATTCTCTCCCTCTACGCCCTGCTGCAACGGCTCAACTTCAAGTATCTCTACCTGCCGGCCATTATCGGGGCGGCGGCGCTGCTGGCCGACGGCGTCATTACGCCCCCCATCTCCGTGTCCTCCGCCATTGAAGGGCTGCGCATTGTGCGGCCCCACCTCGATACGGTCCCCATCGTGCTCGCGATTCTGGTCGGCCTGTTTGCCATTCAGCAGTTCGGCACGGCTATTATCGGCAAGCTGTTTGGGCCCGTCATGCTGCTGTTTTTTAGTATGCTGGCCGTGCTGGGGGCGCAGTATCTGGTGCAGGATTTCTCCATCCTGCGGGCCTTCAACCCGTACTATGCCCTGCACATGCTGACTACGGTGCCGGGCGGCTTCTGGCTGCTCGGCTCCATCTTTTTGTGCAGCACGGGGGCGGAAGCGCTCTATGCCGATATGGGCCACGTGGGCCGGCCCAACATCTACGTGTCCTGGGCCCTGGTGAAGGTGTGCCTGGTGCTCAACTACCTGGGCCAGGGCGCGTGGCTACTTCAGCACTTGGGCAAGCCGCTGGGCGAGCGCAACCCTTTCTTCGCCATGATTCCGGCCTGGGGCCTGCTGCCGGCCATTGGGCTGTGTACGCTCGCGACCATTATTGCCTCACAGGCCCTGATTTCGGGGTCGTTCACCTTGATTATTGAGGCGCTGCGGTTACATTTTTGGCCCAAAGTGCAGATCCTGTACCCCACCGACCTGCGGGGTCAAGCCTACGTGCCCTCGCTCAACTGGCTGCTGTGCGCCGGCTGTGTGGGGGTAGTCTTTTACTTTCGGGAGAGCGCCAATATGGAGGCGGCCTACGGGCTGGCCATCACCTTCACCATGCTCATGACCACGGTGCTGCTGGCCTACTACCTGTACCTGCGCCAGGTGAGCGCGGGCTGGATTGGGCTCTTGCTGCTGGTCTATTTTACCGTGGAAGGCTCCTTTTTGGCCGCCAACCTGCGCAAGTTTCCCGAGGGGGGTTACGTCAGCGTGCTGCTGAGCCTGGTGCTGCTGGCCGTGATGGTGAGCTGGATACAGGGCCAGCGCCTGCGCGAGAGCTTCATCAAGTACACGCCCCTGGCCGATTGGCTCCCGCTGCTCAAAAAACTGAGCAGCGACGAATCGGTGGCCAAGTACGCCACCCACCTCGTGTACCTGACCGACTCGATGGACCCGACCCAGCTGGAGCGTGGCATCGTCCATTCCATCTTCCAAAAGAGCCCCAAGCGGGCCGATGTCTACTACCTCATCCACGTCATTACTACCGACGAGCCGTACACCAAAACCTACCACGTGGATACGCTGCTGCCCGATGACCTGGTGCGCATCGAGTTTCACCTGGGCTTTCGGGTGGACCACGCCATCAATTACATGTTCCGGCAGGTCGTTACGGACTTGGTGCAGAACAAGGAAATCGACATTACCTCGCGCTACCGCTCGCTGCGCGACCAGGATGTGGTCGGTGATTTTCAGTTCGTATTGCTTAATCGCACCTTGCCCTACGCCCAGTCGCTAAGCAGCTGGCAGCGGCTAGTGGCGCGGCTGACCGGTACGCTGCGCTGGCTCGGGGCCAGCCAGCAGGAAAGCTTCGGGCTCGATAACTCGTCGGTGACGCTCGAAAACATTCCCTTGCTCACCCCTGAGCGCCCGGAGTTGCTGCTCACCCGGGAGTAGGCGGGCGCTTGTTAGCTTTCCGCGCGGGGGCGCTGGTGGCGCCGCCCGGCCAGGTAGCCAACGCCGACGGCGAGCAACGCCGCCCCGCTCACAACTTTGTGCAGCGTACTCAGCCGCCCCAGCTTAGTCAGCAGGCTCGGGGTAGCGGGAGGCGTGGGAACCACCAGGAGCAGGGCTTTCCGGATAGCTTTCTTTTTTAGGCGCTTAGGCATGAGCTTTTCTAGTAAAGGGTAAAGGAAGAGCAGGTACGGCTGGCAGCTTCGGCAACCTAGCGTGGACCGGCGCGGGGGCTAGTTGCCCCGCGCCGGCCCTACCGGGGAGAAGCAGCCCCGCTGCCTGCCAGAACCTGCGCGGCCGTTAGTTTCTGGCTAGGGGCTTTGCGGCCGTTGGGAGCACCTTTTCCTGGCAGGCGGCCCGAAAGGCGCGAAAATCCTGGCTGACCTGCTTGGCAGCTTGCTCCGCAAACTCCACTAACTCCGCTACCCAGGGCGCGGGGGTACCCCCAAAGGCTTGGAGCGTGTCGGGGCTGGCTGCCCCGTGGCGGCCCGCCGCCCGCAGGTGCGCCCAGGCCAGCAACTGGGCAAAATCGGGGAGGGCCGCCCGAAAACTGGCCTTGCTATGAGCGTAGTGGGTGAAATCCAGCTTGTCTGCCACCGGCTGCAAGGCCCGGAGCACAAAGGGGTGGCCCCCCAGCTCCACGGTTTGCAGCAGCGCCGGTGGCACGGCTTGCAGCCACACCTGCGCCTGCACCACCCGGTGTGCCTCGGATAGCCAGTGCGGCTGCGCTAGCCCGGCGCGCTGGCCAGCAGCTGGCAGGGCCAGCTTGAGGTCCAGCAGGACGGGCAATTTATGGGGCGTATAGTGCTGGGCCAGCAGGGCATAGCGCGGCACGCCCAGGCTCCCCACGCCGGCTACCTGCTGGGCCACCTCCAGCACCGGGCCGCAGGGCGGGGTAGCCTGCGCCCGGCGCCACGCCTCGAAGCCGGCCCGGATGGCCTTTCGCTCCGTGGCCGCTAGCGCGGAGAGGGTAGGGTAAGCCCGAAAGTGCCACCCGTGGCGGGAGCTGGCCAACTTGCCCAGCAGCTCGCGCCGCCGGCGGCTAGCCACGCTCTGCAGCAGCTGCCGGACGATGCCGGTGGCCGTGTCTCGTTCCAGCAGAAAGGGTTTGCCAGTGGCCAGCGTGCGGGCGTAGGTGGTCAGCAGCTCGCGGACGGCTGCCTGCTACTGGACCGGCGAGAGCCCCAAGTGAGCCCCCGCCAGTACGACGCTCACCGCCAGGCGCCCCACATCCCAGAGCAGGGGCCCGCGCAGGGCCTCATCGAAGTCATTGACATCAAAGTACACGAGGCCATTGTCGCCGCGCTACGAGCCAAAGTTTTCGACGTGGGCATCGGCGCACAGCCAGGCCAGGGGACTATCGCGCAGCCGGCCCGACGGGGCAATGGTTTCGTAGTACCACGGGGCACTGCCGCGAAAAAAAGCAAACGCATCGGCCTGCATCCGGTGGTAGCGCAGGGGCAACAGCTCCGGCCGGCGGCCGGCGTCGTGATGACGGAAAAAAGCAACAAGGGACTCGGGCATGGCAGGGTGGAGTAGTGTTTTAGCAGCAGTGCAGGCTATACAAGAAACGATTATAATCAGGGGACTGCCCCGCTGCGCTGAACTGGTGCGGTCACTACCAAACACCGCAAAGAACGGGCGGGCCAGCCACCCGTTAAACCTTTACGTAAAGGCAGAAGCACCAGCCCCGCCGCTTCACCGGGCGCTGTCACGGTCACCTTTTTTAATCTTTCTACCGCTCGCCAGCCAAGCAGCAAGAGCTTGGCGGAAGCGAGCTGCCGTGCTTATGCCCAGGTTTCCTTTTCCTTATTTTTTCAATGACTCCCACGACCGAAATCACGCCGGCCCCCGCCTCCGAAGCAGAATTTGTGCTGCAAAAAGTGCAGCCCGCCCTGCTGGGGCTCATGGATGGCTCCGTTTCGACCCTGGCCCCGCTCTTCGCGGCGGCGGGGCTCACGCACTCGCCCCACGCCGCTTTTTTTGTGGGTCTGGCCGCCTCGGTCGGGGCCGGCATCAGCATGGGACTAGCCGAAGCCCTCTCCGACGACGGGGCCGTGACGGGGCGGGGTAACCCCTGGACGCGGGGCCTCATCACGGGCGGGGCCACCACGCTCGGCGGGATGCTGCATACACTGCCCTTTCTACTCGCCAACCTGGCCGTGGCCTTGCAGGTGGCCTACGTGGTGGTGGGCGTCGAGCTGCTGCTGATTGCCTACATCCGCTACCGCTTCATGAAAACGCCGCTGGCCAGCACCGTCTTCCAGGTGATTGTGGGGGGCGGCATCGTGTTTGCCCTCGGCGTTTGGCTGGGCCGGATTGGGACGGCGGGGTAGGAAGGAAACGAGCAGCTTTGGCTAGCCTTCAACGCCTGCTTGGGCAAGAAGCTCGTCTTGCTACCCGGCAAGTCAGGCTGTTTAGAGCTAGGGGCATTGCACCAAACGCACAGTTAGCATTTTTAATAGACTTGTTGCGATTTGAAAATCAAAGACATAAATAGAAATTCCACAAGCCTGCACAAACTCCTAACACGTCGTCATAGCGTTTTAAATCATGCATTCGTAAACGGTCACTCAAAATACGATAACGCTTCAAGCCACCAATGGCATGTTCTACGACAATACGTTCACTTGCCTGTTCTGTATTTACGGCACGCTGCTCC
>JAABUK010005488.1_pt1 | contig 19705 bp, 27 predicted proteins | sample 5559141 | NCBI WGS metagenome assembly JAABUK01 (sample SAMN10711869, study PRJNA513367) | rock metagenome | isolation source: Antarctica rocks | place: Antarctica: Victoria Land, Pudding Butte nord | collected 2016-01-03 | reverse complement strand
CAGAGGGGCCCCGGAATACTCATTGTGCTGGATCACAATTGACAGTCTGATTTACATCAGGTTGCATTTCTGTTGTCTTCAAATGCTGGTGCGCCAAGCCTAAGCTGTTCACAAAGGTGTATCTTAGGATGCAGATAAAATCGTATTTTTTATTAAAATGTTCTGATGCTGATGCAGGCTATTGTTGCATCAGGGCACTTCTGCATGTTGCTGTAGAGTGACATATTTTCAAAAGCCAGGCAGGGGGTGGGAGTGGGGTTGATATTATAGTGTTGACTCTCTAGGGTTTATCAACGTAACAGATACGCATGCGCAGGCCCTAACTCCTTTTTATCTGTAAAATCTCTATCTTTGGCTGTAAGGCTTTCTCTGTAACTTGTTATTTTGTTAACTATAATTTAGAGTTGTAGAAAACAATACTTTATGCACTGCAGCGTAGCCAGAACATCTTAAGCTGAGTCTGAGTTCTACGTAACAGAGTCTTGAGTAAAATCATTGAGTTTCACTCTCACCCTACCCTACCTGTAAACCCTGGAATCTGAAGAATGTGAGGGTTTTGAAGATATGACTAACATGAATATCTGAAACCTACAGGGTTTACAGAAGCTTCCACAGCACCTGCAGACCACGTGACAGATCACGTAATGGATCAATTACAGCATAATCTTAATCTTATCTGGAACATGGATCAGAGTCAGTAGTCAGCAAGGCACTTATATATATCAGTCAGTCAGGGATTTTACAGTCGTTGGGGGCCAGCTAGCCCATTTGACTAAATTGCAGTTTTTCATCAACAAACAAAACAGACAAAACAGTAACGTAGACAAACAAAATCATCATCAGAAAAATGTTGGAAATTACTCACGCCCTTTCGGACTGATCGTTCGTTTTCCTAGTATCTTTTTTCTTCTTCTTCTTCTGACTCAGCTTTGACCTGTGGCATCATGTGCCATATTTTGATGCGTCGCAGTGCGACACCCGTATGCTGGATGGCAATTCGTTTGTTTTGGTGTTGCAAACGCGACCTGGACACGTTTTACGTAGCCTGTCTCACAGGGACTTGCTGAGTTTGGCTAGCACCTGTCAGGCTTGCAAGGAGGTCATATGTGTTTTTCTACTGCCTCAAGCCCAGGATGTCTCAGCGGGTCACGAAACAAACGCAGTTCCATGTTCGACGACACTGTCCACCGTGTCCAGGGCAATAAGCTTCTGCAGGGCAAATGACTTGTCATTGTAGGTCAAATGTAGAATAGCAAGTGCTTTTGGCACTGCTTTGACAGAATCGAGCCTGTAATTTGTATGCAGCAGTCCTTATAACTTTCTAGGTTTTACCTACACTACACACAACGTGCTCCCAGGATCACTACAAAGGTTTCAGTCAGCCAAGGGATGTGCCTGTACTCCCGAGCTGTAAGTTACCTTGCCAGTATGTACCTGCTCTTGTCTTTTGCTTCATGCACTCAATATGGCATGCTTAATGCAGCGGGAAGTTTTCATGCTTGACGTGCAAATGTGGACAAGCACGCGGTGGCAGCTTACCAAACACAGGACAAGTGAGTGTCAATAAGTCCTTGTCGGCAATAAAGGAGATGCACAGCTCATCATTCAGGCAGTCAGCATCTCAATTGCCTGCCATATTTTGACATTCAGGCACCAACATCTTATGGCCATGCCATGCTAGAATGTGGGCCTGCCTGCAGCTGTGGATTACAATGTCCCTTTCGGGAGAGTCAGCAAGGACTGTCCGTGGTTGTCGCTTTGCAAAGTTCTGACAAGGTGCAAAATTATTGCTGACACTACATCTGGCATTGTATTTTTATGTATGTTTATGTACTTCTATCAGCAAGAAGAGCCAGTATACATGTATACGCAGGGCATGTCTGTTATTGCCAGCCAAAACATTGTCCAGGGCCAGTTTGTGGCCCAATACGCGGGTGAGATGCTGACCAACAGTGAAGCTGACCGGCGACTTGCAGAGTACGATGCCACCAGAGCTGGAGTAGGGCATGCGTTACTGGTACCTCATGCAGCTAGCCTGCACACTTGCATCATCTTGCTTCAATAAGCATCAAAACCTCATTCAGGATTATGTAGGATTGCATTTGCAACTTTTTGACCGATACAGCTAATAAGCAGAGATCAGATCCTTGAACATCATTGTGCTGAACAGGTTGTGAGGGAGACCCTTCCATCTGGCGCAGCATGCCTACGGTTCAACATTGATGCCACTCGCATTGGGAATATAGCTCGCTTTTTCAATCACAGGTAAAGATGATTACTCTGCCTTTTTGTAGCATACGCACTCGGCTTCAAATTGCAGTAAGCAATTGCTGAGGGTCATACTGATTGTGAATTCAGTTGCCAAAACGCTGCAGTGTTGCCTGTGATGTACCATACAAGCATACATATGAGAAACATGTAAGATTTACCTTATATGCGGTGTGTGGACCGGCTGTGGGAGAACAAGCATATCAGCCTGCGAGTTATCAAGGACGTATGCTACTCTGGCAAAAGTAAGGCAGCAAATGTGTACATGCTGCATAGTACACTTGCTTGGGGTGTGCAACCGCAGCTGTGATGGAGGGAATCTGAGGCTGGAAATAGTGCGTTCAAGGGGTAGCCCACTGCCTCATGTTGCAATGTTTGCAAGCAAGGACATCCAGACTGGGGAAGAGATGACGTTTTCCTATGGCGCATCAGCTGATAGCGTGGAGCCAACATTGTTTGCAGCCAAGGAGCTACATGTACCCCAAGCTGATACAGTTGTCAAGCTTAAAAGCAATCAGAGGCGCTGCTGTGTCTGCTGCACAAAGAACTGCTCAGGTTATTTGCCTGGCAGCTAAGTGCGTTGATATGCGTGTGCCAGTTTAGATTAAAAACTTAGATGTCCAGAAGTCACTTCTCAAACACGATTTCCCATTTAGTGCACCATGCCTGTCTGCCCCTTCAGCCCAGTCATATAACAAGGAAGATTGTCCGAGTATGCCAGCTGCACGACTGTGCTCTGAAGCAATTGCATTGCTGTATGCTAGCTAAGTCAGCTGTTTCAGCAAACATTCTGTTGCCTAGCCCCCTGGGGGCAGTCCTGGCTTTGATTGAAACATATGCACAACACACATACTTGAGCAGTCAGGGAACAAACATGAAAGCGATAGCTGATGATGAGCACTTCAAAGAATGTGTTGATGAAAGACAGACAACTGCAGCAGCATCTGATAACCCTTTGACACGAGTTAGCTGCACCCAAATGCCTGTGAGAACAAGCATCACAACAAAAAGGAATGTGGGCTGTGCAGATCAGTAGACAGTCTGCCACACACATTCATTGCATGGGCAATCCATGTCTGCATGAACCACGAAAACACAGCAGCTGATTGGGATAGGCAGCTTCTTCCCAGTCTGGAGTACATTTTCTCAACACAGAAGCGGGTTTAGAAGCGGGTGCTAACATGCTGAGGGAGTCAACAAGCCTGATCGAGCTTGGCAATAGGTGTTTAAGCTGGGGTGGCTGCTGTTGGACGGTCCCACTGCACTTTCTTTGTTTTGGTATGCCAATAGTATGTACGTTGCTGCTGGTCTTTGGCTTCAGACCATCCTTCTGGCAGAGGCTCTTGCGCACTACCTGCACATTCCAGCAGGCAGGTTCACTCCAGTGTTGTCCAAAATGTGGCTTGACAATCATTCCAATGTGTCAGAGTGCATATGCTTACCAGGTTTAGCAGCTGCATCACCATCCTGCTTTACAGTAACTCCATTGGCTGTGTTTGCTGTAGATACTGGCCCTTCCCACACAGCTGATTTATCAAGTACCTGATCATAATCCATGCCAGCTGCTACACATTTTTCCTGCAAAAGAAGAATATGATCAAGCCATGGGGCAACCAAGATTGATGTAGCACATGGCGTGGACATTGGCCGGGACATTGCCTGTAGCTGACCTTGGCATACTGTCGGGCTCGTGCCTCAAGGGCTGTCAAGTCCACCTTCTTTTCTTGAGCTATTCTGCTGTAGTCAGAGTGGTACAAGGGGTCTCTGAGCTTAAAGGCATCCTCCCCATATATACCCTTCCAGTTAATTGTGCCATTTGTGCACTGTGCTGCCTGATGTCCTACCTGTCGACAAGTCAACACAGTGCTGGAACACTGTGTGTATAACAAAGCTGACAGCAGACTGCACAAGGTAAAATGTCACGGGTGTAAATGGTACCTGACCACACAAGTTGCAAGCATTAGAAGGCCAGGCTGGATCTCTGCGGAGCTTGTGGTGCATCTCCATGGTGAATTACTGGCCTGCCGGCTTGCTTCACTGCACTGCAGGCACACTTTCCTAACGATCTGACGGCTGAGTGCAGGCTGATTCGGACGACACAGAAGTCTGCTGTACGTCAACGGCCAAGCTGTGGCAATGAAGGCTTCGTACACGCTGCGCGTTACAAGGTAAGCTTCGTGCAGAAGCTTGGCAAGCAGGAATGTTTACTGCCTAGCCTGTGATAATAAATGCATGACAGCAAAATTGCTATAGAGTTAAAATCTGCAGTTGCATCCTGCATCGCTACGATCTGCTGAAGCAGTCTGCGGCATCGACAATCGGCATCATGGTAGAGCCATCCGTCAGCTTCGTGTCGGCGTTCCTCCCGAAAGCATCACTGCTGGTTGGCTTATCCTTTGCAGCCTTTTACTCGCAGCAACATCTGAAAGTTCTAGGAGGAAATCTGCCAAGCAGAGACATGGCCACATGGAAACCCGAGCACAAGGAGGCTGAGAAGAGACGTTTCTTGAATATGGTGACATTCTCTCTGTGCTTTTGTCTCAGTCTTCTGGCTCACCTACAATGTATTCGATTGTCAGCCTGGTCATCTCCTGTTTCAGGAACGGGAGGCAGCACCTGATGACCCAGTGATAATGAATCCATTCAGACACAACATTCCCGCCACTATCAGAAACGCCGGAGACCTTCCTGATATATCATCAGGCGAGGAGGATTAGAAGCGAGCACTGATAAAAAGCTCAAAATATCGCATGCATGGCTGTTTCGTGGCACATGTCAATCTCAAGCTGACAACAGTCTGCGAGTTTGATATGCCAGCTGCACTGCCTGGTGGGACATTGTGTTTTGGTAAACTGTATGCTGCTTAGTCCAGGAGCGTTGCAGACCTTCAGACTGATGTTATGCCTGATCTGGATGCACAGAGGTTGCCATGTTGCTATCAGCATCTTGAATTTATGAATGGCAGACTGTATTACGTCAGCACACATCTTTGCGTTCAAAAGAGATGTTGGTGCTTTTTGCATGGGTTGCTCCATACGAAAATGTTAGAGCAACTTTTGCAATTTGTTGTTGCAGTTGGAAGCTTGTCACTGTACACATCGCATTTGCCACAATCATTAGAGGACTGCAATGCAGTTGCATCAGTTTGGTTCATAAACATTGAAAATCCGAATGCAATGATCGTCAGCACAGGTGGCCAAGAGAGACTGTCTTTGACGAGAGTGCACATCACCAGAACCCTTGGTATTGCTTTGCCAGCATAACCTTCTGACAGGTGCACAATGACTGCTTTGCAAAGACGATTGCCAGACACAGCTTGATGAGGCCTCCTCTGCACTGTGTTGCAGCTGCCATATGCTCACAATGCCTGTCTCTGATCCCAAAGCCAGCATATACTGATGAGTCTGTGATTCATGCTGTTTACTTGATGCATTTGCACCATGCTGTTGGGTAAAAGCTACAGCTGTGACTGGCTGACCAACCGAGATTGTTGCAATGGGTTTTGAAGTGCTGTTGAGGCCTGTGTTGCACCAGACCTTGACAATGCCGTCTCTTGACGCTGTGGCAAACAATTTGCTATCCCAACTCCATGACACACCCCATATGATGCGTGCATGAGCCTTGATTCTATGCTGGAGCACAAACGGCACAGGCCCTGCACATGAGAACACTGTTTGACTGTATGAAAGCAGAAATACCACAGAATGGTAGCTGTCAGATGAGCATGACTTGATGCCACAGCTCATGCATCCACATTCTAGCGCTCCGTGCACATGATCTATCTGCTTTCATGCGCATGAGCAATCCCGCCAAGGCACAAGTTATTATAGATGTGTGAGTGTGGGTGCAAGAATGCCCTGCAGAGAAAGCGGAACAGAGAAAGCAAGTATGAAACGAAACAAAGCTGTGTTATACAGCTGCAAACAAATGGGCAAGCTGTCAAGCCGCGTATGCCACTGTCTGTGAGCTGAGCTGAACATGTATGCAGTCAGGATCACATGTCATGGTGCCACATGGTTCTGCTGTCTGGAGCCTCACCTGAAGCTTTGGTGTACACAGCAATTGTCCTGTCTCTGCTCACAGACAGCAGACTAGCACCGTCAGGCGAGAACTGCAACTGGGTGACTGTGAGACTGTGTGCGGTGAGGGAGCCTAAAGCAGCCCATGTGGTTGTGTCCCACAGCCACACGGCTGCTGTGGCGGTGGTCTGTGCTTTGCATGCTGAGGCAAGGATGTCACCAGAGGGGGAGGCAGCCACACAGAAGAGCTCAGCCCCGTGACCGTACAGCTTTGCTACCTCTGGCCACAGGCTGCTCTGGGCCAGGTGTTCCTCCAGCGGTGGACCTGCACTTGTCATGCATCAACATCCTACCAACATCCTGATGACTTGTACAGCAAAGCAGGCTGTGCAGGGCGGCAGAAGTTGCTTTAGGGCCAGATTGCCTGAGACAGAGCAAAGTATGGGAGGCATGTCAGAATATGCCTCTCTGGTACAAAGCGGTGATGATGGCAAAGCTATTGAGAAGCCCGGGTTGCATGTACAAATCAAGGAGCTGAGTTGTTGATGCAGATGCGCATACTAGTGGCTGTAGGCACTTCATCAATAATCACTGCACAGCATGCACAAGGAACAAGCTGAGCCATCCTCAGTGACAGTGGGTGACAGTGGGTTGACGGAGGGTTGACAGGGGGTTGACAGTGGGTGTAAAGGCAGGGACAGATCACGACATCGCCCAAGCAAACATAACCCACTCAGATTCCCTGGATAGTGTACTCAGCTCACCATGACGAGCTAGAGATGCAGTACCAATGATGCAGCGCCATGACCTGCGCAGCCCGGTGTAATACTTGGCTTCTCGTCAAATTGAAGCCCAAAGGTGTAGTCATTTCTTTTCTTTGCTTTCTGCAATGCAATGTGTTGGCAGCTCACCTGAGACAGCTGCAGGCATGGCATTGGGAGCTAGATCAGGGCCATCTGTGTAGCTGCCTCCCTCCATGCCTGACGCCACCCCTCCATTGCTGTCTTGCACTTGGTCAGCATACACAGCCTTGTTAGACAAGCCCAGGGCTGCCACAGCCGCCCCTAGGGCTGGTCCCTGCAACACAGGTTATCATCGGCATATGTGCAACATCAGCAGGAGCACAACCTGACCAGCATGTGGGCTCTTTGAAGTCACACTCCAATTGGCTGGTATCACAAGCCAAAGGGTCAGCTCTGGAACCAGCTGAAGGGTGGTCGAAGGAGACCTTCTGACCAAGCAGCGCAATGTCTGCTAGCTCCGATGCTTGGAGAGGCAATGCACAAAATAAGATGTCTTCCCAGAGGGCACAGGCTTTTGGTACAATAGACCTCAGAAACCATTTCAGGTGTCCACAGGGCCTGCAAGCCATGGTTTCCAACCTCAGAAGCAATTGCCGAACAAACTCTAGTCTTTGAGTAAGAACCATCCAGCTCCTACCCTTGTCTACCCTCATGCTATCATGTGTGACTGCTTGTGTACCTGGGAAGCATGGGAGGTAGAGTTGGCGGCTGGCTGAAGGGGCTGACCAAGAGCCATGGCCAGAGTCTGAGTGAAGGCCTGAGGTGCTTGGAAGACACGCAACACCTTCTCCTCCGCCCCACTCACATAGCAGGAGCTGTTAGGAATGTACGTCAGGCAAGACATGTCATGCCCATGTACCTGTGTGCATGCACAGACGTGTCATACATGCGATGCATGAGTGATGAGTTAGGCATGCACATTCATGGGGATACAACAAGGGAATTGTATGCTTTGGTGTAGATTGCATGCATGTTGCGCAACAGAACATGCCTGCAAAATGCCTTGAACGCTTTTGTTCGGATCACGTGGGGCTACATGATATTGCACAGCGCAAACTTTGAGGTGTCTGTGATGATGCGGATCTGAGTATGTTGTGACTCTTGCCTGGGGGCGAGCCAATTCTGACCACCTGCCCTCATTTTGGACAGTGATGCGGCAGGTCTGATCAGTGCTGGCGGTCAGCAGGCAGCTGCCATCCACACCCCAACACATGTCTACCACTGCGCCATAATGCCCTCCCAGGGCATGTCCTGGCACCCAGCCCTGCCCCTGCCCCTCTGCAGACACAGCAAGCTTGCTGAACAAAGGCAACTGGCTGAGTGTAAGCAGATGAGGGTGAATGTGGCCAGGCATATAACAAAATGGATTTTGGCCTGGCATGCTTACAATAAATGCAGATGGGGACAACTAAACATCATGCCATTTTGCTTTTGCTTGCAAGTTTGGCATCAGCTAGATTGTATATCAAGGGTCATAATGGGGGGAGGGGGATCCAAGGAGACACCACACCCCACATCAGCATTCACCTTGCATGCCTATGTGTTTGCCCAATCCTGCTTGTCAAGCTGATGTGGCATCAGGTATGCTGTCTTGGCAGCATGTATGATGCTGGCGAGTCACATGCATAAGGACTGTGAAAACCATTGTGTCAATATACATCATAGGGATGCTCAGTACAGACTGCTTTGGAGAGACAAGACTTGCCCGGCACATACCTGGCTCATCAACAGCTGGAAAGCATAAAGATTATTATTGTGATTATTGCTTTTGTTGTTATTATTGTATTGTTATTTTTATGTATGAGGCAAGAATGTCACTTGGGCGCCTCCATAGGTGCAGAGCTCCAGTGTATCCATGTGCCATGATGCTGCTGCCATCAGGACTGAAGCAGCCGGTGAAGTAGCCCAGGTTGTTTGCACCAGCATCACCCACGCTCTCTTCACTCATCCACAACCCTGCATGGCCATCACAACTATCCTCAAAGCCCTCAACAGCAGGGTTGTAATGCCGATACAGACACGCATCAGAACAGATGCACTAGACAGTGATGGTGTTGTACTCCACGTATACACACCTGCTGATTTGTTCACACAGCCAAGATGTTCAGCATGGTATGATATGACATCACCAAAAGGAGCTCATTGCTCCAGTCAATGTCCACAGTTTGCAGCGTGTCTGCCTAGACCTCCTGTTCATCCTCGCAGGCAAGAGTGATACAAGTCAAGCAAGCAAACATGAGATGAGAGGAGGAGACCTGTGGCTGAGTCTGGACGCCACAGCATCATGGTGCGGTCCATTGAAGTGGACAGTAGGCACAGAGGCTGTGCTGGCTGGGGATCTTGGGGTGGGGAGCAAGGGGGCTGTGGGGGTTGCCACTGCACACTATGCACCCAGTCTTCATGCCCCACTAGCAGAGCCTCCAAGAAAGCAGTATATTGCCCCCTTGGAGTGCTGAATTGGGGTTTAGGCGCATACCTGCCACAGCAATAGCAGCTTGAGTTGGTGTATACAGCTGCATTCAGCACCCTTCCATCCACTGTGGCGCATATCTCCCAATGCACAGGGCTGTAATTGCTACACAACTATGTTGAGGTATGGAATGGCCTGGCTGAAGGCCCAACAAACAAACAATCAGGGTAAGGCACACCTCATGTGTGGCCAAGTCGGCTGCACATGTTGGCTTGATCCATGAAGCAAAAACATGTGACGCGTGAATTATGGACCGTGGTGCTCGCTGCCTCAAAAGAGGAAGCCACAATGCAGTTAGCCTGGCTGTACACAGCTGCAGAAGAGTGCAGATGCAGAAGCAGTGATGCCCGCATCTGCTAGCAGCCGACCAGAATCTGATCACTGTGCAAGCAGCATGACAGCAATAGGCAAAACATGCAGAGGTGAGCTATATTGCTGAACTCCATCCAGCCTTGTTTTCATGCCCACAAATCAATGATGGCATACTCTGATGCAGCCCAGGACCAGCAAGTGCATACATGCATGGTGGCGAGCATATGATGTGTGTGATGTCACCTGGCAATGTCATGCGCAACACTGCTGTCGGTGGCAGCCTCCTGACTGGACGATGGTGGTTGCCTAGTTGTGGCCTGGGGCTGTATGCGCCATACCCTCAAGTACTTGTCTTGCGAAGCACTAGCCAGCAGCACATGTCCCAGACCTGCATTGTAAAGCAGCCACCTGGCTCAATGGGTAGACCTCATCTCTGTGGGGCCAACACCACTCTCACTTGAAAATTTGTACTTGGAGGCACAAGCACACCAAGCCACATGGAGTTGATCAAGCATTATCAGCCTTCCCACATGTCCAACTAACATTGCTAATCCAGGGCCCTGTTGCTGCCACATGTATTGCGGCACGCACAATATGAAAAGGTGTTTAGGACCACTGTCAAAGCAGATGCTAACCTGGGTTTGAGTCAGATTGAGAAGGGGGGAGGTGGGTGAAGGCCAGGGAGCGCACCCAGTCTGCGTGCCCTGTCAGGCAGCAAACCTGCTTGAAGTCTCCTCCAGGAGCAGCCAGCAGCAGCCTGATGGTGCAGTCCACCCCCCCTAGCGCCAGGAGCAGCCTAAATACCCAGTGAAGAAGGAGTTGAGCAGTGTGAATTTGCTAGGCACGTCTGTGACATCACCGTACACTTGCAACAGGCTTACGCTGAAAGGCTTTGTTGACATGCACCTGATGCAGCAACTACTCATGAGCGGTGGCCGCTGGCAGCTGCAATCTCGATGGCAGCAATTTGCCGATTGTGCAGGCGCTACAACACAGGAGTATGTCTAACAGAATAATAGCAAAGCAACAAGGTTTGTTCATTTGCAACAAACGTTGCAGCGCCGTATACGCTTGCCAATTGCACACATGCCAGCTTGCATATAAATTACCAGTACAGGCAGGTGGTGGCAGGCCTACCAGCCAGGTTGATCTGGTAGCTGTGTCACAGCCAGGCAGTGCTGCAGCCCATTCCCCATCTCTAACTTCTGTTGCAGGTTCCATCGGCTGTATGGCTTGCTGTCATCTTGATGAGACCCAAGCTTGCATTCCCAGACAAGCACCTGCTGGTCTTCTGCTGAGCTGATGAGGAGAAGAGTGTCGCCTACCAGGACATGAAACAGCGCTATGATAGCACCAGTATGACCCTGGGATCATAGACTCAGTCAGTTACAGTCACACAAAGTACGTGCTACTCTGCTAAGGGAGTGCGCAAATGCATTACGACTTTGACTAAGCTTCTGGCCATGTTTGCAAATGGCTCTTTTCAGCAGTGATGCAGGGCAACATGTCTGTCATGCATGCATGATGCTGACTCAGCACTGATGTTCCATTAAGTTGACTATGCCTGCATGATCATTGTGACATATGCTTGTCTGCCAATATGTTGGACATGCGTGCATGCATGCATCATGCTGAGCAGAATCATTTGCTAATCCATTTTGCTGTGCATGCATGACATCAAGCTACCTGCAGCTTTGCAGCAATGCTCCATGGCTTGTCAGGCTCATTTGAATGGCTCAGCCAAATGATGACATGGTTGTCAGCTGCCCCAGAAGCTATTGCACCAGAAATGCCGGCAGTATCATCTGCGGACGATGAAGTTTAGGTGTGTGGACGCTTGCAACGACCAGTTGCAGCACAGTAGAGATCAACAGTACCTGCTGTTGGCAACGACTCGACACAGTTCACCCTGTCTGTGTGGCCCACCATAGTCGCCAAGACCTTGGCTGCCTACATCACAAGCTTCATGCATGAGTGGCTGCCAAGTTAGGTCTGAAAGTGCAGCCTATATGTCGTCAATTAGCATGACCACTGATGTAGCACTTCAAGCCGATGATACACTTTCATGTTACATATGTATTGGTGATCAACATTTCGCCGCGGCCGGCGACAAAAGCAACTCTACCTCGGCATCATACAGAACGACCAGATTGTGAGCAGCGTAAGCAACCAGATCATTTCCACCCCAGTCAAGGGCCCCCACAACCCTATTGCATCCTGCGCTGACGTGCTCCTGCACTACTTCCATGCCTTTGAAACTACTATTCTCGACGCTGCTTGATGCCGCATTTCAGTGATTTCTCGTCGACGTAACGCTAGCAAGGGTTTTAAACAGCCGAGGCGGCAGCGTTATGAACACATACCAGCAACGTCAGCGATAGCCATTGGCCTTCAAATTGATTGACCGCCAGTATGCAGCGAGGAGGCAAAAAGGTGCGAGACAATTTAGACTGCAAAAAAAGGCTTGTTCTGTGTCCTTGCTGGGAGTTGACCAATTGTATTGGCTGCAGTCTCCGTTCATGGGTCGTACCGAGCGGATGGAAAGCGCGTCCCAGCTGCTGTATCCACGATACAGGTCTTTGTCGGATGCGTTCCTTGTAAGGTCCCCCCTTGCAGCTCGGTTGCAATGACCTAATTGCTCTGTCGTGAGTTGTGCTCTTTCTTTGCAGTATCCAGATGGAGCTGCCGTGCCTGTCACTCCTGCTCAGGTCAATACAGGTAGCGTTTGCTCAGGTGTACGAGATTTATTCCCATCCATCTGGCTGCAGCGCAAAAAAATCTTACTCTGTCCTTCTCTCTGCTTCAGCTGGCTCATTGTACTGTTACAGGCAGCGTTATCAAGGCTCAGCAGAACACGTTGCCAGTGCAAGTCTCACTGGCTCCAGCCCATGTTCAGGCTGCTTCTCCGCCAGTGTTGCAACCTGTACAGCAGCCAATCCTGCAAGCGCCTGAAGTTGTTCAGGCCAGCGAGGAAGTGAAGTAAGTACCATTGTCATTTTGCAACCCAAAGTCTTTTTTTCAGCCCTGAAAACATCTTCACTGTCTCCCACATAAGAAGCAGGCAATTCTTCCATCTAGAGACATCAGCTGTGTTGCTGGAGTTTGAGTACCATTCATTCGTTCTTGATTTATTTAATAGTTTCAAAGGGTGTTCGACAGGAAACCAAAGAAGAAGAAGCGTAAGGTGAAGGAGGATCCCGTTGTGAAGATTTCTGGCCCCAGCAATGCTGAACAGGCCCAACTCATGCGCAACGTGCTTGGTTTCACAGCCACCCCCCCAGCAACCAACGCCGCACCCCTCACTGACCCTGCTCACCCCTCTTCAGCATCCCTTGCTGCGGCACAGCCACAAGCACAACCACAACAGGTGATGCAGCAGGCACCACAAGTGCAGCAGCCGCAGCAAGCACAATTCCAGCAGCAGCTGCAGCAGCAGCAGCAGCAGGCACAAGTACAGCAACCTCAGCTTACAGTACAGCAGCAACCACAGCAGCAGCTACAGCAGCAGCTACAGCAGCAACCACAGCAGCAGCCACAGCAGCCACCCATACAGCCTCAGCAACAAGCCACATTCAGGTTTGGCTTTGCAGGCGAGAGCCCTGCTGCTAGTGCTGCTCCCACAAGCACACCAAGAGCTACACAGACAGCTGCGCCAGCAGCTGTGCCCGCAGCTGCACAGGCAGGGGTTGAGGAGGCCTTGCCTTCACCCCCTGCTGGGCCAGCCCCCTCGGAATATGTTGCCCGCCGTGTCTTTGTGGGTGGAATGCCTTTCAGCTATGAGGTCAGAGCCTCCCTGTTACAGCAAGGAACTTTTGTTTATGGCCTGATGGTGCAATATGCTTCAGCACACATATAAGTGTGTACTTGTGTGTGTGCTGACGTGAAAGGGGCAATGTGTTTTGCACGCGTTGAAGTCACAAAGCATGAGATTGGGTGACAATTTTGCCATCAGGCAAGCCAGTCAGAGGCCTACCAAAATACTCTGGAGGGCCTGCCAAACGCAAGAAAGATTGGTTGTTGATCGGTAGACAGAACAAACCTGCTGCAAGGTTTCATGCTGTTGACAAGTGCATGCAGGATTGCCACGGGTCTGTTGTAAATGTCATCTGTAGAGCAACAGTGGAATGACATTTAACATGACGCAACCTGTGTCGTAGGTGGATGCCATTCGTGAGTATTGGAGCTTCTGTGGTGAAATAGAGGACTTGGATGTCATGAGATTTCCTGACACTGGCAGATTCAAGGGCATTGCTTTCATCACCTACACAACTGTAAGACACCTTACATATTGGATGTGCACTATTCAAGTGAACTACACACTGTCCACTGTGCAGCAGTCTTAGTGGATGCTGCAGGCAGCAGCTGTAAGAGACTAGAAATTTGTCATTTGCCAGTTGATGTGACATGGTGTCATATCAAATGTAGGAGGAAGGATATCTGGAGGCTCTGAAGTGTGATGGCACAGATCTTGACGGGCAGCAGCTGAGAGTACAGAAGTGCATGTCAGCTGGGGCGCATGTGCCCAAGAAGAAGCAGATGGCAGCTGCACCAGATGCTGTTGCATCTCCAGCACAACAGCAACAATCGCCCGCCCCCAAGGTCAGTGGTGTCTGCCTCAGGCTGTCTGCCTCACACTGTACTCATCTTTGCACCAGCTTGTGCTGCTGTGACCAAGGACTGCTGGTTTTCCTTTGGGTGCCAGGTGGCAACATGAGTCACAGAGATGCCGTAACATTGCTGGTGGAATGCACACACACAGACTTGGCCTGACAGGAATGGTCATGCAGGTTGCTGGCTACCATGTGGCATATGTGGGCAACTTAGCTTTCGAAGCCACCGATGCTGAGATTCAGCAGCTGTTCCCTGACTGCAATGTGACAAAAGTGCGCTTGCACACAGACAAGAACACTGGGAAATCCAGAGGTTTTGCACATGTGCACTTCTTGGACGAGCCAAGCTTAGACAAGTACGCCCTCTTGCAAACTGCTGCACTTGCTGCTCTGCCAGTTGCGTGTTGCACCTGGCAGAGGCTTACACACAGTGGCTTCTGTACTTCACTTTGTGCGTGTCGCTGTATATGACATGTGTTGCCTGTTGTTACTGACACTGTTACACAAATTGTTCCTATGCAGGGCTCTACAATTTAATGGCTCACCATTACATGGGCGGCAGGTCAAGGTGTCATATGCTCAGCCAAAGAAGGGGTCCTAGCTGTCAAAGGTCGTTTGATCAAGCTCTGCAAATTAGTGTATCTGTGGGAAAGTGCATGTGAGATCCAATTTATCAAGGGAAGGTCGTTTGAGCTTCCAGTGCCTTCTATTGCAAATCTGTATTCTGCATCAGTGTTGGTCACCATGGAGTTGCTGCATTCTGGTTATCACGAGTTGCTCCAGCCATATTAGTATTGAGTTCGAGCCATGCGCAGTGCAGTAGGACAGAACTGAGACAGCTATGCAAAGTTACTGGTCCTGTCAGCTTGTGTTAGTCAGATGACTAGGACAGTGGCGCAGTTGTAACCTTGAAGGAAATCGGAAGCTTGACAACACATCCAAGAGCTGATGATTTGCACACTGGACATACAGTGCATGTGTAAACATCGAACCTTTGCACCATCCGTCTTTCAATTCTCAAAGCACAGGCTGAGTTGCACATGCAGTCTGTTCAGTGTGACCTGGGCCATGCATCAACTTCCCCTCAAGCAAAGGTCAACCACCCCAGGGCACCAGGGTCCAAGTCTATCAAGGAAATAGCACAGTCCTCACCTAGCCTTCCATGTCAGCCTAAACAGGCCTAGATTGTCAGGTTGAGCCTTGGCTCCAAAGCTTGCTTCTGGTATTTTCTCAAAGTCAAAATAGTCTGGAAGAAGCTTCCAAAATGTCTCGCCTGCTTGGGCAAAACGCTTGTAGTATGCTAGCAGAATCAGACTTGAAGGACCTGATGTTGTATGTATACATTCAAGCAAAGATTGCATTGCCTCAGGCACATACACCTGCAGACAAACAAACATAAAGGTCAGCTTGTATACAAACACAATTGAGAGTCTCAATTTGCAGATGCACTTCTGAGAGGTGCAACTATGCTTCCAATGCATGACATCGTACATCAGGTTGCAGATCAAGCAGCGCACCATCTGTTGCAAGCAAAGCAACCAAGCAACACCGCAAGGTCATAATGTGTGTCAGATTCACATTTGCAAATGGATGCGCTCGTTGTGCCTCAAGTAGAAATGCTGCCTTGCAGGAGCATTGATGCTGGTCAACAAACATATCAGAACACAAAAAGCAATTGGCAGGAGAGTACAGGAGCTGATTGTGCATCACAATGTTGCAACAGGGGACAAAGGAATGTGAGGTCACCACGTCTGCAAGGAGCACGACATCAAATGGGAGCGAAAGAGGGCTAGCATCACGCGCCCAATCCAGCTCTGCCACAAGTACTTCGGTAGCTTGCACTGTTGATGATTGTTGGTCTGTGTGCTGTTGTGCTGTACTGTCTGCATTGTCTCGGTGCTGATGAACGTGATTGGCAGGCTGACCAGGATTTTGCATGCTGTTGTTGCTATTAGTACCAAGACAAGCAGGACCACTGTCTGTGCATGGCTGTGTATCACAAGGTCTGTGTTTTTGGGCTGATGTCTGACTTTGTGGCAAGCACTTGGGAGCTAGGGTGCAATGACATGGCAGGTTGGCGCTGACATTCTCGTGCAGCGCCTCTAGGCACTCGTCTACATCTGTGACGACAACCTGCACAGGCAGAAATCCGCAGCATAGGAATGGATTGCCTGCAGGCTGGCAGTCAAGTTGGTGTATCGATGTACTGGCTCTGTACGCATGCCGGGCAGGCCATCTTGTTCCTCATTAAATTCAGGTACCTCTTGTGCATGCATTGTGCGAAATAGCACAAGGGCTCCAGAGGCGCAGTGGCACCAAAGTGAGCTGGACAGAATTGCCACAAATGGCTTGCTCAGCTTGATTGCTACCTGTGAAAAGCAGCCCAGCTGCGCTGCAACAATGCCAGGAAGGCCTGTTGCGCCAGCGCCTAGCTCCAAACATCTTGCTCCTTGATACCTCTCGGCAGCAAATGCTGTGCTACTGCAGCAGACTGAACAGGCATGTCAAAGCACAGCGCACCACAGTGGTGCTGTCCGCTAGTGGAGGTAGCATACCTTAAGTACTGAGCCAAAAGGACACCACCTTCCCATACAGTTCCTCCTGCAAGCAACAGAAAGCATGCTCACAAAAGTCACACTGGCATTAGTTGCTTAATCTTCACCCTCACCTATTCCTACGCCCCATCCCTCCTCGACTCGCACCTGCCTGCCTCCAAAAGTGAAAGGTCTAGACCACATGGAATGATTATCATCCTGCACGGTATGATCACAGTATTAGTTTGGCCAGCAGTAGACTTCTTTGCTTGAAACGCCTGCTGGTATTACGCTTGCCTCGCTTCCGCTGTCGCTCATTTCAGATCTAACCAGGTCAGTGGGTGTGTGGCGTCGCAATAATGTATGCCGCGATGTTGGAATAGTCTTTTGACCCAAAGTTGATTGCACGGCGGCACTAGGGAAACTAAAGTTGGGAACAGGCAGTGACAGGATGTATGTGCGCTGCATGACTTATTTGTAGACATGGTTGCAGCTTATAATGATGTCCACACCTACAGAGTCTTGCCAGACAAGAAAAAGACTTTTGCAATGCATATGAAACAAAAAACAAATTTACCTGAACTCAAACTGCAGCAAACATTGTATCCTGTGCAAGATGAAAACACCACCATCGCAGGCGATATACAAGTGAGATGAGAGCTCATGAGAGCACTGAACTAAAAAACCCATTGCGTCCGTTGCAATACATTGCATCCATATGGTGCCTGAGCTGTGATTACTTAGAGCAATCCTGACAGCAGGCTTACAGGTACCTGTAAGATCTTAGACTAGCTTTAAAGGTGATGTATGTCCTTCCACAAATTTGTTTAAACAACAGATTGCGGGGGTGCCCTCATGCTATATGCTCACAACTTAGTCTGATGCATGCATTGATACTTGGCCCCTGACAGCTCAGCTAGGCAGCTCACATAAATTGACACAGCAACAATATTACACTGCTGCTTGTTTACCACCACATGTATATATAGGCACCTCAGCAATGACTGTGGTCCCTGGACTTGCAGTCAGGAGCAGCTGAAGTAGCTAGAGCATGCGGTGCAAAGCTAGAGGGGCCAACTTTTTTAGGGGCTGGCTCTTGCTGTTCCTAGTGTTCCTGTAGTCAGTCAATTGGGCTGCATCAGGAGATTTACAAGATTCTGCTCCGGCAGAAGGGTAGAGATGTCAGCTGGTGAGTTTGCATCGCTGTGTAGTGCCAATTGTCGATTATTTTCTATACCAGTTTGGGCCCTTATAGGACCCTTATAGCTATACACCTTTTGGACTGTGCGTAAACAATGCTGCACAACCTGCTCAACCAGCTAGTACAAAGGTACCGACATCTAGAAAATACTCTGGAGATGAGTCATGTGTACATAGTCCCAGAATTCTGGACTGGTGTCAGGCATCACCATGATCTAATTGAGAGGATGCATTGAGATCAGCTACATTTGTCAGGCATCTATTCTGGGCCTGCCTCTGAGATGTTGTAAAACAGCCAACAAAACACAGCTGCATTGCTTTGTGAACACAGCACTTACTACATCGACAACAAGAAGACCGCAGTCCAGTGCCTCCTGGTACAATCAAGCAGTTGCGGGGGCTTTGGACATGCATGCTGTCTCTTGCTTGCGCTGAACATCAAAACATTCCCGATAGTCAGCCTGGACAGTTGGAGACAGTTGAAAAGCTCTGTGGAGTGATGTGCACCACCCAGCATGCGGCAACTGCTGCCGAAGGTGTATCATAGTGCTTCTGGGCCTTTGCTAAAGATACACTAGACTCACAGAGACAGACGACAATGCTTGACTCACGCAGGGTCTACATCTTCCATAGTAACACTCCAGTTGTCCCACCAAGGTAAATGTACAGCAAATTCTTGCACTGCATTCCACATCATCTTTGCACATGAAGCTGCCTGCTGAGTCGCAGGTATCAGGACAGAAAACACAACTTACCTCAAATGTGATGTCATACGAGAAATATCCACCAGCAACTACATGCCAGGGAGCACCAAACTTTTTGTCCATGGTCTCTTTGATCATCTGCACGCGCGCAGCTTGTCTTGAATACACACGAAACAGCACATCAGATGTCTTGCAGACTGTGCAGGCAGACAGCAAGAAAGCCCAGTTTGTAAGTCACAATCGGACTGACTTGCGTGCACTTCTCCATATCTGCATGATGCTTTTCCACCGCGGTGATGCATGTGTCCATTGCTTCCTCGCGCATTTCTGTGGTCATGTCTGTATGTTTTACCAGGGGATACTTAGCCATCTTCAGAAAGGCTTCCATATCCTTGATGTCTTCTGGTTCTTGCGCCAAGGCTGCCATGATTGTTGTGAACAAAGGTGCCCGTACGTAGTGCTTCAGGCGTGCTTGAGCTACCAGGCAAAACAATGCTACGATCGACAGGCATCACGCGTTCGCGGCAAGTGCATAATGTTGTGAATATGAATCTGAACGACGTTGCCAAAACAGGACTCTCCTATCATTCTTGCGTTTGCTGCATGGACGTCTCCTAGCCTGTGCTATCTGTAATCTCTCTCTCTCTTGCGTATGGAGATGAAGACAAAGGTCATGGTTGTCTCACCTGTGCCTGCGCCGGCTGTGGCATTTTCATGCAATGACAATCCTATTGAGCAGGTTACCACTTTCAAATACTTGGGCCTTCATTTTCATCAGTCAGGTG
>JAABUK010005487.1_pt1 | contig 19708 bp, 13 predicted proteins | sample 5559141 | NCBI WGS metagenome assembly JAABUK01 (sample SAMN10711869, study PRJNA513367) | rock metagenome | isolation source: Antarctica rocks | place: Antarctica: Victoria Land, Pudding Butte nord | collected 2016-01-03 | reverse complement strand
ACTGACTTACTGTGCATGTGTTGTGGCAAAGGGATTCGGGTAAGCCGGATGCGGGAAATCCGCCAGTCCGGTTTGAAGAGGGCGGAGGAGGCAGTGTCCCTGCCCCTCCGCTACTCGACCGCCGGGCCATCTGGTCTGTCCCCGAAATTGTCACCCACAGGCCGGATCGATGCGGCGAGACCGCCCATCACCCCCGACCTGACCGCCGGTCCGAAGTGCCTCGCCCACCTCTCCCGGCCGACAGAAGGTTGCCAATGGCTTCGTTTCCCTCCCGAAAGGGTTGGCTTCGTCTCGCGCCGGGCGAGATGGCTTTGTATGTCGAAGACCAAGCGTGACTGTGTTGGAAATACGGGGCTTTCCATTGACAGACAATCGTCAGAGGCCCCGTTTTCCAACACAGCCGCTCGTTCCGCGGGGGAGGGAAGGTGGATGTCCGGGGTTATTGTTCGCGGTATGGTCATGGTCGCGGCATCCTGGGGTGGGGCGTCCCGAACCCGTCCGCGCGGGATCGGCCGCTGTCCCCATGATATTCACGAGCCGAGGGGGCGGTTGAGCAGAGTATTTCGGGCAGGATCCGCGATTGGTCGTCCGGAGTCGCCCCGCGTCCGCTCTCACGCCGACCAGGCGACCGGCGACTTCGCGGGGCGCGAGCTTCGGCCGGATTGGTTAAGGCTCCGTCGGCCTCCGGGCCGATGAGTAAGTTGTTGGATAGATCTCCTGGGCCGGCCAAGGAAGGCCGGGCGATGGCCCTCCCCGTCTCATCCAGGGAAGGACGAGGCTTGCGGGCCCGCTGTCAGGGACCGTCCGACAGTTGAATCAAAGCGGCGTCCGCCCCGACCGTCCGCCGACCGGGATCATCCGGTCGACCGGCACGGACCCGGGGAAAACGACGTCGTGATCGGCCGCACGGCCGGCAGGATCCCTCGTTTTACGGGGGTCAACCTGCCGGCCGTTGCGGCCCGATTTCGTTGTGGGCGACACCGGGAGGCGGTCCCAAGCCTCTCAACGGGCTCCGACGCCGACGAGCAGGTGGGAATTGTCGGGCTGCATCTTGTCGAAGAAGTTGAACTGGTCGGCGGGCGACGTCACGATCGACTGGAACATCGAGGCGCCGAACTGCGACAGCTCGTAGCGGATCTGGACCCGGCCGTTGACGTCGAGCGGGTTCAGGAGCTGCGCCGAGGAGACGAAGCCCGCTCCCAGGCTGCAGTTGACCGTCTGACCGGCCAGGGCCCGCTCGCTCTTGATGGCGATCAGGCGGAAGCCGTGGTTGGGCAGGGCCCGGCGGAGCTGGGCGGCGACGACCGGCGAGATCTTCGGGTCCATCGTGGTCCGGCCGGGCACGGCCTCGACGCCGAAGATCACGACCTGGCGCTCGGGCCCGCCCTGCCATGCGGCGAGGGCCGTCGTCGGCGCCGCCAGGCCCGCCGCCAGGGCGATCAGGGCGGCCCGGATGACGGGGCGAGGGTCCCTTTTCATGGGAAGGCCATGCTTTCCACGGCGTTGAAGACGTCGTACGGCGTATTGTCGGCCATCGAGGGGAAGAGGAGATGGGCCTCGTCGTGGCGGTCGACCCGGGGGTCGCCGTCGCCGATCCGGACGATCACGGTCTCCAGGTCGTTGACGGTCACCTTCAGGGGGGCCGGGGCCTCCGCCTCGATGGGTCCGGCCGGCGGGGCCAGGGCGATGGAGGACCTCTCGGGGTCGACCCGGCGGGGGAGCAGGACGGCCGCGGCCAGGATCGAGGCCGCCAGGGCCGACCGGAGGGCGACCTGGGCCCACGGGCGGCGGGATGACCCTTCGAACGGGATCGTCGCCGGCGCCCGGGCGTCGAGGGCCGCGGCGGCGCGGGCCCAGAGCGCGTCGAGCGCCTCGGCGGGGGGCTGGGCGGGCCGGGTCGACTCCCAGATCCGATCGAATCGGGCGGAACTTCGGGCCCACTCGGCGCAGCCCGGACAGGAGTCCAGGTGCCCGGCCAGGTCGGCGGGGGCCGGATTGCCCGTGGGGGCCGCGAGTTCTCGGGTCACATCTTCGCAACGCATCGGGGAGCACTCCCGGAGGGCGGTCGGGTCAGAGCCCGTCGACGCCATCCAGATACGACTGGAGCTTGGTTCGGGCGTAATAGATCCGGCTCATCACCGTGCCGGTCGGGATCTGCTGGACCGCGGCGATCTCTTCATAGCTCAAACCGGCCTCGGCGAACAGGACGAAGGTCTGGCGTTGCTTGGGGTTGATCCGGGCGAGGGCCGCGTCCAGGGCCTTGCGGAGGTCCTGACGCCGGAGGGCCAGCGCCGGGTCATCCTCGGTGGCCGGCTCGAAGCCGCCGGCCTCGCCATCGGTCGAGCCCAGGCCGAGGGTCGGCCGCCGCTTCCGCTTGCGGCCGGCGTCGAAGGCGGCGTTGGTCACGATCCGGAGCAGCCAGGTCCGGAACCCGCTGCGGCCGTCGAAGTCGTCCAGGTGGGCCAGGGCCTTGATCATGCACTCCTGGGTCGCGTCCTGCGCGTCCTGCTCGTGGCCCAGGAGGCGGTACGCCACGCGGTGGGCGACCCCCCAGTGCCGCCGGAACAGTTCTTCCACGGCGGAGCGGTCCCCCTTGCGGGCCCGGTCTACCAGGATGTCGTCGGACGCGGGGGCGCCGATAATGGCCTCGGGCATACGATCACCTGAGGGGAAGACGTCCCTGATCCCGATCTTATTCGATAATCGGTGCGGCCGGGAGGCAAGAACCCGGGGGTGGCGGATCCGCCGGAATTTTGTCGATTTGGCCTCAAGATCCGGCCGACCTGGGCTTGACCCCCCCGGGCACTTGACGCATCATGCCGCCCATCCGGCCCGGGACCTCGGTGCCCGCGACCGGACCACACCTCGGACGCGCACTCCCCCCGACGATTCGCAATCAGGATGAGTCCCCGCCGGGCCGCTCCGACCGATCGGTCGGCCGCGGGCCTTCGACCGGCCGAGGAAGGCCGGCGACGGGGTCGGATCGGTCTCGCCATGGGCCGATGGCCCGCATTACGAGGAGTCCCTCCGTGTTGAGACGCTGCACCGGATCCCTGGCCCTGCTGACGGCCCTCGCGACCCTGACCGCCCGGGTGAACCCGGCCGATGCCGCGAGCATCGTGACCGAGAACGGGACCAAGTACGCCTACTATGAGCTGGTGAACAACCGGAGCACGCCGGTCAACAGCCTGGTCGTGCTCAACGAACAGCCCCCGGATTCGGTCGTGCCGCTGATCCCCGGCACGACCGCCGTGAATCCCGGCCCCTTCCCGCTGGCGATCGTCCACGGCTCGAAGGGCTTCGACCCCAACGGGCCGCTCCCGGTCTTCCTCAGCCAGCCGGGGCAGACCCCCCAGGGCCTGGCGATCGACTTCAGCCATTTCGGCAAGAATGACAACACCCTCGCCCCCGGCGGCGTGCTCAACTTCAAGGTCAGCCTGGACCCGAATTACGGCGCGACCATGGCGCCGACCCTGACGCTCCAGCCGCCCGACACCGACCTGTCGTCCACCAAATCGGCCGACCTCCTGTCCTACACCCCGGCCGCGCCCAACGGCGCCCCGCCCGTCCCCGAGATGACCAACACGCCCGAGCCGGTCTCGCTGGCCCTGTGGTCGGCCCTGGCCTGCGCCGGGCTGGCCCGGGCCCGCGCCTTCCGCCGGGCCAACCGGGGGGCCTCGGCCTGACCGGCGGCCCCTCCCCCTTGGAATCGCGCCTCCCGTCGGGCATGATGAACCGCGCCGGCCGCCGCCCCCGCCGAAGGGGCGCGGCCGATCGGCGGCACGCCGACGACGTGGCACGCTCCAACCTTCGGGGGTCCCGGAAGCCGTGCAAATCCTGATCACCGAGGCCCGGATCCACGAGCGGATCCACGAACTCGGCAAGCAGATCGAGGCCGACTACCAGGGCCGGCCCCTGACGATCGTCGCCATCCTGACCGGCAGCCTGATCGTGCTGGCGGACCTGATCCGCGAGATCCGGATCCCGCTCCGGGTGGCGCTCTTGCAGGCCAGCAGCTACAAGGGGGCCACGACCACCGCCGGCGCCCTGATCATCAACGAGTCGTTCGCCCCCGACGTCGCCGGCCGAGACGTCCTGCTGCTCGACGACATCCTCGACACCGGGCACACGCTGGCCACCCTGGTCCGGCGGATGTCCGACCGGGGCGCCCTCCGGGTCCGGACCGCCGTCCTGCTTCGCAAGGAGGGTCGACAGGAGGTCACGATCGAGCCCGACTACTGCGGGTTCGTCATCCCCGACGCCTTCGTCGTCGGCTACGGCCTGGATTACAACGACGACTACCGCCACCTCCCCCACGTCGCCGTCCTCCCCGTCGGGGAGGGCCCCCCGCCCTCCGAGACGGCCGAATTCCCACCGCTGAAGGGATGATCGGCGGGCCCGCAATCCGGCCGCCAATCCGTCCCATCGGGGAAGCCGAGGCTATCCGCCCGCGAACTCGTCGGTCAGATAGGCGTAGACCCGGTCCCAGATCCGGGCGGCGGCTTCGAAGTCGGCGGGCATGGCGTGGACGGTCCTGGGCGTCTCGACCCGGGGGGGGGCGTCTGTCCGGCGATTGAGCGGGATCTGGGCGGAAGGGCCCCGGGCCAGCCGGGCCTCGACGTCGGGGCCGAGCAGGGCGTTGCCCAGGGCTTTCGCCTCGACGGGGTGTGGAGCGTTGATGGGAATCGCCAGGACGTTGGGGATGAACAGCGTCCCCAGCTGGTCGGGCTTGCGGTCGGGGTAGATGATCGCCACGGGCCGGCCCTGGTCGACCTCGCCGATGGCGTCGTCGGTGTCGGTCAGGCCGAAGGCGAGCTGGCCCGAAGCGACGGCCGTGGCGACCTGCTTGTTGCCCGAGAGCACCTGAACGTCATTCCGTTTGAGGTCGGCGAAGAACGCCTTCGCCCTGTCGTCGCCCCAGGCGGCGAAAAGGCAGGCGGCGTGCGTCGCCGTGGTTCCGAACAGCGGCTTGGCGATCCCAACCTTGCCCTTCCATCGCGGGGCGACCAGGTCGGCCAGGCCCGAGGGGCGGTCGGCCTCGGCGACAAGCCGGGTGTTGACGATCAGGATCCGGGCCCGGGCGGCGAACCCGTACCAGGTCCCGTCCTTCGCCTTGAACTCATCGGGGATGTCGGCCGCGTTCGGGGGCTCCCAGGCCGAGAGCAGGCCCTTCTGCCTGAGGCGGAGCGTGTTGAGGATCTCGTTGTTCCAGAACAGGTCGCACCGGGGCCGCGCCGCCTCCTGGATCAGCAGTTTCGTCAGGCCGACCGTCTTGGTGCTCTCGACGTCGAACTTAAACCGGATGTCGACGCCCGCCTCTCGACCATAGTCGACCAGGATCGGCTCGGCGAATTCGCGGTCCTGCGCCGAGTAGACCACCAATTCGCGCCCCCCCGTCCCGGCCGGACGGCCGCAGCCGACGGCCATCATCGAGAGCATTGCGGAGAGGCCGCAGATCACATCGCGGGAGGGAATTCTTTTCATGATCGAGATCGTCGGTCGTCCCCGGGAGTCGGCCACTTCCCCCGAGGCTATCCGCCCGCCGGAGCCCCCGGCAAGGCCGATCCGGGGACGGACGTCGGGGCCGTCGCACCCGATTCCTTCACGAGCCCGCCAGAAACATCTTGGCGAATACCTTCCGGGGCGGTCTATAATCCACCCTTATACCAAACTCGCGGTATTCGGGCGGACGGGATGGGAAGGACTCCATGATCGCGATCGTCGGCTTGCGGCGGTTCCCGGCGAGACTCGGCGTCATCCTCCTCCGGGCGGTGGCCCTGCTGGCGATCGGCTCGGCGTCGGCATCCGCCGCCGACCTGGCCGAGGCGGAGTCGTTGTACCGCGCCGGGAGATATGAGGAGTGCGCGAAGCTGGCGGCGACCGAGGTCGACGCCGGGACGCGGGTCGAGCGCTGGCACCTGCTCAAGATCCGGTCGGAGATGGCCCGGGGCGACGACCCGGCCGCGATGGCGTCGCTGGAGGTGGCGGTCCGACGCGTGCCGTCGGGCGTGATGCTGTTCCTCGTCGGCCGCGATCTCTACCGGCGGAATGGCCGGGCCGCCGAGGCTTCGGCGGCGCTGGAGTCGATCGAGGGGTTGGTCCAGGCGGCCCCCTGGCGGTTCGACACGCCGGAGGGCCGGGTCGCCCTCGGGCGGTACTTCGTCGCCCGGGGGGCCGACGCCAAGAAGGTCCTCGCCCAGTTCTACGATGTCGCGATCAAGCAACGGCCCGACTACATCGAAGCCTATCTCGCCACGGCCGAACTGGCCCTGGAGAAACAAGATTACGCCCTGGCCGCCGCCACGCTCCAGAACGCACCGAAGACGGCGGCCGAGGATCCCCGGTATCACCAACTCCTGGCCCGGGCCTTCGAGGATGACGACCGGAAGCGATCGGCGCAGGCCGTCGACGACGCGCTGAAGATCAACCCGAACCACGTCGACAGCCTCCTGCTCCGGGCCGACCGGCGGATCGACGACGAGCGGTACGTCGAGGCCGATGAGCTGCTCGGGAAGGTCGGCGAGGTCAATCCGCACGAGCCCCGGGCCTGGGCCTATCGGGCCGCCCTGGCCCACCTCCGGAACGACCCGGCGGGCGAGGCCGAGGCCCGCCGATCGGCCCTGGCTGGTTGGGCGACCAACCCCGAGGTCGACCACCTGATCGGCCTGGAACTGTCCAAGAAGTACCGATTCGCCGAGGGCTCGGCGTACCAGCGGAAGGCACTCGCGGCCGACCCCGGCTCGCTCCCGGCCAGGGTCCAGCTCTGCCAGGACCTCCTCCGCCTGGGCGAGGAGGACGAGGGCTGGAAGCTGGCCGCCGAGGTCTTCGCGCAGGACCCGTACAACGTCCTGGCCTTCAACCTGACCACGCTCCGCGACCGCGTGGCCGGCTTCCGGACGCTCCAGGGCGACGGGTTCATCGTCCGGATGGACCCTCGCGAGGCCGACCTCTACGGCCCGAGGGTCCTGGCCCTGCTGAAGCGGGCCCGGGCGACGCTCTGTGAGAAATACGGGGTCCGGATCCAGGAGCCCGTGATCGTCGAGATCTTCCCGCAGAAGAAGGAATTCGCCGTCCGGACGTTCGGCCTCCCCGGCGCCGAGGGGTTCCTGGGCGTCTGCTTCGGCCGAGTGATCACGGCCAACAGCCCGGCGTCGCAGGGCGAGAACCCGTCCAACTGGGAGGCGGTCCTCTGGCACGAATTCTGCCATGCCGTCACCCTGGGCAAGACCCACAACAAGATGCCCCGGTGGCTGAGCGAGGGGATCTCGGTCTACGAGGAGGAGAAGCAGGACCCCGCCTGGGGGAGCACCCTGGGCCCCCGATACCGCGAGATGATCCTGGGCGATGACCTCACCCCGCTGAGCCGGCTCAGCTCGGCGTTCCTGGCCCCGAAGACTCCGTTCCACATCCAGTTCGCCTATTTCGAGTCGGCCCTGGCGGTCGACTTCCTGGTGCAAAAGGCCGGCCTGCCCGCCCTCAAGGCGCTCCTGGACGACCTGGGCGCGGGGGTCACCATCAACGACGCGCTGCCACGTCGGGCGGGGATGACGCTAGTTCAACTGGACGAGGAATTCACAAAGTTCGCGCGGGACAAGGCGCGGGCCGCGGCCCCCGATGCCACCTGGGACGACCCCAAGCTGCCTCCCGACGCCGACTCGAAGGCGATCGCGGCCTGGCTCGAACAGCATCCCCGGAGCTTCCCCGGCCGGAGACGACTGGCGGCCCGACTCGTGAAGGAAGAGAAGTGGCCCGAGGCGCAGGCGGAGATCGAGAAGCTCCGGTCGGCCTACCCGGATTACATCGGAGAGGATAACGCCTCTATGCTGCTGGCCGCCGTCCACCGCCGGACTTCCAACCCGGCCGCCGAGCGGGCGGCCCTGGAGGAGCTGGCCGCCCGCGACGGCAACGCCGGCCCGGCCTATCTCCGGCTGATGGAGCTGGAGGAAGCGGCCGGGGACTGGAAGGCCGCGGCCCGCGACGCCCGCCGGCTCCTGGCGGTCAACCCGCTGACCTCGGCCCCGTACCGCCAGCTCGCCCGGGCCTCCGAGCGCCTCGGCGATGACACCGAGGCCGTCGCCGCGTACCGATCGCTGGCGATCCTCGACGACACCGACCCCGCCGAGGTCCATCACCGCCTGGCCCATCTCCTGGCCCGCCTCGGCAAGAAGGACGAGGCCCGGCGCGAGGCGTTGAAGGCGCTGGAGGAGGCGCCCCGCTTCCTCGAAGCCCACCGGCTCCTGCTCGAACTGGTCGGCCCCGAGAGACCATCGGCCCCGAGGCGTTGAATCATGACCCGAAGCCGTCGGATCGCCCTCGCCCTCCCGGTCGCCCTGCTGGTCGTCGCCGGGGCGGCGACGGCCCAGCGGTTCGGCGGCCGTCGGATGCCCCCCGCCCCGATCTCCGAGGACCGCAAGGGCGTCCCCGACTGGAAGGTCGACGAGAAGTTCAAGGACGACGTGTTCACCTTCGTCCGGATCGAATATGACGATGATTTTGGCCAGTACGGCGGCGGCGGCTTCGGCGGTCGGCGGGGCGGTGGGCGGGGCGGCTGGGGCGGGAAGTGGCGGACCGACTTCCCCGACAGCGACCTCAACTTCTCCTATCGGCTCCAGCAGCTCACCTCATTGAAGGTCAACCCCGAGCCGATCACGATGCGGCTGACCGACGGCCGGCTTTATGATTATCCGTTCCTCTACCTCATCGAGCCGGGGGCCCTCTCCTTCTCGGAGGAGGAGGTTGTCGCGCTCCGCCGCTACCTGTCCAACGGCGGCTTTTTGATGGTCGACGACTTCTGGGGCGACATGGAATACGAGAACTTCCGCCGCCAGATCCGCCGGGTCTACGATCGCGACCCCGAGGAGCTGCCGCTCGACCACCCGATCTTCCACTGCGTCTACGACCTCAAGGAGAAGCCGCAGGTCCCCAGCATCGACGCGGCCCTCGATGGACGCGCCGAGGGGATCACCTACGAGTCCCACCACTACGGCAACGTCAAGGACGTCCACTACCGGGGCCTCCACGACGACAAGGGCCGGCTGGTCGCGATCGTCTGCCACAACACCGACCTCGGCGACGGCTGGGAGCGCGAGGGGGAAGACCCCTGGTACTTCAAGGAGTTCGCCGAGAAGAAGGCGTACCCGCTCGGGATCAACATCGTGACCTACGCCATGACGCACTGACAGGCGATCCGGGATCGAAGGATCGTTGATGATGGATGGGTGGTCCCGGGACCCCATCGACCATCTGGCATCAACCATCGCCGGACCGCGGGCGGGGCGAAAGGAGCGATCGTGCCGGACGAAGTCGAAGCTTACGAGGATGAACGACAGGCCGTCGAGAAGATCCACGAGAGCCGCGGCCGGATCGAGCGCGAGCTGTCCAAGGTGATCGTCGGCCAGCGCGAGGCGACCCACCAGATCCTCACCGCGTTGTTCGCCGGCGGCCATTGCCTGATCACCGGGGCCCCGGGGCTGGCCAAGACGCTCCTGGTCCGGACGATCGCCCAGGTCTTCCACCTCAGGTTCCAGCGGATCCAGTTCACGCCCGACCTGATGCCGGCCGACATCACGGGGACCGAGATCCTCGAAGAGACGGGCGACGGCCGCCGCCGGATGCAGTTCGTCAAGGGGCCGATCTTCGCCAACGTCGTCTTGGCCGACGAGATCAACCGGACCCCGCCCAAGACCCAGGCCGCGCTCCTGGAGGCGATGCAGGAGCACCAGGTCACCGCCGCCGGCGTCCGGTATCCGCTGGAGGAGCCGTTCTTCGTCCTCGCCACGCAAAACCCGATCGAGATGGAGGGGACGTATCCGCTCCCCGAGGCCCAGCTCGACCGGTTCATGTTCAACGTGGTGGTCGGCTACCTGCCCGAGGACGACGAGGTCGCCGTGGTCAGCCGGACGACGTCGAGGAAGCCCGAGCCGGTCGAGCCGCTGTTCGACGCCCCCGACGTCCTCCGGTTCCACGAGGTCGTCCGCAAGGTCCCGATCGCCGAGGACCTGGTCCGCCACGCCGTCCGGATCGCCGCCGCCACCCGCCCCGGGCCGGGGGCGCCGGGGTTCATCAACGAATGGGTGAGCTGGGGCGCCGGCCTCCGCGCGGCGCAGTCGCTGGTCCTGGGATCGAAGGCCCGGGCGCTGCTCGCCGGCCGGTTCCACGTCACGCCCGAGGACGTCCGGTCGCTGGTCCACCCCACGCTCCGGCATCGGGTCCTGCTCGGCTACCGCGCCGAGGCCGATGGCGTGACCGTCGACGGCGTGATCGACAGCCTCCTCGAACACATGAAAGGGCCCCTGAGCTGATGCCCGAGACCGACCGGACCCGGCCCATCGGGCCGCCGCAGCCCGGCGGGTCGGCGATCGACCCCAGGGCCCTGATGCGCATCAAGAGCCTCCAGGTGAGGGCCCGGGTCGCGGTCGAGGGTTTCATCAAGGGGATCCACCGGAGCCCCTATCACGGCTTCTCCGTCGAGTTCAGCGAGTACCGCGAATACACCCCCGGCGACGATACCCGGTACATCGACTGGCGCCTGTTCGCCCGGTCGGACCGCTACCATGTCAAGCGGTTCGAGGACGAGACCAACCTCCGGTGCTACCTCGTGCTCGACGCGAGCCGGTCGATGGGCTACGGGTCGGGCCCGTACACCAAGATCGACTATGCCCGGACCGCGGCGGCCACGATCGCGTATTTCCTGTCCCGCCAGCGCGACGCGGTCGGCCTGGTCACGTTCGACGACCGGATCACCGACTACCTCCCGCCCAGGCATCGGCCCGGCCACCTCCGCCGCCTGATGGCGATCCTGGAGCGCGAGCCGACCGGCAAGGCCACCGACCTGGCCGGCCCGCTGGAGGAGATCGCGGCGACGGCCCGGAAGCGCGGGCTGATCGTCCTGATCTCCGACCTGCTCGCACCGGCCGACACGCTCCGGACCCGGCTGGGCTACCTCCGGGCCCGGGGCCATGACGTGATCGTCCTCCGGGTGCTCGACCCGGCCGAGGTCGACTTCTCGTTCGCCGACCCGGCCATGTTCCGCGACGTCGAGTCCGGCCGCGAGCTGTACGTCGACCCGGCCGCCGCCCGGCCCGAGTACCTCCGCCGGTTCGCCGACCACGCCGCCGAGGTGTCGCGGGCCTGCGCCGACCTGGGCGTCGACTTCGAGACGGTCGCCACCGACCGGCCGCTGGAGATGGTCCTGTTCGACCTCCTCCGGGCCCGGATGCGCCGGGGACGGACGCCGGCCCGGCGGGACGCCCCGGGGCGGGGGGGACCCCGATGAGCTTCCTGGCGCCGCTCTACATCCTCGGGGCCCTGGCCATCGCCGCCCCGATCGTGTTCCACCTGATCCGCCGGACCCCCAGGGGCGACGTCCCGTTCAGTTCGCTGATGTTCCTGGCCCCGACGCCCCCCCGGCTGACCCGCCGGAGCCGCCTCGACAACCTCCTCTTGCTCCTGCTCCGGGCCGCCGCGCTGATCCTCCTGGCGATCGCGTTCGCCCGGCCGTTCCTCCGCGAGGCGGCCCGCCTGGATTCCGCCGACGTCGAGCGGCGTCGGGTCGCCGTCCTGATCGACACCAGCGCCAGCCTGAGGCGCGGCGACCTCTGGGATCGGGCCCGGGCGATGGCCATCGAGGCGATCAACGCCATCAGGCCCGGCGACCAGCTCGCCGTCTTCGCGTTCGACGCGACCACCCGGCCGGTGATGACCTTCGACGAGTCGGCGACGCTCGAACCGTCGAGGGGACACGCCGTCGCCCTGGCCCGGCTGGCGGCGCTGGAGCCGACCTGGGCGTCGACCGATCTCGGCCAGGCGCTGGTCGACGCCGTCGCCGCGGTCGAGGACGTGGCCGACCGGAGCGAGGAGGCGGGCCGGATGCCGCGCCGGGTGGTCCTGATCGGCGACCTCGCGCAGGGAAGCAGGCTCGACGCCCTGGGCCGGTTCGAGTGGCCCTCCGACGTCGAGCTGGAGTTGAAGACCGTCGCCGCGCCCGGCGGCAACGCCGGCCTGCAATGGCTCGCCGAGGCCGAGGCCGGATCGCCATCGACCGGCCCGGCCCCGGCCGAGGCCGACCGGTCGCTCCGCGTCCGGATCTCCAACGATCCGGCCTCGCTCCGGGAGGCGCTCGCCCTGCAATGGGTCGACGCCCGGGGGGCCGGGATCGGCCCGACGGTCCCCGCCTATGTCCCCCCGGGCGAGAGCCGGGTGGTCCGGATCCCCCGCCCTGCCGACGACGGATCCGGACGGGCTCTCCGGCTCTCGGGCGACGCGTACGGGTTCGACAACACGATCTACCTGGCGGCCGGTCGCCGCGACGAGTCCGACGTCCTGTTCGTCGGCCCCGACGCGGCCGACGACCCCACCGGCCTGCTTTATTACCTCCATCGAGTGTTCGAGGACTCACCCCGGCGGTCCGTCAAGGTCGACGCAGCCCGGCCGGGCGGCCCGATCGCGCTCGGGCCGGAAAAGCCCCCGGCGCTGGTCGTGGTGGCGGGCGAGGTCCCGGCCGATCTGGTCCCGAAGCTGAAGGCGTACGCGATGGCCGGGGGCAACGTCCTCCTGGTGCTCACCGCTCCTGGACGGGCCGGGACCCTCTCCGCCCTGATGGACGCGCCGGCCGGCGAGCCATCGGAATCTCCCGAGGGCCGGGACGCGATGCTCGGCGAGATCGCCTTCGACCATCCCCTGTTCGCGCCGCTCGCCGGGCCCCAGTTCAACGACTTCACCAAGATCCGGTTCTGGAAGCATCGGCGGGTCGACTCGGCCCTGCTCGCCGGGGCCCGGGTCGTCGCCCGGTTCGAGGGTGGCGACCCCGCCGTGATCGAGAAGGGCCTGGGGAAGGGCCGGGTCGTGGTCCTGGCCAGCGGATGGGCCCCGGCCGACAGCCAGCTCGCGCGGTCGTCGAAGTTCGTCCCCCTGATGGCCTCCCTGCTCGAAGGGCGCGACGCCCCCCCGATCGACCCGGCCGGCCTCCTGATCCTGGATCGGCTTCCGCTCCCCGCCGCCGAGCCTGGCCGCCCGATCGTCGTCCGCAAGCCCGACGGCGGGGCCGACCCGGTCCCGCCCGGCCTGGCCTATTTCGCCGGGACGGATCGGCCGGGGGTCTACACGATCGAAGGCCCCCAACCCGCACGGTCGACCGCCGTGAACCTCGACCCGATGGAAAGCCGGACGTCGCCGATCGGGGCGGAGACGCTGGAGCAGCTCGGCTGCCGGCTGGCGAAGCCCGCCCGGGAGGCGGCCGACCGCGACCATCTCCGGCAGTTGCAGAACGCGGAGCTCGAAGGCCGCCAGAAGCTCTGGCGTGACCTGATCCTGGCGGCGATCGGGATCCTGATCGTCGAAACCTGGCTCGCGGGACGGGCCCACCGGCCCCGCGCGGAGGCCCTGGCGACATGAGCACGGAACTGCGAAGGGCGTTGGAACGGGTCGCCGGCCGGTTCCGGAGCGTCCGGCTCTGGGGCGGACTGGCCCTCTGCTGGCTCGCCTGGGCCCTGGTGGGGTGGGGGATGGTCGCCGTGCTCTCGCACGAGGGGCCCGCGAAGGGATGGATCCCCGCCTCGGTCCTCATCGGATGGGCCATGTCCCTGGGCGGGACGGGCCTGGCCTGCGCCCGGCTGGCCGGCCGGTCGGCACGCGATCCCCGATGGGTCGCCCGCCGGATCGAGGCCAGGCACCCCGAGCTGGGGACCGGGCTCCTGGCCGCCGTCGAGGAAGACGCCGCCGGCATGCCCGGGCGGATCAAGGGATTCCTCCAGGCGGCCGTGATCCGCGAGGCCCTCGAACACGCCCGGTCGCACGATTGGCGCGAGGCCGTCCCCTCGAAGAACCTCCGGGGCGCGAAGCTGGCCCACGCGGCATCGGCGGGCCTCCTGATCGCGGCGACCGTCGCGCTGGCCGGCCACGTCCGGTCGGCGGCCCTCGGCTTCCCGCCGCCCCCGTCGGTCGCGACGGCCGACGGGGGGTTCGACGTCAAGGTCGAGCCGGGGGACGCGTCGATCGAGAAGGGGACCACGCTCCTGGTCGTCGCCCGGTTCCCGGCCGCCGTGCCGGCCGACGCCAGCCTGGCCTTCTCTGACTCGTCGAAGACCCAGGGCCGACGGCCGATGGCCCGGAGCCTGGAAGACCCGACCTTCGCCGGCCGGGTCGAGTCGGTCGATGCCGACCTGACCTATCGGGTCGAGTTCGGCGGCCGGACCAGCCCGACCTACCGCGTGACCGTCTTCGAGTATCCCGAGCTGGTCCGGGCCGACGCCCGGCTCGTCTTCCCGGCCTACACGGCCGTCGAGACCAGGGCCGTCGAGGACATCCGCCACGTCACCGCGGTCGAGGGGACCGAGCTGACGCTGACCGGCCACCTCAACAAGGAGGTCGCCGAGGCGAAACTGGTCGACGAGAAGGGCACCGAGACCCCGCTCAGGCCGTCGGCCGGCGATCCGCTCGCCTGCGCCGCGACGTTCACGCTGGCGGAAAGCCACCGCTACAAGGTCCGGCTGGTCGACCGCGACGGGAGGGCGAACAAGCTCGCCGCCGAGATCGCGGTGAACGTCACCCGGAACCGGCCGGCGGCCGTCGCCGTGAAGCAGCCGGCCCGCGACGTCCGGGTCTCGCCGGTCGAGGAGTTGCAGCTCCGGGCGCAGGTCGACGACGACTTCGGCGTGACCCGCCACGGCCTGGCCTACGCCGTGGCCGGCCAGGAGCCCCGGGAACTGATCCTGGAGACGCCCGCGCCTTCGACCAGAAAGACGAAGGCCGAGCACGTCCTCGCCTTCGAGGGCCTGAAGGCCAGGCCCGACGAGCTGGTGACCTACTTCTTCTGGGCCGAGGATGTCGGGCCCGACGGCAAGCCCCGGCGGACCTCGGGCGACATGTATTTCGCCGAGGTCCGCCACTTCGAGGAGATCTTCCGCCAGGGCGAGCCGCCCCCCTCCGGCTCGGACGAGCAGCAGCAGCAGCAGGGCGGCAACGCCCAGCAGGTCGAGAAGCTCGCCGAGCTGCAGAAGCAGGTCATCAACGGGACCTGGAAGCTGATCCGCCGGGAGCTTTCCGCCACGCCGACCGCCCCGTTCGCCGCCGATGCCCGGGCCGTCCTCGACGGCCAGCGCTCGGCGATCGAGCAGGCCAGGGCCCTCGCCGAGAAGCTCCAGGACGCCACCTCGAAGGAGAACCTCGACCGCGCGGCCCGATCGATGAAGGACGCGGAATCGAAGCTCGTCGAGGCGTCCGGCAGGCCCGCGATCGCCCCGCTCGCCCCGGCCCTGGCCTCCGGGCAGGCCGCCTATCAGGCCCTCCTCAAGCTTCGGGCCCGCGAGTTCGAGGTCACCCGCCGGAACTCCCGCCAGCAGCAAAGCGGCTCGGCCTCGTCCGGGAGCCCGTCGCAGCAGCAGCTCGACCAGCTCGAACTGACCGACGAGCAGAATCGATACGAGCAGCAGTCGAAGGCCCGCCAGGAGCAGGCGTCGAAGCGGGACCAGGAGCAGGCCGAGACCCGCCAGGTGGTCAACCGCCTCCGCGAGCTGGCCCGGCGCCAGGCCGACCTCAACGACCGGCTCAAGGAGCTGCAATCGGCCCTCGAAGCCGCCAGGGAGCCGAAGGCCCGCGAGGAGATCGAGCGCCAGCTCAAGCGGCTCCGCGACCAGGAGCAGCAGATCCTCCGCGACACCGACGAATTGCGCGAGCGGATGGAGCAGGAACAGAACCGCGAGCGGATGGCCGACGCCCGCCAGCAGGTCGAGCAGGGCCGCGAGCACGTCCGCCAGGCCTCCGAGGCCCTCGAACAGGGCCGGCTCTCCCAGGCCGTCACCGAGGGGACTCGCGCCGGCCAGGAGCTGGACAAGCTCCGCGAGGAGATCCGCAAGGACGCCTCGGGCCGGTTCGCCGACGACCTGACCGAGATGCGCGACCAGGCCAGGAAGCTCGACGAGGACCAGGGCAAGCTCACCGAGAAGATCGAGGCCAAGGGGCCCGACGCCCGGCCCTCGCTCCGAGAGCCCGGCGACCGCCAGCAGGCCCGCCGGGGGCTGGAACAGCAGAGGAAGGACGTCGATCAGCTCCTCGACCGGATGCGCCGGACGGTGGAGGACGCCGAGGAGACGCAGCCCCTCCTGGCCAAGGACCTGTTCGACACGGTCAAGAAGGCCACGCAACCCTCGATCCCCGATACGCTCAAGGTCGCCGAGCAGCTCGTCGACGCCGGCGTGACCGGCGACGCCGCCGAACTTTCCCGGAAGGCCGGCCAGGGGATCGGACAGATGCGGGAGGGGGTCGAGAAGGCCGCCCGGAGCGTCCTCGGAGATGGGACCGACGCCCTGAAGCGGGCCCAGGGCGAGCTGGACGACCTCGCCGATCAGGTTAATCGGGAGCTTGCCCGCGCCACGCCGGACTCGGGACTCAGGACTCAGGACTCGGGGCGGCCCCACGACGGCCGGCAAGGGCAGCAACCCGGGCAGCCGGGGCAGCCGGGCCAACAAGGGCAGCAAGGAGGCCAGGGCGACCGGCGACAAGGCCAGAGCGACCAGCAGGCCGAATCAGGCCAACAAGGACAGCAACCCGGTCAGGGCCAGCAACCGAATGACCGGCAAGGCCAGCAACCGGGCGGTCAAGGCCAGAGTGGGCAACAAGGCCAGCAACCGGGCGAAGGCCAGCAAGGGCAACAGGCCGATCAGCAAGGCGGGCAACCCAGACAGGGGGACCAGCAGGGCCGGTCAGGACAACAGGGGCAGCAACCCGGACAGCCGGGGCAGCAGGGACAGCAACCCGGACCGGGGGACCAGCAAGGTCGGCCAGGGCCAGGAGGGCGACAAGGCGGCTCTCCGGGCGGGGGCGGCAACCCGTCCGGGCTCGATCGGGTCGTGCAAGGGCTCTCCGGGGGCGAGGGCGGAGGCTCGCCGGGCGGTCCGATCACGGGCGAGGGGTTCCGCCGGTGGTCCGACCGGATGCGCGACGTCGAGGAGTTGCTCGACGACCCGCAGCTCCGGGCCGAGGCCGCCCGGATCCGCGACCGGGTCCGGGGCGCCCGCGAGGAGTTCAAGCGGCACTCCCGCGAGCCCGACCCCAGGAACCTCAAGGAGATGGTGGCCGATCCGATCCGCGAGCTCCGCGACCGGGTCGCCGAGGAGGTCCGCCGCCGCGAGTCGCCCGACTCGCTGGTCCCGATCGACCGCGACCCCGTCCCCCCGCAGTTCGCCGAGGGCGTCCGGCGCTACTATGAGCGACTCGGGAGCGGACGATGACGATGCCGACCCTGGTCTGGGGCGAGCCCCGGTGGATCGTCGGGGCCCTGACGCTGATGGGCGTGGCCGCCGCCTCGCTCCTCTGGAGCTACGCGCGGGCGCGGGCCCGGCCGTCGATCAAGGCCCTGGGTGCGACCCTGAAGGGCCTGGGCTTCGCGGCCCTGGCCGTCGCCCTGGTCGAGCCGCTCCTGACCGGGTCGAGGCCCCGTCGAGGCGCGAACGCCTTCGCCGTCGTGGCCGACAACAGCCAGAGCTTGCAGGTCCGCGACGAAGGCGCCACGACCACCCGGGGCGACTGGATCCGCGACCGGCTCGCCAGGGAATCGCCCTGGTCGACCCGGCTCGGCCAGGACTTCGACGTCCGCCGGTACGCCTTCGACTCGCACCTCCGGGCCGTCGGAGAGTTCGACGGCCTGACGTTCGACGGCCCCTCGTCCTCGATGACGGGCTCGATCGACGCCCTCTCCCGGCGGTTCCGGGGCCTCCCGCTGGCCGGGGTCCTCCTGTTCACCGACGGCAACCGGACCGACCCGGGCGACCTCGACTGGTCCAGGCTCCCGCCGATCTATCCCGTGATCCCGCCCTCGCGAGGGGTGGCCAGCGACGTCGGGGTCGGCAGCGTCTCGGTCAGCCAGGCCAACTTCGAGTCGGCCCCGGTCGTCGTCCGGGCCGACGTCTCGGCCGTCGGCCTGGCGGGCGAGTCGGTCGTGGCCGTGGTCGTCGACGAGGCTGACAAGGAGATGGGCCGCCAGGAGGCCAGGGCCACCGGCGACGGCCGGCCACTCGGCTTCCGGTTCCAGTTCCGGCCCGACCGCAAGGGGATCAACTTCTTCAAGATCCGCGCCTTCGCCGCCGGGGACGAGGCCAGGGTCAAGGCCGGCGACGCCTCCGGCGAGCAGACCCTCGCCAACAACAACCGGCTCGTCGTCGTCGACCAGGGCGGCGGCCCGTTCCGGGTCCTTTACGTGAGCGGCCGGCCCAACTGGGAGTACAAATTCCTCCGCCGGGCGATCGCCGACGACGACCAGGTCAAGCTCGTTGGCCTGGTCCGGATCGCCCGGCGGGTGGCGAAGTTCGACTTCCAGGCCAGCGGGTCGCGGACGACCTCGCCGCTGTTCACCGGATTCGACCACCCCGACGCCGACACCGCCGAGCGCGCCGACCAGCCGGTCCTGATCCGGATGGGCACGGTCGACGACGTCGAGCTGCGCGACGGCTTCCCCCGGGCCGCAGCCGAGCTCTACGGCTACCACGCGATCATCCTCGACGACCTCGAAGCCGGCTTCTTCACCCCCGACCAGATGGCCCTGGTCCGCGACTTCGTGGGCCGTCGGGGCGGAGGGCTCCTGATGCTCGGCGGGCCCGACTCGTTCGCCGACGGCAAGTACGACCGGACCCCGATCGGCGACCTCCTGCCGGTCTACCTGGACCGGCCCGCCGCCGGCCGCGACCCGGCCGGATACCGCCTGGCGCTGACCCGCGAGGGATGGCTCCAGCCCTGGGTCCGGACCCGGAAGACCGAGGCCGAGGAGCGGACCCGGCTGGCCGCCATGCCCGCCTTCCGGACGATCAGCACCGCCGGCACCATCAAGCCCGGAGCCTCGGTCCTGGCCCAGGCGCTCGACCCCGAGGGGAACGCCGTCCCCGCGCTGGTGGCCCAGTCGTTCGGCAAGGGGCACGTCGCGGCCCTCCTGATCGGCGACCTCTGGCGATGGGGCCTCCGACGCGCCGACCCCGCCGAGGACGACCTCGATCGGTCCTGGCGCCAGGCCGTCCGCTGGCTCGTCGGCGACGTCCCCGGCCGTGTGGAAGTGGCCCTCAAGCCGAAGGGGGACGCGGCCTCCCCCGCCGTCGAGATGACCGTCCGGGTACGCGACGCCGAGTATCGCCCGCTCGACAACGCCCGGGTCGCGCTCAAGGTCGTCCTGCCCGGGGGCGGCGACCTGACCCTCGACGCCGAGCCCGACGGCCGCGAGGCCGGCACCTACGCGGCGACCTATGTTGCCCGCGAGCCCGGGGCCTACCGCGTGATCGCCACCGCGACCGCCCCCGACGGCGCCGCCGTCGGGTCGCGTGAGGCCGGATGGGCCGCCCAGCCCGCCGCCGACGAGTTCGCCCGCCTCGCCCCCGATCGAGATTATCTGAAGATGATCGCCGCCAAGACCGGCGGCGAGCTGGTCGACGGCGACCGCCTCGAATCGTTCGTCGCCGGCCTGGCCGCCCGCGACGCGCCGATCACCGAGCCCTGGACCTCGCCCCTCTGGCATCACCCCCTCTACTTCCTCATCGCCATCGCCTGCCTGGCCGCCGAGTGGGGCGTCCGGCGCGTCAACGGCCTGGCCTGACGGGTGGTCCCAATGCCGATATCACCGCGAGTATCGCAATCCCATGAATATGGTATCTTTCTGACTCCCTCCCCCCTTGTGGGGGAGGGTTGGGGAGAGGGGTCGCCGGTCAGGCGACGGCCGATGTCCCCCTGATCG
>JAABUK010005486.1_pt1 | contig 19710 bp, 23 predicted proteins | sample 5559141 | NCBI WGS metagenome assembly JAABUK01 (sample SAMN10711869, study PRJNA513367) | rock metagenome | isolation source: Antarctica rocks | place: Antarctica: Victoria Land, Pudding Butte nord | collected 2016-01-03 | reverse complement strand
TTTCCTCCTTTTGTCATATCCGCATATCTTCAATCAGTACCGAAGGTCCTCGTATCAACGATCTCAAACGACGGACTTATTTGGAACTTGGAGCGCAAGACCATGGTTTCTTTGCTATTGGCCAGGGTCGTTCATTTTCTGGAACCATTGGCCACGCATCCCAGCCTGGAAGTCCAGGAAAGATCTGTTGAGCTACTCGAGCTCATGCGTGTAGCAATTCAAGCAGTTACAGGCCATGGTGTGGAGAATGAATACGGGCCTCTTCTATTGACCAAGGCATTACCGGCCCTTTTCTTGGGCCCTGTGCTGAACCCTGTAGCTCCAAACGCGCAGGAGAAGGTTCCGCAACCAGAAAGTCTGGATCTAGACCGTGCCATCAACCACCATCTCTTGGGATTGCTGGATGGCGTTGATGGCTCCTACTCGACGGAACCCGAGTCTGCAGACTTTGAATGGTTCTATAATCGTCGTCCAAACCAGGAGGTGAGCACCATGGCCGCATTTGACGCGCTGCCGCCGGTGGAAGCGGGCATATTATCATACCAGCAAAGTGTGAGTGACACAGTTGATCCAGAAACTCTCGCCAGGAAAAGGATCGAGCGCCAGGAGAGGATCGAGCGCCAGGGAAGGAACAGGGACGACCCATTTTACATCGCGAGTTATGATCGCTCTTCCGGAACCTCTACTCCCTTTCACGATATACTTAGGAACACTAACGGTGCAGACGTTGACGTTGACTCAATACCAATCATGGACCTAGAACTGGGAGATAAGCGATCTGGAGCAGAATATTTGGATGTGGATGTTACAAAGCCAAAGCGCAAGCATCCAAAGAAGTTTCATATCACGACAGACGAGAACATCGATTTGAATGAACCTGCCATCGATCGAATACCTCAAACTGGCGGAAGCGCAATCAACGCGAGTGGTTCGTCAACACGGAAACGCGACACATCCAAGGCATTGCTCGAAGTTGACTCAAGTGGTCTCGGTGGGTTTTCGCTTGAGAGTGACCAAAACGTGTCTGGACAGTTCGATTTCGAAGAACAGGAGGTAGATGATGCAGAGATGGCGAAAGCACTCCAAGAGGTCGAGCGCTTACGATTGGAAATGCAGCGTGCCTCTGAGCGAGTCCGAGCTGCAGATGAGATTCCCCCTGAAGGCACGCTGGTTAAAAAGAAAAGAAGGAAGAGAAGGAAGGACGGAGTTCCGGAAGAAGTAATGGTTTCGGAATCTGGGGTGGGCCCGGAAGATGGGACTGGCGTTGACAGCCCAATTGGCGCAAAAGTGGTTCAGGTAAGGAAACCGAAAAGGAAGAAAAAGCAGTCGATAGCTCCGAATTATGATGCTCATGAGTGAAGAAGCAGTAGCCAAGAAGATGCAGGCCGAGGCTTCGAGTATATATCGTCTAGTGACCAGATCAGTTAATGAAGACAATCTAATCTGTTGTTGTTCATGCATAGGCTATAACGACGGCCACTGATGGTTTGAATTACCTTAGCACTATATGATAACCCGTTCTCATAATACAAATACAATCAAATAAACGCTTCTTTTGAACGATAGACATTTCATATAAAGAAAGATTTTTTGAAAACCAATATTTACACTCTCGAGTTGTCTCTCATTGGAAGACGAGAAAAAACGAACCAAATTAATAAAATCAATAAGAAACAAGAGAGACGAGAGAAAACACCGCTGGCAATGATGCCTGTGATCCATCTCGACCGTCATGGTCAGGTGGGCGCAGTCGGCGCGACGCCGACGAGTGGAAGGGGCGCACTCAGTACGCCCAAACGTGGCACAACCCAAATCGCGGCGAATATGACGATGAAGAGGCAAAGAATAAGCGAACTCTATGAATCGAAGGAGAAAAACGCGTCCGGAATGGTTTCAATGACGAAATTGAGCAAATTGCTCATTCTGATAGAGAAGTTGACGCGGCGAACCAGCGAAGCTACCGCGACGACGAAGCGCAGCGACATCAGCACACTGGTGAAGAGGCTGAAGAAATCAGCTGATAGGCTGGAAAAAATAAATAGAGAGGGGAAGCACGCTCAAGAAGCAGACATCTGGGCCAAAATAGCAAGAGGTCTCGCAGTTATTTCGCAGAAGGTGAGAAGAGAAGTCATCGAGCAGACGTCGTCAGAGCGCAAGTCAAGCAGAGAGATGAAAATAGTGACGTGAATCAAAAAGAATCAGAAGACGAAAAGAGTGCATAAGATGAGCGCAGCGAAGAAAGTAGCACTGACACGCGAATCAGACACAGTCGACACGCTGAAGACATGAAAGAATATACAGAGAATCAAATGATTCAAGAAAATGATGATTTTCAGAATCAATGATGAGAACAACAAAAGAATTTTGAAATTGAATGACTTCTAAATCAAAAACATGTTTACGATGACAGTACTGCGTCACAAGTGCGCGAAAGTGTTGATTCACGACGTCAAGATTAAGATCATGTTGAAGAATATAAAGAAGAAAGAAATGAGAATAATGAAGAAGACATGCAGCGTTATGCATCTTGAATTGAAGATAAATGAGATGACATGATTCACAAAAGATAGTAACAAAAAGAAGTACTCTTTAATAATTATTAATTATGTGAATAAACTGCGTGAAGACAATAAACAGGCTGATTCAGCTAAAAGTTGTACATAAATTGAACATAAAAATAGCGAAATACTACAACACAGAAAGCAGAATGAGATAATGCATGAAATGTCAGAAATACAAACATTTAACATATGCATGCAAGAATGAAAAACACTACGCTCACTGTGCACAAGATCATCGCTTCAAAAGTTGTTTGCATCAGAAGAACTTGTTATGAGTTTGCATAAAGCAAATCATATGAGTGTATTCTAACTAGAAGTTCAAAGCTAAAGAAGAAAGAAGATGTAACACGTCGAAGATTTTATACTCATGAAGACACACTAGATTACTAGCATGTTAACATCAGCTTTGTACTAGTTTATGATAGTTTGACATGATTCATGTTAAACTAACTTGAAGTGCATGCTTGCAACATTATCTCTTCTCTTCATTTAGCAATGTTTTCATTACTGCAGTTCAGTTGATCTTTCTTGAGTTGATTTCTATCTTGACTTGTTTGAATAACATTCATGAAAGTCATTGATGACTTTCAAGCAATCTTTGAATTCACTTTCATCAATGTTGTATCAATGTAGATCAACATTGTATTTTTTTCAATTGACATGATATTATAATTATTTGTCTCATTCATAGTATCTGAAGTTCAATATGTTCTTCACTTTTCATTCATCTTTATCTTCAATCACTATAAAATCAAATGACTCATTTCATTGTTCATTCATCTTGATTGCAATCTTTATAATGAGTGATGAGTGAATCTTCTCACTTTCAATCATTCTCTTGAGTCAAACTATTCTTAGAATCTTCAAGTCTTTATGAAATTTTACATTATTCTTCATGAGTCTTTTGATGATCATTTCTTGATTGTTTATGTTGAGTATGATGCACATTTTATGTGCTAGTACTGCAAAGATTCAACGCATTATACATATTGAGTCTGTAATTTCTTTTACTTATGTTTGAAACTTTTTCAGAGTTGCTTAAGCTTCTGAACTCACTGTGTGAAGTGTAATATCTTTGCTTTCAAGCTTGCAAAGTGATATGATTAAATTTCATTGTACTATTAACATGTTTATGATTCTTTGCAAAATCTGTTCAATAAACTTCTTCTGTACTTTTTTTATTTTCTTTCTTTCTATTATTTTCATCATGATTTTATGTTTCTTGCAAAGCGATGATAAATTATCTCTGAGTCATTACTTTCTCATTGTTACTTCTTCTCTTACTATATCTGCTCATGATGTAATTCTTGATGTGAAATGTATATTTTCTTATGTTTATAACTGCTTATTGAGCAGTTGAATGAATGTTTTCAACTTCTGTACATTCTTCGTGATGAATGCATTCTGATTTCTGTTGTTTCTTTCTTCTGAATTGTTTCAAAGATGTTAAATCAGCTTTAAAATCACTTTTTCATGAATAATCTTTACTCTTCTTTTTCTTTAATGTTGATGTTTATGTTAAAAGATTAATAATGTTGACAACATACTTTTCATCATTATATGAATGTTTTAACTTCATGTTGCTGTCTCTTTGCAATGAATCAATGATGTTCACAATCATCTTTGAATCAACATTGCTGCTGTTCATGCAATTTGTCATTGTTTATTCATCTTCTTAATTCTTTCTCTTTTGTTTATAATGCTCTTTTCAAGAATTTGTTTTATGCACGTTGTGATTATTTAAATTAAATAAACTAATAATAATAATAATAATAAATTCATACACTCTTGTGACATTAATTAGATTAACTCATGAGAAACTTTATGCTATTTGTATCAAGTGAACAAAACTCTTTGAGGTAGAAAATCACTCACAGTTTATACAGCTGCTTCATGCAGTTGAAACAGTAAGTTTTGAGACTATGTATCAAATTTGTTCGCGTTGATTACATGTTAAAGAACAAATGTTCTAGTCACTTTAAATTGCTTCAAGAGCTTTGTTTTCATCATCATTTTCACTACTGCTTTGAGACTCTTCATGATGATGATGATTATTCAATAGTTCAAGAAGTCAGCATCTTGTAGCATTCTTGATCGCAGATGCAATCAGTTTGAGCAATGCATAAGTACATGCTTCGTTGTCTGATAACTTCATTTGCAGTTGCATCATGAACTATTCATGTCTGAAATGTTTCTAGAGTGCAGATAAGTGTTCAGATTTATACATTTGATTCTGATGTATGTTACAAGAGTGCTTTCTGCTTTCTGAAGATTATCACGCATCTTTATTATCTTATTGCTCAGATGCAATCTTTATGCTGAGATTGTGTTGACATTTGCAACACATTCTCTGTACTTTTCTCATCATTGATTTCATTGATCTTTGTGATACTGCGTTATTGTGATGCTATCGCTTGTTGAAATTATTGTGAAAAAGAAGATGCATTGTCTGCATCTCAACTGTATCTTCGCATCTTCTTAAATGAAGACATTCAGAAGTACTATTTTCTTGATGATGAATGAGCAAGAAATGACGTGATTAACTTTCATCAAACGAGTGTGTATTAGTTCACATGCTTGTCTGATTTCTTGCGTTCAATCATTAATTCAACTGTGTAGCATGATCTTGTCTTATAACATGTTCAAATGAACATGTAACAAACTCATGTATATTTCTGTCTCTAGAATTTCAATGTTTACTCTTTTAAATGCTTCTGCTACATGATGCAGAGTCTGATTCTGAAGTGTTTTTAGTTTGCATTCTTTGTTCAACAGTTCATCTTTCTTGTCACGCTGATGTCAAACTGATGTTTCAAATATGATTTCTGATCTCATTACTGCTGAGTATACTTGTCTCACTTTTGTGAAGATAACTTCTCATGTAAAGACTTTAAAATGACTAAGTGTCAGCATTCTTGTGACGTGATTCATCTTTATTTGTTAAAGATGCGCATCTTATTGCAGTTTCATATTCAGTTGCATCTTTAGAACTCATACGTCTGATTTTGATTTAATAACTGAGCTTTCTATTTATATGCTAGTCATCATGTTAAATCTCTTCGATTTTCTAGTGAAATGTGTAAGTTTGTACTTTTCTGATGCGAACGTTGCATCATGAGTGCAAGCTCATTTCATGCAAACATCATATGCTTTGCTCAGTGTTTTGCAAATTTCTTCAGTGAATTTGTCGTAAACTAGAATGTTAATATCATTTACAAAGTTAAACACTTTGATTTTAATTCTCAATGCTTTGCATTTTTCAATTAAACTTACATTGAAGAATAGAAAGAGAATCGATGAAATGAAGAATCTTTGCAATATGTTTATGTTTATCTCGCGTATGTTGCTCATTTATTCATTGAATATTAGCAACGTCTCTTGATTCTCTAGAAAGCTGCGTGTTCATTCAATTATGTAGCTTAACATTCTTTTTATTTTCAGCATGTGCAGAAGTCTGATGTATGAGACTCAATTAAATGCTTCAACAACGTCTAAGCTTAGCATGAAGATCACATATTTGATTTCACAGTCTCACACTGTGTGAACTTGATCTATTAATAGATTTAATGTTGAGATCATGAATTGCTTGCATCTCACTCTCATTTGAGCATTTGATAGCATGTAATGAGTCTCAACTATGTCACTCAGTCTTTTGATCATGATCAACTTCAGCGCTTTGCTCATGATATTAAGCAAAGCAATGAATCAATACATCTTTGAATCAATATAGTTGCTTTTCTTTGATTTGTATAGTACTATTGTCTAAGTCTTTTTGAACTGCTTTAAATGATACTTGTGTATTACACATGCATTGAATAAACTCGTCAGTACTGAGATCAGTTCTGCAAGACTCGCTTGAAGTGCTTTGTTTGAAATATCTGAAGCACTTAATGCTTTGTCTGCTTTTACTCATCTGATTGTTTGCTTCACTTCATCTTCTGTGATGCGTGAATTGAATGAGACTGTCAGAGATATGAATGATTCTGTGATGTCATTGACATTCACTTGAGAAGATGAGAGAAAGAACTTTTCTTGCAGTATCTCGATTTTTTCCTTGAACATTGTTATCATATGATCAATGTTGCTTCACTTCAGTGACAAAAACTGAGAAAGCTTTTTAGATAGCTGACTTTCGATTCTAGCTCATTTTGCAAAGCATCATATCAATTTGAGTGCTTCGCTTAACTCATGCATTTATGTTCTGAAGTGTATGCATTTCATTTGTTGAATGATCTTGTTTTTATGATCATTGTGCTTCAGATATTCATTTCATGCTTTTAATGTGTCTTGTGTTTTTCATATGATTTGCAGTCATCTTGATTTCATTACTACTTTGAAACAGCTTTGATTTCAAAAGTTTCTTACTTAATTTAATAACTTTGTCAAGAAGATAAATTTCTTAATAATTTTCTGTAGCACTCTGATAATCTTGCATACTTTGTCATTCATTATAGTCTTGTCGTTTAGAAAGTGTTTCAAAGATAAATGTATTTGCAAATAAGCACTCAATGCTTCTGTATTCATTTTCTTTCAAAATCATTGAATCGAGAATTGCACTGAGATTGTTTGTAAACATAGCTTTGTGATGATTGAAAGATGATTCAATCTCTGATGCAGATTGATTTGTATCTTGCACTTGCGTGTCATGAACTGTATTTTCTCGCTGTTAAAGACTAGATCAATTGTCGTAAATTGATTGTGAGCTTTGCAAGTAATAGTGTCTGATTTCAGTAATAATTTCAGTCTTGCATTTGTAAAGATGTTTAGTAAAGTATTAATCATCATATGATGAGTGAAGCATCTTCATCTCTCTCAATGAGAATGATGTAGATTGAAATCTTCTATGATCAATTGTTCACAATCATTCTTGAGTAGTTCATTCAAATGAGAAATGATTAAAGATTTCTCTGTGAATGTAGTAAACAATGAGCATGAGTTGTAGACGTTTAAAAGTCTTAACGTCTGCATTTCATTATCTGTGTTGCAAGTTAATATTTTGATTGAGTAAATGTCTGATTCAGCTGTTTCTACTATTCATTAATTGAGTCTTAAACATTTGTTAACATATATGCATGTTCTTGATTGAGATGACGAGTTTTTCACTAGATGAAAGAAGTTGTGTGCTGAGCTAAATAATTGCAAGTTGTTGTTATTGCAATCTTGCTTCTGTATAGCTACTATGTTAAATTCGCGAACTTCTTTGTTAATTAGAAATGATTCTTGAATTCTTAATGATTTTCTGATGTTGTACTGTAGAATTTGTAGAAAAGACTGTTTTATCATAAAGTTATTTGTAGCTGTTATTGACTTTGCAATGAGAAGACTCTTTGTATGCTTTTGATCATCGATGATTTTTCTCACTTTCTGATTGAACGTTTCTGAATCTGCTCAGATATTGTCTCGTCTGAGTCACTACTTACGTAAGAGAAAAGATCAACTCATTTTTTCTTAATTTCTACTATCTGTCAAGCTGATTTATCAGCGATTCAACTGCATGTTTTCAACATGATTGTTGCTGAGCTCAAGAAGTTTGTTGAATCAAAAGAATTCATTGAATTTGAAGAGTTCGTTGAATCTAAAGAGTTCAGAAACAGCGAGAAGAGTGTGCAATTGTATTTAGACGTTTCAGAGTATTTGAATGATTTGTTTCTATAGATTTTGAATGCTTGTTTCATCTGCTGTCATCACTTGAGACAGATATGTCTTCAAAGTTCGTGATTTTCGTTGCAGTTGACATAACGTCTTTTATTCAAAGACATTACACACTTCTTTATGTGATGCTTGTCTGCGCATTTTTCGCAGCGCTGATTCTTTCTGCAGATCTTAGTCATGTGATCAAATTCGTGACATCTGAAGCACTGTGTGATGTGACAGTTCTTTTCAAATAGCTTGCATGCACATTCTTGATACAAGTTCAGCATGCTTACGTTTATTAGTTGATTTGTCATCGCTTTGATCGTGATCTCTACAATGAGTGATGAATGAGTCTTTTCACTATTTGCTATCTTCTTGAGTCAGACTATTCTTAGAACTTTCAGATCTTCATGAAGTCTCACGTTATCTTTTATCAATCTTTCAATGATTTTTTCTTAATTGCTTATGTTTATTGTAATGTGTACTTCATGTGTTAGCATTGCAAAGATTTGACGTGCTATGCATGTTGAACTCATGATTTCTTTTGCTCACGTCTGAATCTTTTTCAGATTTGCTTAAGCATCTGAGCTAACTGCATGAAGAAAAATGTCATTGCTGTTCAGCTTGCAAAGTGATATAATTAGATTTCTTTGATCTGTCAACACGTCTGCAATTCTTTGTAGAATCTGTTTGATCAACTTTTTCTGTATCTTTTTTATTTCTCTTCTGTTCATTATTTTAATCATGACTTCTCATTTCTTGCAAAGCAATGATGAGTCATCTTTGAGACGTTGCTTTCTTGTCGCTATTTCTTCTCTTGTCACGTTCGCTCATGACGTGATTTTCGTTGAAAGACGTGTGTTTTTCTGTGTATGCAACTGCTTGTTAAGCAGTTGAACTGATGTCTTCAGTTTTTGTACATTCTTCGTGATGAATGCATTCTGATTCACATGATGTTTTTCTTCTAAATTGAGTCGAAGACGTTGAATCAGCTTCAATGCTATCTCTTTTCATAAATGATCTTTGCTCTTCTCTTTCTCTAACGTTGATATCTTTATTAGTAAATCAATAATGTTAGCAACGTTTTCTTCATCATCACATGAGCATTTCAATCTTGCATCTCTGTTTTCTTGCAATGAATCAACATCGCTTGCAATCATCTTTGAATCAACATTGCTGCAATTCATGCAATTCATCATCATTTAATCATTTTCTAGATTCACTATGTTTTGTTTGTAATGCTTTTTTTCAAAATTTGTGATGCGTGCGTTGTGATTATTTTTCTTAAATAAACTAATTATAAATAATTAATCATGAATAGTTTTAATCTACATCATTTATACTGAGAAGATAAAAGATGCTTCTTTCAACATGCAATAAACTGACAACAAGATTCATTTATACATGATGTCAACTATGAATCTTTTGATTCTATTCTGTGTTTGAATAGAAGTCAGAAGAGTCAAGAGATCTTAATTTAATGCAGTTCAAATGATGTTAAAATGTTGTGTAATCAGAAAAGTCATCATGCAGAGTTTTCACTCATGCAACAACACTTTTTTTAACAGTCATAATCAATTTACGAGAAAGATTAATAACATGTTGATGTCAGTAAGAGATAAAAAGATACTATTAGTGATTAGATAATTCAGATGCAAAGTCTGAAAGTTGTGATTGCAAGTGATTGAAGAAATGATGACTTGTTAATCATGTTGATATACTGAAACATCTTCATCATATCAATAATATCATTGAGTAATTGATGAAAAAATATCAGATAGAATAGTTTTTTGAAATGATGAGTCTGAGAATCATGACTACATGTGCTCAAAGAAGTAGTGACTCGTCAATCATGCTGATATACTGAAAAGACTTAAGTTCATTTTCTTTACTTGACATCAAGTCATACATTTATCTACGTGAAAAATTGAGAGCATAAGAAAGCAATCAAAATGCATTCTCTTTTATTGATCAGAGTCAAACATTGAATGATTGCAATTGCATGTTTATATTAATAATTTATTCAATGTTTATGTAACATAAGTCAAATCAAGAGAAGAAAAGAATTATTTAATACAATCACACTTTATTTTCTCATCATGTACATCTCTCTTTCATTACATATTTCTTTGCTCAATGAATAATAATTATTAAGCAAGAGAATGCAGTTTTTGACACTACAAACATGAGCATCATGAGTGCAACAAAATCAACTTCGCGATCAAAGATTAAAGATTGAAGCATCGTTGTATAAAATATTATCAATGAAGAGAAAAGCAAAGACAATGTGTCATAATCAAACAGCATAAATACTTTCATCAAAAGTTTACTTAAGCATCATGCATTAAATAGAAGTTATAAATTCATTACTGATAACATAGTATCAATTTTATTGTTTCAACGACGTGAAGTTATCATGTAATCAACAAGCGATTTTCTTTCTCAAAGAGTTTTGTTCATTCAATATACATAACATAGTTTTTCTCATGAGTTGAACTTAAATCGATGTTACAAAAGTGTATGAATTCAAATTAAATCAAATTAAAATCAACATGCAATAATTGATGATTTTTTAAACTGATCATTAAGTTAAGTTTTTATATTTACTTTCTGACTTAATTTAAATTCTTGATATCAACATTGTGATTCAACTTAAATACTGTTGCAAGCATGTTTCATGATCTTGAGTTAGTTTATCATAGATTAAACTATCATAAACTAGCATAAAGCTGATGTTAACACGTTAGTAATTTAGCTTGTCTTCATGAATAAAACTCACAACATGTTCATACATCTTTCTTCTTTAACTTTGAACTTCTAGTTAAAATACACTCATATAATTCGCTTTATACAGACTCATAACATTAGTTCAAAGTTCATTAATCTTACTATCAACATGTAAATGATATAAAAACAAGTTACATAATTTAAAATTTAAATTTAAAATCAGAAATTTCAACTTCAACATCAGAACTCAAAATCAGAAATTTCAACAGCAGAATTAAAATAAGTTGTGTAACATATTGCAAACATGAATTAAAAGATAAACTCTTTGATAAGTTTATCATCAGAATTGAAATCAGTAATTTTAATAAAATCAAAACTTAAATTCAGAAATTTCAATCAAAATCAGAAATTTCAACAATAACATCAAAATCTTTCAATCAGCAATTTCTATTCATAATATGATTAAAAGCTCAACATCAATGAGCATTACTCATTATAAACTTTTGAATGTTAAATTGTAATTGTAATTCATACACTTTTGTGACATTGATTTAGATTCAACTTATGAGAAAAACTATATTATGTGTATTAAATGAACAAAACTCTTTGAGAAAGAAAATCACTCGTTGACTACATGATGATTTCACATCATCAAAATAATAAAATTAACATTATGTTATTAGTAATGAATTTATAGCTTCTATTCAGCATGTGATGCTCAAGTAAACTCTTGATAAGAATGTTTGTGCTGTTTGATTATGATGCATCATTTTTGCTTTGCTCTTCATTAATGATATTTTATACAAACGATGTTTTGATTTAATTCTTGATTCAAAGATGAAAGATGTTTTCTTTGCACTTGTGATTTTCATGATTATAATGTCAAAAACTGTGTTCTCTTGCTTAATGATTATCATTCATTGAGTTGAGAAATATGTGATGAAAGAGAAATGTACATGATGAGAAAATAAAGTATGATTGTATTAAATAATTCTTTTCTTCTCTTGATTTGACTTATGTTATATAAACATTGAATAGATTGTTAGTATAAATGTGCAATCACAATTGTTCAATGCATGACTTTAATCAATAGTAGAGAATGCATTTTGATCATTTTCATGAACTCTTAATTTTTCATGTAAATAAATGTATGACTTGATATCAAGTAAAGAAGATGAGTTCAAGTCTTTTCAATATATCAACGTGATCAACAAGTCACTACTTCTTTAAACGTTGTAATCATGACTCTCAAACTCATCATTTGAAACAACTATTTTTTCTGATATCTTTTCATCAATTACTTAATGACACTGTTGATGTGATGAAGATGTTTTGATATCAATGCAGTCAACAAGTTGTAAATTGTTTAATCACTTGTAATCACAATTTGCAAACTCTTCATCTGAATTGTTTATTTCATTAGTAGTATCTTTTCATTTCTTACTGACATCAACATGTCATTAATCTTCTTCATAAATCAATTGTGACTGTTAGAAGAAGTGTTGTTGCATAGATAAAAACTCTGCATGATGACTTTTCTGATCACGCAATGTTTTAACATCATTTAAACTGCGTTGAATTGAGATTTCTAAACTGATCACATCAAGTCGAGTACTTGATTCATCAAGACTTGATTTGAGTCAGAATTCTTAACTTAAGTATTCAAGTTAAGTCAGAAGATTTAATTCAAGTATTCAAATTAAGTCAGAAGGTTGAAATTGAGTATTGACTTGAAATTCTCAACTTAATTTGTCAAGACATGAAGCAAAGTACTACTAATATTTATCTGAGTGTCTGATAATGCAACAGAATAATACAATTGATTGAAGAAAATTTATGCTTGTTTATTTACTACTGCTAATCTGAGATCACTATTATTTCATCATTTTTCTTCTTCTTCTTCTTCTTCTTCTTTTTCTTGTACTTTTTCTTGTACTTTTTCTTGTACTTATTCTCGTTCTTAATCATATTTGCATCGTTATTTCTCTTGCTAAATTTCATCTTCTTGTCATCATCATCAATCTCAATGATATCGTTAAATTCATCATTTGATGAATCTAGTGAATTAACTATCTTTCAATCAATCGCATTTTTTTCATTCGAAAATGCGCTCATAAATTTGTTGAATTCTTGTATGACATTTGAATCATTCATCATCTTCAATTTATTCAATTCTTCATGATGTAAAATGCGTTGCTAAATTAATTCAATAGTAAATATCATATATCTTGACATGTTTTTCCCAAGTTTATCTTGTTGTGTAATAGTTTAATGCATACGTTAGTCTTGTCTTTTACATCAAACACAGTATATACATTAACAGTAGAAGTAGTATTAAATGTTGTCTTCATGACTATTGCTTTGAGCTTCGCTCGCTTTACAGTCTTCTTCTTTTTCATCTTCTTTATCAAATTTGTCTTGAAGCATTGAGCTAATATACAATCAGCTTTTGAAACACATATGCATTACTTAAATGCATTATCATGCAAACTCTTTCTCACTTGATCATTCGTAATTGTATTTCACATATTATTCTTCATTTTCATCTGCTTCGCTTTGATGACTTTCTGATAAACATTGATGCTTCTCAATTTGATGAGTTGTTTATAAAAAGTCATTCAATCTGCACTTTGTTTGATATAAAGAGTTTTCTGATTTTCATTTCATCTCATTGCATAATTTCTACTCATAATTGACTGCAACTTGATTGATAAATTGAACATTCTGCAATTTTGATTAGTCTCAATGATAATGCATATAAATAATGCATAACAATCTTCTTATCTGATAGTGATGTTGAAGTGCTTTTTCTAATGAACTTAGTCACAATAGATGAGTGCAATGAATAGATGTGAAGCGTAGAAAAAGTTAAAGTTAGAATAAATGTTGAGTGTAGATAAAGTTAGAATTAAAATAAATGTGAAATGAGATGTAAGTAAAATTAAAGTTAAAGCTGAATGTTAGAATTTATTCATCATTTTAGAACTGCGATCAACACATTCATCATATTAGTGCTAATATCAAAACATTTGTCATATTAATTTTACTATAAACACAGTTAACAATCATCATCTTTTGTTTACACATCATTTCTTGTTTACATTGTACTTCACTTTGCTTTCACTCAACTTGATAGTCTCAATTTTTCAAATCGTTGTCAGTTGATATACATCATGACTCATTGCAAGCAAACAAATAATGCATTTAAATAATGCATTTCTTGTTGCACATTGCTGACAGACTTAATTTAAAACGAAAGTCTAAAGATGCATCATGTGATGATTTGAGAATCTCAACTCATAATGATATGACATTAGATAATTAAATCACAAATGAATCAAGAGCAGATTTAAAGACTCTATCTGAAAGCAAGATCAATAAAGTTCAGAAGATAATGTAAACAGATAATGCATCAAGCTATCAACAGCTAATTTATCATGACAGTCAAAGAAAAAATGAAAGTCAGAAATCATTGCACTTTAAAAGATACATCATTATTAAAGAGATGCAAATTTGTTAATATTGAAGATTTCATTTGAAAGAGTAGTTCATGAAATCATGCAGAATGAGATTGATATGAACAAGATGAGTCAGAGAATGAGCGATGTGAACTATAAAATTCAGACTTTGACACTGCTTGCTCTTCAAAAGATCACATAAGCATTTCTATGTAAATTTCTTGTCAGTAAGTGCATTACTCATTTGCATTATCATTAATGTTTTACAACATTTACTGATATAATGCTTTACATATGCAGATAGCAATCTTCTTGCTATTCATGTCAAGTGAGTAATTCTTCAGCAGAGAAATTTGATATTCATGAAAACTTTGATGTACAATCTTAAAATTCAGTTGAGTGCTTAATGAAAATAGCATTCATGATATCTTGATCAGATCAAGTTATCTAGCATAGCAATATACTCTATGAACTGCATTATTTCTTTGCATTATCTTGTAACTGTGTTATCATACTATATACATTAACAATGCAAAAGCAACTTCAAATGAAATGATATTAAACATTTAAATATTAATAAAACATAAAACATTCTGCAAATCTGTCTTGAAAGAATCATCAGATTCATTAATCGCGTTATCTTCATCTTCTTCTCTGCGATAAATATTTCATGCTTCAATGATAGTCTTTTCAGAATTCAAGTTCATGATACAATTATAATACTTAAGAAGCATTATCTGTTCAACTGATTCTGAAGTCATTTGTGATTAATCTCATCAACAAACTCTTCTTGCAAAACTGAATGTTCATTCAATATTTATAAAGAATATTGAACATGAAAGAACATTCTTAGTCATTTAAATCAATCTTGAATAATTCAAGATGTTGTCTCTTCAATACTTTCATGTTGAAAACTTCTTGACAATAGTGTCAGTGCAAAGATATCAATCATCTTCACTAACAGATACAAAGTGATGTTGAGTTCTTTGAAGAAGAGTTCATGTAATCATCACAACAAACTATAGCATTGTTAATAAATGATCAATTGCATTATCATATTGCATTATCTGATCAACATCACTAATCACTTGCGCTTTAACTTTTGCAGTTGTAATTCTCTCTTCATAATGATAACAAAAATAGTTCTTGAACTCTTTTCTGTACTTGTTGTAATAAAAATGAAAATCGTTCTCATTTGCATCTCAATCTTGATACAAATTCAACTTTTGAGTAGAATTTAAAATCATAGCAAGATTGTATATCAGTTCATCTTTGTTCTTCATCTTGAAATAGTACTTTGCAAGCTTGTTAGAAGCTAGTTCACAAGCTCGAAGAACAAGTGCTTGTGAAGTACATGCATTATCATGTATTATCATTTCAATAACATTGAGATGATTGAAAAGAGCATCAAACATTCAAAATTCTAAATGTATATCAACATTGATGATTCTAGACACAATTAAAGTTAGCTTGTAGAAAGAATTTAACATATTGTCAATAAATAATACTAGTGATCATTCATTCTTCTTTAATCAAATAGCTTGAATCTTTGCATCTGTCAAGAATTTCTTGACTCATATATTAATCATGTTACGCAGTTGATATGCATGTCAAAGCATCAAATAAATAAAGTTTCAATGAATGCAAATGTCTTGTATCAATTTTCAAGATCTTGTGACTTGAAGCTTTAAAAAGCGAAGCTTTTGTTGAGAAGAACTGTTGATGATAATAGTAAGAGCGCGAATCTGTTTCACTGATTAGTAAATGCATTATCTTTTTGCATTATCAATTTGATAAATATCTTCTTGACAATAATGCAAAGATCATTGCTTGTAATTACATTCTCAACTTGATCATCATTTAATAAGCTTTTTTTTCTTCTTCATTAAGTGCATGCAGTCTATGACTATGACACTATCTAGATGCTATGTGTATGTTAAATTACATGTAATCTAGTCAAAATCGCTGCAGTATATCTTTTCATTGATCAATCACATCGATAGTTTGCGCATATGAGCATGTGAGCTGTTTATATAATCAAGTGATCATATAAACAACTCAAGATTGTGAAAGCTGATCACTTTAATGTAAGCTTTCAACTTGTTTGTATGATCATCAAGTCAAGCGAACTAGATGAGCTTTGATCTATGTAGATGAAAGCTGATCACTTCAACGTGAGCTTTCAAGTTCACTGTATGATCACTCAGCTAAATGAACTAAATGAGTTTTGATCTATGTATTTGTGACGCATGTAAATCGATCAGAAAACCGAAAAATAAATCGATTTACTGCGTTGCACAGATGTGTATGTGCGCAAAAGCTGAGTCATGTCTTCACAGTATGTATGTGTGTGATGTATATGAGTTGCAGCGCATGCACAAAGACGTTGCTGTTGTTTTGTGTATATGAGCAAAGACTGTGTTGTGTCTTTGCAGTGTATGTGATTGCGATGCATGTAAATCGATCTGATAAACCGAAAAATCGATTGATTTACTGCGTTGCACAGATGTGTATATGTGCAAAAGCTGAGTTGTGCCTTCGCAATGTGTATGTGTGTGATGTATATGAGTTGCAGCGTGTGCGCAAAGACGTTGCTGTCATTCTGTGTATATGAGCAAAGACTGTATTGTGTCTTTGCAGTGTATATGCTTGCGATGCATGTAAATCAATCTGATAATGCGAAAAATCGATCGATTTACTGCATCATGCAAGTGTGTAGATGTGCAAAAGCTGAATCATGTCTTTGCAATGTATGTATATGTGATGTATATGAGTTGCAGCATATGTGCAAAGACGTTGCTGTTGTTCTGTGTATATAAGCAAAGACTGTGTTGTATCTTTGCAGTGTATGTGATTGCGATGCATGTAAATCAATCTGATAAAGCGAAAAATCGATCTATTTACTGCGTTGCACAGATGTGTATATGTGCAAAAGCTGAGTCATGCCTTTGCAGTATGTGTGTATGTGATGTATATGAGTTGCAACGTATGTGCAAAGACGTTGCTGTTGTTCTGTGTATATGAGCAAAGACTGTGTCATGTCTTTGCAATGTATGTGATTGTGATGAATGTAAATCGATCAGAAAATCGAAATCAATCGATTTACTGCGTTGCACAGATGTGTATGTGCGCAAAAGCTGAGTTGTGCCTTCGCAGTATATGTGTGTATGTTGTATATGAGCTCAACGTGTGAATAAAGCGCTGTTACTGCTTTGTGTGTGATTGCGCTGCGTGTAAATCGGTCTGAAAATGCGAAAAATCAATCGATTTACTGCATCACGTCTGTCTGTATGTGCGCAAAAGCTGAGTCGTGCCTTCGCAGTATATATGTATATGTCGTATATGAGCTGCAGCATGTATGCAAAGACTTAGCTGTCACTTTGTGTATGTGTAAGCTTTAACGCGTCAATGACTGCGTTGTTATTGCTTCGCTTTTCAACTGTGTGTGAGCTCAACGCATGAGTAAAGCGTTGTTACTGCTCTGTCGATGTTAATGAGATTGTTCAGCTCTTTCAACAAGCATAACTTGCAGAAGATTCGTAGTCAGCATCTCATACAGATAAATCTCGTTGTTGATCTCATTTAATAAACTTAAGAAAAAAGCTCAGCTCAAAAACACAGACACTATATTGACACTGTTCATCATCAAGATTGAAAGAATTGCAACACTAAAGTATTTGAAAAATACTCGAATTACGACGAGAAAATGACTATTAGAAACGAAAGAGTAAAACGCAAGAAATGTAAAGAAACAAAGAAAAATGAAAGTATAATGATGAGAATTTGAGCAAGAGTGCTTGTATGCACAAACTATCGATGTGATTAATCAATGAGAAGATATAAAGCAGTGACTTTGATCAGATTACATGTAACTTAGCATACATACAATGTCTAGACAGTGTCATAGTCATAGACTGCATGCACTTAATGAAGAAAAAAAAAATTCATCATTTAATGATACAACGAGATTGTCATTCAAAGTCTTTGATTCAATAGCTTTAATAAACTCTTGAGTCATTAGATTAATGATATAAGTCATACAAGATATCAAGTTTTGTGCTCTATTTCATAAAATGTCACGTCGACTGAGCATTCTTTCAAACTTCTTCTTTAAAGTGTCATTGTTGCTTGCATTATTGATAATAACATCAAAAAGCTTGTTCTTAATATTGTATATATTCAAAATCTTGAACAGCTCTTGCATCAAATGATGATCAGTATGCTTAACTTAAAGAGATGTAAATTCAATAAAATGTTCATGATATTGAAATGTAACATTCATTCAATATATCAAAACTTTCAAATAAGCAACTTTTTGAGAACTAGATCATGCATTCAATGCAATAAAAATCTGTCGTGACTCTTTTAAATCTTGCTTTATCTTTGCATGAATTTCATCATATTTCAAGAAAATCATGCTTAACAATTTAGTGCAATGAACGAAAGTAATCTTTGAACAAAGCATTTGTAGTAACTGTCAAAAATACTCATTTTCAATGATTTGAAAAGACAAATTCAGTGCAACGAAGATCTGACATAATATCTTTTCTCAATTTTGTTGATTGAATTAAAATGATAAGTTGATATGACTTTTTTTTTATAAATACATTAACTTTGCATTATTTATTTGCATTATCATATTGAACTTACATGATTAAAAGATATTTCAAGTTGTGAAAGAAAGTTGAGTCGTTTTCGTTTCTGACAAGCATTTGACTTGAGATGCTTGATCATATTGAACATACTAAATTCATCAATAGTTGTAGAATGATTTAGAATTTTAAGACAATTCTTGCATGAAATCTTAGAATATTCTTTCAACATTGAGATCATTTGAATAAACTTGTTTCAGATGTTGAATTGTTTATTTACTTCAATTTTCTTAACTTAAAGTGAATTATCTATCTTTCTTTGAGTCTTGTTGATAACACTTTCGTCAACAAATGTTTGTAATCATCATTATTGAAATTGAGCATTGATATCAGCACTTCACTCAACATACTGATTATTCTCTCTTAATATTAGAAGAGAAGTATCATGATGAATTCTATTCATCACTTCTTGAAGAGTTCATTTCTTTTCGACGAAATTCTGATTGATGTTTCGTGAATCTTGACTTGCAAATTCATTAGAATAAAGACTACTGAAAGTAAATAAATGAATAATCAAGAAATTAGATTCTTTCTCAATCAAAGATCTTGATAATTCATATGTTTTATCAGAATCAGACATCTTGCAATATATTTTATTGATAATGCAACAAGATAATGCAAACAACGAGAAGAGAAATAAATTCATTTGTTTCACGTAAGTCTTTCAAATATAATGAC
>JAABUK010005485.1_pt1 | contig 19718 bp, 18 predicted proteins | sample 5559141 | NCBI WGS metagenome assembly JAABUK01 (sample SAMN10711869, study PRJNA513367) | rock metagenome | isolation source: Antarctica rocks | place: Antarctica: Victoria Land, Pudding Butte nord | collected 2016-01-03 | reverse complement strand
ATATGCCCCCATTAAGACGTTGCGAGGCTCTTGAGTCTCAGAGGAGTCACAGCAGCTAAAGCAGCATAAACTGCGGAAGAAAGACCTGCACCACAAGCCAGCAGGGCGTCGGTATCGGGACGCAGCAGACAGCAATAGGGTCCGGTACACCGTATCTGCAGTTTCTTTCAACAGGCAGATCGGAAAATGTACGTACTACCGGGAAAACCCTTTCGGACATCGTCAACGACTGACAACAGCAAGGTGAAGCGATATCAAAGACAAGCTTTTGTACCCGGATGGGGCCAGCTCGTTCTCGAAAAGCCCGATTGCAGACTCGGGGGGACTCAGACGCGCTGAGAGCTGTGCCAAATGATACAAAAATGTCTGATAAGCCCAGCTCTTTCTGAGCCAGACACGGCCTGTTTGATCTGCCACACGACCTGTTGCCGATTCACATTGGTTGCATGTCTTGTCCTTTCTATGCCTAACGCAGAGTTTACCTCACGTTAATGTATCTGAATGCTCAACCGCGTATTGCAGCCGTCTGCTACCTTTCTACTTTCCTTTTTGACAGACTTAGCTGACTTGGACCGTCATTCAATCATTCCTGTTCACGTCGGCAGTCGAGGCTGACTGTATAATTCCTGGAATCACCTGGCTGAGCTTTAAATCCCTGCGAGGTCGTGAAATCCCCAACTACTTGCATTTTGTTTGACAATTTAACGATGACTTTTAAAGATAAATCGGTTATCTGATACAGCACCTCTGCAACTCAGGTGGCGGACTTTTGACTGCAGTGCGACGCAAAATACTGGCAATAATGGCAAACATGACGATGCGTATGCAAGTGAAAGCGCCGGTGGTATGTGCTGGTGCGCATGCTAGCCTACGGGTACAGCGCGCGCGCCCTATGCGCCTGTCAGCTTTCCAAGGATTCGTTGCTCCTGCTCGTCTGTCAGCCAACTGCAACTTGTTTGCAACTCAGCAGAGCTTCGCTAGTTTGACTCATGCTCAAATTCGCTCTCCTTCCTCCAGAAGCTTGCGTACTGTAGTATGTATGGCTGCGAAGAAGTCTGTGTCAGACCTCAAGAAGGCTGACTTGGAAGGCAAAGTAGTCCTTGTGAGGGCAGACTTGAACGTACCCCTGGACAAAAGTCAGAAGATCACAGACGACACACGTATCCGAGCTGCTATTCCAACTCTCAAGTACCTGACAGACAACGGCGCCAGGGTCCTTCTAACCTCTCACCTGGTAAGTGTTTTGCCCTGCACCGAGATGCCCTGATCAGCATATTGGCCCCTAACTTTGCTCTTGTCGCGTAGGGTCGACCGAAAGACGGTCCCGAGGATAAGTTCCGGTTGACACCTGTTGTGCCTCGCCTGTCGGAATTGCTCGGCACCAAGGTATGCCTCAGGATAAGTTTGGTCTTATCCGTGGATCTGCAGCGGGCTTGCGCTGAGTGCGTCGTATACGCCTATAGGTGCTCAAAGCAGATGACTGCATCGGTGAAGAGGTCAAGGAAAAGACCCAAGCCTTGAAAAACGGAGAGGTACGCTGCCCTGCTTTCACTTGTACCATTGGTCTCAAAACCTGAGGTTGCTGTACTTGAGGCTTCGCATGGGCTGTCTCATGCAGGTCCTGGTCCTTGAAAACGTGCGTTTCTACAAGGAGGAGACAAAGAACGACCCCGGATTTGCTGAGAAGGTACTTTGACCTCTTTGACTTTACGCGCTTTGAAATAGCTTCCAGTGCAGGCCCCTGTCTCAGCAAAGCATTCTTCTGCAAGCTTCACTCTGACTATATGCTGCATGTCTGCAGCTTGCAGCAAATGCTGACATCTTTGTCAACGATGCTTTTGGCACAGCCCACAGAGCGCATGCCTCAACAGAGGGTGTGACTAAGTTCCTACACCCCAGTGTGGCTGGTCTTCTGCTTCAAAAGGAGCTAGACTACCTTGACGGTGCGGTCAAGGAGCCCAAGAGGCCATTTGTTGCCATTGTTGGTGGATCAAAGGTGTCCTCAAAGATTGGAGTCATAGAGTCTCTTCTAGAAAAGACAGACAAGATCATCCTTGGGTATGTACATGCTACATGTCCTATGACCGTGCCTTGATATCTGCAACTTTCCGCATGATGCCAGACAGGATCATAACCATCAGCCTGGTTGCTATCGTGCATCAGTTGCCTGACAATCAATAGTCTTGCACTCACCTGCTGCTTATGCACAAGCTAAATTGCACATCAACACCATCACTGCATCTGCCACCTACCCCAAGCTTGTGACTACAAGAATGTCTCGAGGCATGTCTATATTCATGTTGTCACTGTAAAGTCCAGACGTCACAGGATGGTACAGGTCAGAATCAGTCTAGGGCATGTCAGTCTTGCCTCCATCTCATTGCACACGTTGTGACACTCAGACTGTGAGCACACTTATCAGAAACAGCACAACAACTGGTCACTGATCATTGCAGAGGCAGCATGAGCTTCACCTGTGCAAGGCAAACAGCAGGTCATACAAATCTGTCTGATGGGTTGAGAACCACAGTATCAATTGTTGCAGTCTGATGGTCCTGGTCTGAGAGTCTGAGCTACGAGTACAACACAGCTTTCTGTTGTTCAATCTTCTCAACAGATACCAAAGAACAATAGTGCCTATGTCTGAGACATAGCACCCCTTAGCACAGGTTATAAACCTGGCTGTCTGTTCTGCAGTGGTGGCATGATCTTCACATTCTACAAGGCCCGGGGGATGTCAGTGGGAAGCTCCCTAGTCGAAGAGGACAAGCTGGACCTGGCCAAGAAGCTGGAGGCAGCTGCTAAGGAGAAGGGTGTGGAGTTCATCCTGCCCACAGACGTCATTGCTGCTGACAAGTTTGATGAGAATGCTGAGACCCAGGTGGTAGCAGCTGGAGACATCCCTGATGGCTGGATGGTACGCCCTTCCTGCCTTTCACTCCGCTGTATCCTGGCCTTTCCTGCCTTTCCTGCCTTTTCCTCAGCTGCATTTCTGCCTTTCCTGCCTTTCCTTTGGCTGTATTCTGGCCCTTTCTGCCTTTCCCTGGGCTGTATCCTGGTCTTTGGCTGAATGTGTTGAAACACCAAATTTGGATGTTGACCTGTTGCCCTTCCTGCTTCTACTTGGGCTGTATCCTGGCATTTGGCCAAATGTGGTGAAGCACTAAATTTGGAGGTCAACCTGTTACCCCTTTCTGCCTTTCCTTGGCTTTATCCTGGCCTTTGGCTGAATGTGTCAAAATGCAAACAATGTGGGGTCCTCCTACTCATACTGTCATTTCTGTTGACAAGTGTATTTACGCAGCCGGTTCCTGTTCCAGACAAGCTCAAAAGCAGACCCACTGCGTTGTGCTTTGCCGCTTGAAAGCTTGTTGTGACCAAACAAGTGCTCAAGGACAAAAGCACTTGTCAGGTCTCAACAAGCTTTCAAGCGGCAAAGCACGACGCAGTCACTCAAGTTGTTAGCGGCAAGCAAGTGGCTGGTCAAGGCAAGCACACAATATAGCTGCATTGATTGGCAAAAGAAGTACATTCACTGGTACTGACCGAGGTCCTCAAAACCCAACAGGCTGCACACTTAATTTCAGGAGAAGCTTATCTACTAAACCACCACAGAGCTGCTATGCACTGCAACAGCAACGTCAGGCAGCACAGCCAAAGTAATGGTGTATGCTGTCTAGCCAAACCGATTTTGCACAGCTTTACAGAAGGCTACTGTACAATATCTTAGCAGTCCCCCATACTCGACGCTACGCTCCTGAAACTTACAGTATATCTTGCAGTCTGTCCAATTGTGCTGTTGATTATACACTGGCCGTACCTGCACTTGCCCAATGTGACTGGAAACAAGTTGAAAGAAATTTGCAAAGTATGCAAGAGCACCCTTGCCATTGGTAGTATAGCCGTGAGGCTGTTTGGAGCTGCAACCAGCAAACAATGCATAGCTTGCAAAAGTGTGCATTGAACTGCATGAAACAGACACAGTGTGCTGCTGATATTGCTAGTCAGGCAGCGCCTGTAGCAAGGCTGTCCTATGGGACAGCCCAAAACCCTTACAAAAACAAAACAGCCCTAAACCCTAAATATAGGGACTGCATCTTCTGCAAGTGTGACCCATCCTCCATGACCATGTTGTCAAATGGCCATGCTGGGTGAGCCATGCCTGCAGCAACTGCCCTGCCCTTGCAGCATGCCCTTGCAGCAGCTGCCCTGCCCTTGGTACATCTGGCATTTGCTCATTGTTCTTGTTTTGGGGAGTATTCTGCTTGACCCCAAAAATATGTGTGCCAGGTTCGCTGCATCGCTCTTGGCCTTGGTCTTTCAATACCCGTTGCAGTAGCATCTTTTCAATTCATACAGCTTGATTTGCTTCAGACATCTTGCTTTGGCATTGTTCACTGACTCAAATGCCTGATCTCCTGAGTAGGGCTATTGCGCATCCCAAGGGGTTCAAGGCTATTACGTTTTTAGGGGATTAGGGCTATTGCATTCTAAGGCGATCATGGTATTGCATTTCTGGGGGATCAGGGGTATTGCATCCCAAGGGGATCATGGTATTGCATTTCTAGCGGATTAGTGCTATTGCATTCTCAATGGATTAGGGCATGAGTTGCTGCTGCACGCAAGAGAATCACTGCACTGTTGTAAGCAGACTGCCTTGGGCAGACCCCAGGCGCCCTTTGAGGCTGCACAAGCAGCACGCCTTGCAATTGGCCCACCGCAGATGAGCCTGGAATCCTCCCTTTTCAACAGGGGTCAATAGGGGTCTTCAGGTCATTTACAGTGGCTTGATTGCCTCAGAGCAACACTCTTTCTTGAGCTTGGTTTGTTGCATCCCGCCTGTGCAGATACTGCCCTCACCTGGGACACTTTTAGGCATGAGTCCCTAGCCCTAGCCCCTAGCCTAAACCCTTTCATAGCAAGCTGCAGCATAAAAGAGAGTGTGTGTGTGTGTGTGTGAGCTGCATGCCAGGATGCAGGGGTCTTAGGGGTCAGGAGCTACCCTGTGAATGTACAGCTGACATAGAGTCTCATGCAATACCAATAGCCCATTGTTACGGCAGTATCTGCAACATAGCAGTCTCCGGAATGTAGACGCTGCAACCTGACATGGTAGTCTGTCCCATACTCCGGCAACCAAGGCAGCAGTTGTTCATGAGCAAACTGTGAAATCCAGCTGGCTGGTCTCTTTTAGTGCTGATAACATGGTCTGCAAGGTGGCTCTTGCTCTTCTTCAATTACGTCGACCGTGCTGATGATGTAATATGCCCATGGGATAGTTCCAGTCAGGGATGTTACAGTCGTTAGCTGGCCCCAACGACTGTAAACTCCCTGACTGTAATAACACCATGGGCGTAATGGTCATAAGTACTTGGTCCCTCAACCATGTGGTTCCTGTCATGAGAGAAGGAGCAAACGGCTGCATTCACAATCAGACCCCTATGCAACCCTGCTTGAGTGAACAAGAGTTTGAGGTCATTGGGCCCATGTTATCAGTCTGGTACTTTGATCAGTATCGTGTTTCTTACGGCAATTGATCTCTGAGTTGGAGGCTCTTCTGATTGTGAATGCTTAAACAGGCTGCCCACACTGATGATGCAGGCTGCGATAATCCTAAATCATGGCTGTCGTTACCGCATGCTGTTTGTTACCCCATTGTTGCTGGCAAGTGTTTCATTATGCAGTCATGATAAGTATGTATATGGGGTAGTGTATGCGTGCTTGACTGCTGCTTTGGAGCATTCTGACTACCACGCTTGCCATGCTCCAAAGCAGACGTCATGCACGCACACACAACTACTCTATGTACATACTCTTCATGTGTGCATCATGACTTCATCAGCTCAACAATGTTCTTTGCCAACATCTCACACAACACTGCCAGGCTGGATGGGTTGTCACGCAGACTTACAAGATCTCCATACAGACATATGGCACTATTGCCATTACTTGCTGCGGCTCTATATGCAAAGAGTTGAATGTTGAGTCAGCAACACCTGCTGCATGGCAACCATCTTCCTACAAATAGCAACATTTGCTCATTCTTTCCAAGAGCCATCTTCCTTTGGCTGACTTTAGGATTCCCATCACCTGCAGCTTTCTTGTCTGTTGTCTGACTTGCTTTGCATATGTCCTGCCTTGCTTGGCACCTTGCATTGGCATGTTGCTGAACCAGGTAATACGCAGTTGGTTTTCGCCAACATTAACCTTGCTTTTCATCTTTTCGAATGCTTAAATCCAATGTTGAGCTCAAATTTGAAGTAAAGTCTAAGTAAATAAATTGCTATGATTTTGATGTTTGCAGGGATTGGACATTGGCCCTGACTCCTTGAAGGCATTCCAAGGGGCTCTTGCCGACGCCAAGACCATCATCTGGAACGGCCCCATGGGTGTGTTCGAGTTTGAGAAGTTCGCCAAGGGCACCTTTGGAGTGGCAGAGACCCTGGCAGAACTAAGTGGCAAGGTGACTGGGCTGTTGATGTCTTTGACTGCAAGCGCTGCACTGGCATGAGTCCTTGTCTTTTGCCTGCTGGGTATGGGTCACAAGGGTTGAACTAGGGTTGTAGCTGTCATGCAAGATTTTCTCGTGTCTCTAGTCCTGTCATGCATGTTTGACTCTGCATCTTCAGTCTTAGGTCACTCCAGTGAATGATCTGTCACTTTGAAAGACCCAAGTCATCTACAGTGAAGTCACCAGCATTTTGATAGCGCTGCAGCGCTGCACTCAAGTCTGGCCACAACATAATCCAGTCTGTGCCAGGCTACTCATCCTGCACAAGAGCCACAGCCTTGTCTGTAGCACCTTCATCAGCTTCTTGGTGACAAATCATGTGTAATGTGCAGGGAGCCATCACCATCATCGGCGGTGGTGACAGCGTTGCAGCTGTGGAGAAGGCGGGACTTGCTGACAAGATGAGCCACATCAGCACCGGAGGAGGAGCTTCCCTGGAGCTTCTGGAGGGCAAAGTCCTGCCAGGAGTTGCCGCTCTTGATGAGGTGTGATGATTGCTGTACTACAGTCTTCAAGCTTTGAGAAACCACAGCTTCTGTAAACTAAGTACATGAGATGGGCCATACAAAAGTCAGGAGTGCTTCAGCTAAGTTCATGAAGGCAGGCTTGATTTCGAATTGAGATTTAGAGTTTCGAGTGAAGCTTTCAATACTAAGCTCATGCAGCTGATCTCATGCAGGCAGGCTTGATGTAGAAGTGTATGCCATCATATTGGCAAGTGAGTGCTTGTTTCAGTGGAGTGGCAAGTAGTTGTTTTGTCAGGGTGTATGTCAAACTTTTGATTGTTTTGTCGGACAGTTAGTCATAGCTTGTGTAGATGTGTTTGTAGCCCTTGGACTCTGTTAGGCTCGCCAGCCTGGTTGATTGCTCAGCAAGGCATGGCTGTTTCTAGACAGTCTGATGTAACAAGTCACACACCCTTATGAGGGCCGAAGTCAGTGTCCAGGACTAGCATCCCACACCAAGCATGGGTCAACCATGCATAGATGCAGCCTCTTTTGCTCAGCTAGGAGATGTCAATGCACTGCTTTGCTTCAGCACATCAACAGTAACATGGGCACAGACAGCCTCTCATACTGCTTGATACACAACACTTTGGTTTTGCTGCCATTGGCCTGGCAGTCAGTCATTGTTGATGTTGATAGCTTTTGCTGGTTGGCTTTTTGTCTTTCCAAGTTTTTGTGCAGCCAATGCATTGCATCTGCAGCGTTCTGCAGACCCGCGTCAGCTTGCATTCCCTTTCCTATTGCCAGAGTGCTCATAACAGTCCTCTGTTAGATGCTAAATTGTCTAGACAGCTTGTTTGGCTAATGACGTACCATCAGTACTATACCCCCCATTACACCCCCTTTCCCCCACCCTGCCCCCATATGTACCCACAGGCCCACACTGAAGGACGTACATTACTTGCACAGTGCAACTTAGCGCTTTGCTGCACACAGAAAAGTCGCAGCCTTGACAGTTGGGTGTGATTCTATCATGTGGTTTGCTTCACAAAGTCAGATTTGGAACGGCACATGTTCTGATGGCACATGTTCTGCTTGTGTTGCTAGTCTGAGTAGGTAGCTCTTGATTTTGCCATAGGTGCGGCTGTCAAAGCATCACAAGTACTGGTCAAGTGACTGGTGCTCGCTGGACATGAGTAATGGTCATGTACATGCATGCAAACTATGTCTTGCTGAGATGTGCTTATATCCCTCTGTGCAGAAGTCAGCTGGAGGAGCATCTTCCAACGGCAATGGTGGCAGTGAGAAGGTTGAGAACGCCGATGGCTCAGTGACCTACCAAGACCCCCTTGACATGTACTGTGAAGACAACCCAGAGACTGACGAGTGCAGGTCAGCAAATTGTTTTCTTTTTTGCCATTTTTTGTGTGTGCTTTTTTTGGGGGTATAAAACCATCATCAAACCTGTCACCAAACCAAACCTGCGGCAAATGAAGTGAAAAACAATTCAACTTGTGCTGTCTTCCCATTAAGGAATGACTGGTGCAACAGGGCCAACAGTAAAGTTGTTTGACATATCCTCAAACAGTGTTACTGGTCTTGCTGTTGTTGGTCATGAGGATTGATGCATACTTAGCAATGTCTGCACACTCTGCATGTGGACTGGTCGGCAATGCTTTGAGCATGCACGCTGTGCCTTGCACCTCAAGAGTCTAGGTCAACATTTGACTGTCATAGAGCTCAGCCTGTTGATATGCACATGCAGCTGTTTTGTCAAACTTGCCTTGCCACAAATGTCTGTCCAATGCAGTGTTCACCACCAGACTGTCAGTGCTCATCAGCAGCACATGCTCTCTCATATGTCTAACATCGCCTGTGTTTCTGCAGAGTATACGACAACTGAGAGTCAGTGCATCAGAGTTGACAGCACCAAAGGCATGTCTGCACTCGAAGGGACATCCAGCAGCTATAGAGCATTGACACCAGGCGCCTTTTTACGACTTGTGACTAGATGGGTTCTCATGGAGTTCTGAGTCAGCTTTCTGAGCTGTTGAGTCAACAATTTTGGTAGCTTCTACAGACCGTTCTGTCTCTGTGTCAGCCTTTGCTACTTGCAGATTTTGCCTAGTATCTGCAAATCTGCACTTTGCTATACAGCAGGTGCAAGCTGTGCCCTATTTCGTTCGCTTTCAAACCATACTGATCAACACAGAACACAGTCTCTCTGTGTCTCTTTGTGTAACCGTTCCTCTCCGACAAAATCCGCTGAAATTGTAGTTAGCCTGCCAGTATATCGATGCATTGCAAGCTGATGCATCCAAATCGTATGATCAGTCACGTATGGTGCCAGCTATGAGCCAGATAGCATGTGATCTTACACAATTCTCAATTGTTTCAGCAAATCAGACACATGCAAAGCAAAATCAGGAAGACATTTCTCGGCAAGAAGTGCTCGACCCCTGCTGGCTAAAACTATGATCTTCAAATGACAGATTTGCAGTCATAATTTGCGCCAGTCAAACAGAACTTTTTATCTATGCCAAGATCACTGAAAGGAATGGGAGCCCAATGCTCCCCTGGGGCTGGGGTGGGGCTAGACCTGCCCCCTAGAGGAGGCCGCCCCCCTGACCGCCCCTCAAAAGGCAGCCTTTGCTTGCTGTCATGACTCTGTGTTACATGTGTGAAGCCTCCAAAAGTCTGACTGCCACTGCTGCTGGGCGGCCAGTCAGGACTGACAAAGCTGGGAAGACTTGGCGCTGAAGGTTGTACCCTCAAGTCATCCTGCACAAAGCAACCAATCAGTCTACTAAGGAATAATCAATCAGGCACTCACTCAGCCAGGCACTCACTCAGCCAGGCCGTCAGTCAATCATCTGATGAATGAGTCAATCAAGCTTTCCTGTGTTTGGGGCTGAACTGATTGGAGGACCGGAAATGCAAGACACACCTGACACCAACTTGTGCAATCGGATCAGTGTGCTTATGACCATGTGTGGGTACTGAACATACTCAGCAGGCTCAGGTCTTTGTTAATGTAAGTCTCAACATTGTTAAGCCACATAGCACAGGCTATGTATAGTCATACTGTGCAGTTCCCTCATACCACTACGCATCCGTTTTGTCTCTACAGCTTCAAGTTTTCATCAGACCAACACTGCTTGGAGTTTTGCACTCTTCACACACAGTGCTGATGTCTTGAGCTACGATGAGCGTTGCAGTTGACATATCAAAGTGACTCCACACAATGCTTGCGTTTGCTTTCATGAGCATGCATTGGTGTTGCAAAGCATGCAGCCATGCCTGTGATGCAAGCTGTACCTGTACAGAGCTAGTCTGGCTGCCAGCTGTCCCCAAGTGCTTTGCTTTGTCACTCCAGGATCCAACAGCCATGCTTGCATACGTCAAGGGCCGTACCCAACTGCCCTTGCTCTGGTGCGAAAAGGACATGCTTGTATGTGGGGCACTGTCAGTGACAGAGTAGGCATCATGAAGGGGAGCAGTGCCCATCAGATACCAATCTGGCCTTGGAGCCTGCTGCTGTTTGCCCTGCCCTTGAGGGTATGCTTGGGCCTGCTGCTGGATGCCCTGCCCTGCGCCCTGCCAAGGAACCTGAAAGTGCGCCTGGGGCTGTTCCTGGCTCTGCCTTTGGCCCTCATGTAATGGGCTAGTCCCCATCAGACGCCACTGAGGCACTTGAGGCTGTTGATCTCTGCCCTGCCCTTGGCTCTGAGGCTGCTGCTCACTGCCCTGCCCTTCATGCTGCCCTCGAGTATGCTGCTGCCCATCATGCAGCGGACTAGTCCCCATCAGACGCCACTGTGGCACCTGGGGCTGCTGCTCACAGCCCTGCCCCTGCCCTTTGTATGCCCCATATGGCAGGGCATGACCACTGCCATCAGATTGCCTTGTGCTGTATGCATGGTACACCTCGTGTGAGCTGTAAGATCCATTGTCCAGATTGCATGCAGAGGCTGATGCAGCAGCTGACTCAGCATTTGGCTGCTGGCATCTGAACTCCATGGGCATTACTGGCAGGGCCTCTGTAGAGGAAGGATGATTAGCCTGAGCAGGCATCTCTACTTCTTCATCAGAAGCCTCCTCAGGGTAGAAATTGCACTTCTGGGGCTGCACAGGTTGCACTGGTTCTGTGGCTGCCCCAGAATGTAGGGTTTGAGCAGGGGCTGAGGGCAGTGACCTGGGCATCTCAGAAGTGCCCTGTGCATCTGCTGCCAGCTTCAAGTACTTATGATCATCTAGGGACTCGGCCAAGTCAGCCTTGCTAGGAGTGATATGGGTCATGGCTAGGGTCATGAAGCTCTGCCCTAAAGGCCCTAGGCCATCATCACGAGGCAGCTCTGAGACCAGGGCAGGTTCGGGCATGCCTCTGAGCTTCTGAGGGCTGTTGTCGTCAGCAGTAGTCCGAGCACTTCCTGCTCTGCTGCTTGGGCTGGGGTGCTGTGCTTGAAATGCAGCTAAGTTGGATTGTGAATCATGTGGTGAAGAAGAGGATGGGTCAAAAGGCTGGAATGTGAATGCCAGCTGTACCTCTCCTTTCTGACGTCCATCCTGCATTATGAGCAATCAGAATTGTTGATGTCGCAGCCATGGTAAGAACACTGGGCGCAAGTGATAATGCCTTGCAGTGCCATCAATTTGCTTGCTGGAACTTGCAGTGTGGCAACCACTGCAGATCCCAGCATACATCTTTGATTAGGCACACATGGGAGGTTTTGATGCTGCCACACATCATGCCACAGAGGGCAGCAGTGGTTCTAAATCTGCTGGGATGCAGTCAGCGTACCCGTGTGAAGAGAGGAGCACTGACTTCCTCATGGTTATTGGCAAACACATCTGACAGATCCACTTCTGTAGAACCGACCTGCACTTTGCAAACTAGCTTTGATGAGCAACTGCTGATGCAATGCACCCTGAAATGAGGGCAAGCAGATGCGGGGAAGTTCAATACGCTTAGCACAGGTGATGCTGTAGCAGACATGACTGGAGTTATTCTGCGGCTTACCCTATTGTCATGAAGAGTGTGTGCATTTTTGACCTTCACTGTCAACTTCGTTGGAGCATCTCGGGAGGTGTTCCTGCACTGGCATGAAAGGCTTGATCCTCTGCCATACGATATTGAAGCTAGCTCATGGACAGTGCTGCTTACAGTTTGATGCTTTCATTCCACACAGGAGATGTGCCACCGTCTTTGTGGACGGCTGTCTTGACCTTGAAGCTGCCGTAAAGAAGCTGCAAGAAACAATTGCTTTGGCATGATGTTGCGTGAAGACATTTGGGAGCTTGTGGAGACATAGCGGCTGCTTTCGGCGTGACTCGAGTACTCGTGAGGTGCTTTACCTGCACGTACGGGTCCTGGATGCCGAAGATGGCAGTGTCACGCAGGCCTCGGGCTGAAATCACATTTACTCGAAGCTCACCCTTACGGGTGGACATCTCACGCACTGTGTTCGACTGTCCTGTGCACTTCCTCGATCCCGAAGTGAAGATGCACAAAGTTGCTCAAGCAACGTCCAATAGCAAGCCCGTGGTGAAGTGCTCAGGATACGGCTGTGACTGTAGTCATGTCAGCCGGGTTGGGTGCGACACGAAACAGATAAGTCGAACGCCATGTCTGCTTTGGTCAATGCAAGCAGCTTAAACGATGAATCTGAAACCAACCTGCTTCTTCTTCTGCTTTGCAAAAACTTCTATCCACCCCTTCTTCTTATAGCTGCCAGCCCTAAATTTCTTGCTTGGTAAGTCACTCTGCCAAGAACACATCATCAATGACAGCCTAATTGCAGCTGCGTTCAAAGATTCTGCACTCTGCAAACCACACATGTATACACATACGTATACATAGACGTCTACACATGTACATTGTGTGCCATTCAGCACTGTTCATGAGAAATACTTCCACACAAGGGTACTTTCCAACCTCTTGGACAAGCAGCATGCTGGTAGAGATGAAGCTATCAAAACACTGATTGCAAGCACATCCCGGATCTTCATTCTTATTGCAGGCTTGCTGCATAGTCTTGCCAGTGTCGCTCCTGTGCACTCTGTCTCAGGGAGGCTTCCTTTGCTGCTCTGTCAGCTGGTGAGTTGCCGACCCCACCGCCTCTCCCTATGCAGTTGAATGGCATATGAGCCAATGAAAGCAAGACAGTGTCATCTTGCTTACGACCTGATGCTGGCATGAGCAGTGGTACAAGATGTGCAGGATGTCATTGCACAAACAAGTAATATGGTGTGCTTTGCAGCAGAGCATTGGCAACACAGCATGCATGGTGTACTACATGATGCTCTTGACAGAAGCGCATGGAACACATGCATGAAATGCATGACACTCAGTACCACCGACAGCGCGCAACTTGCACAGATGCATTCAAGGTTTGGCTGACCTTGGAAAGCCAGCTCTTCGTTCCTAAGCAGCTCTTCTACTTCACTGGACAAAGGCTGCATGCAAAAGAACTACTTATTGTATGCCTTGGCCAGAAAATGCTGGAGTAAATGCAGTCTGGTGCAAAACATGCAACATCATGCTCGTCTCAGCTTGCCTAGCACGCTGCACTTAGGTGCCGCATCATATAACTTGGTCACATGATGGTGCAAACAGCACCCATTCAAGCTCAAATGGCTGGGTATGCCATCCTCTTCACATCATAGATACTGCAAGGATTTGTCAAGCACCACAATCCCACATGCACCATCTTGATCACATTAGAGTACGTCAGCAGTCAAGATTTCACTCACAGGTGTCGCTTCCCGTGTGAAAGAAGGCTGTCGCCGACCAAAGCTCATGCCAGAGCGCTGAGGCCCTGCCTGTGCCCCACTGCTGCTGCTATTGCTGCTGGCTTTGCTTCTCAGACCGCTGAAGCTGGGCAGGCGGCTTTGACTAGGCTGAGAGCGTGTGAAGCCCATGCTGCTTATTGCTGACCTCTCAGGCTGGGGGGATCCACTGTCATCCCTGCATACACATGCTTGCATGTTCAGCCACACTGCTAGGCTGGGAGCTGATCAAGCCTGGGCTGTTTGTTGCTGATTAGTTTGCTGTCCGGCTAGCATATACTGTGCAAGTATATACAAGTGCTTATGCAGAGCGGCATACATCCTGGCTAGCAACAGACCTAGCAGCTCTGAATCCACATATTGTCTACAGTTTTGTAGCAGTATCCAAAGCGTAACCTGCTCATTGCTGATATGTCTTGCTGTGCAGACTCATTGACGCTTTTTACATGCATGCCGGCAAAGCACACAACTGGAAGGGTTGCGTGTTGGGTCAGATAAGCTGGGGAGTAGCTTTTTAAGTAGGTGTGTAGGTGTGAGCTCTTTGCCGCAGAGCAACTGGCATGCAGGTGGTGACACTGAAGCTGTGACTGACCAAACAAAAACTACAACTCTACAATTAATTTTTTTTGGAATGGCCCATGGGTATGGAGATTGTATGACCTCTTTCCTGTGCATGATGTGCAATGCTGACAGTCTTTTGGATTCAGCTATTTGATCGTAAATTTGGAAGCAGCATGCTGCAAGAAATGCGCAGCTCTGGGTGTGTGAGTGTGTGATCTCTCTTGCTGTGTGATTCAGAACACTAGTATCTGATTTTTCAAACACCATGTTGCTCTCACCCTTGCATATCTTTGGTTCTGCTCTTGATGCCAACTGCCTTCTTGACAGAGCCCAAAACAGATGCCATCACTCCTTTGGATTTCCCTGATTTGGCGGGAGCCCCACTTGGCGGCAGCTGAGCAGTGCCCTGGCGGCTCTGGGCTGAAATGGAGGGCCGCGCCAGGGAGCCCTGCTGAGAGTGGCCCTGTCTGTAGTCGCTGAATGAGGGTGCCGAGGACTCTAGAGCTGCCTCCCTGGCCTGCATCACTGCTGCTCCCAACGGCCCTGGGGCTGAAGGCCTTGCCAAAACAGGAGCCCCAGAGCTGTGCGCCATCCCAGAAGAACCTGATCCTTGGGATGCAGCTGCAGCACCTCTTGATGTGGTGGCAGCTTTCAGCCCTGAAGCTGTTGCTGCTGATGGCCCTGGAAAACCTGTCTGGGGGGCCCTGACAGATGGGGCTGACACCCTTGCCAGTGAGGGGGGTCCAGCAGCCTGTGAAGACTTTGACGCCGCAGCTGCGCTCATCAAGCTCTGACTGAAATCGGGCCTGCATTCAGTTCACACTCCTCAAACAGCTGCACCATTGCAAATTAGTATATCCTTGGGAAAGTGTATCTGAGATCTAATCTATCAAGGAAACAGCTGCACCACTGACATGTATCTTTCCAATTGAGCACATGACTGCAACCAAACTGACAGCCAGTAGCCTATAGAGCATAAGGCAAATGAATGACAACAGCATGCATAACATGAAATATGAAAAAAATGTTGTGTACCTGCTATTGGATCCTGCCCCTGTGAAGCTGCGGCCACTGCTGAAGAACCCACTTGTGTTGGTGGGCTTCTTCAGCCGTGAAGGCTTTGCAGCAGGGGCAGGGATGTGAGGCGGCTTTGCCACAGCTGTGGCAAGCGCAACTGCAGCTGTGTCTTCCAAGCAGCTGTGGCCATCTGCACCGTTTGGGCTGGCAGGCAGCGGCACTGCTGCTGCTAGCTTTGCCAGGTGACTGTTTGCAGCCTGTTCAGAGCATGCTGCTTTGCCAGCACGCTTGGGTGGTGACTTGACACTGGAGGGCGGCCGCAGCTTGGATCGGCTTGCCACTGCCAGCTGAGACAAGGACATTGAGGAGTGCTCGACTGCATGAGCCATGACTGGAGAGCTTGCCTTAGCAGAGGCTTTGGCAGCAGGCAGTTGGACAGGCGACGAGCTGGTTCCAGATATGCTCCTGGCGTTCCTGCTGTTCTGCAGCTTGGGAGAGATGGGTTGTCTGCTATGCTGCAGCTGATGGTGCTGTTGGGCAGCTCGGACAGACTCTTGCACAGGCTGCTGCAAGCGGGTGCTGCTGGCATGCTCAGGCATCCGAGCACTCTGTGAGCCCTGTGCCTGAGACATAGTACTGTTCAGACGCGCTTGCATGTGCAGCCTTGGGCTGCTGTCTGGCTTGCTCACCCTTGCACTCTGAGAGCCCTCTGGATGAGGCCTGGAGGAGGACTTAGCTGCTGCTGCTTCTATCTGCCTCCCAGTTTGCTGCTGAACAGCAAGCCTGTCAAACTGCTGCTCCTGTTGCTGCAGTGGTTCCTGCTGCTGTGGGTGGAGACCTCGGTCCTGATTAGGCAGCGTTTGGTGGTGTTGCTGATGCCTCTCCTGCTGTACAGCCCAGTCTGGACGCATGTCCTGTGATTGAGGATCTGACGCTTCCTGCTGCAGCTGAGCGTGATTCACCTGCTGTGTTCGTCCAACAGCTGTGTCGGGGGACATGTCTGGCTGACTAAATGCAGGTGACTGTGGGTGCGTGAGTGGCTCTTCCTCCTCTTCTTCATGGACTACAGGCAGGCTTGCCTTGCTGCCTGACAGCCGCCTCACCTCATCCAGCTGCATGAGGACACTCTGTGTTGTGATTGTGACACTTGGAGGGGGGGGAGTGCCTTTCAATGCCCATTTGGTGCAAATGATGCATCATTGCTTCACACTGAACTTGCAAGTCCTGCTGATTGACTACAGCACAGTCACAGCTATGCAATGGAATAAAGCTGCTTCTATCATGACACTGTCATGAGTTGTAACATATTTGTGAATTCAGAAGGCTGTTTGAGTGCGAGCTGCCCCCATTCAAAAGAGAACTGACTCCATGTGTGCAGCTCGTGCCTCACAACTCAGATCACATCACATCACATCACATCACATCACATCACATCACATCAGAAATCACATCACACCACATCATAGCACATCACATCACATCATAGCAAATCACATCACAGCACATCACAATCTCCAAACTAGGCAGACCTGGAGGACTTCCTCGGGCTGAAAGCCATTCTCCCCCTCCACAGCGCCCTCCAACTGTAAGAAGAGGCACATGCTGTCGCGCATGCCCACACTACGCCGCACCCCACCAGTGTCTGCTGTTGGGCTGGCACGCCCTTGGGACTGCCGGGCCAGAGCAGCAGCAGCTGGGCCTGTGCCAACTGCCTATGACAGCACAACCACAGTGAGCTGCAGGAGTCCCTCAAGATAGACTATTGGCAGGTCAACTTTGTAAGCTGGTATGAATTGATTTTGATGTGTTGCACTGGCACTGAGGTTGCTTGGGGTTCTGCAGCAGGAGGCAGAGCTGCCAATGCTAGGAGGCACGTGGGTTCATGGCATTGCATGCATATCAGACTTTGCAATGGAAAAATGGATGGGTGGTAGCTAGGCCAGATGAAGGCTGAGGTCTGTGCTGCTGTATGCTGCCCTTACTGTGGTCTGCACGTAGCTATGCTGTGCCAGATTGCTGCATGCAATGGATGCAGCCTGCTGATGCAAGACTAGTTGCATGTCTCTGGATGCAAAGGTCAATTGCATCCAATCAGAGCCAATGCTGTGAGTCACAACATGTGCATCCAATCAGGGGCAATGCTGTGAGTCACAACATGCGTATACAGGTCTTGTACGGGCATGCTTCAGGCACCACCTACTCAGTCAACGCATGTGCATCACAATGTGGTGAGACATTTCACATCCAGAAAGCTGCATGCAATCCAGCCCAGACAGTAGCAACTAAGATTCCAAGCAGCATTATCCTGCTGTGCTGGGGATCACGGATCCAGCACATGAACAGTGATCAAATGCAAAGTAACCTGCGCACCTGCTTGGGAAGAGAAGGCACATTGTGCTCTGGCCCACCTGGGTCAGCCTCAACAGTTGTTGGCTCTGCAGCTGATGCCACTACACTGTTCGACATTGCCTGTACAGACTGCAGTCTTGACGAGCTGTGCACCTGGTCAAGAGCTGGCTCACTACTAATTGACTCAGCCCTGGAGTCAGTGTTCTTGTGCCCATCAGCGGCCGCCAATGGCCTCTGTGACACAGAGGACAGGCTGTCAAGGTTCTCCCTCTGATGCTGCTGGTGCTGCTGGTGGTGGTGGTGATCTGGATGGTGCTGATGCAGCTGCTCCTGCTGGAAAGAGTCAGAGGCTGCTTGGTAGTCAGAGCTTGTCGCCTGCAGCATTTGCTCTGACTGCTGCAGAGCAGGGGGGCCAGAGTCTTGTGCATGTGCAGGAGATGTCATGGGCTGGGAGTCCTTTACTAGCTCAGGGCTGCCATTGATGTGAGCAATCTCATCCACTTCTAGCAGGCCAGACTCAGCTGTGGAAGCACTGAAGCCTTTGAAGAGCACTGTGCTTTCGCGTCGAGGGTCAGCTGCTCGCTGGTGCCTGCTTGGAGACTGACTGGACCTGCTGGATAGGAGCGAGTCTGTCTGTTCATGTGGCTCATGACTCTGCAGACCATGTGCATAGTTGGAGGTGAGTGCAGCAGTTGTTGTGAAGCTGTTGGCGTCCATGATACTGACAAAAACGTACCTGAGGTACATCTGGTGTCTGCAGATGAGTCTGATGGTGACCATGGTGATACGCCACTGGTGTCTGCCATAGTGGTGATGGTGGAAGCACCTGAGGAGATTGTCTAGCTTTGCTTGGGACTGTGTTGGTCACTGCTCCCAAAGGTGTACCAGAAGAGTTTGGGGAAGCTTCGTGAATCTTTGACATTGCAATGGCTGGAGCTTGAGCTGATGGTGACTGGCCCTTATGCTGGGCTGATCTTGCTGCAGACTCGGTTGGAGAGACTTGAAATGGAAAACCATTTTCGAACGAGTCTTGACTACGAAAGTCGAGTTGAGGGTGGAGTGAAGGTGACAATAAGCTGCTGCTATGCCTCGAGAGATCAAGGCAGTCAGGTGTGGCGATACTTTCGCGAAGCCTTAAGCGAGCTTGCATGGGCTGCAGGGCGGGCGAGACCATATGACTGCCCCGACCACCCTGTTTGCACCAACCACGGGACGAACGCTATGGATACTATATACAAACGCTGAGAACCCAGACAGGCTGTAGCTACAAGCTACAAGGACACAAAGTATGCCTGCAGATCAGTCTGATACGCTGCTACGTGAGCATAACAGATATGTCTATAGGTACATACACCACAAATGGTATAAGATGCTTCGCCCAACCGGCTGTTACGGGTTCAGATTGCTTTTCACGATGCAGAGGTTCCGCGAAACATCTGCCTGGCATAGCTGATTTGAATCCCAGAGCTTCAGAATCCTATGACAAATGCAGGACTCTGCCAAATGCTCCATCATGTGTGCCTGGAGTTCCTGTTTGTGCCTCTCAGCATCTGCTTCACCTAGTCCAAGGCCCTGTGCAAGGCCGTCTGTGTCTCTTTGGATTTGCTGGTATATACATTCAACCATCCGCTTGCCTCACCTTCACAAGCCTTTTGCTTGGGCTCATGGCCGGCAGAGTAACTGTTTCCATGACCTGCATTGGGCTCAATGACAAGGGCTCACTCTATCTGACCGCAAGTTCGTGGCATATTTTCATAGTTTCCACGGTGCGGCAATTTTGGAAACTGGGTGCGGCGGTGCGCGAACCCGGTGCGCGCACCCGTCGGGTGCGCGCACCAAGGCCTTGGTGCGGTAGTGTCGTCATTAGTCAACCGTAGTTATCATGTAAAGCATGCAAAAGTCGCCGGAACTACCGTAAGGACCGTACTTGCCTGTTTGCAAAGTCCCGCCAGCATGCATAAAAGCGATCTGGACTGCATTTTGCGACGTGCATGGGTGGAAAAAATAGATGAGGAACAGCAGCTTGCATTGTTGGGTTTGGCTGA
>JAABUK010005484.1_pt1 | contig 19720 bp, 22 predicted proteins | sample 5559141 | NCBI WGS metagenome assembly JAABUK01 (sample SAMN10711869, study PRJNA513367) | rock metagenome | isolation source: Antarctica rocks | place: Antarctica: Victoria Land, Pudding Butte nord | collected 2016-01-03 | reverse complement strand
ATCCTCATGACTAAGAAAACTTTATAGTTTAATATGCTATGCTGTATGCACAGCAGCGAAGGTAAAACTACAGTACAATGACAAAAGTCCTGCAAGTCTACTTCTTCCAAAAGTCTTGTCTGCACTGCAACACACATGGCAGCTGTGGCTGTCTGCGCCGCAGCCCTTCCAGAGCAGATCAATGTACAAAAAAATCACGGTGTCATTCAATTGATGTAACGCCAGTATGACCAATGTAATTGGGTGACGCCCAAAGTGCGACCTCAGAAAGACCTTCCATCATAGGCATGTAAAGCCTGAGTAGCTCAAAGTGTCAAGAAAGGAGAATGAAATGCACATGGCAAGAACTCCTCGAACTGCAACGCAAAATCTTGCTTAAGCTTGCAAGCTTTCACAATACTGTTCCTGCCCGCGCGGGAAGAGAACGATTGCATCTGCAGCACCCCTCACATTGCTGCACTCATTTGCAAGCAATACATCAGCAAGCTGAACATACGCAGGAAATTGCGCAGTGCACGCAGCACCTAAGTTCTTGACAAATTCATGTTTACGGACACCCCATACTGTGTGCCACATATATGTATATACTGTCTTGAAGCATGTCAGGTGAAGGGTGGCAGGGGCTGGGATATTCACCCCAGCCAACAAACTAATACACTGCAGCCAAACAGTCACTGCCTGCAGGACCTTAACCCGAAAACAGACAGGACGCTGGTGAAGACATGGAGTTGTCTGATTCCAAGATGGAGCATGTGCTAATCTTTGTATTGCTCTGCTGCATGGGCCTGTATCTGGCCAAAACCCTCTTCAGCTTCAACTGCTCAGGCTTGAGCTTGCGATGTGATACAGCCGATGAGGAGCTTGTTCCCATTGATGAGGATGAAATAGATGTAGATGACACGGACCACGCTGACTAGTTGACAGTTACATACAGGCTTTCACTGCAGCCAAGATATACTACCATCCTGAGGAAAGTAGCAGGAAGGCATAGTTTGCTCCATGTCAGTCATGTTCTGCAAGTCACATGTAGACAGCCTGCAGAAGCATGTCATAGTATGCCGTATACAGTATTGTTCATCATGACAGGTGACATCTCAAGGCTGGGCGCTCACCCTTATCACCTGAAATGCTTGATGTTTTTGAGGTTGCTTGTGCAATATGCAACAGCGCAGCATAGCACAGCACACCGTGACGCAATGCAGCATACAAAAGGCTTGACCAGGCAGAGTTTTCACATTGCAGGTGTCTTTCCAAGACAGAATATGGTGGGTGCGTCTTGGCGCCCATACCTTGAGAAGCTCTGAGACCCTGGCAGGTCGTGCGCAGTCCTCTGCATCTTCACGATTCCCGTTCAATGTCACATGGATACTGTACAGCAGCCATGAAACAACCAGGAGTGTACTAGCCATGTATGCCAATGTATTTGCGACTGCACTCCTGCAAAGAACATGACTTGGTTCAAGTCCCAAATGCTGTCGTTGTACATACTGCCATTGGGCAGATTTTCCAACAAATGTAAGTGCGCCAACAGTTGATGGTCAAATGCAGGTGCACACACAACGTTCTAAGGACGCAAGGAAAGCAAACATTCCAACCAGCAAAGACCATGTTGGCATGCTGGAGGACCTAGGAAAAAAGACTGTTGAGAAGAGCTAGACTTTCAAAGCACTGCAGAGAGTATGTTCAGGAAGCTGCAAGACACTCAAGGGGATGCAGGCAGTACAGTCAGGAAAAAATATGGACACTTGTTGGATGACATCAAATCTGTCTCGACCGGTGTGTCCTCTGCTTGTCAGCATCTCACTAATTGCTCAATGTCCATCGGAAGTTTTAATGTATCAGCTGATCATTATGGGTCAGCCACACTCTTGCTTGTTCAGCTGTTTGATATCAGGGTCCAATGCTTTCAAGCCCATTGCAGCTGTTGCCAAAAAAACTTGCAGCTTAGCCGACATGTATTGCAGTGATGTGACCGTTTGATCATTGTTGCTGTGCAGTTGCGGACTTCAATGAACTGAGGAAGCGTGCAAAGTCCTGGCCTGCAAACTGGAAGCCGCTGATGAAAGCCTTGCACCTGCTCAGCAAAAAGACCATAGAGCATGCTGACAAAATGGTCTGGAATGATGAGCGCAAGCGCCTTTTCAGGCCAGAACAGAGTCCCCTTGGCTTGACATATGCCTGCAAGGATGGTCAAGTGCAGGACTACACGCTACCCCAAGGTATAGTGCTTCCAGTGCGCTGTATTGCTTGTCAAGTCCTGCTCGTCCTGAGCTAGCAGATTGTGTTGAGGGCTTCAGAGGCCCTTGGTGCAAGCAGGTGTATGGCCATGATATGAGCTTGTGCCGCTGGCATTGAACAGGGCAAGCTGCAGACAGTATGCAGGTGCTCTATCTGTCACGCCTAAATGTCTTTGCGGTTGATTCTGGCTTCACTTATGCATTACGATAGTGGGCAGAGTGTAAGCTGGTTGCTATGCAGAGGTGATAGGGTACACTGATGAGGGCCAGCAAGGAAGGTGCATGAGCCCAGGACTCGTGGGAAGCATCACTGTAGATAGGCTGATTGAGCAGGCAGAAAAGCAGTGGGAGATGCAGGATCACCCTGGATGGGACATTCTTGAGGATGATGATGCTTTTGAGGCGTCGCCTGTTGGTTCAACTGGTGGCAAGGTGCAGCTTTCATCCAGACTCCCATTGTTCTTCAGTCACTTCTGCACTGCCTTCTGGCAAACAAGCGCACTCATAACACAGGCCCTGAGGGGACAGTGTCATGGATGTGTGCAGAAGCTGTGCAGAGTATGATTCTGAGGCACACCGTACGGTCAACATGGCTGTTCATGGGATGATGCATCATGATGCATGACCTTCTAGTGCTGAGCAACACCACACAGCTGTAGCTTCTATCCCACAGTCTCTGCTGATTTCATCATTGTGTGCTGTCTATGGTCATGCCTTCTGCAGTATGCACAAGATTGTGCGACCTGCAAATCAGTAGATACAGCATGACAAGCTTTCAGCCTCAGTCCTCATTTCCATGCAGGAGTCTGCCAGCTTTGCAAGCAGGGTTGAAGGTGCCTCACAACAACCCTCGGTCAGGAACTCTGGCCTGTCACTGCAAGGGCCTTCACACAATGACAGTCCGCATGGCAGCATGCTCCAAAGCAGTGCCCAGTCACATGGGCCTGTGGCCATGGGGAGTACACGTAGCTACCGGTTACATGCTGCACCGAGCAGTATGCCTGCGCAGGCAGAACGTGGCGTGTCACAGCAGACCGCTATGCCAGGCAGGATTGGACCAAGTGTGTTGGCAGCTCCAGGGATGAGAATGCAGGTATATGTGTGGCTGGTGCATCATTTGTGGCTTTTGCAGATCATGCACGTTCACTCAGGTCTCATGCTTAGGTATTACGAAATGATGTGTGGCATTGATGTTCAAGCAATACCAAAGTGACATGACTGTCAGACTTTGAGATCAGCCTAAGCCGTGTGCTTAGCATCACTGTGGCAGTTTTGGCCTAGTTGCTAGTTGTATGCTTGAGCTGACTAAAGTATGGTCAGGCTTGGTCTGAGCTAGTTGCTGTTTACGTGGTGTTTGCACATAACATGCAGAGCAATGCCTGCTAGCAGCAGTGCATGCAGAAGTCATGCACCTCTGACTATGCAGCACAGATAGAGTGCAGCTGCAGACAGCTGCGTTTTATCCGCTTCTGCTTATGTGTCTGATTGTATAGCAGTGTGTCTTGTCCATTCCCCATCAAACAGTGAGTCATTGAGCTTGTACTGCGCCAAATTGCAAGGCAAACTGGCCATGTGGAATAGATTATAGCGCCAAGATAGAGAACATCACATGTTGCTATGCAGGGTCATCTCAGTCCTCCACAGACAACATATTCTGCTTTTCCTGACTCCACTCCGCCTTATACCCTTTCCTCACTTCCAGATTTCTCTTCGCCTGCATTCACAACAGCATCTGAAGAGTCAGGCTTCGTCTCAAGTCTGCCAGCTGCACATCCCCAGCTTGACCCACATACGCCTATGCTACAAGACTTGGGCTCAGTGTCTGCAATGCGCTTTGCACAGGCTCAGCCATTGACTGCCTCTCCCAGCCACCATTTGTTGCCAAGCCATGCTTCTGTCAACTTCATAACACCCTTCATGAGCGGCAGAGCTGCTGTTGATAGAGCTGTCGGCCACAGCAACGGTCTGCGTGGCCAGCACGCTTCACCACATCAACAGCAGTCTCAGTCTTCCAGCTTTGACCTTGCAGAATGGTCATATCCAGCAAGTGACAGTAAATTAGGTGCCTCAGCTGCTGCTGCTGCTGGTGCTACTTACAGTGGTGAAGAGATATTGAGTAATGTGAGGGAAAACCCTTTCAGCCAGCAGCAGCCTGCCAACTCTTTGTACAGAGGTTGTGTTGCACTGCCTTCACCGAGCGTAAGGTATATGACTAGAGGCAATGGAGATACAAGCTTGGCACAGCCTGAGCGTGAACAGCGGGCCAGGATATGGGATGTGCAACATGAGGAGTTTGGGGGCTCACAGGGGCCAGAATTGGGGCTAGATGATGCTATAGCTGGCATTGGTGGTGATGAAGCTCTGGCTGCTGAGTCTGTTGCTGAGCTTGACCACCCTTGGTTAGCTGATCACATTCAGAATGGGTCTGGTGCAGCAGAGTCAGGTAGTGCATGTGTCTTTGCAGCTGTACAACATGCGGCGATTCCTATTTGTCTGCCTACTGATATTAGAACACCGTGCATCATCCTCAGCATCGACTGTATGAGTTACCAAACTTTGCCTTCCTGCACAGCAAATTAAACATGCATACACATGCAAGAGACAACCTGTGCTTGCTTGCAGTGCCTAATCGTGAAAGACATGCCTGTGTTTGCTGTCCAGGCCTCAGTGGTATGCAAGATCTTTTGCAAGACAGCATGCAGCCGCCAGCTGTCTCACACCCCCGTTCTGGTCTGCAACAGCAGTCCTGGAGGAGCTCTCCAGTCAGTGAGGAGCAGCAACAGCCACAATCTGTGTCCCAAAGTGATTCTGTGCAGCTTGACCAAGCTCGCGCACAAGATCAAGCTCAGGCTCCCACACGGCCACCACAAGCTAGAGGTCTCAAGCGCCCATTCTCAATGAGTCTTTATGGGCTATTGCTGAGCTTCATGTTTGGTGTTCTCGTCATGGACACAACTCCTCTTACCTCTCATGACCAAGACAAGCTACAGGTATGCACCGCAGTCCCTATGCAGTAGACACATACGGTAGTGTAAGATCCTGACCTTTTTGCCTGCCAGCATGAGCTGTTGTTTTGTACTTCTGTTGTCAGAGGGTTGATAGCTGCAAATGGACGATACTCAGCATATTGCGTGCTGAAGTCTGAAACAAGTTGGTGCTGTTGTACCCTTTCAGCAGTTGCTTTGGAGGACCTTTTAATTTTCTTGGACAGTGCACGCTAGGTCTGGGTTGATTGCTTTCATACTTGCACAACTGGATGACTTTCCCTTGCTTGAAGCATAAAATGTGATTTGGTCCACCACAGATGATCAATCCCGAAGCCTGTTGAATGCTTTCCGGCTCATGATGAGCTCGGTATGCGTAGGAGAAGTCTTGTCCCTCCAGATAGCGATGTTGTGCATGTATCTGCCCACGCAGCTCTTGCTTGCAAAGACTGCAACTAAGTGATGTCATGGGCATGTCAATGCAGAATGCTGGATCACGTGACATGACAGCAGGTGTGGACACATTTGTGGACACAATTGCAAGCCAGTCAGACGCATACATGCGAGCCATGTGCAGCCCTGGGTATTATGGCCCAGTCTGCTCCCTTTGTCTGATGCATGACTTGCCACCTGGTCACACCAAGTATGGACGGACAGGGACCCTGGCATGCAAGCCCTGCAGGTACTCCTCAAGCATTTTGATGTCACAAAGCTGCTTGGCAGCTGTACTGCAGCTTATATGTCATTGATTTTAGCTATAATTGCGTCGCAATCCAGGCTACCACTGTAGCTGAACTTAGAGTTGACTATCAGAGGCTCCTGTCATGATTTTTCCTACTGGCGTAGAGCTTTTCAATTTACATTTCTTGCAAACAATAACTGGGACATCAACATACACTAAGCATTCAATGTTAAAGGCTATTGACAATAAAGCACCACAGAAACTGCATTAGTGATATGGTGATGAAGGAGGGGGTCAGTAGTGCAACGCCACGTGCTCTACACTGAACAGGCTCTACAAAGTTGAGAAGCTAAGCTAAAAGCGGTCTGGCCAACACAGATTGTCTTTGTGCAAAACAAGTATTAAAATCAACAGCCTAACGTAGTGGGTTGCAACCAATTGGTCAGTAATCAGAAAAGTTGCTACTGAAGATGAAGCTTGATGGAACAGATGGCTGTACTGCTGACGTGTGTCACTATATGTAGAACAGTCAAACAGAAGATGGTGTTTGTCATCAACTGAGCCAGACATGCACACAAGACAGACCATGCCCTCTCTGCTTTTGCGGCCTTTTGGTTCATTGATTAACACCATGTAATTCTTTATTATTGGGCATGATGGTGGACCATCTTAACATGTCTATTGGCAGCAGCCGAGTTCAGAGATGGAGCCTTTGTTGTATTGCAAGCACTATTCAGACAACTTTACAGATGTTTTGTAGTTGGGTGGCAACGCAAGTCATGCTGGGGAGAACAAGCTTGACCAAATGATGTGGACCAAACAGTTTGACGCTTGACTGATGCCTCCTTGCTAGCCCATACTGGAATGCCATGTCAACATGGTCATGTCAAAACGGCCATGTTGACAGATACAACAAAATCACGCAGATTCACCTCCATGGACTCTGAGATAATGTGTGCCAGGTCCTGATCGTTATCACTACGATCCCGTGCTCTGACCATCAACCGGAACTTTCCAGAGTCTGCACAAACATGCTCGTGTTGCAAAGAGTCACAAGATAAGACAGCTGTGCCTAAAGGCCTGAAGGGGGAGGCGACGTCATGTGTCTGCTTGCATCTACTTGTGATGATGCAGGCAGCTTATGAGGTTACACGCATCACACAAGCGTTGGAAGCATGCAATCTCAACAGAAATTGGGCCTGGGATGCTTGCTAAGAGACAGGACATGAAGGCATGCCATTGCACAGTGCTCTAGTACACGTTCACATTGGCGTATCACAGGAGTGAACCTCAGACCTGCCACAAAACATGCACAAGCCACTTCAGCAGGGGTGTATTTGAGTGACAAAACTCACATTTCACCACAACATTCTCCAACAAGATTGAGCATGTGGTCTCATCCTCAGCAATAGTCACTTCCATGCTCAAGAGGTGATACTGTGCTTGAGTCATGTCTGGCATAACACTTGTCATCAGGGGCTCCTGAAATAACGCCATACCCACAGGTTGGCTAGATGCCTGGTACGTTGGACATGAGGTCAAGCTTGCAAGCTAGCACAAGCAGCAATTTGAGCAGCGTGATTGGTAATAGGATCTGAGACATGCTATGCTGGGCAGCTATGCATAACACAGCAGGCAGGCAAGTACCTGAGGCCGACACTCCTTGCCTTCTGCTCCATCTACTATGACGTGAAGCTGTTGACATTGCAGGCAATCCTCCAGTCGCATCCTTTGCCCACAACGCCTCATCTTGATTTGGTCAAAGCTCTCGCACGCCAGCAAGCTGAACTGCATCGGAAGTTACAGTATGTGTCTGCTGAATGAGACAAGACTAATGCAACAGCCTGCCTGCCATCCATTGCTGCCTTCTGCTCAATTTAACAGCATGATGGCATCGAAAACTTGTCACCTCTAGCCGCAGATGGATAGGGCCCTGGAACGGCGAGTCCTCAGGACGAGAGCACTCCACGCTCACGCGCTCTTCGCAGTCTGTGCTCAAGGGATCGTCTCGATACTGCTGAACGGCGAAGAACCGTCCGTAGGCGCATCCTCTTCTGGTGCTACGGGCACAGTGCCGACAAGACTTCCCCGGGGGACATGTTCGGTACCTGTGTGCAGGAGGCACGAGCTGTCACACACCAAACAGTGTCTTCGTCAGATAATCAGGCTGATCGTTGGGTCACAAGATTTTTCGAACCACAGAAATTATGTTCAAGTCAAGACATGCGCTATGCAGCTGCAATATTGTGCCCTGCTAAGCCAGAGCGTGACCCACCTGGGGCCGCAGCGCTGGTGACCAAATTGGAGGTGCAGAGCTGCCTGGTGTGGTCTGGTGTGTACGCCTGCTGAACTGTTGAGAGTGGACAGTGAGGGAGCCGCAGTTTCGACGCGGCTCATCAGCGAACTGAGCAAAGGTCCGTTGCTTTATGTCGTAGATATCAGCTAGGGCCACAGCCTAGATGTACAGCATGCTGTATTACAAAAGGCTCGCCAGACCGCAATACAGACGCGAACTGCTTTTAGAGCGTGAGAAGCTGTTGAGTACAAGCGGTTGGTGCTGCAGGACAGAGAACGACATGGGTCGCAAATTTGAGCTGCTATACCACATCCCATCGAAGGCAGACGAAGCGGGTAGCTGGAAGAGAAGCTATTATGAATGATGGCTTGACAGGGTTTAGGGTTTAGGGTGACTTGACGCAAAAGTCTTGAAGTTGTATGCCTTGATAAAGTGGATCTCAGATACAAGGGACACTGATTGGCAGAGCTTGGTAAAGTGCCTGGATCATTAAGATATTGTGTCAGATACAGGATGCACTCAAGCAAAGGCTGTGTCAGGCTGCGCGAAAGTTGTATGTGCACAGATAACAGCATCTGGATTGATCGAGCTGTTTGAGCACGAATGATGACGATCACAAGTAGACTGTCAATAAGTTATTGACAATAACAGCTTTTCAAGTCACAGCTGTGCAATGCTGTGTTTACTCTGCTGACAGCTGCAGGCACCTGCTGGGCATGAATGCTGAGCAATGGCCAGATACCGTAACACTTTCAAGTTGTACGTATACAATACTGTGACACACCACATAGAAGCCCTCTCATAGAAACAAGAGACACGCACAACATGCGCCTGATAACAACCCCTTGAGGGAAGCTTGTTGATGAATTTGACTGGCAATAGGCGTCAAAACATGCAGGGTCAGAACTAACAGAGCACCTGAGATGGATGATATGGCCTTGCTGGTCAGCCCAGACACGTCAAGCACAAGGTCTTTAGGTATACTGCCTTAAGGGACCTGTGCTAATGTGACAAGAGCAGCAGTGAGTCCAAAAGTTGCAACTATTGCTCCTGCAATGCCTGCATGGACAGATCTTTGTTTGCAAAACACACCAGCTAGGATACTGGCTGCAGCGCCTTTCAGGGCCCCAGTCAAATACAATGGCACTGCTACATTTGCCACTGCAGTCCCATCAGACACTATGCCGCCAGCCACATTCCAACCTTCCATGACATCACGGACTGCAAGGCAGAACCCTGCAGCCATGCAATGTATGCTTGGGGCTGTGTCTGCTGTGCCATAGGCTGCTACCATACTGTGCTTGCCATGTCTTGTTTTGCTGGCTGACCCTGGGCGAGGATGGGTGCCCCCCACTGAGGGGTAGGCCCCACTCAAGACACCCTTGCTTTGGGTTGTCGGGCGTGGAGGGGTGTCGGGCCCATTTGCATGACCATTCAGCCTACATACCATGACACAAGCAGCTTCCTCATCACTCCCTGGTATACTTCAGCCTTCCTGTTACTGTGACATCAGCAAGCATGCTGCAGCACATCCTAGCACATGTCTAATGGACACAAGGGGTATCAGCATAAGGCTGAGGCCAGCCCAAAATGGCTGGTGCACCTTACAGATGTCGTTGCTTGTCACGTCGGCTGCTGGATCACAACAGACATGCACCCATTGATCATGGGAATGTGTACCTGTCACTTTGAGTCATGCTTATCCTCGCAGCTTGGGCTGACATGACACCAAAGTCCTCTCCGCTGTTCTTAGGGCGGTCCAGGGCCCCTTCTTCAGCTTGGCCCTCAAGGTCAGGGGGCGTGTGCTTGCCTGACTCCTTGCCTTTGTGAAGCAGTCCTTGTGCCTGCGCGACAACAGCAGATCAAGTACAGGCTGGTCAGCAAAAAAAAAGCTAATGATATCCTATAATGCCTGGCTTGCTAGTGCATGAGCATACTACCAGATCACAGCTGCGGTCCTTCTTTCTCCTCTAAGCCTCCCTGCTGTGGCCATTGTACCCTGTACTGTGACAGTATACACCATGGATGACGCATGATAGCCTGGTGCGGATGCGATGGCTGTGAATACTTTGTTCAGCAAATGTGCCAGCATGTAGAGCCTTGGACTTCATGTCTTCCATGGAGGTTGTATGCACTTGTGTTCTGAAGTGTTCTTGGGAGACACAAGACAGGCTTGAGAGTATAGACGATCAGAAACATCTCAGCTGTTGCTGGGTGGACGTTAATTGCCGCTGTAGTTGTATAACATGGCTGGAGCTGTCAGAATGAGGTCAAGATAGACTGCAGGGAGAGAACAATGGGAAATGATCCAACTGAGACCAGTGTTTGCTGCAGCCTTTCCAGTGTCTGTCTACATGGTGTTTGCAAGTGGCAAGACTCACCTGTGCTGTGTGTGGGATTGGACCAGCGGTTCTGCTGACTTACTCTGCATGTGAGGGGTCATGCATGTCCAAGATAAGATCATCACTGAGCTCTAGACCTGCGCAACAGCAGCACAGGGACCTGAGGGAAGCCTCTTCTTGTTACACGGCCCGCCAACTCACGCCGTACTGGCACATGAGGCATGCGCTGCAGCCTTGCATTGCACTGCTGCATGCAGATTGCAGGGCACACTATACTTATCAGCCTGATGGGAACAGAGTTCACCAAATGCAATGAAACATATTGCTATTAGAATTTGTCAGAGTTCATGAGATGTTGTTGCATAAGACCTGGAGGTATGTTCCAATGATCTGTGTTCAATGTGGACAAAGAGGCACATGGTCAACCTCTCAATCTATGTGGTGGATCTTAAAGACCGTCACTAACAATAATAATGATGTTCTTGCCAGGTACCTACTAGGTGTGCCTAAACCCTAGTTCTGTGAGCCAACATGCACTAACATGAGACACTAAGTTGCACCCAAGCGGTGTGCGCTGACAGGACGAGTGCCATAGGCGCATTGGCGTCACATCCTGACACATAGCAGCTTATACCAAAGGCTGGGTGGACCTCTGGGGGAAGACCGTCACTGATGCATCAATATCATACCTTCATAACTTTCATCATTCCCATCCAGGGCTTGGCCGACTACCTGCAGCTTTTTGGTCAACAGGGACCACATGATGTCATCGCTACTGCCTGGAGCAATCAAGTAGCGGACCAGCACACTGCTCTTTTGGCCGATCCGATGTGCCCTGTCTTCTGCCTGCACACCAGGTCACAACCTACAGCACCTCTCATAGACATCTCCAGCAGGGCTAGCCCTACGATGCAGCGGAAATGAGACCAAAAAGAGTGCATTCTTTGTTACCAAGCTCAAACACTTTCGACATAGGCCTTGTCAGTCCATCATGTACTAAAAAGCGAGTGCAACTCAACAGTGTACACGTGTGCTATCTGTGGTGCCATGATCAGCAGTGGCCAGTCTTGAGGGTAACAGGCAGCAATGCAGATGGCCTGCACCACACAAAGCTTTGCAAAGGACGCATTATGCATGTTTGCTCACTGCATCGTGTTTGTGCAAGGCTGCTTCAGAGCCATGGCATCAGCATTTGATCATCTGCATGTTTTGCTACCAAGGTGGGAGTTGTGTGCTTGTAGTGGGCCTTCATGCTGTACCTGCATTGTCTTGCCCAATCCCATTTCATCTGCCAGCAGCGCTCGACCTTCATGTTTCACCCCAAAGCGCACTCCCTCTCTTTGAAAGGGGAAAAGCCGAGTGAATATGGCATTTGGGATATTGTGTGCAATCACAGACTCCACCGTTTTGTCTGGCAGCACCTTTGGTGCAGCAGTCCAGAGCGCTGAAGCAATATCGGCATTGCTGACTTCTGTGTTGTCATCATTGTCCTGATCATCATTGTCATCATCATCTCCATCACCATCATCATTGTGGGACCCGGCTGCCAGCTGTTGCTTGGCTTGCTGCTTTTTCTTGACTAGTTGCTCCCTGACTTGCTGCTTTTTCGTGACTGGTTGTTTCCTGGCTTGCTGCTTTTTCTTGACTGGTTGTTCCCTGGCTTGCTGTTTCTTTGTACAGTACATAACAGGTGCCCGCTCCTGAATGTCTGCAAGCTTTTCCTTGCCAAATGCAGCCTACGCATTGCACCTCATGGTCTGTGACAAGGCGTGTAGATGCTAAAACATTGTGTCGGCAATCTGAAAGGACGTGACAAAAGTGGCACATGATACTGACAGAGTTGTGCATACACAGCAGCACAGCCCCTCTGCCTGTCTTCAAAGCCTGTGTCTCTGCTTGATGTACTTTGGAGGTGTACTCAAAACTTATTGATGTGTATATGCAGATAATGACGGCTGGCAGGGTCGGATGTACGATCATGGCCTTTGTGAGCTCAGCAGCTTATTTGGCTGTCCTTTATGTGATCCGCTCGCGTTAACAAGAGTGCAGTCACCTGCAACGATCTTCCAAAAATTGTCATCTTAGAGGCATTGGCAGCCATGTCCCTCTTCTGCAAGCAAGTCGCTGCGTATCAACGCTTCACTTCGAGCTTGAAGCGAAACGCTAGAAGTCTGGAAAATAGTGTGGCAAATCTTGTAGATGTTTGCCATGTACGCGGTACTGACGCGCACTCACGTTGATACTCACTTGAGATCGGAGACGACTACATGGGTACAATTTCAGCAGGTAATGCGTGGCACGCAGAGTGCTGCACAACATCTCGAAGCACGGTACGGGTTGCAAGCCTGGCAACATGAGTAAATCTTTCCTGGCTTCTGGGCTGCGGCAAACCGTGCTGTCGCTGTAATGATATTGCAGCGATGCCCGCGGTATGTTGGGCAGACGTGACGAAAACGGCTCAGCAGCACAGCTGTTCATAGGAAGTAACTCTGCTGCCATCTTTACATAAGTAAATTCGATCAATCAAACATTCCTGTCTGTAGGGGAACAATGATACATACACTAATGCACTACATGCTCAAGGCGTCCGACCACCAAGCACCAAAGAAACTTGCAGTAGTGATGCTGCAATGAAAGAAGCCGCTAGCAACGAGATGCCACACGCTCTACACTAACATAGGTCTAGAAACTTTAGACGCCAAACTAAAAGTGGACTGGCCAACACAGATTCTTTCAAGAAGCCTGATGAAAAAGGTGGCTGTACTGCTGATAAATGTGACTGCATATGTATGCTGGCAGTCAAACAGATAATGATATTTGTCTTCAATTGAGTCAGACACGCACGCAAGACAGACCCTGTCCTTCCTGCTGCACTGCTCACTGCCTTTGCCAAAGCGGCCTGTGTCAACATGGAGGCCATATGGCAACCGCACCTGAAATCATGTGTATTTATCACGATTCATGATAACCCAGTGGGACTGAAAGCCCACACTGCACATGCATAACGCCGACACACACAGTGTGGACAGTTGATGCCTTGTCCCACCAGACACACAAGCCCAAGGCCAGATGTAGCTTTGAGTGGCCTTGCAACAGGCCGGTAGACAGAGCATTACACAGTGGCATACATACTATGATTGCTGTCGGCAGACATTTTGCACATGCATGTTTATGATATGTGTGTTATGTTGCAGAGACACAGCAGCGTAACATTATGTTGCCATCTTCACAGCTGCTGCACTGTAGCACAGCCTACAGCAGGCCAGCCAAACTGGTAGACCAGTTTGGCTGGCCGGCTCAACGCACCTAAACATAACAAGCTTGGGACTGCCTGTGGCTTCAGACAAATCAAATGACTATCAATGCAAATCTACATACTAACTTTTAAGCTACATGCTGCAGTCAAACCATGCAGGACATATGCTTGCTGACAAAGTTCTCAGCACAGCACGTGTAAAGATGTGAGCAGGGCGGCATCACCTTTGCATTAAAGGCATCCAATTGGTCACAGTCAAACGGTAAACAGACTTGTGTCAGGTCTGACACGATGTTCAAAATGCGGACTGTTTGGCGCCAAAACAGCAGAGAAGAGTCCAGCCCTCTGTTTTCAGCCTGTATCCAGTGGATCGCTCTGCTTTGCGGGGCTGCATGGCTAGTGCCTTCAGACCCCAGCGCTAACTGCAAGCAATACTGCCATCAAAAGACAACAGCCAAAGTGAGAGCTGTCTTGCATGAAGCAAGAGGCAGTAAGTATGTGAGGGAGCATTGCATGTGCAGGATATTCCTGTGTTGCATGGCACAAAGAGCTGTTCAACACCATCGCACATGTACATGCATGTCATGTCTTAATGCTGAGACGCAAAAGTGTCACTGCAAGCAGCACCAACCTTGCTGCTTGCCGCTTCTGCACTAGCTTTGTGAAGCAGATCATCAAGCCCTTGCAGGACAAGGGCCGCCTCCAGGTCAGTCAGAAGGCTCCCAACAAGTTTGGCTTGGCTGCCTTTCAGCCAGGAAGGCAGCCGACCCAATCTCTGCATTTCTTGAAACGGATCGGTGGCACTGAGATTGTTTGCCTGCAGACCATAAAACACACTATTACCCAGTTATGCATGCAGCCACATGACAAGCAAAGAGGTTGAAAAATTATTGTTGCGACTTCATGCAAGACAGTGTCACCTTAAGGCTTCAATACATATCATGTATGGTGGACACCATATTGTTTTCAGGCATTGTGCGCAACTCATATGTGACAGCACAAAATATGAGCACTCTAGTACTGCAAGCCAGAAATGATGCAGTGGGTGTTTCTACAACAGTCAGAGGTATAACAGAATAGATCTGGAGCTGTGAAACTGAATGCAACCCAAATTGGCAATACTCTGATGTCTAGCTGTGCCAAACTAGGCATGGATGGCAACGCTGGCCCATCCCAATGCCATGCTGAACCCTTGTGATCCATGGATGGCAGTGCTGGCACCACCTTGGCGTCATCCCCCTGCAAATGATCATAGCAATGTGATGGCAAATACACGATGCTGTTTAACCGACATGATGAGGTGGGCATGAAGTGAACAGCAGATTTGAGAAAGGGAGTGACCAGCACAGATGCTTTCATGCTTGATTGCGTTCGCACACAAGAATGGCAACAGAAGCTTAGCATTTGGGACTTTGTACATGTCAGTGTGGGAAAGTCATCTTAATGTGCCGGATATGAAAGCAATCAACCCAGAACTAACTGCACTTTCTGGGAAGATTGCGTAGTCCTCAAAATCAACTGCTGAAAGGGCATGACAGCATCAGTCTCAGACTGCATCATACAGTATGCTGACTACAGCCCATTTGCAGCTATCAAATTGCTGACAACAGAGGTACAGCACAACAGCTCATGCTGGCAGGCAAGCAGGTCAGGACCTCACCCTATGTGTGTACTGCAAAGGGAGTACCTGTGGGTTGCCTTGGTCATGGGGAGCAAGACGATCTGTGTCCATGATGAGAACACCAAACATGAAGCTGAGCAATACGCCCAAGAGACTCGTTGAGAATGGGCGCTTGAGACCTCTAGCTTGTGGTGGCCGTGCGCGAGCTTGGTCAAGCTGCACAGAATCACTTTGGGGCACAGATTGTGGCTGTGGCTCCTCACTGACTGGAGAGCTCCTCCAAGACCGCCGTTGCAGACCATAATGGGGGTTTGAGACAGGTGTTGGCTGCATGCTGTCTTGCAAGAGATCTTGCATAGTACTGCGGCCTGGGGAGCAAACACAGGCATGTCATCTACAATGAAGCAGTGCAAGCAACCTCAGCAGAAGTTGTCTCTGGCATGTGTGTGCGTGTTTGATCTGCTGTGCAGCAAGGCAAACTTTGGGTGTTGCTGATGCCTCCTTGTATGCAAGGGGGGCAAAAGCAGGCCTGCAAGTGGTCATGTACCAGCGGTCATATGCAAGAAACCGTATGCAGTCATACGCAAGCAAAAGGAAGGCACATTTGTAAAGGAGGCTCAAACAACATATTGAGTGAGTCTGATCTCGTGATGATCAGATGCGTGGTTTCCTGCGGAACTTCCTGTCTTCTTTGCTTGTACAGATGCAATCTGAGATACGCTAGCAACACCGTACTTGGCCAGTAAGGTCTGTGAAGACTCTGCTCAGATCATTGAGGACATCATGGGATACAAAAGACCATACCTGTTGATACTAGTTGTCAAAGCAAGCAAAATGCCTTCTGCTGCACAAGCTCTGGAAGCAATATCACCACAGATAGGTACAGGTACAAATGTATGAGCTCCACAGGCCTGCCTTGCACATAGTGTCCTAAATTGATGTGAGGCAAGGATAGGGGCACACAGCTTTACAGTCAACGGCAGCCTGCAAATACTAGGCACATTGTGCGTACCTTGTGCAAAACCAGAAGCTTCCGCCTGATTGATCAGTTGCGCAGAGACAGCACCTCTGGCAGGCAAGTCTTCAGCATGTGAACCCTCAAACGCACCAGCACAGCCCAGGTTTGTGTCTTTGCTTTGAAGAGCTTGCCTGTCTTGGGCAGCAGCATATGATTCATGCTGTGTAGTGCCAGACCTGTCTGCTATATGGCCCTGCTGATGAGGTACCTTGTCCTCCATGCCTAAACTGCTGTGCTGAAGGGGATTGTCATCGTCGCTCCAGGCTGGTTCCGTAAAGTCATCGTCACTCCCTGTGGGCAGCAGAAGGTGACAAGGAAAACCAGTAAATACAATGTTTGATCTGTGCAGCAATGAAGCAAGCAGTGTTTATGCAACTCTGACTGTGCACACGTGTACAGTACAGAGAGAAGCATCATGTTGGGTTGGCTGATGGTTCAAAGGGTGAAGTGCAAAGGACAAAGTGTAGCAAAACAAGCTCATGTACCCTCAAAAAGCAAATTTTGCAGATTACTAATGCGGTGGATGATGAACAGTATTTTAATATCAGCAGGCAGGCAGATGAGGATTGTCGCATGTTGTACAGCTGCAAAGAAACATGCACTACCTGAATCGACAGACAATCTTTGAAGGCAACGAGCTGACCAAGCATGGTCATGCTCGGCAATACACTCATCAGCCAGAGCTTCATCACCGCCAATGTCAGGTATGGCATCATCCAGACCCCAATCTGGCCCCAGTTCTGGTACCTGTGAGCCCCCCAACTCTTCATGTTGCACATCCCATATCCTAGCCCGCTTCTCACGCTCAGGCTGTGCCAAGCTTGTGTCTCTGTTGCCTCTAGTTAAATACTGTGTGCTTGGTGAAGGCCGTGCAGGAAAACCGCCATACAAACCGTTGACAGTCTGTTGCTGACTAACAGGGTTTTCATTCACATTGCAAACCATCTCTTCACCACTGTAAGCAGCAGCCGCAGCCGCAGCTGAGGCACCTAGGTTACTGTCAGCTGCTGGATATGACCATTCTGCAGGGTCAAAGCTGGAAGACTGAAACTGCTGTTGATGTGGTGAGGCGCAGTGGCCATGCAGACCATTGCTGTGGCGGACAGCTCTGTCAACAACAGCTCTACCAGTCATTAAGGGGCCTATGGAGTTGACATAAGCATGGCTTAGCAACCCATGGCAGCTGGGAGACGCAGGCAATGGCTGAGCCTGTGCAAAGCGCATTGCAGACACTGAGCCCAAGTCTTGTAGCATAGGAGTATGTGGGTCAAGCTGGGGATGTGGAGCTGGCAGACTTGAGACGAAGCCTGACTGTGGAGATGCTATTGTAAATGCAGGCGAAGAGAAATCTGGAGGTGAGGAAAGGCTTGAAGGTGGGGTGGAGTCAGGAAAAGCAGGATATGTTGTCTGTGGAAAACTGAGATGACCCTGCATAGCAACATGTGATGTTCTCTACCTTGGCGCTATACCTAGTCCACATCGCCAGTTTGCCTTGCAGCTTGGCGCAGCACAAGCTCAATGACTCACTGTTTGGTGGACATTGGACAAGACACACTGCAGGACAATCAGGCACAATAGCAGACTGCAGCTGCACTCTATCTGTGCTGCACAGTCAGAGGTGCATGACTTCTGCATGCACTGCTGCTAGCAGGCATTGCTCTGCATGTTATTTGCAAACACCACGTAAACAGCAACTAGCTCAGACCAAGCCTGACCATACATTTGTCAGCTCAAGCACAAAACTAGCAACTAGGCCAAAACTGCCGCAGTGATGCTAAGCACACGGCTTAGGCTGATCTCAAAGTTTGACAGTCATGTCAGTTTGGTATTGCTTGAACATCAATAGCCACACATCATTTCGTAATACCTAAGCATGAGACCTGAGTGAATGTGCATGATCTGCAAAAGCCACAAATGATACACCAGCCACACATGTACCTGCATTCTCATCCCTGGAGCTGCCAGCGCACTTGGTCCAATCCTGCCTGGCATAGCGGTCTGCTGTGACATGCCAAAATCTGCCTGCGCAGGCGTACTGCTCGGGGCAGCATGCAACGGGTGGGTACGTGTAATCTCCACGGCCACAGGCCCATGTGACTGCCCACAGCTGTTGAGCATGCTGCCATGCTGACTGTCATTGTGTGATGGCACTTGCAGTGACAAACCAGAGTTCCTGACCGAGGTTTGTTGTGAGGCACCTTCAACCCTGCTTGCAAAACTGGCAGACTCCTGCATGGAAATGAGGACTGAGGCTGAAACCTTGTCATGCTGTATCTGCTAATTTGCAGATTGCACAGTCTTGTGCATACTGCAGAATGCATGACCATCATGAACAGCAGACGGCACACAATGATGATGACAGTAGCAGGACTATGGGATGCAAGCTGCAGCTGCATGATGTTGATGCGTGATGTTGCAGCATCAGAAGGAAATGATGCATCATCCCAAAAACAGCCACGTGAACATTGCACCTCAGCATCATCATGTGCACAGCTTTTGTAGACATGCATAACCCTGTGTTATGGATACGATTGTCTATCAGAAGGCAGTGCAGAAGTGGCTGAAAAACACTGTGAATGTGGAATAAAAGCTGCACCCTGCCACTGCTTGGACCAACAGGCGACGCCTCACAAGCACCATCATCCTCAAAAATGTCCCATCCAGGGTGATCCTGCATCTCCCACTGTTCTTCTGCCTGCTCAATCAGCCTATCTACAATGACACCTCCCACTGCTCCTGGACTCATGCACCTGCCTTGCTGGCCCTCATCAGTGTACTCTATCACCCCTGCATAGCAACCAGCTCATACTCTGCCCAATGTGCATAAGTGAAGCCAGAATTGACCGCAAATTTGCGGGTAAAGGTGTTATGAAAACCTTGAGATTTTCCTGGCATACATCCTGCATTCGGCTGTCGGCTGCTATCCTGAGTGGTTAGGCATCAGAGACAGAGCACCTGCCTGCTGTCTGCAGCTTGCCCTGTTCAATCCCAGTGGCACAAGCTCATATCACTGCCACACAATTGCTTGCACCAAGGGCCTCTGAAGCCCTCAGCACAATTTGCTAGCTCAGCATGTGCCCAATTCCACAAGCAACAGAACGCAATGGAAGCACCTATACCTAGGGGAAACATGTAGTCCTGCACTTGACCATCCTTGCATGCATATACCAAGCCAAAGGGACTCCGTTCCGGCCTGAAAAGGCGCTTGCGCTCATCATTCCAGACCATTTTGTCAGCATGCTCTATGGTCTTTGTGTTGAGCAGGTGCAAGTCTTTCATCAGCG
>JAABUK010005483.1_pt1 | contig 19721 bp, 26 predicted proteins | sample 5559141 | NCBI WGS metagenome assembly JAABUK01 (sample SAMN10711869, study PRJNA513367) | rock metagenome | isolation source: Antarctica rocks | place: Antarctica: Victoria Land, Pudding Butte nord | collected 2016-01-03 | reverse complement strand
CGCCCCCCCCCCCCCCCCCCCCCCCCCCCCCCCCCCCCCCCCCCCCCCCCCCCCCCCCCCCCCCCCCCCCCCCCCCCCCCCCCCCCCCCCCCCCCCCCCCGCCCCCGCCCCCCCCCCCCCCCCCCCCCCCCCCCCCCCCCCCCCCCCCCAGTTACCAGATGTTTGATGAAGCAAAGTAAATGTACAGCTCGCTTGAACAAAACAAAACAGATGATGCTGTTGTGCCACTAGAGTCACACAGCATTGCGTTAGGCAAGCACAGCATTTGACCCAGCTCTATTGCAAATGCCAACACTGCATGGCCAAGCAACACAGACAGCACTGGATTGTCCTCATGATATTACAGACCTCACAATAGCTGCCAGGGTGGGACAATTCAACATTCATGAGCAGCAAGCTGATGACACAATGCAGCATGCAAGCCAACCTGATGGCTCAGGTGAGGTGCAAGGCAGCATGCAAGCAGACCTGAGGTATCAAGGCAGACAGCTCATCTTTCATGAGCAGCAGCCTGACAGCACAGATGAGGTGCAAGGCAGCATGCAAGCGGACCTGAGGTATCAAGGCAGACAATGATGGGCCCCAGCTCAGCTGCAGGCCGCACCTCCAGCCTGCCCGTCACACGAGAGGGCTCATCATCAACCCACCCTGCAGCATGACACAGCAGCACCTCAAGGGAAGGGTGCAGTCATATGATGTGAGCCAGCTTCAGTGGGCTGATAAGTAGTGGGGGTCGGGTGCGGCATGGCGCGGCATACGGGGCGACTGGGGTGAAGCGTAGTGCACAAGGATGAGAAATGGGCGAAGTGAGATATATATGTATATACGGTGCATAGGATTGCAAGAGGGGAGGGGGGGGGGGCTGGGGGGGGGCAGCTGCACTGTACAGGGATGATGATGATGGAGAGTGCGGGGTGCATTACAAGTGAGTTAGTTAGGATGGATGAGGTTGAGGTATTGTGTGAGACGGTTGCAAGGTGGGTGAGTTTCAGGCAGTCATGCTGTGCTGAGCTGTGCTGACAGCAGCAACAAGGCTTCGTCACATACAGGCAGTGTTTTGGGCAGCCTGGTATAATACTGGGCTTCTCATTAAATCGGCGCCAAAAGGCATAGTCTAGTCTAGTCTAGTCTAGTCTTTTCTTTTCTTTTCTTTTCTTTTCTTTTCTTTTCTTTTCTTTTCTTTTCTTTTCTTTTCTTTTCTTTTCTTTTCTTTTCTTTTCTTTTCTTTTCTTTTCTTTTCTTTCAGTGGAGGCATGCCTGTGCGCTCGTAGCTCATGAGGTTGCGCTCAGCCCTCCGGACCATGTGCAGCAACCGAGCTGGGCGAGAACCTTCCCTCACGACTTCATTGCCATCTGCATCTGTGTCATTTTTGGGCCAGCCAGCCGCCATGAGGTGGGCCTCAAAGGGCAGCATGCGTGACAAGTCATCTGACCTCGTGAGGCCACGAGTCTCCTCTGGCTGGAGAGGTGATCTCACCACACCAGGGGGTTTGCCGCTTGACCAGATCTGCACCACACAAGGGGTCATTCCTCAGAGCTGGGCAGCCCAGTATGATACTTGGCTTCTCTTGAAAATGACGCTGAAAGGCGTAGTGTTTTCTTTTTGTTTCATTTATTTTGTTTTGTTTTATTTTGTTTTATTTTATTTTACTTTATTTTATTTTACTTTATTTTATTTTATTTTGTTTTGTTTTATTTTGTTTTATTTTGTTTTGTTTTGTTCTATTCTATTCTATTCTATTCTATTCTATTCTATTCTATTCTATTCTATTCTATTCTATTCTACTTGATTTGATTTGATTTGATTTGATTTGATTTGATTTGATTTGATTTGATTTGATTTTGTTTTCTTTTCTTTTCTTTTCTTTTCTTTTCTTTTCTTTTCTTTTCTTTTCTTTTCTTTTCTTTTCTTTGCTTCTACCTCAGAGCTTGTGCATGGACTGGAAGGGCTGTGTCTACCGGCAGTGATGGCCGTTGCCACATAGAGGTGCAACACATCAGCGCTAGCAGAGGTTGTTGTGTGGGGTGACAGCCTTAACTTGAGCTGAATCTGTCGCATGACTGCTGATGTTGGCAGGACAATAACAAAACAAGTATCTCTATGCCACTTGAGAAGCTCCATATGTCCAGCAGCATACAGTGCTCACAGCAGCTTGTGCGTAGGTCTTGTGCATTGTCTCTGCCATGTAGCAGTACTCATTTTCGGGAGCAATCCTGTCAACCAAGCTGCTGAGAACAACAACACATATACTGCAATGAGACCAACATGTACAGAGTGATGGCTGTACCTCTTGAGGGGCTTTTCTGAGAGGGCCTTTGCCTCCAGCCCTGCCCAGCTGACGCACAAGGTCCCTCAACTCCTTCAGGTTTTCTAGTTTCTTCCTCAGGTTGTCTACTTCACCCCAGCCGGTCTGTTGCCACACTGATGTGGAGCTGTCAAACCCAGATTTGCCATCCATCAGATCTGCACAGCAAGGCAAGACAATGTGGGCGCTTGCTAGACACTTCTCACAAGTGACAAGACATTGTCAATGGTGCCTTGTGTGGTGGTGCGCGTCCACTGCACAGTTCTATAAAATCGTCACAGAAGCCAAGCAGTCAGCAGATGTTGGGTGACAATTTTGGGCTTAGCTTGTGTGTTGTGAATAGACTTTGTTGCTGTTGAGCAAATGTCATAACCACAAGGAAAGTTGAATTTGATGTCATAACAATGGTGGTTATATATCCTGTGCCTGCATGAGCTGAGTAGCTGGAGGCCAGTCTTGCACCTCCTGAAAAGCTTGTCCTGAGCCTCTCTTTGGATGATGTCACATGACAAAATAAACCAAGGTGACCTTGCTGTCAGAAGCCCACGCATTTCAGCCTGTATGGGTGGGTGTGAGTGCTACATGGCAGTGCCTGTATGGGGTGGGTGTAATTGCTACATGGGAGTGCCTGTATGGGGTGAGTGTGCATGCTACTTAGGAATGCATGTATGGGGTGGGTGTGAGTGCTACACGGCAGTGCATGCAGCTTGCCTTTGGCACTGCCTTGCTCAGCTGCACAGAGTCTCTGCACAACGCAGTGGTTTCATACCTTCCAGGTTGTCAAAGGCTTTGGAAGCCGCATCCAGGTTTTCTGCAGTCGCTTTCCATTGCTCTTCAAACTTCTGTACCAGATCATCTGCCAGCTTGCTCAGATCAGGCTGCGCCTTTGCCTCTCCCTCTCCTTCTTGCTCTTCAGTTCTGCGACGGACAGCCACCGTGTTTTGCAAACCTGGGGGTATATACAAATGCTGCATTAGACAGTCATCAGATTTTGCCACCTAGCAATGTAAACATTTCATCGCCATTTTGTACCTGCCTTGAGCTGGGTTGACTCACAAAATGTGTGTGACAGTGTCTGGCCAAAAAGGCACAGCAATTGGCACCATACTGGCACCCTAAGGTTTTAAGTTCTGTTTTGCTATTCAATGATATGCCAAAACATACTGTGTCACAATGCAACCTCCATGTATTTGTTGCGTGTGACAGAAGCGCATCATGCATTACGGTCACGGCCAGTGTGATATTGTTCTGCCACTCACAGCAATGCTCAGCTATTGCAGTGCACAAGAAGCTGCAAAGCAATTGCGCCCTGGCTTGATCATTGCACAAGTGGCAAATCAATCCCTGAAAGTGATTCAAACTCAAATCAGCAAGGTGACGATCTGAGAGAAAACATGGCATCTCACCCTTCCTCTCCTTCACCCTGGTTGCCTTGTTGAGACTCATCCATTTCCATGGACATCTCTATTTCCTGTCCCTCGCCTTCTCCTGCCTGGGCCTCCATACCCTGCTTCAGCGCTTCCTCCATGTCTTCTGGAGACATCTCCTGCAGAACGTGATGCATGCTCTGTGACTGCATTCAATGGTGACTCTAAGACACTTCAGCACATGCACATGTTTTATAGCATCCTTATGCATGTATATACCATAGATGTACCGGATAGCATCCTTGCGGTTAGGTCTTAATTTTTGACGTAAGTATGTACATTCTAATTGATTCCTTGACAATGCCCTGCCAGGACCTCTGCGCCATCCTCAGCATGTGGTGGTGCGGTGCCATAGGATGCTGCAGTATTGCTTGCAAAACATAGCAGGCAGCAAACCCTGCATGACCTCTGGCCTGTACAGTTAGCTTAGATTGCTTGCCTTGATTCAGCCGTCCTGTGTACTTTGCTTGACAAACTGCCAGCACAGCAAGACAGCTAGAATTTTCAGCACAATGGGCAGAAGGCTGCTAGATGGCTTGTCTGATCATAGCTCATTGCGTGCCACCTCACCTGGTTATTGCCTGGCTGGGGTTCCCCCTCCTCCCCCTCCCCATCCTGACCCTGACCCTGAGACTGCTGGGATGGGGGGGGCTTACCGGCATCATCTGGCTTAGGTGGAGCCTGTTGCTCTTGCTGAGACTCTGCCTCAGCCTCAAAGTCCTGCCAGAAAGATGCGACTTGACTGGACATGTTGCTGGGAGCAGGTCAAAAATTGGCACAAAAAGGTTGCAGGGTGGGTGCTGCAGATAGTGTCAGTGTATGAGAACGGCGGTGGCGCAATGCAGGGAACATGACAGCGCGGTTAGTGCTGAATCTATCATGGTGATACTGACCAGCTTAGCTCCTGAGAGTCTGAGCAGGGACTAACACCCCTGTTTAGCCTGCATGGCTACCACCAGACACTACATGTATACATGTTGGTCATGCCATTGTGCTTGCTTATGTTGCTGTTTGGATGCTGTGCGTGCGGTGATGCCATGGCATGCATATGGCATGCACAGGGCATGCATTGGCGTGCAAACAGCATGCATACAGCGCAATGCTGCAAACTCACATGCACAAGCTGCATCATCTGGCGCAGCAGGCTATCCAGTAGCTTAGGATACCGCCGAGTGAATCGTGGCATGCCAAGGTTGTCCAAGGCATTTACAAAAGAGCTCTGGAAGGGTTCCACAGGCCAGTCAAGAGTGCCTGCTTCAGGTAGGTATCCCTGCTGCATGCTTGTCTTCCACTGCGACAAAGCTTGTGCTCTGTCTCTCAATTGGTCCATGTTCTTTGTGCCAGGCAGCTGTGCCAGTTCTTGGATCATATCACGACTCAGCCCAAGGTTTCGAGCAAAATGCGTGCTGAGAGGCCTGTATGCAATAGAAGCAGAGAATTAGACAAGAAAATGCGTGGTACAGTCTTAGGTACTAACAATACCCACCCAGCTGGATCAATTGTTGCTTTGCTGGTGTCTGCTGCTGCCCCATCAGGTGCACTTGCGGCTGTTTTGATGCGAGTGCGGTCACAAGCTTTTGACTTCGCCTGCCGGGTGCAATTTCTCTGAACAGCATTCGGCTCAAGATGCCGCTGATGACGAGCCACGTATGCTTGACGACACTTGACAGAACCATGTACACGTGTACTAAAGGTAGCTGCATGCTCACGACACACTTCGGTCAGCATGCTACCGTTTTGCGCAGACATGCTGCTGCCGAGCATGTCGTCCAGATGATTCAACGCCGGGTATTGTTTTACATATGACAGCTAGTATTGTCATCCAGTGGCGCAACTGCACGGCAAACAGGTTTGCTTCTGCATTGCAAGTTGCAAAGCAATGCACATGTCGTTCGTCTTGTCTGTGCTTTTGAATACCAGGAGTCAGAGAAGGGCAGTTTTCTGATTAGTGAGATACATTGCTAAAGCATTGCATGGCTAAAGCATTGTAATCTCTCTCTCTCTCTCTAGATTAAATTGCTTTAGCCAGCCACCAAGTCTGATCACAATAAGAAGAAGACAAAGGTCAGATCTGGGCGACATCAAGACAGTTGCAGCTTTGAACAAACTTGAATACTTGCAGGTGATCTTGTTGTGCAAAAAGGATCGCACCATGTCAGTACTCGTGGAAACCAAAGGAGCATACTGCTGCCTAACCGCATGAAGAGCTGGACACTCAGAAAATCATGTGCAGTTCATCTGCGACAGATACGTCACCACAGTGTGTGCACACCCTATTGGCCCTGGCAACATGCTGCGCCCCAGCAAAACAGCCAAGAACAACTGGCAGTTGATAAGAACCACGTCTCAACTGCAGAAACTGCTGCACGCGTCTACCAGAAACAGGTAGCTCTCGTTGTAATCTCTCTCTATATCCTCTCTCCGTCTCCCATCAACTTTGTATTCTTCAGCTACAGAATCTGATGCGAAATGCCAGCATGTTGCCAACTACTCTCTCTTGCCAAATTTGACTTTAAAGCTAGCAGGTTGTGCACACATTGTGGTGGTGTGGCTGTTGCAAATGAAAGGCACGCTCAAATATTAGATTCTCCATGCACTTATATCTGCCTAACTAGGCAGCAGTATGCTCCTTTGTTTTCCACGGATACCAACACCATGGGGTCCTCTTTTGCACAAGATCACATGCAAGTTTTCAGGTTCGTTTCAAACTGTCTTCAAAGCTCACACACACGGATGCAATGAATGATAAGTCTTACACGTTTGTGCCGCCTGAGACGCTGAAGAATCTGAGCAGCTGCAGGTCGAATCATCATGCTGTCATTGAGTTCAACTCTGGCCTGTAAAGGCTTCAATGGATGGTGTTATGGTGCAGGGCAGCAGTGGACATGGCAACATGATGGCAAGTCATGAAGAGCATGCGTTGAAAAGGCACACGACAAACACTGGCAGTCCTACTGATATTAAACCTGGCACAGTGGTTAATAGCCGGTGTATAAGCTGACATCACGGCAACAGAACACCTGTTGTGACGCCTTGATGTCAGCTCATACACACAGACAGTAAACAACACTCTGTTGACATACAAGCTATCAGAGACTATCTCATGATGTTGTAATAACACACTGAAGAGATTTGTATGTCCATTACATGGGGACATATATCCATATAGTGGCTAACCGTTCTGGCACAACCTTGCAAAACGCTCACTGCTACTAAACTATATCTTGTACTGAGCAGTACCAGCAACTTGGCTGCAAGCTAGGAGAGCTATGCGCTGGTCATGGGCTCACTGCATTGGCTGCAACCCAACCATGTGCTGTACCACACAAAACCTCATCTGTCCCATTGCGACGGCTAAACCTGTGGCGCACTCTAGATGAGCAGCGTTGTTCTGTTGGTACTGAGACAGTCAAGCATGCTGAAGCTGCAGCTGCAGCTGCCTTCTGTCCCCAAATATTTTATAAAGAAAATTAGTCGTCAATGGACTTGCATTGTGCTCCATGCACAAGTGCTGATGATCTGCATGGCTTTGGTGCAGCAGCATGATTCATCACTACAATATGAGCAACAGTCACGTGCAGAATTTGCCGTTCATCTTCCTGGCAGGATTACAGCTTTAAGGAGCTTGTACGCTGTCAATCTGCAGTACAGTTGTTGAGTCAAGGCCTTACAAAAAAACAAATGCGCTTGCTGACTCTCAGCCTCATGCGGCTTAGACTGGTCAAGGTTCTGCAATACTGCAACGCACAGCAGAACAGTAGTGACAAGCATGCTTATGTGCTAAGCTGAGGCTGCCACTCCTTGAGCAGTGACAGTGCACAAAGTCGTTTTTTGGTGTGAGGCAGATAGGCTGAAGGTATCACATGTACACACAAGAGCCAGATCTAAGATGTCTGCATTTTGAATCATGACTTGCATCATCTCACATGTGAACACATTTAGAAAATAGATGAGAGCCAACAGCTACCTGCACAAGTAGGCCACAAATACTGATGCTCAAAATCCGCAGATCCCAAAGCAAAATGATTGTCACAGCCAGACAATCAGGTGAGTACGTCACACAGTCAGAAACTTGTCAGCAAGACCTCCATTAGCTGCACTTGCAGCCTTGACTGGCAGTACACAGTCCACGCTTGCTTGGTGCAGGGCAGTAAAATCTTGTGAACAGGTCTGGTCACTCTAGTTCAGGGGTGAAGCATCCTAGCAATGACGCTGGCTAGCAATGACGCTGGTGTGTCTGCATCTGCTGGATTTCCAGGAGAAGCTAGAATCGTTGTTGTGGGTAAAAGGCAACAGACAGCTGCTTGCTGAGTGTGAGGTCAGGCACCTGACAGCCATGTGCTTACGCCATGTGGCTGCCGCCCACTTGCTTACGGTATTGCAACCAATCAGGAACCAATCAGAACAACAGAGCAAAGTGCTGTCCAGGTCAACTTTTGATGTGTGCACAAACAGTCAGGTGCTTGTGCTGAGTGCTTGCAGCATTATCACCGTGTTCCACATCACCCCTCAGCCCGACATGATCTCATGCTGGCCCACTGCGCTTGTAGCTGCATGAAAAAAAACACGTTATCTCCCAAGACTCTGCATGCGCGGGCAGCAAACCCTAGCGACGAACAAGTTTTCGTCAATTGGACCTGCAATATGCACAGGCTACCTATGTTGAGGTTGTCATACAAGCAGTCAGTAACAGAACAACTTCGAGGGTACCTTGGGAGGATCCATTGGATAGTTGAAAGGCACCAACAGTTTCAGCAGATACATGTCGCATGTTGCAAGATGACAACTGCCCAAATACATGACTGTTCACAGTACAACAGTGGACCTTTCACATCAAACCTTGTCAATCCACCGTCCCCAGCAGGTCCCTGGAATAATTGGGCATTGTTGTCATGAGCTACTGATGTTGCGCCAGGCGATGCACCGTGTACAGCTACCGTTATGCAAACTTGACAAGGGGTCTTAAGAGGTATGGTGTTAAGTCAGCCCTAGGTGTCTTTCCAAGATTGGCATATCCTGCGGATACAATGCCGGCAGGTCTTAATCGATACAGAACCAGGCAGGACAGGCACCTGAAATGCCGTTGGCGAGCAGACATCCTTGACGCAGCTCATGTCGCAGGGTACAGTCCAGGCTGAGAAACTTGTTCTGGAAAATCGGAAGCAAAGACAATCAGTTTGAAACTGAGGCCACCACAACTGCAAGCGGTATGGGTGTCGCAAGGTTGGCAAACACCGACCCGCGAGACCTAGATGACTAATGGTCACTTTGGATTTCCTCCTGCCAACGGTTAACTTAACTGTCAACTGTTAACCTCACAACGCCTCAGGCACACCAAAGCAAACACAGCTTGGTTCCGCATAACCACCAGATTTAAATCATCTTCCAACTTTGGACACAGTACGTCTTCCGAACAACTACAACTGCGGTTGAGCTCCGTCGTTGGCCGAGTAACTGTAGCCTGCTACACAGATCAGCAGACGACAGGCCTGTTTTGTGCATGTATCCAAGGTACAGACCAGTAATCACGTTCAAGCAAAGCACTGAAAAGGATTACTGAATTTTCAAAGTCAGAGTTAAAGAGCAATCCTTGATCTGCACCCTGAAGCACAAGGAAGCTGCAGTGCACACTTGGTGCTGCTATGTCTACAGTCAGAGAGCAAATTTCGCTTGTATAGACGTGACTCTGCTGCAGACTGGCTGGTGTCCGAAGCTGATATGGCCAATCTGATCGAGCCAGGTTAGTACTCAAGCTGAGCTGCACTTCGCTGTACCGTTTGTTGTTCACTGCATAAAATTGCAATGTCGACCTTTACTTGTGATGTATCTTGACTAAATTGGAAAGTGTGCAGGGGGGGCCAGGGAGGTCAGGCTGCGTCAACGGCAGACCCTGAAGGAGATCAGGGAAGAAGGTTTGACAATGGAGATGCAGCAGTATGTAGCTGAGCAGAAGGACAAGAACTTTGCACGAGCAGTGTTAGCTGCGCTCCAAGTCAAAGTTCAAGATGCTCATGCTGCCAAAGAGGCAGCCCTGTGCGAGGCACGCCAGAGCAAGCATGCATCGCAAGAAGCCAGTAAGCATTCAACATGTTTCTGTACATATGATTCATGCATGTGCCTCAACCAAAGTAGCTTTTCCAGATCTTGCAACTGACTGTTGACAAACAGATGTGCAAGCTGATGACGCAAATTGGGTCTCTAGCTGTACAGAGTGCCGTCCAAATGCTTTTGCCGTGTCACAGAGTTCACTCACAACGTATTTTGTGCTGCAGAACAGCCGCATATGTGCTGCCACCCTGTTTGTGTTTTCCGTGTGATTTCTCAACTGCTCAGAATTCATGTTAGCGCTGCATGCGCTCCCACACCTGACTTTTCTCTTGGTTGCAGGCGCATCAGCTGAGCAGCGTGCAGCAGAGCTGCAGAAGCAAGTGGAGGACCAGACTGCCAGGTTCCTGTCAATGCAGGAGCAGCAAAGCATAACACAGGCTGCAGCAGTAGCAGCAGCTCATGGTATGCATCAGCCCTTTGTCTGTTGCTCTACCTCATCTACTGCTTCTGCATCTCATATTTGCCTTTTATGTGGCTCTTTGCAGCCCACTGTCTTTCAGCTGCGTTCCAGTGTCACTTTGGTGTCATCTCTCTGCTCTACCTCGGTGGGTCCAGTTACTGAACTTTGTTGCTGCAACCATATGCACTTGTAGCTGCAGACGCTGTGATAACAATTGCTCGCGTTAGTTGTGTTTTTGGCCTAAAAGCTCTTTCAGTCTACATGCCACCTGATCAGCGAGTGACATTGACAATGCTTGCTTCACGTGATCTGATAGTTGACTGTGCATGAATTTGTTGCTAGTGTTTGAATAGTCGCTGCGCATCTACCGGCATGAGGTCGTCGGCCTGCTCAGACCTTCTGCCGTTGCTAGTATGTGTCGTACAAAGCAGAATGACATGTCCTGCTGCCAACAAGCTGCAGCCTCAGCCCTGGTGCATCTTGAGACTGATCCTTGCATGTACTCAACGCAACGATGCAGTGCCGCTTGCAGGCGGTGTCGGCGCGCAGGACCTCCAGATTCTGCAACGTCAGCTGGACGAGAAGACTACCGAGTGTAAGTCATTGGAAGGCTCGCTGGCGGAAGCGCTGCGGCAGGCGATTTGCGCGAGCAACGATGCCGAGATGTGGCAAGGCGCCTACCTGCAGACTGTCGAGGCTGACTTAGAGAGGCAGAATGGGGAGCTGCTCCATGAAAACAGGCAGCTGAAGGAAAAGTTAAAGCAGGCAGTGGCAGCGGCTGAGCGAGCTGGTGAGTCTCCGGTGGTCATTCTTGAGTATCATTCAGTGGCCAGCATTGCGGAAGCATTTTGTTGGTTTGCATCAATCTTTGCAAGTGCAACCATCATGTGAGCAGTGCCATTTGGCATCATCAGGTGGCAATAACGTGCTGCACACGTGTCAACAGGTTTTTGCCTCCCAGTATGCTGTGTATGATAGGCGGAAATGTGTTTGCTCCTCGGACTTTTGTACAGTCTCACCTGTCAGGATGACAAGTTCAGCATAACAAAATCGGGCTTGCACTTGTTGAAGCAGTGTGCTGACTTCAGTGACAAGCTGCATGGCCAGTCAGCAGCTCTGACCATTATCTTGCCCTGCTCCAGTGGCATTACTCGCAATGCTAAGCACTTGAGTCTATGCTTTGCAGATGAAAGGTCGGCAGCTGAGGCCCACACCAGGCGGAATGCTGAGCGGGTGTATGATCGACAGCTCAAGCAAAAGAGGCAGAAGTATGATGAGCGTGCCCAAAAAGCAAAGAAGGCGCAGGTGGAGGCAGAGAGGAGGTCGGAAAGAGCAGAGGCCAGAGCCCATGACAGCTCGGTTGAATGTGAGTGTTCTGCCTGCACATGCACCCTCTGCACACCAGTCTACCTCAAACAAAAGAGCATTATGCAGCAAGGCAGTACAGTTGCAGCCTTATGTGATTTGCTTTGCAGCACTCAATCTAATGCCTTCTGGTCTGTCTTACCATGTCTGCAGCGCCCGAAGCAGCAATGTATATTGGTTCACATGCCATTCTTGCTGCTGATGAGACAGTGACATGCAGTCAATGATTGAGGTATGTGTGCCTGCAGCTCAAGCAACATATGTTTGCAATGTTTTGCAGGTGCAAGGGTGAAGCATGAGCTGCTGACCCTGCAAGCACAGCTGGAAGAGAGGCGTCGGGATGAGTCAGTGCATGCTGTGGCCTTCCCTGCTGGCCAAGAGGTTACCTACACCATCAGCACAGCAGCAGCTGCGTCAGAGCCACAGCCTGCTGAGGCAGTGCCATTATGTGGCGATGTGGCCACACCACTCGAGGTGTCAGCACCAGGAGCATCAGCAGCAGCAGAGCACATGAATGGTGCCACAGCATTGCTGGCTGGTGAGCCCACAGCATCTCCCATGGTGCTACATGGTCTGGATGTGGTGCCAGCCTTGAGGAGCCCTGCCCCCCTGGCTCCTACAGCTGTGGCTTCCAATGCTCCTGCTGCTCCTGTGGAAGAGGCTGCTGCCAGTTCAAGTGCATCTCTGGCAGGCTTTGGCAGCCCCATTGCATCTCCCACAGCTGCGGCCACCACCGCTGCTTTGCCAGCTGCCGCAGTGCTTGGCGATGAGAAGGCAGAGCTGGCAGACCCGGACAGTACCCTGCCAGAAGAGCCTAGCACTAGCTTGCATGCAATGGAACCAGCTGGGCCTCACCACACTGCCATGCCAGTTCCGGGCAGTGATGATGTGAGCCCCTTTGGAAAGACTGACCCTGACTCACGCAACCCTGCCCCTGCAGCTGTCACTGCCGCTAGTCCTGCAGTTGGTGTGGGCCCTGTTGGCCCTTCTGCTGACCCTGGTGACCAACACGTTGCCCCCCCTGCTGACCCTCCTGTCAGTGGTGAAGCAGGCTTTGGCAGCCCCATTTTCAACTCTGCTGCCACCTCAGCTGCGGCTGCTACTGGTAAGCACAAATATCTGCTACCTTGCTTCACTGCACTCAAGCAAGGTCTTTTGCTGATGACTTGCAAATTCTTGCACAGACTGATGACAGTGTGCAGATCACAGACTTTTTGGCTGAGTAACAACAAACTCTGTCATTGAACCTTGCTTTCTGTGACTTGCAGCAATCAACCAGTGAAAGGCTGCTTTGACCGATCACAGTTTGTCATCTTGGTATGTGTGAAATTACAGCATCCAAATCAGGCCCTTGTACCTCATAATGATTGCCCATTTACAGGTGCACCTGCAGAGGACAAGGCAGCTCCAAGACGTCCTGCCCTGCGTCCCATTGCCATCAACCTGGGGAGTGGAGGTTGCCTGCAACCAGGTGAGGGGTTTGTGACCCCTGGTCATCCTGGAGCGTTGACCCAGGGGAATTACAAGACCCCTCCCTCAGGGGAATGGGCATTGTTCAACGGTGCGGCTAGCGCCGATCAAGCGTGTCAGGTACTGCAATTTGAAGCTTTTGGAACCTTGGAGATGGCTATATGCTGCCATCCTTGATCTGAATAGTAACATTCCTGACAGATGTTCAACGCATATAGTAAGCATCATCGAGTAGCTGCTATTTTTATCAAGTAGCTGCTGCAAATGGTGCCTTGCAGCAACTCAGACGGGATAACATCTGGTCTTCCAGGGCTTTGACCCTGTCTGTTGAATTGCAAGTCTTTCAAAGCATAGTAATGTCAGTGCTGCTGTATTCTGGAGAAACGTGGGCTGTTGTGAAGCAACACATCAGCTCTTTGGCTGCTTGGCAGATGAACTGCATGCAACGCATCTGTGACACTTCCCTGCGTGATCATGTGCACAATTTGTACATACTGAATAGGTCTAACACCCTCTTTGTGAAGTCTCAGCTGCAAGGCAAAAGACGCAGGTGGCTAGGCCATGTTTCCAGGATGCTTGACAATAGATTGCCTGAAAAGCTTTTATTTGGTATCGTCAAGGGGCTTTGCCCACCTGGCTGCCCTAGGTCTAATTTTAATGATGTTGCATTGCAATAGTCAAATTTGTAAATCTTATAGAGATGCACAAGACACACTGCTTTGGAGAGACAAGACTTGTCCCACACGTACCTAGCTCAACATGAGCTGGAAAGTGACTTTATCATCATTTATCATCACTAAGTAACTTATGCACACACCGGCAGCTCATGTTTTGGAGCCACTCATGCTGTTTGCATTAGACTATATGGACATCAACAGAACGTACAAGGCCAACAATGTCAGTCTTTTGAACCAGCGCGCTTCCACGCACATATGAGTGCAAGATGGTCCATGGTTGGTAAAACCTTCTTGTGTTTTAGCCCTCAATGCCCCACCTTACGTGCTTGCATAGGCTCAAGCAGCCAAAAGGGCACAGCAAGAAGCTGCCGCAGAAGCTGCCAGGACATCTGATCGGGCCAAAGGGTCAGCTCTGGGTGTTGTGTCCCCTAGGGGTGGGCTTCCCCCTCAAGACACCCCAGCAGTCTTCCAGGTAGCAGCCTGTCTCTCTTATTGATCGCCTGGTTGGTGCAACATACTATGCCAGTCTTTTGTAACATGCTGATCATGCTGTCTGTGTGGATCACATAAACATGCAGCTGGGGAATCTCAATCTTGCCATGCATGAATGTGCCTGAACGACCGACCTACCTTGCTTTCAAGCTGAAGCTTCTGCACTAGCATGCGCTTTCCCTGTCTGGATAGACTCTGATTGGTGTGGTGTCTTTCAGGCTGACGTGCAAGTGCTGGAAGAGTGCCATGGCAGCAACAGTGGCCAGGAGCAGCGGAAGCTGACAGCCATGTCTCTTGAGGGTGGGGCACAGCAGGCCACCCCAGCTGGTACACCTGGGGGTGAGCACTGCACTCACACCACCATCACTCTCAAGCACATACCTTCACATTTTGATCGCAAATCTTGACTTTCAAACATAAACCATCTACTGCACAAAAATATGCTCTGTTTATGCTAAATCTGCGAGACATGCAAGGGGCTGCCTGTGCAACCGCAGGAGCCTGGTCTTCTTGAGCAGGCCCCATATATTGACTGTCCTGGGGGCGGGCCATGTTGGTGGTGGGTGTCAGGTCTGGCAGCCACAACTCTGGGGTTTGCATGATTTGGGCTTCGCCCTGAGCACCCCAATTCATGAAAACCCCAGATTTGTGGCTCCCAGACCTGACACACACACCACCAACATGGCCCGCCCCCAGAACAGTCAGGACATGGGACCTGCTCAAGAAGACCAGGCTCCTGCGGTTGCACAGGCAGCCCCCACCACAGCTGTGGCTCCCAATGGTATCGCCATTTGTCTGTTTCTTGGCTTTATTTATCCAGCAAGGCCATTTGGTGATGACTTGCAAGCTCCTGCGCGGCTTTAGGTCACCGTGCAACATGCATCCACACTAGCTGTGCAGATTGCATGCCTTATAGTTGTGTCCTCAGTCATGTAGAGGGTGCCCACTCTGGTGAACCTCACTGTTTGCCAGCTGTCTCAATGCATGCTTAGCATCATGTCAGCCATGTATGTCTGCACTTGTTAAAATTAGTGTGCCACAAAAGTTTGTGATTGTAGCTATCAAAATGAGGTCTTGGCACCTCACAATGGTGGCTTGCCTGTAGGCCCGCCTGCACAGGACAGGGCAGCTAGCAGACAGCCCATCATTATCAACCTGGGGAATTTGACTCTCCCTCAGCCAGGTGGTGGGTTTGTGACCCCCAGCCTTCCCGGAGTAGTGGGCCACGTGGAGTATAAGACCCCACCCTCAGGGGAATGGGTACTTTATGATAACCCAGCTAGCAGCGATCGTGCACAGCAGGTATTGCCTGTTTCAGTTAAGGCTTTTACGGGCTTGGTAATGGTGTTGGATGTCTGCGGGCTCCTGTTTTCTTTTCAATCTATGCCAATGTGAGGTCAAGTCCATGCAAACCTGCAGCTCATTGTCTGTATCCACTCATGCGTTGTGGACAGCATCAGAACATACAAAGCCAATCATGTAGACTTTCTTGACAGCCCGTACAGGTCCAACGCTTGTGTTCCCTCATGCATGTGAGTGCGAGATGATGCTGGACTAAGAAGGCATGTTGCGTCAGCCTTCGACGCCCCACCTTGTCTGCTTGCACAGGTTCAAGCAGCCAAAAGGTTGCTGCAAGGAGCTGATGCAGAAGCTGCCAGGGTATCCGAAGGGGCCAATGGGGCAGCTAAGGATATTGTGTCCCCTAGGGGCGGGGAACAGATCCCCCAAGACACTCCAGAGTGTCTGAACATGGTGTATGACAACACCTTGTTCCAGCCAGAGGTAACAGCCTGTCTCTGTTGGGTGTATTGTCCCTGGGTATTGCAGCTCACTGTGTAGATGCTGTGCAGCATGCGTGCTAGCATGTCATCGTGTAGCGTACATGGCTCAAGAATAGACATCCAGCTGGGGAGTCTGGCTTTTCAGCAGATATGCATGAAGCAATACAGATGTGTTTTATTTGTTCTCCAGCTTTTGCAGTAGCATGCTGCCCGCTTCATGTGTGCATGTACTGTTTTGCAGGCTGGCACGCAAGCCTTGGAGCAGCCGCATGTCAGCGGGAGTGGGCAGGACCTGGGCATGTTGAGGGTGATGTCTCTTGATGGTTTGGCCCATCAGGCCAGCCCAGCTGGCAACCCTGGGGGTGAGCAATGTTCCCGCACTGCCATCACTGTCAAGCACAAGCCACACGTCATTACTTTGAAACCTGGATCATGGGTGTTGTGCAAATCCCATGAACATTGCAGGCATACAGGCTTGGCATTGCTTGAGCATGCAGTATACAGCACCTTGGTAACGCTAAGAGCACACATATCATTGTGCTCACGCATAATCAGCTCCACTGTGTCTCGGTACATGCCCTGTTTTGTCTCGACCCATCTTGTTGGATGTAAGCGAGAGTTTGAGCAATGTCATGAACCGTCATAGCTTGACCAAGCTGACCCATTTTGCACAACATGTTTCTCGTGATGATCTGCTGGTTTGATGCAAATTGCTTGAACACACTGTGTGATGTTATGCAGATGGTATTAGCTTTAGCACACCAGCAGCCAGTTCTGGGCTTGGAGTGCATGGCGGGTCCATGCAGAATCATGGCGAGGGCCACATGCCTACTGGGATATCTCCAGGTGCTCAGGGCAACGATGTCATGATGACCCCAGACTTGTGGCTTCCAGCTATGACACCCCCCAGCATGGCCCACTCCCAGGGTAGCCAGGACATGGATCCTGTGAATGCACAGGCAGCAGGCACCCCCAGGGCAGCCTCTCCAGCAAGTGCTGAGGCCAGCTCCATCCCAATGGCATCTTTTGGGCCGACTGCTGCACCTGCTGCCTCATCAGCAGCTTCTCTAGCAGCTACTGGGCCATTTGCTGGCCCTGCAGCAGCTCCTACAGCTGTTGCTTCTGCAGAAACTGCTGAGGAGTTTGCTGTCCCATCTGCAGCTTCACTTGCATATGCTGGGTTATCTGCTAGCCTGGTGCCACCTTCTGCTGCAGCTGCTGGGACAGCTGGGCAGGGCATGTCCCTTGATGGGGTTGCACAGCAGCCCAGCCCAGCTGGAGGTAAGCACTGCTCTCGAGCTCAGAGCTCCATCATTGTCAAGCATAAACAATTCATGATGTTTGAGCATAGGTTAAGGCATCAACAATCGAAACTGCAAGCATACAAGCCTGATGTAGCCGCAACATGCAGTCTGCAGCACTCACAATAGGTTCATTAATTATGTGCATACAAAGCTTTGCCATTTGTCTGTGTTCTGCTTCATGTGTTAAGTCCCATCTTGTTGCATGTATGCAAGATGACCAGCAGTGTTTGCTTGCTTAGTGCCAAGACCAAGTTGAGCTACTGTGAGCATACGCATCCCTCATGTTGGTCTGATGGTTGCTGCCAAGTGGTGAAGCTGTGCGCCGTTTGTGCAGATGTTTACGCATTCGGGACACCAGCAGCAGGTGTCAGCCCTGGATATGGTCACATGCTCATCAGCACCCATGGCGGGGGCCACATGCCTACGGGCATGTCGCCAGGCTATGTCATGCGCACACCGGACTTCCACCTGCCGGTGCTCACACCCTTGCCCAGCCCTCTCCACCCCCAGAACCGCCAGCGCTTTGTTCCTGACCCAGACTCTGCAGTGGCACAGCCAGCAAGCAGTCCTAGGGCAGCCTCTCCAGCTGCAGGGGCAAGCCTCCTCCCGGTGGCTATTTCTGGGCCGACTGCTGAAGCACCTGCTGTCTCATCAGCAGCTTGTATTGCAGCTGCTGAGTCACCTGCTGGCTCCGTTGCAGCTCCTACAGCTTGTATAGCTGTTGCGTCTGTAGAAGCTGCTGAGCAATCTGCCGTACCAACAGCAGCTTCTATTGTTGACATCTCAGCAGCACCAAGTGCATCTGCACCTGCTCAGACACCTGGTGGTGCCATAGCAGCTTCATCTGCAGCTGCTGGCCTGATGCCAGCTTCTGCTACAGCTGCCAAGACAGATGGGCATGGGCCATTCACAGATCTGCCACTCTTCTGTGGTGCTCAGAAGCGGGCAGCTTCTGCCAAGGCTCAGCAGGTACATACCTTGAAGCAATGGCATCAATTCATGTTTGCTTGAGCACAGTTGACTTGGCCGCTATCCAGTTTGTGCGTTTTACACAACGCTTTGATTGCATACTCTGGTGTCAAGTCCAATCCTGTCAACAAGCCTTGTGTATGTTGCATAATTGTCCACTGTGTCTTGTACAGGTCGACGTGGAACTGCTGTCTCCCTCTCAGCTGCACTGCTTTAAGAGGCAAAGGCAGAGTCCTGAAGAGGATGCAGCACTGAATGACGCAGCTGCTCCACAGCCAGCTGCTGCCATGCATCCAGCGCTGCAGCTCGCCAAGCCCACAGGTAAGCACGTGCACACACTTTGTTCATGACACTGCTTATACATGTTTGCATTGCACTGTCCCACTGGCAGTCTCTTGCGTAGATCCATCTGGAACTTGTGGTCAATAGAATGGGTCATGTTGTCAGTGTGACAGATATGTACATCATGCACATCAAGTGCATCAGGTCAATGCTTGAGGTCCTACACACCCACCAAGTTGAAAGTGCTCTGAGGCAATACACCCGTGTATCCTTGCATGTATGTTTTAGCTGCTGCCTGTGCCTGCTCAAGAGCTGTGGCCTGATGCATGTTTTCATGCAGGCACCAACTCTTTCACTATGGGGGTTGACCAGCCCAACAAGAGGGCTGCTGATCAGGCAGGCAAGAAGGGCAAGCCTGCTAGGAAGGCAGCCGCAAGCATTCAGAGCACAGCCGGTGCAAGCAAGCCTGCAGATGCAGCGGCACCCAGCAGCAGCAGCAGCAGTAGTCTGCTCTTACAGGTAATGCCCCATGTATTTGTATTTGCCACATGTGCAGTGTGCTTTGTGTGCTCGTGCCTTGTGTGACGTAACCCCTTATGGCTACGTCATCCTGCTTTTTGTTAATCAAATGTGGGTGTCAAAGGTCAGGCAATATGAGGTAATGTGTCCAAAAATGATCTGTGCTGCAAGTGCGGTCTCACAAGTGCGCCCCACGTCTGCCCACCGCCAAATGCAGAATCTGCCATTTAGCATCTGCTATTGGGGCACTCTGGGGCTGTATCTTTTGACGAAGTAATGCACATGTGTGCTTAGCTGTCATCAGCAGAGTGCAATGCATATGGTCTGGCTGCGGCCCAGTCAGGTGTGTGCGTGAAGCGTATAAAGTAGTACAGTAGCAAACATGGACGGGATGTGCAGGGAGGAGGAGGGCAGTCTGGTGCTGCCCCAGCAGGGCCCTCATTGCTCGAGCTCACAGGTGCAGACCAGCAAGCAGCACCAGCTGCACAGAGGATTGCCCAGACGCTGTCACCATTGCCCAGGCCTGGGAAGCGCAGCAGGAGTGACACCACTCGCCAGGTAAGTGGTGCATTTGGTGACTCATGGCTGCAGCTGCTTGGACCCATCATAGTTCGTGACTGA
>JAABUK010005482.1_pt1 | contig 19722 bp, 19 predicted proteins | sample 5559141 | NCBI WGS metagenome assembly JAABUK01 (sample SAMN10711869, study PRJNA513367) | rock metagenome | isolation source: Antarctica rocks | place: Antarctica: Victoria Land, Pudding Butte nord | collected 2016-01-03 | reverse complement strand
TCACATCAATAATACCCGTCATCTCAATGGCGCATCTCTTTATCTTGGACATCGTAGAGTGGCACTACTAAGACATATTGGCTAACCCTTGAAGAACTCCATGTAAGCGGAATGCACCTCGAGGTGTGGTCGAGAAGCTTCTCTAAGAGAGGAGAGGAAAGGTGTCCCAAATGAGGCTTGCTTGCCTCTATGAAATCACTAAGCTAGCGATCTGGGCAAGATATGTAGCTGCTTGAATACGGTCATCGCGCTATGTGAGGTATCCGTGCCCCCCACTTTCGCTCTACGCCAATCGGTACCTTCTACATAGTTAGCTCGATACAACCCTGGTCGTTTCTATACGCGCCCGCATTTCTCACATAGAATAACTATCTTAGTGTAATTTAACTTACATTATAGTCGTTGAGTGATTTAGTTTATATTAGGTTCGATTCCTAACAGTGCTGGTACAATGGTGTTGTGGTTATCTTTTCTCTTATTATATAGAATTTCACCAAGCTTGTTAGCCTTGTCATTCGTTTAGCTCCTGTATTGGTATAGAATCTAAACCTATTCCGTACAGCTAATGAGTTACCATAATCTTGCCCTCGCTTATAACTATAGCTTGATACCTAGTTTTGAGACAAGCTGTCGTTAATATCACGCGCATAGTCCACTGATATATGTAGCGAGACTGGCGCACAGCCGCCGTCGCCGCCGCCGCCTTCACCTTGCGGACGAAGACGATATGCGTTTGTTGCAGTGCAACAATGTAGGCGAGTTCAGCCTGACGAGAGACCTCGTTAGCAATGACACGATCCCTCCGTAAGCAATACTGTCTGTCGCACACTTGGGTTGAGAATTAAGAGGTGACTTTCAAAGATCTGATAGATGGTACTGGCAAGAGCAAGAGTGGCTATGAACAAGCTTCAATTCTGCGCAGAAACAAGCCCAACGCGATGACCTGCAGTACGGCCGGGTTGAAACTTGCTGCATTGACAAGTCAAACCATGCCGAGCTTTCATGAGAGATCAATGCCATATTTCGGCGGTACCGCTGGGAGTAAGTATATCGAAAGCTGAGGCTCGTAGTGTGCGGAAACATTGCACGGTGCTAAAGTGGCCCTGCCATACGCGTCTCAGATTACACGCGTCTCCCCTTGCTTGTTGAGCGTGGCGGTGGTGGCGGTGGTGATAATGGCGGCGTCTTACTCTATAACCCTTCCGGAAGCCTGGGAGTACTTACTTAGGGAAGCAAATCGAACCTTGGTACACCTAGTTATATCAACTACATCAATAGACGTCTGAAATTGAGTTTATTGACATATAACTTGGTCTCGTGGAGTGTACGTGGATGTACGTGTAGCGTACATCTACATCAATAAGTGTATCTGGTGTAATGGATCTGGACCCTAGGTTTACAACCACTGCTTGTTTCCAAAATGCGAGATAAATGCACCACCATACCCACTGTCGATGCTGGCCTTCTCCCAGGTCGACCTGGTATTTCGGATGGCTTCGTCTACAGGGGTTGGGCCCTTGAAGTGAGGGGCATAGGTTGAAAGCTTGCCCATGAATCCCATACGCCTTGGATCTGTTCTGGAGTGGCTGTGGGTCTGCATTAGTAAAATATCCAGATGTTTCAATCTTGAAGACAGGGATACGTACCATTCACATAGTGGCCCACCTCTACCGCTCCCGGGCTGATACTCACGAAGAGCACACCGTCTTTCTTGTATTGCGCGTTGAACTTGGCCACAATGACGTTCATGGCCGCCTTGGAGGCAGAATACAAAGCACTTATCTCAATCTCGAGATCGTTGATCAAGTCGAGGTCGGCATGACCGCTGGAAATGGTGATGACCTTCTTGACCTTGCCCTTCATGACAAGAGGGAGGAAGAGGTTGAAGAGGTGGATGTTGCCGACGACATTGGTCTGGAATAGCTTCAATGAAACATCCTCCAGCTCCTCGACCTTGTCGCCCCTGTTGAATACATAGCGTTAACCACAGACCAGCCCGGACAGTAGCCAGAGGGAAGTAGACCTACAATGCGCCGATGGGGTCATAGGCGTCGAAGAGGGACGGGAAAGCTCCATTGGCAACCAGGTAGTCGATACCACGCTCGCCAACAATCTTGGCAGTGTCGGCAGCGGCTTGCTTCAGGCTGGCGTAGCTGGTGAGGTCTGCATGAAGGATGTGGACATTGGAACGGTCGCCCAGCTCTGCCGCCACCTTCTTCTCGGTCGCAGCCTTGTCGCGGACCAGACCGACGACTAGGTTCTTCGGGTCCTCCGAGATCTGCTTGACGAACTCGAACTACGCTGGATTAAGCACAAGCAATGCATAACACGGCATAAGGCAGACTCACCCCGATTTCCTTCGACACCCCGGTAATAATGTAAACGGACATATTGAGTGATTTTAATTTGGTGTGGGATGCAAAGCAGAGTACTGAATTATGATATGGATTGTAAGTCTGCGTTGGAGTCTTCTTATATACATACTCAGAGCCACCTCACGGCATCCGTGCGAAGTCCCGAGAGCTAGCCCGCGCACAAGTTCGGGTCCGCTTTACTACATGTCGGTGGGCTCTGGTCCGCCGCGGTCTCCTAAACAAAATGCATTCAGGGTGTGACTTGGAGTACATTGTCGTTTCTTCAGGGCAGAGAGATATCTTTTCCCGTAATGGAAATGTGGCGAAGTAGTATGGCCATGGTGTAGTAGAAGCACCCGCCGATTGCATGGCCGATAAAGACTGCACTGCAACTCCAGGTGCCTCTATATCATCAAACCATCTTGCCTCATCAATAAGAGGCTCTTTGTCCTCGATATTGATCCCCTAGAAATGGAGGTGTTTTATATTGCGGACTAGGCTTCCGCCGTTCGGGTTAGCGTGCGGGCGATTGCCCAATGGACATGGGGACGCACCCAGCTGATGACAAATACGCGCCTACAGTATTCCCCTCGACTTCCGCCGCGGACAAGATCGGGATTCGGGAGCCAGTTCTGCCCCCGAAAAAGACTCCGAAAGGATTTGTCCTTCGACCATGCCGACGCACGCGGAATCAAACGCCTGCAGCGCCTGCGCAAGGTCGAAGCGGAAATGCGGTCGGCAGATGCCGTCGTGCGCACGATGCGCGGATAGGGGCAGGTCCTGCGTCTATCCGCCGTCGAGAAGCAGAGCAGCTTCCTCGTCTCGGCCATTGCTGTCAGATGCGTTGAGAGGCTCGGTGCCGAGAGTGGAGGATGGACTGCTCGCCGAGGTTGCAGGCAACACATCCTCCCGCACCGCAAACCTGATCCTTGCAGACGACCTTATGTTGGACCTGGCATTCCCACTCATGGACAGTGACTTCACTGCCTCGTCGTCTCTCATTCAAACGTCCAGTGCGCCGGCGACCAGGGCAGACTGGTTCCTTGCGCCCGAGACGTGAAGGATATCCCATAGAGTGGACACCTCGGCCGCTATGCCAGTTGGCAAAGCGACGATGAAGAAGTACGTGGCGGTGCTGCAGTCTTGGTTCGAACGCTGGGTCACCACCGGCAGCAACCCTTTTATCCATCCCTGTCTGTACAGTGCGAACTCCCCGGCGTGCGTGCAGGTCGCGTATGCCACGCTGGCTAGCTATATCCACCGGACACCCGCAAACACGGACACCGTCCTCCAAATTGTAGAGGACAGGTCGAACGATTTACTCCGGGAGAACGGGGCTATTCTGGACAGGGTTGGCGCGGAGGAGTGGGCCGACGGAGGGGAGCAAGATGTTGACCTGTTCGCGCAGCTAACAAGGCTGCACGCGCTCATGGTCTACCAGATCATCGGCCTCTTCGACGGCGACATCCGCCCCCGCCACGTCGCCGAAGGCCACATGGCCGTCCAGGATAGCTGGGCCGGCGAGCTTTTTCACTCGGCCGCAAAGGCATTGTCAAACACCCACGCCGCTGCCACGCATCTTGTCGGCTGTCTGCCAACGCCGTCCACCTACTCGCAGCAACAGTGGTACCTGTGGATCCTGTCGGAGAGCATCCGCCGCACCTGGCTCGTCGCCGTCAGCCTCTCCCCCGTCTTCTCCGCGCTGCAGCAGCGCTGGTCGGCCTGCCCCGGCGGCGTCATGTACACGAACCGCAGCGGCCTTTGGAATGCCGCGAGCGCCACCGAGTGGGAGAAGCAGTGCTTGGGAAGGAATGTGGCGTTCTTGCAGCGCTTCGAGTGCGCGAGGCTCTTTGAGAAGACGGAACCCGCGGACATTGACGAGTTCGGCACGGCCATGTTGGACATGACTTTCAATGGGGAATTGTTGGAGAAGTGGAGGGACAGAAGCGGTGGCTTATAGTCACCGAGACACCTTTCAAAGCCGTCCTATTGTGCATTACTACTTGACATATGCAACGATTCTTTCTGATACCTATATGTGTGATACAGAACAGCTTCTTAGTAATAGGAATGAGAACATGAAGTAATATAGTAAGACATTATGAAGATTGATATAAATATCACTATCTTTACTCTAGCCTAAGACTAGGGGACAAATACTACGTAGTATACCTGAGTATCGTCTCTATAGACTCCTAAAGTCGTGGCTAGAATTAGAAAGAGCGCCTCTAGTGCCTAAAGATTTTTATAGCTTAAGAACAGCATCCTTATCAAGGTTATTTTACTAGCACTTCTTGAAAGGAACTATAAACGAATTTAGGGCAACGATCGCTTCTTATAGGCATATATACCGTGGGGTAGATATGAGAGCATACGAGTTGAAGAGCTCAAGTGGCCAAGGCTGTGGAAGTCAAAAGGTCTCTAGCATGTTAAAGGACGTTTGATAGACAGAGGGAACCATCATCTGGTATCATGGAACGGGTCAGAGAGATGCGGAATCTGATTACCCAAGGGCAAACCTGGTCAAGGTTCTATATATCCTCATTTCATTTACATAAAAGATGGACATTTGGAATGTCAACGCCTGCAATGCCGCTAAATAGTCCAAGTCATATGTTCTGCAATAGACAGCCCCTTCATGCCTCCTCGTGCCTGAATGGCTCATAAGCCGTGCCCCTGGTTTGAACATTACCCAGGGGCACCCCATGGTGCGCATTCGGCGCCTGGAAGCCTGGTCCGCTCTGGTATCCCTTCTGTGGTGCTCCATATCCTTGTCCACCTCTGATAGGACTCTCGACCCTCTCATATTGGTAAGGTCCCTGCTGGTCCCTGAACTTCCTCCTCGACTCCCCATCACCGTATCCCTTGATCCTGTCGCTACGACCACTGCAGCAGCAGCTACTGAACAACCAGAAGAGCCCAGCGCCAAACGAGAATGCCACGGCGAGCCAGACGTCGACATAGACGCTGTGACCTAAGTTGCCATGGATATTGTATTTCTTCAACGCGTTGTTGAAGGTGCCGGTGAGGGTAGCGTATAGGATTGTAGAAGTGAGCGCGAAGGCTATGACGAAGAAGGAACTGATGGTGCTGACAATCGTGGTGGCCAGACTGCCCAAGCGGGAGAAGAGCGCGAGGAAACCGACGAGGATTTCGACGATGGTGGAGATGAGGGCGACGATGTAGGCGATGAACATCCATTTCGCAGCCGTCTTGTAGGTATTCAGTCCGTCGCGAAGTTCTTTGCTGAAGAGCTTGTCGATACCAGTGTTGTTCAGACCCCAGACCTCCACGGGATTGAACCAGAACTCGTTCTGATGTGGCGAGCAGAACGTAACGTGGTCGGTCATACCGCCATTGTTGTCCTTGGTGAAGTCGCCGGAGCAGTAATTCCACAAGCCAACGTGATAGAAGTTCTTGACACCGAGAGCTGATGTCGCAGCAGAGGTGGTGTCGTTGAGGATTCCGTCGGTGAGGGGATTTGATGGCAAGTTTAGATCTGAGGGCGTGACGTCAATGTGGGAGGTATTGGCTCGGAAGAAGTAGAGGTTGTTGAAGCTGGCGTTGTCTTTGTTGGTACCTCCCAGGCCGACGATGATGAGGCAGACTAAAGAGGCGATGGTGAGGGCCATGGGTGTGAAGATACAGGCAAAACGGCCTGCTTTCCCCATGATGACGGTTGTTGTTTGGAATCAGGAGGTGGTTGTAGATGGCTGTAGCGAATACGGTGGGTTCGGAGGCTGAAAGCGTGTGAACGAAGATGTCAATGCGGTCCAACGAGAGTAGATTTATGTATTGAGCAAGAGAAGGCGGTGGGGAGGATAGTTATGTACGTCGGGTGTGAGGGATGATGTGAAGGATGATGTTGACCGTTGGGCAGCAGATTCGCGGAGCTAGTCGCAAAACAGGTGGCGCGGTCTTGAGGAAGGGGCTGTGTTAGCGTCTTAGTGCCTCGCTTGCTAAAAATAGCCCAACGCGTGGTCATGGAAACCCTTATGCTAACAATTTGAACAACTAAAAAAGCATCGAGGCCCCAGCTTACGTTGCACTTCGTGGCAGTATAGGGCGTGTGCGCTTTGATCCCTTTGGGTGAACAAGGCAAGCCAGTGCAAATTTTCAGAGGCTTCGTGCTGAGTTGATATATGAAAGATGGCTGAGGAGCACTGAATATAGCCATTGTCACAAGCCATCCAAGACAGTGCGAATAGTCCTCTACGCAGCGCTGAAAGATTGCTAGATTGGTGTTTGTTGAAACTCGAGGCCATAGCCTGGTATCCGGATAACTCCCGCTTTTGGGTATGTTGTGTTTGCCAGCACCATTCAACACGCAAGCATATTTATGTCAGTCAGAACAGAGTCCGAGAAAAAAAATAGATAAGGTACCGGAACAGCGACTCCAAGGGCGAGGTAAAAATTCCTGCATCAGGGGCTGGCAGCGGCTATCTCCTTCGGGAACATCTGGCCTATCCTATCGCGCGTGATAGATTGTTTCCAGCTGTTACGGTCATCTCATTGTTGCTGGAATCACTCTATCCGAATTGAAGTACTCATGTGCCTGTTCGCTGAGGCTCTCGTTATTATGGAGGATCGAATGCCGCCAGATGCTAAGCAGAATGTTCCCAAGTCTGAACAACTCTCGTCAGGAGTCTCAAACAAAGAAGGGAGGTGCGTGTTTGAACCACTGGTACCGAAGAGTGCTTTTGGCCCAAACTCACTTGATCGACTCTCTCGTGGCCTTGTGTTAATAATGTTACTGTCTGCTAAGAGGTCTTCTTACGAGCTTTTGCGAACCCTGCATATCACTTTTTATCCGATGGGTATTTCTACTATATGTTTACTGTATACACAGCCGCAACATTCGCTATTCCTTGCACTGCGGCTGATCACTCGTCTGAAAGTAGCCAGCACATCGACATCTCCGAGCCAAATTCCCGCGGCGTTGGCGAACGGTCCGATGATACTACAAAACAGCAGTATATCATCGTTCCGAACAACGCCATGGAGGATGATACCAATGTGAAAACAGAGGATTTTTTGAAGTCTGTCACCCAACAACCCAGCATCTATTCCGCCAAAGACTCGTCCAACGGTTTGATCTGGTGGCTTGCTAATGTTACCGATTTGGAAGTATACACCATCAGGAAAAACCCTGGTGAGTATTCTTCGCAATCTGGACGCTTCTGCCGTCATACATGGCTGTGAAGCTTGTCCCCCAAACGATATACCGTATCGCGTCAGGTCTTTCCTCCCAAAGCGATGCTGACTTACATGTGCACAACAGGCATAGCTGCGGTTGAAGAAGATACCCTAGATACACCAGAAGCAGCTGTCCTTCTACTGTCGACGCCTTCCAAGCTGCCGCTACCAAACAATGTCGAAAAGGATTCATAGTAGAGCAACAAAACATCGGTCGTCTCAGAGCAAGTGTTCACTAGTCGAGTAAATTCAAGAGCGTTATCCAAAATAGAATCTCGCACTTTTGTCATCAAAGGGTAGCAAACGCAGTTTCTACTTCGCTCGTACCATCAGAGAAATCAAACCATTCTTTAACGCTAAGATTGGGAACCCGCAGTGTTTCAAATTGTTGATGAAGATTAATCTCCGCACTTCGCATGTCTTGAACCGCTTGCGTGGTGAGAAGGTACAGCAGATGCGGATTCCCTGTCTGAAGTGTCCGCAAGCGTATCTCTGGATCAAGGCTCATCCCAATTTTGTAGAACATTGTGTTTTCCATGTGGATCAAGTAAAGGTAGCCTTGGGAATGGGGCTCGGCCCTCTCACGGCGGATATTCTCCAGATCAGCTTCAATAGCTGGAGGATGGGGTGGAGGTGCGGGTAAAGCTGCTGTTACAGCTGCTGTTCGTTGTTCCTCCATGTCAATCAGGGCTTGGAAGAGCGGAAAGGATTGATGTTCTACCGTGACCCGGCGCAGGGTCGGAATGAATGGAGGCTGAGGAATCGGTAGCTGGCGAAGCCGATCTTGAAAAGCTGTGTCGATAGCAACAGGCAGCCATTCGAACCAATGGTCAAACCCCTGCTGGAGACGAGCCATCATGTCCTCCGGAATTGGAAGGTTTCCCTGTCCAGCAGGGCCCTGTCCCAAATGACGCCTGCCGATACCCACGTCAACAAAATGACCAGGTCCGCCATGACCGTTGCAAAGAAACCAGATATACGCTGTTACTTGAGGGTCCTCGATATCAGCCTCGAAGTTCGCGCGGACCTTGACATGGGTCATGTCTCTTGGGAGCCCCCAAAGGTGCTGGGGAGAGAGGTAGTGCCAGTGGTTTGGGGCCCTAGCGCTGACCGTTGTTGCGATCCCTACATTTCCTATCCTCACTATGTAGTGAGCTCTCGCCATGCTCGTTTGGCGATGATTACAGATCAGTGTGCCTGGCGAGACTATGGTGATCAAGTCTTGAGGACATCTCTAAGCTATAACCCATCAAAGCAGTGAACATGTCTGCGACGCAATGGATGGTTGTCTCACGATACTACCCGGACTGCTTCAATGCCACGGGCGTGCCAGGACGCGATCGCAAAAGCCAGCATTTAGGCAGCAGGATATGAGATCGGCAGAGGCTACGGCAAAAAGAAAAAGCGATAACTAGTGGCTTGGCATGCAAGAGATACGGCAGTGTATACGTACTACCAAGATCCAAGATACTGAAGTCCAATATCTCTGAATCTTCACAATAGATAGATACCGACCCTCGTATACTGAAACTTGACGTGGTTGCTTCTCCACCGTTAAAGTTCAGCCCTATCAAGAGATGCGGAAGCTGTTGCCTGGTCACAACAAAGGAGCGCTGTTGGGCTATGCCTGTGGGATCAGCGCAAGGATGTGGCCCGAAGGCAGTGTCATGTATTAATAGGTAGCACTCACCTCACCTATCTCTGTCCCCTTCTCTTATCATTCATCTCAATTCTGAGGTTCGTCAACGCTTTTTCTGCCTTTTAATCTACTTTTCAAAGAGGCCATTTGCGAGCTTCAGAAGGCCATTTGTGACCATGGCGCTAAAATCTCGTGCTGGAAGCAACAGAAAATCAGATGCCATGAACAGTCGTCGCCATCTTCTCCGTGTGATAGCCACCGCTTCTGCCGTATGTGGTCTTGTCATCAATATCATTGCCATTGCAAACATCAGTCGCATCGTTTATGGACGGCGCGCCCCGAAGCAATTGATGTCCTGGGCCTTCTTACCAGTAAGAGATATCCTTGCTCTTCATTTTGGGTCTCTTGTCTGATGATTCGCAGCTTCTAGGTTCCCTTGCTTGGGATATTGGACAACTTACGTCTAAACAATTCGCCAGGATGCACGCGGGCCTCCAGATTGGTGGTGATGTACTTGCATTCCTCGGATTCGTGGCGATCCTGGTTACGAACGGCATTATAGCCAAGGATCTGGGATCTAGCCCTTGGGTAAGAGTAGATGCTATCATGCTTATGGCCTACAACTCGTTCCCTTGGGTAATCTGCGCGTAAGTCGCCCCTACCACTCGCCATACTTTTCAAGGATAATTGAAATACATCATGTAGCGGCACGCACTTCTGCCTTGCGTTCTTCTCGCTTCTCACCACTCTCGACTTTCAAATGCTTCCAAGAATCAAGGTTGAATGGCCGGAGGCAAGAGTTGCATTGCTTGCTGACGATGAGGAATTCGAAGAAGTCGTGGAAGAAGTGCAATCCAAGAACAAGGGGCCCGTTGATGGAGGAGACGATGAGGAGAGCTCTCCATTGCTAGGCTCGTCTTGACCGATCGAGCCTTGCGCGGCGGACTCAAGGAGGTCGCGTGGTCATCGCTGCAACATGACCATCTAACATCGCAACAACAATTGTGAAATGGTTTTATCAGGGAAGGAGGTGGGTAGAATGTTTTCATGTCCTTGGCGGTTGAGTTGCACGCTTTTCCGTACCTATCACTCAGGTCGTAAGACTTTAGTAGCAAAGCATACACAAAGCTCAAGCTTGTCTTACGATATAAATATAAATAGAAGCTGGTTGCTTCGACAGCCCAATGGAATCACACCGCAACTCGTCAATCAATGAGGCTTCCTTTCAAAGACTGGAAAGGAAAGTGATTGATAAGCGCTTAGATCTCGATCGCAACGCGTGGCCTAAGGATCCCTCGAAGGCTGTTTGAAATCCTGCAAATAGGCCTCGCACCCGTATTTAGCGTGTGCAAGACTATGATAAAGCTCGGCACCAAACATATGAAAATCTGGACAGCAATTAAACCTTCAACTGGACGATGTTACTAATCAAGTCAAGGATATACTAAGAGAGATTCCGCTGCTTTGGCTCGAAATATTCAAGATGCTAGACCGCTGGGAAGTTGGGTGTCCAGTGCCAAGCTTTGTCATCTGTTTTGCACACGCTAGAATTAACTCCCGAGATGCAGCGCTGTGATCCCTGGATCCTTCATGCTCATCCCCAACAAACATTTGCAAAAAACCGATTATGCCATAACAAAGATAGCGTATTAATCTTCCTCGGTCTCTGTAAACTATACAAATGGACTTTGAATGTCGCCCAGGCCCATGTTTGAAGTCCGAGCTCAAGTACAACATATCTCGCGAACGAGTAATATATTAGGACTAAGACAAGAACAATACGGTTCAATATTGCGCTGATACTTTTACTTCGACTCTGATATTCCGACGACCCCTGGCCTGCAGGAGCAAATTGGCCAGGGATTGCCCTACTTTCAGGCACCCATCCCCCTTCAACCATAGCTATTCGTCTGCGGTCAGCTACCATTCCTCCTTGGATCACCGTAGTACTGTAGGCCTCCAGCCCAACTGTAAATCATTCAGAATGGTTTCATCAGTCTTGATTGCTGGCATCTCGCTCGTAATCGCCTTATGCTACTCCCAATCTCGTGCCCTGTATCTGAACATTGCTAAAGCCAAGCAATCCGGCTTACCATATATGGTGTTACCGTGAGCTTTGCCTGAAGCGTCAGATCTGGTGTCAGAAGCTAATTACAACCTAGGGTCTACTTCCAAGCCATCTGGTGGCTGATCTTGCAGGAGCCATTGGTGCCGCTCTTCAACCTCTTGCCCAAGACATGGACGGAGAGCTGATTACCGTACGCTGTCCTTTATAATATCTCTAGTTTTTTAATCAGTGACAACCTGTAGGCTTTCACGCTGCGGTTGAGTATGGCATGAGGGTTACGGACTACTTGACCGGCAAGGTAGGGACACTTTCATGATAGTGTCTGATGGTGAGAACATTCTATGGACCTGTGATCCAGACTCGATCCTTCAATTTTCCAAGCGGTATCATGAGTTTATTAAACCCGTTAAGATGATGGGCATACTGAACATGTATGGACCTACTATCACTGCCACGGAAAGAGAGAAATCCCGCACCTACAGGAAAACCGCTATTCCATCCTTCAATAATAGAACCCATGGCTTCGCATAGACTAAATCTCTCGGCTAAACATCCGCGCTACTCAGACGATGGAAAAGCATGGACGCCCCAATCACGCAGCTGAACGAAGATGTAGCAAGGTTGGCATTACAGGTCCTAAGCTACGTGTGCTTTGATCGCCAGGTGGACTGGGCAGAAGGCACGGGGCGAAAAGACGATCGCCCAAAGGGACATAGCATGAGCTATCGAGAAGCTATCAGTTCAATGGTGGACAACTTTCCAACTCTCTCATCATGCCGCTACCAATTCTCAGTGAGAAAGGAACGGATGCAAGGACCGATCTTCACTGAATGACCATACAGATATATATCCTATCCGCGCGCATAAAAATGATAAGGCATCTTATACTGAGTGGCAAAAGTATATGGAAGAAATGCGAGACGAAACGTCGGAAAGCCTCTAACGACACGTGTCAAGAAATGATGCGTCCATACTAGGTGAACATCCGCCAAATTCAATGTCGTCTCTTCTCGGCTGATCCTCTTTGTAGAATCTTTCGTTCAAGCCGGTCAAGCTTCGACCACGGAATCCAAAGAGACACCAATCTCTCCCGCTGCAGTCCTTGGGAATACATTCGTTTTCATCATGGCCGGGCACGAAACAAGTGCCAATACTCTTACCCACGCCGTAGCCCTTCTCGCCTGCTGACCCAATCTTCAAAAGGCCTTGCAAGCCGACCTAGACAGAATTCTCGGTAATCGCCCCTCCAGCAACTAGTCCTACGAGGCAGACTTCCCCAAAATCCTCGATGGATACGTAGGTGCCGTGATGAACGAGACTCTGCGCCTCTACACTGTCCTACCATTCCTTCCCAAACCCAATAGGGAGACGTCGATAGCTTTCACCTCCAACGGCCGTGATTACACTGTTCCCGCCGACACGCTCATCTTAATGAATACCAGTGCAACACACCGGAACCCGAAGTATTGGCCCGCAGCTGTTCCTACCGCTAGAGATGGGCCGCCATATCCTGTGTCGTCGTTCGATCCCTCCTGTTGGCTACACAAAGACGAAGGCAGTTCGGCCTTCAGTCCCACGCCTGGCTCATATGTACCTTTCTCAGACGGCCCCCGAGCTTGTATGGGTAAACATTTCGCGCAGGCTCAATTCTGCGCTGTGATGGCTACCATGTTAAAAAAATACAGCGTGGAATTAGCCGTCGATGATAGCCAGGCCGCTGGAAAGGTGATCAGGAAGTCGCTCTAGGAAAAGGCGAAACACAACGCCGAGCAGGAGGTTTCCACTGCCGTTGGGTTTCTGATGTCTTCGAAGATGAAAGGAAAGATCCCATTACGCTTGGTCAAGCGAGGTGAGAAGTAATCGCTAGGATGATTTAGCTTTACTGGAGGGTCGCCATCTCGGTGCGAGTTGACTAAGTAGATGAAATATGGATCTGACCAGTCTACTAGGTATAGCAGTTCTAAATGCAAAAATACCGTAGTACACGTAAAAACTCTCTACGTAGCATTTAGCGTCAATCTTATGTATAGTTACTATTCGATCGCTTAAGCTTACCTCGTGTTAAGTATCCCTTAGAAAGATGTATTCAATGACTAGAATCGAGAATAACAGCTATAACATTTTCAAGTAGCCTGTACTATTGTAGTAGGCAGAGTCATATACGTGCCAAGGATGCGCTAGCCTCCCTGAGACTCTGAGGTAAGAGTCTCGATCTAAACAGCCACTGCAACCAGAATTCGTTCTCACGGTTGAAACAGTGGCTTCACCGACCTCAGAACGATGCAGAGGAACGTCGTTCAGACAAAACCATCGGGCTGCTGTACGGTAGGACTATCCACTTGAGCTGATCTTGATAAGGCTCTAGACTGAACATGTTTACCATCTAATCGCCTCTATCTTGCTTAGAAATGCCCATGGACAAGACGCGAGGGAAGACCAAAGGCCAGCGCTGGCAATAGCCCAGCCGCGGTCAGCTTAGGGGCTAGCCCACCCCCGCCCAATCACCGTACCCCGCCGTCTCCCCCCCGCCTTAGCGCTTGTGCTGGGCGGGCTGGGCCGACAGCTCTAAAGCGGATTTCGGCCTCAAGGCAGACGTTCGCCATTGCACTAACTCCGGCTTACCCTATCTATGGAGGTCAATGGAAGGTACAAGTTGGCCGGTGCGGTGATGGCATCCGCTTTCTTCGTCCTCGAACCGAATTCGAAACTTCACAACAACATTCTCCTTTGATTATCACGAGTGTAATGGCTTCCTATCTCATCACAGGCGCCTCGAGAGGGTTCGGACTCGCACTCGCCCACGAGCTCGCTGCTCTACCAGCCTCGGACGTCACCAAAATCTTTGCGACTGCACGAGGAGATGCTCCCGCGTTGGCAGAGCTTGTCAAGAAGTCACCTGGACGAGTCGTCTTTGTTCAACTCGATGTGACCAATGAAGCATCCATCAAGAAAGCAGCTGCCGAAGTCGAAGCGAACCTAGCGGGCAAAGGACTGGATGTCTTGATCAACAATGCTGGAGTCTGCCAATATGCTGCTGACGGAGTGTAATCAATGTGGCTCGCTCTTTACCCAAAACGTCAAGAAATATATCCGCTAACGTTCTTAGGGACAATCTCGCAGAGAGTTTCACCATCAACGTCCTCGGCGTGCACTGGGTGACTCGAACCTTCCTCCCACTCCTAAAGAGGGGCATTCAAAAGAAAGTCGTCAACGTGTAAGACGCCAACCCCTCCCTTCATCCCATCCTCGGCTCTGACAAGTACTAGTTCAACCACCCTGGCCTCCATTACGGAAGCCCGCAAGGTCCATTACCTCCCTGCCCCAGCCTACAAGATCTCCAAAGCAGCCATGAACTCCCTGACAGTACAGTACGCTCTTGATTTAGAAAAGGACGGGTTCACATTCATGGCGCTCAGTCCCGGCGTACGTACCCTTTCCGCATCTCTCGATCATAGCACGGCATACTGACATTATCGTTGATGATCAGTGGATGAAAACCGAGCTCGGTGGCGGCGACATGGCAGATTTAACCCCTGAGCAGGGCGCCAAGGCTTCACTGGATATAATCTTCAAACCGGGACAGCAATTGAATGGGCAGTTCCCGAAGGTTCTCGTCAAGGGGTGGGAGAAGGCTGAGGGCAATAACCAGTATGATGGGACTAATTCTCCTTGGTGAAGGCTGCGTAGCTGCCTTGCTTTTGCCAGTTTCATTGCTGCGGTCTGGTATGCCCTCATGCTCAAGTCCGCTGAGAGTGTCGACCGTAGTGAAGGGTAGTGTTAGAAATTGGATATCACAGTCATATTTTAGTGTCTTGGCACTCATGTAAAACTCTGCGTCTTAGAACGTGTCTTCCTAAATAATCAATCAGTCTATCTACCATGCTACCATTTATAGCCTACGTCTAACAGGTAGTGATTGAGCGATTGTGGGCGATCATTTTCTGGGCGCAGCAAGCATTCTTATACCAACAATGTTAGGGAACAGACATTCCACCTCCGCCATGACCTCCATCTGCTCTTGGGTTCTCTGACCTTCCCCTTGTAACCCTTAGGAACCTTGGCAAAGCTGCCGCAAGTAAATCATACTTAGGGAAGTTGCCCTCGGCCATTCCGAATCTCAAGACCAAAGATTGGGACAACTCCACCCCTTGCGTCTGAATAGCAACTCTTCATTTCCATGCATTCAATCCCGTTATGAGTAACTTCAACGTACCGACATATGCTGCAAAGACAAACACCAAAAGGATGTATAGACGAAGTCTGCTTCCGACCTCCTCGCCATGTTCTCGCAGAGGGAGCTCAAAGATCCGGCCAAAAAGCTGACATGTACTTGCGAGATCCTGTTTGGTGTTGGTGAAGATAGAGGCGATGATGGTCTTCGTAGGCTGCTGAGCGTAGCGAGATGACTTGAGCACACCTTCGTAAGAGAGATCTATGTTTGTCGGTAGTATAGAGTAAATAATTTCATTTCATATACATTGGGCGCTAGTGGATAAGTGGGCGAGGATATGCTTCATTGGCATTCAAAAAAATCCATTCTTGGACATGTTACTTGACATGCATGACGTTCGAGAATATATTGCTACATGGAAATCGCAACTTCTGGAAGCCGAGAAAGAGGTTTGCGAACTAGGAAAACGTTGAGATTACCCCTGAACTGGCCCTAGTCTAGCTAAAGAGTGAATGAGCCGACATGCTCCCCCACAGCCAAAGTCCACTAACGTCTCAATCCCCAAAGATCCCAATGAGCCCCTAATATTGCATCGTCCTATTCGCCCCAACGATAGGATTATAGAACCGAAACCGATTCTCCGGATCATAATTTTTCTTCAAACCCCTCAGTCTCTCCAACCGCCAAGCCTCATGCCCATAAATCGTTTCAACAGGCTCATACCCATTCGCATAATTCACGTACGTAATGACCGGCCGGCCGGGTTGTCCTTGGTTCCACTGGTCTCGGACTTCACTCGCCCACTCCCAGGCCTCACGTTCGATGCTCTTGTTGCCCGGCGGGACGATGATCTGGACAAGCATAAGGTGGTGATGGGCACGGAAAGGATAGGCCGAATCATCGGGATTTTTGTTATCGACGGCTTCGGTGGAGTAGCCTTCGTGGAGAATACCCCCGCCGGCGGCGAGGATGGGGTTGCTGGCGATGCGTCGTTTGAAACCGTTGTAGATTAAGTGCTCAGCCGTTAGATTGTAGACTTGCAGGCCGGCGGTGGCGGTGATGCGGACTTCGTTGTCTTGGCAGATGAATTGGGTTTCGCCGTTGCCTTGGGCGATCGAGACGCCGGGGTAGGGGACGTCGCCGGATTCGGATTGGACGGCTTCGATGGCGTTGAAGGGGGCTAGGTGTTGTTCGGCTTCTGAGGCCGTACCGCGGTAGACGAAGTCCCACCAGATGATGGGGTCTGTCTTGCTGATTGTGGTATTCAGTTGGAAACCTCCGTATTTGACGGTCATGTTGATAGGGGTGGAGCCATTGTTGTGGAAGTTGTTGAAAGCGGTGAAGACGGCGTCGAGCTTGTCGCTACGCCAGATGTAGTTGTGATAGTACCAAAGGTCGGGACCGCGGGGGAAGATGTTCAGCTCGAAGCTTGTAACGATGCCGAAATTGTGGCCTGCGCCCTTCATGCCCCATAATAGACCGGCGTGGCTGGTTTCGTTGACGGTGATGGCAGTGCCGTTGGCCAATACGACGTTGAGCTGGCGGAAGTTGTCGCTGATCAAGCCGTATACACCCTCGAGGGGTCCATGGCCACCCCCCAGACCGGGGCCAAGCATGCCGACGCAATTGCAAGCACCAGTGGTGGTAACATAGCCCTGATCCTAAAGGTATGCTGTTGCTTGACCGTCGTAGACACCGCCTCCGAACCAGGCGGACTCCCGCTTGGTTGGATGGTAATGTTTCTGAAAGGTGCCATGTTGATTTAGATGCCGTTGAAAGAGCCAAGACTAGCAGTACTGCCGTGACCACGATTTATGGCCGGAACTCAATGCTATTCTCATTACAATACTCAATCTAGATTTGTTGTCAGCCCAGAGGTTTGGATGGCAATGCGGATGGCACTCGCAATGGTTGAAACATCAGATACAAGGCCAGCTTCAACGACGACTTGAATTCGAGGTCTAGCATAGATGCTCCACCTGGCGGTGGAATTCTTATAGCGGCTGTCTTCCGGTCCATAGATGACAGTCGTGTTGGAGACCTGGTAACCAAGCTCTCGCTGGACCTGTGTAGCATTCAGATCGCGACGAGTCATAGGGAATTTCTGGAACCGTCTAGGGATGGCTGGCGCCGTCCACAAGGGTTTGGAAAATAGCGAGCGTGTATACAAGCGAAATGAAAGTCTTCATTTTGAAGATCGTAGAGAAAAGGAGAGAAGCGCGCAGGAAATGTACCTCAAATGAAGGCTGGAAACCACGAAATGAATGTTCCCTAGTTTTACGGAGAATCGATCTTTATACGCCAGAGTAGGGGGGTGTCACGAGGCAAAACCCACCAAAGAATAAAGAGGGTCACTTTGTAAAGTAAAGCTACTCCATCTGAATACTAAAATCTCCGCCGGCGCTAGGTCCAGCGTGGAGCCAGAGCACTCCATGGATGTTGTGCAGGGTGTGATAGAAATCCTTGCCCTGCCGTGTCGGAGTAAAGATTGAGGCACAGTAGACGATCGCTAGCCCCCAAAAACGCCTTCGTAAGAGTCTTGTAAGCTTCAACAGTCAGCCTCAAAGTCAAGGAGGTCACTCCTTAGACGAAAGCCACGCAACCCGAGTAGCACAAGCTCCGGCATCAGGCCCAGCGTAGACCAAGAGGAGTCCATGGATGTGTGGATAGAAAGCGTTGCCTCGCCGCATCGAGGCAAAAGTTGAATCACGGTGAGGGATTATCATCCGTCGACATAGCCTACGTAGAAGTCTTGCGAGCAGCAAGAGTCAGCTGCTGATAAGAGGGTTACCTTGTCAAAAAAGCCCCTGGGTACTAAAGGCTCCCGCACCAGATTCGTCGTAGAGCAAGAGCACTCCATAGATGTTGTGAATAGTGTGATAGGAATGGTTGCCATGCCTCGAAGCCACTTCATAGATGCTGTAGATGGTGTGATAGAAGTCCCCGCCAGGTCCACTGTAGAGCAAATCACTCCGTCCATGTTGTGGCGTCGAGATGGAAATTGATCGAAATGGAACAGGCAGCTGAGGCTGTGCCTGTCCTCTAGCTGCCGCCAGCCGTATTAACACCGTGTCACCGTCCAAGGATTTCGCACCAACCAGGCATCGCTTTAGGGGATGAATTTCTGTCTCCTAGGTAAGCCCCTGGATGCGACGATGAAAGCTAACCACAGCGCGCTTATTAGTGCAGGGCTAGTGTCCGTTAAGCGAGAGCCGCGAGTCAGTAGCGTGCCAAGGTGGGCGATAGGGGTATGACCGCTACGCCGAAACCCGGTTCGGTCTAAATCCACATCTCGGCCGACGCTGCTATAGGCTGTCCCATCCTTCTGGCTCTACTTGCCATCGGCCGACGCTACCACAGGCTGTTCCATCCTTCTGGCTCCACTTGCCATCGGCCTTGGTAGATGCCTTTCTCTTCGGTCCGGATCCCTGGCCCGCTTGATCACTGTACGGCAGAGGCACGCTGACCCTTCGAAGATCTGCGACTCATGGAAATGCCATGCAGGCTTATGCAGGCCCCAAACGAGCAGTAAGCTGTCCGATTCCGTCCGCTGGCTCAGAGTTGCCCAGGCAAGGAAATGCCAGTCCATGGGCGTACCGCTGTGCTCAGTAATGCAGTGTGCTATCCCGCAGATGTAGTCGGTGGTGCTGTACTGGCTTGCGGGAGGGCGAAAAAAAACAACAACTTGAGGAAGACAGCCACCCCTACATTTTATATCATAAATGGCCTTCGGGCGTCTAAAATATATCTATGGGTAGCCTGCTAAGCAGTCTATCATAATTCTAATTACGCGTACACTCGTGTACGCGTAATTAACAACTCTAGTTAATCTAGTCTATAGACGCTTTTTTAAATAAATAAAGGCCTAATAGGCTACTTTATAGATATTATAACATCTACTTACTAGTTATATATACCCTAATATATCTATCTTAAGCTTATACCCTATTAGGCCGCATTATTAGAACCTAGCTAATATATATATCTAATATTATATATAAGACGCTAGGGGGAGACTAATAGTATTTAAAGTAATCTACCTTTCTATAGAAGTCTTTTTAATATATATTACCTTAAAATAGATAATTAATAATCTCTTATAATTCCTATATCCTTTATTTATATCTTAAAGCCCTTAGGTAAAATAAGTTATAACGCCCTCTAATAAAAGCTATTAATAGAAGGTAATCTATTATAATATAGAATACTATTTAAGAGTAGGATATAACGCTAATAATATAAAATACGGATATATTAGTTAATAATACGTGGTTTTATAGTTATTAGTAACGTA
>JAABUK010005476.1_pt1 | contig 19722 bp, 15 predicted proteins | sample 5559141 | NCBI WGS metagenome assembly JAABUK01 (sample SAMN10711869, study PRJNA513367) | rock metagenome | isolation source: Antarctica rocks | place: Antarctica: Victoria Land, Pudding Butte nord | collected 2016-01-03 | reverse complement strand
TCCGCGTCTCCGACGAAGACATGGCCGCACTCAACATCCACCGCGACCCGTTCCACGGCGAATGGAACTACACCATCAAACCTCTGAAACCAGGAAATGATGCGGTTATTTTATAACGCATCCTTACCGTCAGCCACTTTTAATCCCGGCAGCTTCTCTGCCCAATTTATCAGCGCGCCCCCGAAACGCCTATAGCAGCGCTATAGAAGCGCCCGTATATCATCGCTATAGTGCTCGAATGGATACGCGCGAGACGCTGGTGGCTGCGGCTCTGAGCGTCCTTGAGGGGAAAGGCGCCGCACAGTTCTCGACACGCGCTGTATGCTCGATCGCGAACGTCACTGCGCCCACGCTCTACCATCATTTCGGTAGCGCCGACGGACTGTTGGGTGCGGCGGTCGCGGAAGCGTTCAAGCAATTTCTTGATACCAAGAGGCTCGCGAAGCAATCGTCCGATCCGGCAATTGCGCTGCGGCAAGGCTGGGACAACTACGTGCGTTTTGCAGCGGAGCGACCACGGCTTTACGCCGCGATGATCGGTCGCGTGTTGCTTGGCGCCACGATCCCAGCCGCCGAGCAGGCGCGTGCGCTCCACCTGGAGCACATCAAAGCCATCGCGGCACAAGGTCGGCTTGCCATGCCAGCCGAAGCTGCCGCAGACCTTATGTGGGCCTCCGCACATGCCGCCGCCATTCTCCATGTGACAGCGCAACGGCAAACACCTGATCCGGCTGTCATTGATGGCCTGCGGGATCACGCCATGGACGCGATCTTCAAGAAGTCTGGAGCGGAGAAAAGCGCATGAGGATTTTTGTCACCGGCGGGTCGGGCTTCCTCGGCTCGCGCATGATCCGGACGCTCGTGAACCAAGGACACGAGGTATTCGCGCTCGCGCGGTCCACGTCATCTGGCGACCGGGTTCGCACATTAGGTGCGATACCGATCATGGGCGATGTCGAAGGGCCCGAGCCGTTGTCACTTCCCGCAATCGAAGCCGTTGTGCATGCGGCAGCCTATTTCCGCTTTGCGGGACCGCGCGCACCCTATTTCCGCACAAATGTGCAGGGCACACGCGCTCTCCTGGCGGCAGCACGGAAAGCCGGCGCGGCGACCTTCGTCTATGTGAGTGCGGGTGGTGTCGTGATGGATGATCGAGGCTCCTCCATCCACGACGCTGATGAAAGCGCACCCACATTCCCGAATAGCTTTTCAGGCTACATCGCTAGCAAGGCTCAAGGAGAGGCGGCCGTGTTGGCAGCGAACAAGCCTGATTTTCGGGCACTCGCGATCCGCCCACCCGCCATCTGGGGTCCAGGCGATCCATTCAGCCGAGGACTTTCTGACGCCATCGCCTCAGGCAAGTTCGCGTTCATCGAACGCGGCGACTACCCATTCGCGATTTGCCACGCAGATAATGTCATTGAAGCTGTGCAGTGCGCGCTCGAACGCGGCATCGGAGGACATGCTTATTTTATCAGGGATCGCGAGACGACGACGTTTCGGGACTTCATCGCCATGCTCGCGGATCTGCAGGGATTGTCCATTGGCGGGCTGAAATCGGTGCCTTATTGGCTTGCGTTCGCCATTGGACGTCTGATGGAGGTCGGCGCGGCCATCAAGTTTTCCAAAGACGACCCGTCCTTGTCGCGCACAATGGTGCGGATGATCGGGCGGGAATTTACGGTGAGCGATGCAGCCGCGCGCCGTGACTTAGGGTATCTCGCCGGGGTCTCGCGTGCCGAGGGCATAGCAACCTATGGCGCCTAAGATGGGGTCCATAGCAGCGGAACCGAAAGTGCATTCCAGCCTGTTTGAGCAGTGGGTTTGCTGGTCAGAGATAAACATATGGGTTTATGCACGCCAGGGGACGCTTGAGGGACGGGATTTAGGGATCTGTGGCCACCCTACCTCAAACGTAGGGCGGATAAGCGCAGCGCCATCCGCCGTCGGCAAACTCCACGAAGGGGCGGGCGGCGCCCCCGCCCCTCCTGCGTCCAAACGGTCAGCGCCCCCCCGAACCCGAAGCCGGCGGGCCAGGCGAACGCAGCCGCTTCCCCTACTCATCCCCGCCGTGACGGCTCCGCGCTGGCCTGCATGCAGGGCCGGGTTTCAAACTCGACCCGGCGGTCCAGCACGTCCGTCGCATCGTCGCGACCGGAGCCGACGATTGGCTCGCCGCTGCCGCGGCCCTGGGCGTCGGCCCTAGAATCAAGCTGCGGCGCGCGGCCCACCAACTCCTTGCGGACGCGGTCAGCACGGGCCAAGGACAGCACTTGGTTTACCTCGTCCGGGCCGGTCGGGCTGGTGTGGCCCACCAAGCGCAGGCAAGCGGGCTGCGCCGCAGCGCGCGACGCGATCTGCCGCAGCCACATCGGATAAGCGCCGGTCACCGACCGGTCAGGCCAGAAGCGGGTGCTGCTGGGCTGGAAGACGAACTTCACCGCCAGCTTGCCGCGATCCAGCCCATAGGCGACCAGCGTGCCGAAGGCCGCCTCTGCGTCCGCATTGCGGCCGAGCGCGGCATTGGCCAGGTAGATGCCATTATAGACACGGAGCTGGTCGCCTGCCGGCAGCGACTTGGCCTGGGTGTAGTACGCCAGCGCCTCCCCGTAGCGGCCCGTCTCATACGCCTTGATGCCGTCAGCTACCGCCGCGGCGCTGAACAGACTGGCGAGGTAGGCGGGATCAATGGGATCGCCGGGATTTCCGGCGCAGGTCTTGATGTAAGCCGCCTGGGTGCGGTCCGCGAGCCAGGACGGGCTGTCCCGGAAGAACGGCGTCGGCGTCATATTCACCCCGTCTGCCCGGACCCAGGCCGTTTCATGGCTGACGATGCGGTTCGTGCGCAGGTCGGCCAGGGACGCCCAGATGCGGTAGGTTGCGCCCGGCCCAGCAACCGGCGCAGTTGTGGGCGGTATGACTCCTGGCGCAGCGACACGCGTGATGCTGCCGACCAGGACCAGCGGCTGCGATTGCAGGCTTTCGGCGTTGAACGGCTGCGGCTTGATGGCGCCGAAGCGGTCGCGCACTACCCGCACCATGCGCCGTTCCATGGATTGCGTGGACACGGACTGATTGCCGGATGCGCGGTCAATCAGCGGATCTATGACCAGGGTGCGTCCGGCAACTGCTGACGGGTCCAGCTTGGCACGCGCGAACAGCGCCACGGTGAGGCGGTCCACCGCATCGTCGAACGCCAGGGCATCCTTTGGCGGCGATGACGTCAGGCCGGCAGTTCTAGCTACAGGCGCCGAACACGCGCCGAGGAGCAGCATGGTGACTAGGAAAACGGGGCGCAATGCCTTAACGGCAGCCATTGCGTAAGTAGGCTCGGTCGCCATCGGTGGGAGTCTCCCCTAATTGCAGCCGGAGAATTATGCTGCGGCAGCGTTGGCCGTCCCCGCTGGGCGCGGGAAGGCGATCCGCCACCCGCTCCGGGCGGATGACGGTGGAATGGTAAGGTGCGTGTGGCAGGACGGGCAGCACGGCAGCGTGGGACTGCCGGGCCGCCGGCATCGGCACCGTGAGTTGCGCGGCCGGCGGCAGTCCAGCAGCCAGATTGGCCCGGGTGTCCGGCCTGGCCGCCGGTTCTGCGGTAAGTGCGGCGACCATGCCGGGGTCCGAAGCATCAACCTGGCTTGGTGCGGCGGCAGGCGGCTCGGACGGCGTTGCCGGATGCAACTCGGGGGCAGCCGCAGCTTCGGCAACCTCCGAATCAGGCCCAGGCGTGGACCCTGGTAGAATGCCAGGTATTTCGGTCTGCGCCGTCTCGGGCGGAGCCGGAACGGCAGCGGTTCCAGCAGCGTCGGCATAGCTTGGCGCACCCGATGGGGGAACTGCCGCCTCCAAAGTGGACACGGGCACGGATGCGGGCGGGACGTCAGGGGCGTTGACCGCCACGATGCCGGCTACAGCGGGCGCCTCGGCGGCGAAGGTAGGTTCAACCTCGGTTGCCGGGCTGGGGAGCGGTGCTGCAATCGGCGCCTGCTGCGCTGCGGCGATGCTGGTGTCTGGCGCCTCGGCCAAACCTGCGACGCCTGCTGGTGCCGGCTGGGCGCTGACCGGCTCAGGTGATGCAACGGCCGCGACTGACGGTGCTGTTTCGGGCTCAGCCAATACCGCCGTGACTGGGGGTGCAGAGGGCGAAAGGGACATCATGCCAACGACCACGAAGCCCGCAGCGGCGGCAGCGCAGGCCAGCAGGCGGGGCGGCGTCATCCTGTAGGTTACGGCCGAGTCGAAGTCCTTGGGCACGAAGGCCGCCGGAAGACGGTCCGTGTGCGCCGGGTCGGCATCTGGCAGCAGGAGGTGAACCGGCATCCGGTTGCGCAGCCCGGCAAAGCCGTCGAGTGCAATCAGGTCGGACAGCCCGTTCTGCCCGGCTAGAGCGATCGTTAAATACGGCCCGGCACGGAGCGCGAACTCGATATAGCGCAAGGTCGCGTGCGGCAGCAGATGAGCCTCCGCCACGAACAGGACGATGCGCTCGCAACCAGCGCCGGGCGCCGTAAGAAGGTCGAAGCCCTCTTCGAGCGTGGCATCTCTTGGGCCATCGTCGGCGGTCACCTGACGCAGCATCGAAATCAAGTCGAGCGGCGGGCCTACGTGGAACACCGTGGCACGCAGAAGGCGGGGATGCCGGGCTGCGGCGACGAACAGGGGGGATGGATCGCCGGACCCGGTCAGCAGCACCGAATTCCCGTCCGCAAGCGCCTCCGCCAGCCTGTCCGCACATGCGGCGTCGGGGTCGGCAGGCGCATGGTCGTTAAGGGTGAGACGGTTCATTTCAAATGGCATTCGGCTCTGCCCCTGTAACCGGCTAGCTCCTTGCAAAACTAGCCCAACCGGCAACAGGATAATAGCTGACGTTGCAACAAGCTTCTCCTGTGACGGTTCATCCAGCAATAGTGAACGGCGCGGCGACGCAAGGCTTCAGGGGCTGCGAGCGATCCCTGAAGCCCAAGGCCGGGAACACGGCTTTCGACGGCAGCACAGAGGCATATGCCGCAGGCCGGACGAAGTCGTAGGAACTACACGAAACTCCTTGCATCGAGTTGCGTGGCGCCGACAAAATTGATCTTGGTCCCGTCCGACATCACCAGGTTGGCCGGTGTGCCGGATGCCGCTGCCGCCGACAGCGCCCGGTTCGCTTCCCCGGCGGCATAGCCCTGCAGGCTGATCTTCTCGCCACCGTTGAAGCTCCTGACTGTGACCGTGCCTTGGCCGCCTGCGACGATGCTGATCAGGTCACGGCCCGGCCCGCCATCCACCGTCGTGTTGCCGGCGCCGATGACGAACGTGTCGGCGCCGTTGCCGCCTTGCAGGACGACGTTGCCGCCAGCCAGCGCATAGTAGGTGTTGTCGGCGCTGCTGGCCGCCCCCGTCAGCGTCTCGTTGCCCGAGCCGGCGACGATCGTGGTCGCCGAGAACCCGCGGGCGCTGAGCAGGTCGCCGTCGCCGCCGCCGAACAGCGTGGTCGTGCCCGACCCGTTTCCGCCCGTCAGCACGTTCTTGCCGGCCGCGCCGCCCACGATGATGCCGCCGCCGCTGCCAGCCGACGCCGTGTCGCTGCCCAGGCCTCCGAACACCGTCGTGCCGCCGGCTCCGCCGATGTAGGTCAGGTTCATGGACCCTGGCGCCATCAGCTCGTCGCCGCCGCCGGCGGTGACGTTCAGGCTGCCGCGGCCGGTGCCGAAGATCACATCCCTGGACCCCCCGCCCGTCACCGAGTCGTCGCCGTTGCCGCAGCCGATGAAGTTCACGCCGCCGCCCGCGCTGATGGTGTTGGTGCCGGACAGGGCCAGGACGACATCGTCCCCGCTGCCGGTGGAGATGTCGAAGGCGCCACCGCCGACGGAGGGTGCGACGATAAAGTTCTTGCCGTCGCCCGTGACAAGGGTGCCCGAGCCGCCGCGCGTCACGTAAACCAGGCCGCCATTGTCATCTATGACGCTTTGCTGGGCGCTGCCGGACCCGAACACCGTATTCGCCCCGCCGGAGTTGAGGATGATGTCGTCATCGGCGGCATTCAGGGCGATCTGCTGGTTCGCGGTTGACTGGACATAAACGCCTCTGCCGCTCGACGGCGCGTCTTCCGGGCGTGCGACGATCTGGGACGCCCCGGCTGCGACCTTCGCCGCGACCTTTGCCGCCAAAGCTGGGCCTTTGCCCGATACCTCGTTTGAGCCGGAGTTGACGCTGATGTCGCTGCGGCCTGGACCGCCCTTGATGCTAGACAAGTTGTGGCACTCCTATCCTAGATACATATGTTTGACGCCTGGCGGACCAGGATATTCCGTGCCTCCCACGGGCCCCTGTCTTGCTGAGGCATCTTTTGTCGGCCGCATCCGCAACCCGGTGCTTGCGGCGGCCTGGCAGCACAAGGCAGGCGCCGTGCTTGGCGCGAGTGGCGCGTGCGCCCATATCGCCTTTCAGCAAGACCTTGGAGCTTCCCATGTCCCTGTTCGCCGCCAAGACCAAGCCCGCTGAAACCTATGCCTTCACCCGCACCGACGCCGAGTGGCAGCAGATGCTGACGCCCGAGCAGTTCAAGGTCATGCGCGGCCATGGCACCGAGCGCGCCTGCACCAGCCCGCTGAACGCCGAGAAGCGCACCGGCACCTATGCCTGCGCCGGTTGCGGCCAGACCCTGTTCGACACGTCGGCCAAGTTCGAGTCCGGCACCGGCTGGCCCAGCTTCTTCCAGCCGGTCACCCGCGATGCCGTGGGCACTACCGAGGACCGCGCCTGGGGCATGGTCCGCACGGAGGTGCATTGCAGCAACTGCGGCAGCCATCTCGGCCACGTGTTCCCGGACGGACCCGCGCCCACCGGGCTGCGCTACTGCATGAACGGCGTTGCCATGACCTTCCAGCCCGCAATCTAAGGCCCGCCCCTTGCCCCTGGAGATCAAGGTCGGCCCCGCCCAGGTCGCCATCCACCAGGGGCATACGGTTCTCGTCACCGAGCCGGACGGCCAGGTGTCCTGGCCATCCGACAAGGGGCTATACTTCTACGACACGCGCCTGATCAGTGCCTATGCGCTGTATGCCAACGGGCAGGTCTGGGACTTGCTGAACAGCGGCGCCCCGGCCTATTACGCCGCCCGGACTTTCCTGACCAACCGCGCCTTCCCCAGCGAGGGCGGGGACGTGCCGGCGCGGTCGCTGACCCTGGTGCTCGGCCGGGCTGTGGACGGCGGAATGCACGAATGCTACGCCATCACCAATCACGGCCGCACCACCGTCCGCTTCAACCTGGAGATCGTGGTCCGCAGCGATTTCGCCGACATCTTCGAGGTGAAGTCCGGCCACATCGTCCGCCGCGGCCGCATCGGCAGCGCCTGGTCGGATGGCGACGGCGTGCTGACGACCGGCTACCGCAACGGCGATTTCTACCGCGAGGTCCGCATCACCGCGCGCGCGCCGGCGCCGGCCGTCTATGCCAACGGCCGCATCAGCTTCGCCATCGAGCTGAAGCCCGGCGCCACCTGGGATGGCGTCCTGCTGTATGACCTGCGCGACGGCGCCACGTCCTACCCGGCGCCCCTCACCTGCGACCTTGGCCCCAGCAACGGCCAGGCGCAGGAGCTGGCGGCCTGGCGGGCCGGCGTCCTCAAGCTGGAAAGCAACGGCAACGCCTTCGCCCGCATGTATGTGCAGGCGGTGGAGGACATTGCCGCCCTGCGCCTGCCCGTCGAAGGTCCGGACGGGGCGAAGACCATCACGGCGGCCGGCCTGCCGTGGTTCGTGGCGCTATTCGGCCGCGACACGCTGATCGTCGCCCTACAGACCATCATCCTGGACTCGCAATTGGGCCGTGCGGCGCTGGACGTGCTCGGGCGCTGGCAGGCAAAGACCCGGGACGACTACCGGGATGCCGAACCCGGCAAGATCCTGCACGAGCTGCGCCTGGGCGAGCTGGCGGCCCTGCACCTGATCCCGCACACGCCGTATTACGGCACCGCCGATGCGACACCGTTATACCTCATGGTCCTGCACGCGACCTGGCGCGCGACCGGCGACCTGGACCTGCTGCGCCGGCACCTGCCGACCGCCGAGGGATGCCTGTCCTGGATTGACGATTACGGCGACCGGGATGGCGATGGCTTCCAGGAATATGGCACCCGGTCCGGCGCGGGCTACGAGAACGTCGGCTGGAAGGACAGCGGCGACGCCATCGTCAACACCGACGGCACCCTGGTCAGCAATCCCAAGGCGCTGTGCGAGCTGCAAGGCTACGTCTATGCCGCTTGGCGCGGCATGGCGGAGGTGTATGCCGCACTGGGCGACGACGGCCGCGCCGCTGCGCTGGACGCCAAGGCCGAGGCGTTGTTCACCCGGTTCAACGAGGTGTTCTGGGACGAGGCCGAAGGCTGCTACGGCCTGAGCCTGGATGCGGACAAGCGGCTGGTGACCACGGTGGCGAGCAACGCCGGGCACCTGCTGTGGTCCGGCATCGTGCCGCCGGAACGGGCTGCGCGCGTCGTCGCGCGGCTGATGCAGCCGGATATGTGGAGCGGCTGGGGCATCCGGACGCTGACGGCAGCCAACCCGTCGTTCAACCCGTTTTCTTACCAGAACGGCTCGGTCTGGCCGCACGATAACAGCCTGATTGCGCTGGGGTTCAAGCGCTATGGCTTCCATGCCGAGGCGAATGCCGTGGCGCAGGACATCAACCGCGCCGCCGGGTTCTTCACGCAGCGGCAGTTGCCGGAGCTGTATTCGGGACTGCACCGGGAGGATACGAGCTTTCCCGTGCAATACCTGGGCGCCAACGTGCCGCAGGCCTGGGCGGCGGGGTCGGTGTTCGCGCTGGTGCAGGCGATGCTGGGCTTGCAGCCGGACGCGCCGGCGGGCGTGCTGCGGATCAACCCGGTGCTGCCGGACTGGCTGCCGGAGCTAACGTTGCGCGATCTGCGGGTAGGCGGGCAGATGTTCGACATACGTTTCGTGCGGGACGACGGGGGCACACGGCACGAGGTGCTGTGCGGCGACCCGGCGGCAGTGGTGCGGCCAAGCAACGTGGTGGCATAGCAGCTTCCCTGGCCCATTTTCTGGAGGTAGGCCGGAGACGGTTGACTCTGCCGTTTTCCGCGCCGGATGTTCTGTCCCATGCATCCCACATCCGACGCCGACCCGTTCAGCGCCGCATACTTCGATGATCCCTTTCCGGTACAAGCTGCCTTGCGCGATGCCGGGCCAGTGGTGCGGCTGACGCGTTATGGCATCTGGGCCGTCGCGCGCCATGCCGAAGTACGGGCGATGCTGATGGACTGGCGCACCTATTGCAGCAGCCGCGGCGTCGGCCTGAGCGACTTCGCACGCGAAAAGCCCTGGCGCACGCCCAGTCTGCTGCTGGAAGCTGACCCGCCCCAGCATGGCCGCGCCCGCACCGTATTGGCCCGCGTGCTGTCCGCGGCGCCGCTGGCCCGGTTGCAGGACAGGATGACGGCCGCAGCGGATGCGCTGGTGGACCGCTTGCTGGAGCTACAGGAGTTCGACGGGGTGACGGACGTCGCGGAGGCGTTCCCCATGCAGGTGTTCCCGGACGCCGTGGGCCTGCCGCGGGACGGGCGGGAGAACCTGCTGCCTTATGGCAGCACGGTGTTCAACGTGTTCGGCCCGCGCAACGCGCTGTTCGACGCCGCGGTGCGGGACGCCGCGCCGCTGAACGGGTGGGTCGCCTGGGCGTGCAGGCGGGAGAACCTGGTCCCGGGCGGCTTCGGCGCCGAGATCCATGCAGCCGCCGATGCCGGGGAGCTGACGGCGGAGGAAGCGCCGATGGTCGTGCGCTCCCTGCTGACGGCGGGGGTGGACACCACGGTCAGCGGCATCGGCGCGGCGCTGCACTGCCTGGCGCGCAATCCCGGCCAATGGGCGCTGCTGCGCGCCGACCCCGGCCTGGCCAGGCCGGGGTTCGAGGAGGCGCTGCGCTATGAAACGCCGGTGCAGACCTTCTTCCGCACCGTAAGCGGCGGCGCCACCCTGGGCGGGGTGCCGATGGCGGACGGCGACAAGGTGCTGATGCTGCTGCACGCCGCCAACCGCGACCCGCGCAAGTGGGAGGACCCGGACAGCTATAACATTACCCGCCGCACCGCCGGGCACGTGGCCTACGGCACCGGCATCCACGTTTGCGTCGGGATGCCGCTCGCGCGGATGGAGGGAGAGGCGGTGCTCGGTGCGATGGCGCGGCGGATCGGCACCCTGGAGATGGCGGGGGAGCCGGTGCGGCGTCATAACAACACGCTGCGGTCGCTCAGCAGCCTGCTGCTGCGGGTGACGCCGGGCTGATCCGGGCGCGGCGCTTGCAAGGCGGACGAGACGACGGAATCGGCCAGCAGCCCGAGGCTATGACACGGAGCCCAGGACCGTTGGCGAGCTGCTGCTGGATGCTCCCGCAGGGTGGCCGATGCCTCTGTGCGCATCTGCAAGTCTCCGGCGACGATCAAACGTCAGACCCAGGACCTCGCATCCTGCATCCCCGCGATCTCCTGGATCAGCTTCCGCCGTATCGCGGCGCCAAACGATTCGAAGTCCTCCGCGGCGATCAGGAACGCGCCGGGGCCGCCGATTACCGAGTCCCGGTAGTACGGCTCCAGGTCCAGGCCCGGCTGCACGCCGAAGTTGGGGCGGTCGTTGATGATAGGCAGGCCATTGATGGTGATGTCCTCCGCGACCAGCCGGTCCCGCTCACCGTCTGCGGGCGGGCCGTTGTTGTTCGGGCCGTCGCCGGACACGTCCACCACGCGGCGGGTCCCTTCTCACGGGCACTCGGCCAGCAGGCGGCGGCTGAAGAAAAGGACGCCGGAGATGCTGGTCCAGGACACGCTCTGCCGCGGGCTGCGCGCCAGCCGGCCGGACCATGCGGCAGCTTCCGCCGGCCCGGCGATGCGGGTCCAGGGGATGACGAGCTGCTGGTAGCTCATGCCGGCCCACTCGACATAGGCGACTGCTACCGCACCCATTACGCCACCGGTGACCGCGGCCAGCACGCGCGGGTCCAGCATGGCGGTGCGGTAGCCCTCTCGCTGCAGCCGGGCCTCGTCCTCATCTATGGAGCGGGACACGTCCACGGCCAATACAAGCTGAAGGTCTACCGCGTCAGCCGCCCGGGCCGGGGCGGGCAGGGCAAGCGCACCGCCTGCCGCAAGGAGCATCCGCCGCCGCATCAACGCCTCCGCACCATCAGGACCTCAGCCAAGCGCGAAGCGGGCCGGGGCGCAACGCTGGTCAGGCCCGGCGGACGACGTAGCGCACTGCCAGCGCCTCGGTGATCTCGTCGGCGTGGGCCGGGTCGCGGGCTTCCACCATCAGCTCCAGCTCCGCCGCCTGGACGCTGGGAGCGTCGAACAAGCGCTGATGTACGACTTCGATGATGTTGCCGCCGGAATTGCCGATCAGCCCGGCGATGTCGGCCAGCACGCCGGGGCGGTCAGGGATGTCCATGTTCAGGCGCAGCAGCCGTCCGTCGCGCAGCAGGCCGCGCAGCAGCACGTTGGCCAGGATGCGCCCGTCTATGTTGCCGCCACAGACCGGGATGCCGACGCGCCGGCCGGCGAAGCGGGCGGGATGCGCCAGCAAGGCCGCGACGCCAGCTGCGCCTGCACCCTCCGCCACCTGCTTGGCGCCCTCGGCCAGAAGGGCGATGGCGTCCTCCACCACGCGCTCCGGCACGACCACCACGTCCGACACGTGGGCGCGGATCACCTCCAGGCACTGCGCGCCCACCTGGTGGACGGCGATGCCCTCGGCAATGGTGGCGCCGCCGGTCTGCACGGCGACGCCAGCCAGGGTCTGGCTGAGGCTGGCATAGGCGGCGACCTCGACGCCGATCACCTCGATGCCGGGCTTCATCGCCGTGGCGGCGACGGCGCAGCCGGAGATCATGCCGCCGCCGCCGACTGGGATCAGCAATACATCCAGGTCCGGGGCATCCTGCAGCAGCTCCAGCGCCAGCGTGCCCTGGCCTGCCATAACGGCCGGGTCGTCATAGGGGTGAACGAACACCAGGCCGTCCTGGGCGGCCAGGGCATGGGCATGAGCCGCGGCCTCCAGAAGGTTGTCGCCGTGCAGGATGACTTCGGCCCCCCAGGCGCGGGTGCGCGTGACCTTGGTGCTGGGCGTATAGCGCGGCATGACGATGACGGACCGTATGCCCAGCAGCCCGGCATGGCGGGCGACAGCCTGGGCGTGGTTGCCCGCGGACATAGCGACGACGCCGGCCTGGCGCTCCGCCGGGGTCAGCAGGGCGAGGCGGTTGGCGGCACCGCGCTCCTTGAAGGAGCCGATGGCCTGTAGGTTCTCCAGCTTGAGCGTGACCTGCGCGCCGGTGGCGCGGCTGACGGCGTCGGACGGCAGGGCAGGCGTGCGTAAGACGCGCCCGGCAATGCGCTGCGCCGCGGCCTGCACATCGGCAAAACCGATGATGCCCTGCCTCCTCTCCCTCCGGGAGAGGGTTGGGGTGAGGGAAAGGCCACCAGGGCCGAAGTCTGTCATATCAGGTCTGACGGCGGCTGGCCGTTGGGCTGGCGGTCTCCCTCACCCCGACCTTCTCCCGGAGGGAGAGGGGGCAGGTAGGCATCCATCAGCCGTACTTGACCGCTAAAATCTCGTAGGTCCGGTCGCCGCCGGGCGCCGGCACGGATACGGTGTCGCCGATCTTCTTGCCGATCAGCGACTTGGCCAGCGGCGAGGAGATGCTCAGCCGCAGGTGCTTGATGTCCGCCTCATGCACGCCAACGATCTGGTAGGTCGCCTCCTTCTCGGTCTCCTCATCGAGCAGGTGGACGTGCGCCCCGAACTTCACCTGGTCGCCGGACAGCGTGCTGGGATCAATGACCTCGGCGGCGGAGACGATCTCCTCCAGCTCGATCACCCGGCCCTCGATGAAGGACTGGCGCTCGCGGGCGGCGTGATACTCGGCGTTCTCGCTCAGGTCGCCGTGGCTGCGGGCCTCGGCGATGGCGCGTATGATGGACGGGCGCTCCACCGATTTCAGGTGCCGCAACTCCTCTTCCAGCCGTTGCAGGCCAGGCGCGGTCATCGGAAATTTCTGCACGCAACGTCCCCAAGCCAGATGGTCCAGATACGTTCGCACCGCGCTGTCGGGTTGACCAGGGCGGCGCGGCGGCTGGAAAGGTTCGGGAAGGCCGGAGCCTTCCTGGAAGTCCGTCCAGTACGGCGTTCCGCCCCGCCAGGCGATCCCGGCAGGGCGAAGCCGTACTAAAACGATCCGCGAAAGTAGGACTGTAGGGGCGCGACTTCAAGCGTCCCCGCCTTGAGTGCCGCGATGGCATGCACCGCCGCCCGGGCGCCGGCGATGGTCGTGTAGTGCGGCACCCCGTGCAGCAGCGCGCTGCGCCGGATGTCGAAGCTGTCGGCGACCGACTGCGCCGCGCCGGCCGTGTTAATGACCATCTGCACCTCGCCGGACCTGATGGCATCCACGCAGTGCGGGCGGCCTTCCAGCACCTTGTTCACCGTCCGCACCGGCAGCCCGGCGGCGGTGATGCGGGCCGCGGTGCCGCGGGTGGCCATGATCTTGAAGCCCATGTCAGTCAGCCGCCGGGCCATCGGCACCAGGCCCATCTTGTCGCCGTCGCGCACGGACAGGAACACCGTGCCGGCGTCCGGCAGCTTCACGCCTGCACCGAGTTGCGCCTTGGCAAAGGCGCGTTCGAAGCTGGCGTCCAGGCCCATGACCTCGCCGGTGCTCTTCATCTCCGGCCCCAGGATGGTGTCCACGCCGGTGAACCTGGCAAAGGGGAACACGCTCTCCTTCACCGCGACGTGCGGCGCGATGGCGTCGTCGTCCAGCCGGAACTCGCTGAGCCGCGCGCCGGCCATCACGCGGGCGCCGATTTTGGCAATGGGCACCCCGGTCGCCTTGGCGACGAAGGGCACGGTGCGCGACGCGCGCGGGTTCACCTCCAGCACATAGACCGCGTCGTCTTTGATGGCGAACTGCACGTTCATCAGCCCGACCACGCCGATGCCCCGCGCCATCTCCTCCGTCTGCGCCTTCAATTCGGTGATGGTGCTGGGTGACAGCGAATACGGCGGCAGCGAGCAGGCGCTGTCGCCGGAGTGGATGCCGGCCTCCTCGATGTGCTCCATGACCCCGGCGACATAGACCGTCTCGCCATCCGAGATGCAGTCCACGTCCACCTCGATGGCGTCGTTCAGGTAGTGGTCAATCAGCACCGGGCTGGTGCCGCTGACCTGCACGGCCTCGCGCATGTAGCGGTGCAGGCCGGTGCGGTCGTGCACGATCTCCATCGCCCGCCCGCCCAGCACGTAGCTCGGGCGGATCACCACGGGGTAGCCGACGCGGTCGGCAATCGCTTCGGCTTCGGCCGCCGACCGCGCGGTGCCATTCTCCGGCTGGCGCAGGCCGAGATGCTGCAGCAGCGCCTGGAACCGCTCCCGGTCCTCCGCTAGGTCAATCGCGTCGGCTGACGTGCCGAGGATCGGGATGCCCGCAGCGGCGAGGGACTGCGACAATTTCAACGGCGTTTGCCCGCCGTACTGCACGATGCAGCCCAGGACCTCGCCCTGCTCCTGCTCCTTGCGGATCAGGGCGATGACGTCCTCGGCGGTCAGCGGCTCGAAATACAGGCGGTCGCTGGTGTCGTAGTCGGTGCTGACGGTCTCCGGGTTGCAGTTGACCATGATGGTCTCGAACCCGGCCTCGCGCAGCGCATAGGCGGCGTGGACGCAGCAGTAATCGAACTCGATCCCCTGGCCGATCCGGTTGGGGCCGCCGCCGAGGATGACCACCTTCCGCCGATCAGTCGGCCTGCTTTCGCACTCCGGCGGGCCGAAGCCGCCCTCGAAGGTCGAATACATATACGGCGTGGCGGAGGCGAACTCGCCGGCGCAGGTGTCTATGCGCTTATAGACCGGCAGCACGCCCAGCGCGGTGCGGGCGGCGAACACGTCCTCCTCCGTCCGCTGGGTCAGCCGGGCAAGCTGCTTGTCGGAGAAGCCCATCGCCTTGATCCGGCGCATCGCCGTCGCGTCCGCCGGTAGGCCGGACGTCGTGATCTCCTGCTCCGCCTGCACGATCCGCTCCAGCTCCCGCAGGAACCAGGGGTCGAACTTGCTGATGCCGTGGATGTCCTCCACCGACAGCCCGGCGCGCAGCGCCTGCGCCGCCATCACGATCCGGTCCGGGCGCGGCGCCGACAGGGCGGCGCGGTAGGCGTCATGGCCGCCGTCGCCGGGCGGCTCCACCGGGTCCAGGCCGGCATAGCCGGTTTCCATGCTGCGCAGGCCCTTCTGCAGCGCCTCGGCGAAGCTGCGCCCGACCGCCATCGCCTCGCCAACCGACTTCATACTGGTGCCCAGCAGCGCCGGCGTCCCCGGGAACTTCTCGAACGTGAAGCGGGGCAGCTTGATGACGACGTAGTCAATCGCCGGCTCGAAGCTGGCGGGGGTGGTGCGGGTGATGTCGTTGGCCAGCTCGTCCAAGGTGTAGCCCACGGCCAGCTTCGCCGCGACCTTGGCAATGGGGAAGCCGGTCGCCTTCGACGCCAGCGCCGACGAGCGCGACACGCGCGGGTTCATCTCGATCACCACCAGGCGGCCGTCCGCCGGGTTGACGGCGAACTGCACATTGGACCCGCCGGTCTCGACGCCGATCTTGCGCAGGCACGCGAGGCTCGCGTCGCGCATGATCTGGTATTCCTTGTCGGTCAGCGTCAGCGCCGGGGCGACGGTGATGCTGTCGCCGGTATGGATGCCCATGGGGTCCACGTTCTCGATGGCGCAGATGATGATGCAGTTGTCGGCGCTGTCGCGCACGACCTCCATCTCGTATTCCTTCCAGCCGAGCACGCTTTCCTCGACCAGCACCTCCTTGGTGGGGCTGGCGTCCAGGCCGGATTGAACGATCTGCTCGAACTCCTCCCGGTTGTAGGCGATGCCGCCGCCGGTGCCGCCCAGGGTGAAGGAGGGGCGGATCACCGCCGGCAGTCCCACCAGCGCCAGGGCTTCGCGCGCCTCCGCCATGCTGTGGGCGATGGCGCTGCGGGGGGACTCGATGCCGATCTCGCTCATGGCGTCGCGGAACTTCAGCCGGTCCTCGGCGCGGTCAATCACGTCGGCCTTGGCGCCGATCAGCTCCACGTTGTGCCGGGCGAGGGCGCCATTGGCGTGCAGCTTCATGGCGATGTTGAGCGCGGTCTGGCCGCCCATGGTGGGCAGGATGGCGTCGGGCTTCTCGCGGGCGATGATCTTCTCGACGATCTCGGGCGTGATCGGCTCGATGTAGGTGGCGTCGGCCAGGCCGGGGTCGGTCATGATGGTGGCGGGGTTGGAGTTGACCAGGATGACCCGGTATCCCTCCGCCCGCAGCGCCTTGCAGGCTTGCGCGCCGGAGTAATCGAACTCGCAGGCCTGGCCGATGACGATGGGTCCGGCGCCGATGATGAGGATGGAGTGGATGTCGGTGCGCTTGGGCATGGGTTACCTCGGATCGGCGGCGGATTTGGCGCGGGGCGGCTTTGGCGGCGGCAGAGGCATGGTGCGCCGCATGAAGTCGTCGAACAGCGGCACGGTGAATGCGGTGTCGCCGTGGGCTGGGCTGTAAACCATCCCTTTGGCGATCAGGCCGGCGCGTAGCGGCCCGGCGGCGGTGGCGCTGATGCCCAGCCGTTCCGCCACGTCGCCGGAGCGGTGCGGCCCCGGCCCAAGCTCGGCCATGACGCGCAGGTAGTTGTTCTCGCGCGGAGTCAGGCGGTCCAGGCGTACGCGGAAGAAGCTTTCGTCCAAGGCCTGGACGACGCGGGGCGTTGCGGTGGCCACGTCCTGCTCAGTGATCGGCGTCGCTGCGGCGGCGTTCCAGGTATGATAGCCCCACTCTTGCAGGAAGTAGGGATAGCCCTTGGTCACATGCAGGATTCGGTCGAGCGCAGCGGGATCAAAGGTCACGCCCTCGTCAATGGCCGGGTCGGCCAGGGCGCGGATGGCGTCCTCGGGTTTCAAGGCGTCCACGGATGGGAAGTCGAACAGCCGCTCGGCATAAGACTTGGACCGTCCGCTCAACCCAACCACTTGCGGCAGCCCAGCAGCAACCATCACCAGCGGCAGCCCGTCCTGGACGACACGGTGCAGGCCCATGATTAGCGCGCTCATGTCTCGCTCGGACAGGTATTGGATTTCATCAATGATGAGCGCGACCGCCGTGCTCCGGGCGGCTGCGGCCCGCGCCACGGCCACGAACAGCTCGGGCAGGTCGGCCTCAAGGTCGCCGCTGTCGGCCGCGCCGCGCTCTCCGTCTATGTCCAAGGCCAGTTCGGCATCGGCATACTTGATCTTCACCGCGGACATGAAGCTCTTCAGGACCCGCAAGCCGCGCTTCACCTGTTCGCTCAACGCGCCAAGCCGGTCCAATTCCAGCAGCACGCGGCGCAGAGGCGGAACCAGCAACTCTGGCAACGCCTTGTGTTCATGCGCCTCAACGGTGCACACACGATAGCCGGCCTCCTCGGCAAGCTGCCTGATCCTGGACAGCAGCACGGTCTTGCCAACGCCACGCAGCCCAACGGCGATAAAGCTTTTAGAGGCCCGGCCCAGTTTGACTCGCGCCAAGGTTACACGGGCGCGGTCCAGCAGGACTTCCCGGCCTGTCATTTCGGGAGGTTGCGTGCCCGCACCAGGGACGTAAGGATTGCGTATCGGGTCCATTCTTACGGACTTTATCGAACTATACGGAGATCTTTGTATAAATCGATAAACCTCCTATGACTGCCCATCCATTATCGCCACGAACCGCCGGAACAAATGCTGGCTGTCCGCCGGACCCGGGCTGGCCTCGGGATGATACTGCACGCTGAATGCCCGCCGCTCCTCGCACGCAATGCCCTCGTTGCTGCCGTCGAACAGGCTCGTATGGGTGATGCGCACCCCCGGCGGCAGGCTGGCGTCGTCCACGGCAAAGCCATGGTTCTGGCTGGTGATCTCCACCTTGCCGGTCGCCAGCTCCTTCACCGGCTGGTTCGCGCCGTGGTGGCCACGGTCCAGCTTGTAGGTCCTGGCACCCAGGGCCAGAGCCAGCAGTTGATGCCCCAGGCAGATGCCGAACACCGGCACCTGCTGGTCCATCACGCCCTGGATCGCCGGCACCGCGTAGGCGCCGGTGGCGGCGGGGTCGCCGGGGCCGTTGGACAGGAACACGCCGTCGGGCTGATGGCGTAGGATGTCCTCCGCCGTCGCGGTCGGCGGCACCACCGTGACCCGGCATCCCGCGGCAATCAGGCTGCGCAGGATATTGCGCTTGGCGCCATAGTCCACGGCGACGACGTGGTGACGTGACGCCGGGGTGTCGTGCCGGTCCGGCCAGGCCCAGGTGCCCTCGCTCCAGGTGTAGGTCTGCGTGCAGCCGACCTGCTTCGCCAGGTCCATGCCCTGCAGGCCCGGCCACGCCGCCGCCTGCGCCTGCAACGCTGCCAGGTCGAAGCGGCCATCGGCCGGGTAGCACAGCACGGCATGGGGAGCGCCGGCATCGCGGATGCGTATGGTCAGTGCCCGGGTGTCCACGCCCGACAGGCCGGGCATCCCCTGGCTCCACAGCCAGGCGTCCAGAGGCTGGGCGCTGCGCCAGTTGCTCGGCTCGGTCACGTCCTGCTTCACCACCAGGCCGAGGGCGGCGATGTTGACGGCCTCCATATCCTCCGGGTTGATCCCGGTGTTGCCAATATGCGGGAAGGTGAAGGTGATGATCTGCCCGGCGAAGGATGGATCGGTCAGCGTCTCCTGGTAGCCGGTCATCCCCGTGTTGAACACGACCTCGCCCACCCGTCCCGCGTCCCGCACCGTGTGTGCGCCGAAGCCGCGGCCCCAGATGGCAGTCCCGTCCGCCAGCACCAGGACGGCGGTGGCGCCAGCGGGCGCGTTGTGCGGGGCAGGGGTCATGGCAGGCTCCGGAAGGGGGATGCCCGACAGGGCGGAGAACGGCAGGCCGGTTGCGGCGATGATGGCTGGCCAGTGCTTGCTGGGAATGGCGCGGGCCTGGCGCCACTTGCGTATGGCTTCCAGCCCCACGCCGGTCAGCCTGGCGGCAGCCTCGGCCCCGCCAAGGCGGGAAAGAATTTCGTCTGTGGTCGGCATGGTGAAACCATATGGGAAATTTCTTCCCAGGACAAGATCAACTTAGCTTGGACGACGTTTTGGCCGGCACGGCCACCAAGTGTATAGGATGCCGGCCTGGAGGACAGATGATGAGCTTGCGTGAACGGTTCACCGAAGAGTTGAAAGGGTCCATGCGCGCCGGGAACGCCCCGCGCACCTCGACCTTGCGGATGATCCTGGCCCGGCTGAAGGACACTGACATCGCGGCCCGGCCGAAGGGGGTCACCGCCGTCCCCAACGACGACATCATCGGTATGCTCCGCGGCATGGTGAAGTCTCGCCGCGAGTCCGTCACCCTCTACGAGCAGGGCAACCGCCCTGAGCTGGCGGCCAAGGAGGTGGCCGAGATCAAGGTGATCGAGGGCTTCTTGCCGCAGGAAATGGACGACGACGCCCTGGCCGCCGAGGTCGAGGCCGCCGTCGCCAGCACCGGCGCGGCGTCGCAGAAAGAGATGGGCAAGGTGATGGCCGCCCTGAAGGCGAAGCACGGCGCCGGGCTGGACATGGCCCGGGCCGGCGCTTTGGTGCGGGCCCGCTTGAACCAGTGACGGAGTGGCAGGAGGTGGCTCTGCTCCCTCTCCCTCCG